>Ga0070741_10009130_pt1 | contig 19464 bp, 12 predicted proteins | sample Coa_R1_4_FD_66440 | JGI IMG/M metagenome (GOLD analysis project Ga0070741, IMG submission 66440) | Surface soil microbial communities from Centralia Pennsylvania, which are recovering from an underground coalmine fire - Coalmine... | ecosystem: Environmental > Terrestrial > Soil > Unclassified ...
TGGCCGCGTGCGTGAAGCCGACGAGGGCGAGCGACTCGGGCGAGACGACGGTGTTGACGCCGGCATTGCGGAACTGGGCCACGACGTTGGCGCCCTGCTGGGTGCCGGTCTCGAAGTCTCCCGAGACCGCTGCGCTGGCGGCCACGTCGAGGCCCGCATCCTTGAACTGCTTGACGATCTTCGGGCCTGAAGCGGCCAGGTCGGAGTACTCGGAGTACACGATGCCGTAGCGCCGCTTGGCCGGCGCGCCGGCGCGGGTGTACTGCGTCTTGTCCATGCGCTGGGCGATGTAGTTCTTCGACGCCTCGGCCGACTCGCGGAAGCTCACCATCGAGGAGCAGAAGTTGTTCGTCCGCTCGGTGAGGTCGAAGCTGGCGTCCCAGACGCCGATGTTGAATACCTTGGCGCTGGCGAGGATCGGGCAGATCCGCTTGGTCTCCGGCTTGGCGTCGCTCAGCGCGGCGAAGGGGCGCACCTCCTTGAGCAGCTTCTCCGCCGCCGCCCGGTTGGCCTCGGGGTTGTCGCCGCCGCTGTCGACGATGGTCAGCGCGATCTTGCGGCCATGCAGGTTGAACGGGCGCCCGAGTACCGAGCCGCCACCGTCGGCGTGATCGTTGATGTACTGCACGAAGGCGCGGATGGACCGCACTTCGTCGTCGGGGCGGAACCCGGGAAGGGCGGCGTAGTAGGCCTGCGCTGCTGGGGAACCGGCCGACGCTTCGGGCCAGTAGAACGCAACCCGGATCGTCGTCTCGGTGACACCGGACGCCGGCTCGTTGGCTCGGCGGCCGGTGTCACTTGGGCTGTGCGCTGAGTCCGCCGCGCTGCTGCGTCCGCCTGACCGAGCGGTATCGGCGAGCGTCGGTCCGCTGCCTCGGCCTGCGTTTGCGCTGCCCGTGTCGCCCGCGTTGGCGCCGCCCGTATCGCCCGCGCTGGCCGCTCCTGCCCCGCCCGCGGCGGCGTCCGGTACGCCCTTTGCCCTCGGCGCGTCGCCCGGCCGCATCCAGCTGCCCTGCTCGCCGCCCGCAGCGCCGCACCCGGCTGCCACGAGGGCTAGCAGCAGGAGAACGGCTCGGATCGGCAGCTTCCGCTTGTGCGTTCTGGTGATGCGACATCATCGTCATAAAACGACGCTGCTGTCAATCATCCGAGGCTGTGTCCCCTCCGACACGACGGTGTCCTACATGGAACCCCCACCGGTCACCTGCGAGCCGCGTGCTGTGGAACAACTGGTCGTCGCAGGCGACCCGGGCTGGCGACGAACCCTTCGACGATCACAATGGAAGTGTTCACGGGACTGTCCTTCGTTTGGGCGCGCGGCGCGCCTTCGGGCGCTGATGGACCAATTCGGTCGAGCCGCCGCACCGCCGCCAGAGAACGAATCCAGAACGACGTTCGAACGGCTGTAGCGAATTCGACCACGAGCCCGTGCGGGAAGTCCCGGGGCGACCCGAGCGCTCGTGACCAACAACGTCGCTGTCGCCGATGGCTGCAGCAGCCTGCCCACCTTGGGCACGACATCGTGGTGTCGAAGAGATTGATGCCGGCGCCGAGGGCGACGCGTACGGATGCGAAGGTTTCGGCGATGGGGACGGGTTCGAGGAGGCTGGCGAGGGCGGCCGTGCCCAGGCCGACCCGAGGCAGCGGCAGGACCGGAGCAAGGTCCGCTAGACGAGGGCTCGCCCGGACGGGCGGCAGTCGGTGCGGCGCACCCATGATTCTGTGTCGAACGAGTCGTCGCCCGTGAGCAGCCGCCACAGCATGATCCGGCGAACGTACTCGTGCCGCAGCTCGTTACCCTCCCATCCGTGCCCGGCCGACAAGATGGCCCGCACATCGTCGACGACCGCGGGCTCGGAGAGATCCACGCGTCCCAGAGGCGCGTCTGGCACAGCGTGGGGTTGAGCCGGAGCTTGAACATGTACCGGTCGCGGTCGGAGCGATTGGGCTGGGCGCAGTGCCACATGCCCTGGTGGCATGCCAGCACGGTCCCGGCCCGGCACACGATGGGCAACTGGCCGACGACGTTGTGTATCCGGGTCAGGTCCGGCGCGGGCCGGAGGTGGCTGCCGGGCACGATGAGGGTCCCGCCCATCTCCCGCGGCGTGTCCTGGAAGAACACGAAGACCTGCACGTCGAAGTCGAGCCGGAAGTCGATCATGGCGTCGTAGTGCAGAGGTTGCGACGGCGACCCGGGCTTGGTGACGTGGAAGTAGTGGTGGTCGTAGAGCGGGTCGGGGCCGACGAGGCTGCGAACCAGCCCGGCCACCGCGTCCAGTTCGAGCAGGGCGCCGACCGCCGTCTCGCGGAAGAAGTTCGCCAGCGGCTGGCCCGGTCGGAGATGCCCGGGCTGGCCCTTGTACGTGGGCCACACGTTGCCCAGCACCCCGCGGTCGAACTCGTCGATGACTTGCCGGCACAGCGGTTCGGGTACCACCTCGGGGAGGAGCACGTAGCCGTCGGCCGCGAAGTGGGCCATCTGCCGGGTGGTGAGCAACCTGGGCCCGCCGCTCATTCGACGTCCTCCCACCGCTCGAGGACGTATTCGTACGGAAGGTGGGCGCCCTGCCAAGGGTGATCGGGGTCGGGCGGGAGGACGGACGGCACGTGGATGACCCGCCACCCGGCCCGCATGGCCTCGAGCACGGACGCGTACGGCGGGACGTCCTCGCTCCCGACGACGGGCTCGGTGTCCGTGGTCCCGTCGTACAACGACCAGCCGACCACCGCGGCGGCGAGGTCGGCACCCGCGAGGTAGAGGAACAACAGCTGCTGCCGCTGCGGCAAGGCTCAGGCCACCGTCGTCTCTCGGACGATCCGCCGGTCGGTGAAGACGTCGAGGTCGTCGCGGCTCCGAGTGGAGAACTCGGACACGACGGCGCCGTCCGGTCCCGCTTGGAACCAGTGACGCATGTTCGGCGGGATCGTGTACTGATCGCCGGGCCGGAGGACGACCTCGTGCCAGACCGTGTAGCAGCCGTCCTCGGCCCCCGCCGGCTGGCACGACGGGTTTGGCGTCCGTGGGCCGGGCACGTAGAGATAGACCAGGCCCATGCGGCAGCGGAACGTCTCCTCCTTGCCCGGGCTGCCGTCGAAGGGCGGGTGCCGGTGCTCAGGGCAGGTCTGGCGAGGGAAGAGCACCAGCTCCTTGGCGCACACCCGGTCGGTGTTGACGTAGGTGACCAACTGGAGGCCGGTCGTCTCCAGCTCGGAGAGGTGGAAGTCGGCCACCTCGATCGATGCCCGCTCCTCCTCGGTAAGGACGATTCCGGCGGCCGACAGGCAGCGAGCTGCCTGCTCGCGGGCGGCGTCGACTTCCACAGCGGTCAGCATCCGAGTGTGCTCCTCGTGATCGGGACAAGGTCGCGCGGCCCGCGCGCGAGACCGACGTCAGTGGGAAGCCAGCCGCGGGCGGCGAATGACACGAAGCGAATGTCGTGGCCGACCCGGGCAGCCAACTCGTCGCCGTGGGGGAGTGGACGGGCGGACGAGATGCGCAGTGCGGCCGCCCCGGCGGCGAGGCCGAGGGCGGCTTCGGCGTCGTACCGGGCGACCAGCCCGTACAGCGCGCCGGCGACGGCGGCGTCGCCCGCACCGGTCGTGTGGGTGACGACCACGTCCATGCTCGGCGCCCACAGCTCCCGGCAGGCCCACGACTCGGCCACGGCTGCCAGGGCGGCGCCGGCCCGGCGTAGGCGCTGTGGGTCGGCGGAGCAGAAGTAGATCCCTGCGGCCCCGGCCTTCAGGAGGACGACGGCGGCGCCCAGCCGCAGGAGTCGCCGGCCAAGGGCGGCCACCTCGTCCGGCGTCGCCGGCTTGACGCACCCGAGCACCGAGACGATGTCGTCCACGCTCGGGGCGAACACGCCGACCAGCGGGAGCAGGCGACGGAACATCTGGTCCCAGTCGAGCGCGGCGAGGGGGGACCCGGGGTCGAGCGTGGCCATGTCCATGGCCGTGGTGACGTCGTGCTGGGCGGCGCGGGCGAGCAGGTCTCGGAGGGCCCGGCCCTGGTGACGGACGAGCGCGGGCAGGATGGTCGGGTAGCCGACGTGGAGGACGTCCGCGCCCGCCAGCTCCACGTCCGAGCCGTCGAAGGCCTCATTGGCTCCGACGTGGTGCCAGAACGTTCGGTCCGTCTGCGGCGCCTCGACCACCATCGAGTAGGACGTGGTGAGTCCTTCGTGGCGGCGCACGGCCACGGCCTCCATTCCGAGGTCGGCGAGGAGTTGCACGAGAAGGCTGCCCAGGTGGTCGCCACCCACGCCCGCGGCCAAGCGGATGGGGACCCCGAGCTCGGCGAGCGACCGGCCGGTGTTGGCCACCGACCCTCCGGGCTGGGCGACGAGCGGGCCGACTTCGATCAGGACCCCGGGATCGATGCAGGCCGGCGCGCGCAGAGTGGGAACGAGGTCGATGCAGATGTGCCCGGAGACGACGGCGACCACGTGCCTCCCCTCGACGGCCGGTCGGTCTGACAACGTTGTCGAATCGAAGCGTGACGGTACGCCTGTCGGGCGCGGGGGTCAAGGGTCGTGCCCGCAGGCAGTTGCGACCAGCTCGTGCTGACGGGGGCATCGCCGCGGCCGGTCCCGCCGCCCGCGTCCTCACGCACAAAGATCTACCGACAACGTTGACAGGCGGTCGAGCCCTCGATATAACAGCTTAATGAACAAACGTGTGTGGGGACACGGTTGGACTCTCGTCGTCGCCGGCTTGGCGATGGCCACTCTCGCCACCGGGGCACCGCCGGCAACGGCCGCGACCACGACAGGGGCGCCCGCCGTCGCATCTGTCACACCGCACGCGCTCTTCGGGAGCTTCCACGGCTACAACGCGCCCCTGTACTTCGCGGTGAACCCCTACAACGCCATCAATGCGTGGCTTCCCTCCGCCCTGGGTGGACCCGGCGGCGCCGGGAGCTACATCTGGGACATGCAGGCCTGGCAGGGCCGGCGTGACGACGTGATCAGCGTCTACAGCGGCTGGAACGACGACCCCAAGCTCTTCAACTACGCCCTACCGCTGATATGGAACACGTACCACGCCATTCCCAGCATCACGTGGAACGGTGAGGCGGACGGCTCGGTCATCGCTGCCGGCGGGCAGGACTTCTACATCACCCAATGGGCCCAGAAGATGAAGGAGTTCATCTTCGGCACGGTCGACGGCCAGCCCGCGCCCCCGGGTGGGCGGCGGGTGTTCATGCGGTGGAACTGGGAGGCCAACGCGAGCTGGTACCAGCACTCGCCGGCGTGGAACAACCCCGACTGCGCCACCCTCGAGGCGAGGGAGAACAGCTTCGTCGCCGGTTGGCGCTACCTGCACGACAAGATCATGCAGGTCGCCGGGCTCACCAACGCCAACATGGCGTGGATCTTCTCCGTCTACGACCAGAATGTCGGCGTTCCGGCCAACTGCCCGAACAACGCTTCCGACATCGTGGCGAAGATCTTCCCGGGCGACGCGTACGTGGATTGGGTGGGCGTGGACGGCTACGGCTTCTTCTCGTCGCCCTCGCCGGCCGCCGAGCTGGGCGCCATGGTCGACAAGCTCCGGACGTTGAGCAACCGGCCGATGTCGATCAACGAGGTGAGCGGGGGAACCCAGCAGGCGACCGTCACCGAGCCCGCCACCGGCCACGACGTGCGGGCCACGCCTGCCCAGAAGGGCCAGTGGATCACCGACTACCTGGCGTTCGTCAAGGCGAAGGACATCCGCATGTCGGTCTGGTTCAACGTCGACATCCAGCAGCAGGACTGGGCGGTGTTCTCTGAGAACGGTCCCGCCGATCCCATGAGCCGGGGCACCTGCACCTACACATCGGCGACCTCGATCTCGACCACGTACAACACGTACTGCGAGTACAAGGACATGGTCAACGATCCGTGGTTCATCGAGCCGGACCTGTCCAATCCGCGACTGGTCACGGACGCCGAGTTCCTCGGCACCGCCGCCTGAGGCACCGTGAACACACTGCCGGAGGCGTCCGAAGAAGCCATGCTCCCGACGGACGAGGACGTGCAGCACTACCGGGAGCACGGCTGGTGGGTCAGCGGCAAGATCGTCCCCGACGAACTGCTGGACGCGGCGATCGAGGCATCCGAGCGTTATTACGCCGGTGGGCTGGACGACGGGCCGGATCTGCACGAGTGGTGCTACCCGCCCCAGCCCCCGCTGCCGGGCCTGCGCAAGAACGACTACGCGTCGTTGCGCTGCCGAGCGTTGATGGACGTCGTGCGGCTGCCCGCCATCGTGGAGATCGCCGCCCGCCTGCGCGGTGCCCGCGGCTTCCGGCTGTGGCACGACCAGCTCCTCTACAAGCCGCCGAGCGAACCCGGGGCGCTGAACAACGTGGGATGGCACACCGACCGCTCGTACTGGCTCTCGTGCACGGCCGACGACATGCTCACCGCCTGGGTCCCGTTCCACACCATCACGCCGGGGCACGGGCCGCTGATGATGATCGACGGCAGCAACCAGTGGAGCGAGGGTCCGCCCAAGACTGAGTTCTTCCGCCAGGACATCGAGGTCCAGGAGTCGGAGATCCGACAGGGAAGGACGATCGAGAAGGTGCCGATCCTGCTGGAGCGGGGGCAAGTGAGCTTCCATCACTGCCGGACGTTCCATGGCAGCGGCCCGAACCACAGCACCGAGCCGCGGCGGTCCCTGGCCGTCCATCTCCAGCCGTTGGACAACCGGGCCTCGGGAGCAGTCGGGCCGGACGGGGAGCGCATCACCCACCCATCGGACTTCTTGTGCCGGTGGGACGGCGACCTGCCCGACTACACGGACCCGCAGATCTTTCCGGTCCTGCAGCTCGATCACTGATGCAGCACCGACACAACACGCCGTACGTCGACAGCACAGACCGACCGGGGGGTCGAAGGTGACGTCACCGGCACCCGTCTCCGACATAGCGGCGAACCGGCGCCCGCGCGGGCCCGCCCTGCTGCAGCTCGGGCTCACCCTCGGCATGGCCGCCCTCCTGGTCGCGGTGACCCTCACCATCCGCCAGCCACCCCCTCCCGCCATCGCCGAGTTCGCGCCCCAGGCGGTCGAGCAGATCAAGGACTCCCCAAAGGAGCAGGCGAGCCAGTTCGGGTCGGGCACGGGCGCGGGCGATTGCCCACCTGGCGCGGCGTGCGGTGCCGGCGATGGCAACGGGACGGGCGCCGGCGGAGCGCTCGCCACCACGACCACGGCGCCGCCCACCACCGTGCCTACGCCCGGGCCGGCCAGCGTGAAGCGTTGTGTGGGCAACCCGCCCCGGCAGATCGAGGACCCGCAGTCGCCGCCGTGCGTGGCGTTCTGGGACGAGTCCAAGGGCAACGGCGGCGCGACATCACCCGGGGTCACCAAGGACACCATCACCATCGCCGCGCCCGACCAGGGTTCCACCGGGTTCTACGACGCCATGACGACGTTCTTCAACAACCGGTTCCAGTTCTACGGCCGCCAGATCAAGCTGGTGAAGCCGAGCTCGAACGGCACGGCCGGGGCCGACAGCGCCCTGCAGCTCGGCGCCTTCGCGGCGTTGACCTCCTACTCCGACCCCCCGTACTACCGGGAGCTGGTCCACAACAAGATCATCGGCGTCTACCGGACGACCGACTTCAGCGACAGCGAGCTGGCCGCGTCCTCGCCCTACTTGTGGGGCTACACGATGTCGTTCACGCAGATCGAGTCGAACCTGGCCGACTGGGCGTGCCGCAGGTTGGTGGGGACGAAGGCGGCGCACGCAGGGACGAGTGACAGCGCGGACATGGGCACGCGCGACCGCGAGTTCGGCATCTTCCTCGAGCTGGCCACGCCGGACTCCACCCTCACCGCCGACATCCTCAAATCCGGCATCGAGCAGTGCGGGGGGAAGGTCCACCAGACCTTCGTGTACCAGCGGGACAGCAACGCAGTGCGGGATCGCAACGAGGTCGCGCAGCTGAAGGCCGACGGTGCCACCACGTTGTTCTGCCTGTGCGTCAGCCCCAACCTGGTGTCACTGCAGAGCGCGGCCGAGTCGCAGTCGTACCAACCCGAGTGGGTGATCACCAGCTACCCGCAGCTCGTGCAGGGCGATGGCTACAACGGCGTGCAGATGAACCGCACGTTCGGCGTGAGCTTCGGCCCCATGGATCGCGTCGCCGAGGACCACCCCCAGCTCTGGGCGGTGCGGGAGGGCAACCCGAGCCTCGACGACCCCAACAACCACACCTCCCTCATCGGCAGCAACGACATTCACTACCGGGGCTTCCTCCTCCTCGCTTCGGGCATCCAGATGGCGGGGCCCAACCTCACCCCCGAGACATTCAAGGCGGGCCTGCAGCGGACCACCTTCCCCAACCCTGATCACCCGATCATGGCGGGCAAGGTCGGCTTCCAGGGCGACTACTCGATGACCAACGACGGGGTGGAGTTCTGGTTCGGCCTGCGCGAGCGCGGGCCCTACTCCGACAATCAGAACGGCCCCACCTTCTGCTGGGTCGACCACGGCGCCCGCCACGCCAAGGGCACGTGGCCCAAGGGCGGCGACCCCTTCTTCCAGCAGCCGTGCGACAGCGGGAGCAGGTCGGTCTCGTGAACGGCCGGCGCGCCGGCGCCATGCTCAGCGCGGGTCTCAGCGCGCGGCCCGAGGTGGCCATGACCATTCTGGTCGTGCTGGTCACCTTCGTCTTCCCCAAGCGGGCCCCGATGGGCGTCTACGGCCTCGGCCTCGTGTCGGCGGCCATCCTGGCGTTGCCCGCCATCGCCATCATCCTGGTGTACCGCAGCAACGGGATCGTGAACTTCGCCCAGGTCGTCATCGGCACCGCGACGGCCACGTTGTTCACCATCCTCACCACCGGCCGGCCCGCCGGCCGCCACCTCCACTACGGCTACTTCCCCCTCGTGGAACTGGTGGGCAAGGTGTGCGAGCCCTGTGTGAGGAAGGTCGGAAGCGACCCCTCCTATGCCGTTCTGGGTCGGGGGACGTACATCGCCAACTACGTGGTGGCCGCGGTCGTGTCGTTCGGCTTCGCCGTGTTGGTCACGATGGTCTGCTACCTCATCGTGCAGCGCTTCTCGCGGGCGCCGCGCCTCATCGTCACGGTGGCCACCGTCTTCGTCGCCCAGGTGGTGGCCGGACTCGCCCAGCGAGGCACCACGTGGCTCGTTCCCAAGTCGCAGCGCGGGCTGGCCAGCATCGGGTTCCGCGCCGTGCCGCCCCCGTTCGCCCTGAAGTTCACGCTGGGGTCGATCGTCTTCGACCAGGCCGACATCGTCATCGTGCTGGGCGCGGCGGTCGCCGTTGGCGCCGCGATGCTGTACGTCGCCCGCAGCTCCTCCGGTACCGCCATCCGCGCCGCGGCCGAGAACCCGGCTCGCGTCGCCACCCTCGGCATCGACGCCAAGGCGGTGGTGGCCAAGGTGTGGTTGGTGGCCGGGCTCCTGGCCGCCGCGGCCGGCGTTTTGATGGCGACGCTGCAGGGCATCAGCGACAACCCGACATCGCCGTCGGCGTTCTCGGTGACCTTGCTGGTCCGCATCCTCGCCGTCGGCGTGCTGGCCCGGCTCACCAGCCTCCCGATGGCAGTGGGCGGGGCGGTGGCCCTCGGCATGGCCGAGGAGGCGGCGCGGTGGTCCTTCGGCTCCACCGTGCTGCTGGACGGGTCGTTGTTGGCGCTGATCGCCGTCACCATGCTGCTCCAACGCCGGCGCATGTCACGCGCGGAGATCGCCCAGGCGGCGTCGTGGCAGGCCGACCGGGAGATCCGGCCCATCCCCCGGGAGTTGCGGCGGCTCCCGGTCGTGCGTTCGTGGGTCCGCACGGGGACCGTGCTCGGCGTCGTCCTCGTCCTCGGGCTGCCGTGGGTGCTCAGCGCCAGCCAACTGAACCTCACCACCCTCACCGTGCTCTACGCCATGATCGGCCTGTCCTTGCTGGTGCTGACCGGGTGGGCGGGACAGATCAGCCTGGGCCAAGTCGCCCTGGCCGCGACCGGCGCGTACGCGGCGGCATGGAGCCAGTTGCCCTTCTTCCTGGCGCTCGTCTTCGGCGCGCTGGCCGGCGCGGCGGTGGCCACCGCTGTCGGTATCCCAGCCCTCCGCCTGAGGGGCCTGAACCTGGCGATCATCAGCCTGGCCTTCGCTGTCACGGTCAGCTCCTTCCTGCTCGACCGGCGCTATCTGGGCAAGCGGTTGCCGCTGCGCATCCACCGGCCGTCCCTCCTCGGCCTGAACCTCGACGACCAGCGAACGCACTACTACGTCGTGCTCGTCGTGCTCGCGATCGTCGCGGTGGCGGTGCTCGGCATGCGCCGCAGCCGTACGGCTCGGGCGTTCATCGCGCTGCGCGACAACGAGCAGGCCGCTCGCTCGTTCGGGATCAGCGCCACCCGGGCACGGCTCTCGGCCTTCACGGTCAGTGGCGCCATCGCCGGCCTGGCGGGTGCCCTCATCACCTTCACCGAGCGGGCCGTGGACCCCTCCCGTTTCACGCCCGATTTCGGGGTGAGCCTCTTCCTCGCGATCGTCGTCGGCGGGTTCGGCAGCATCGCCGGTCCCCTGCTCGGCGCCGTCTACCTCGGCCTGCTCCCGCTCCTCGGCGACACTGGCGTGTTGATCGGGCAGTTCGGCGGGCTTGGCGGGCTCGTGCTCATCCTGGCGGTCGGAGGCGGCTTGAGCCAGGTGGGGGTGCGGGTGCGCGACAACCTGCTCCGCCGCGTCGCCAACCGCAACGGCATCGTGGTGCCCAGCCTGGTGGCCGACCTGCGCACCGACGGCGCCCGGCGGCTGGTGCCGATCACGCCCAAGCGGCGTTCCGGTGGCGGCACCGCGTTCGTGCCCCACCGGTACCGGCTTTCCCGTCAGTGGGCGTTCGGCGAACACGTCCCCCTGCAGGACGCGCCCCAGCCCGGGGAGCCGGAGGTGGTGTCGCATGGCCACGGCTGAGGAACTGGAGCTCCTGGCGGGCGACGAAGAGGCCGTCGGGGGCGTGGTCCACCGGCGGGAGCTGCTCCCCACCGAGCGGGAGATCAGCCTGGGCGCGGTCCTTCCCGACTATCGCTTCGAGCGGCAGGCCGAAGCGCCTCGCCAAGGCTTCGCGTCGCTGCTCCTTGCCTTCGTCAAGGACCTCGACTTCCGGACCATCGACGGACCGAAGCTGCCCCTCCTGATCCTCGGCATGCTGGCGGTGTTCCAGTCGTGGGACGACATCGTGATCGGCGTGATCTACCCGCAGATGCGGGCCGAGTTCACCTTCAACCTCACGTTCGTTCTCGTGTTCAGCCAGGTGATCGGCGTGGTCACCGACCTCATGGGCCCGCTCGTCGGGTGGCTGGTCGACCGGGTCAAGCGGGTGTGGGTGTTGCGGGCGGGCGCGCTCATCCTGCACCTGTCCTCTTTTGCACTCGGTCTGGCGGGCAGCTTCGGTGGTTTCCTGGCCTCCCGCGGCATGGCCCTGGCCGGCACGGCCGTGGTCGAGCCCGCCCGGGCACCATTGACTGCCGACTACTACCCGGCCCGATCCCGTGTGCGTGTCTTTTCGTTCCTCGGCGCCGCCTCGCTGCTCGGCATCTCCATCGCCCCGCTGCTGGGCGGCATCGTCGTCGACTGGCTCACGTGGCGCGCCACCGTGCTGCTCTTCGGCGGTTTCGGGCTACTCGCCACCGCGGCCGCCTTCTTCCTTCGCGAGCCCAAGCGCGGCTACTGGGACATGATCGAGGCAGGCGTGTCCGAGGTGGAGGCGGCCACCGCCGAGCAGGAACGACCACCGACGTTCTGGGAGGCGTTCCGGATCGGTTATGGCATCAAGACGCTGCGCCGGTTCTGGTTCGCCACGTTGTTCATGCCGGCCACGCTGTTCGGCCAGATCTACATCTTCATCTATCTCGCGTCGCAGGGATACGGCGCCCGCCAGCGCGGCGTGGTGGGCGCCATCGCCGGCTTGTCCGCTCTCGTCTTCCTGCCGGTCGCCGGCAGCGTGGCGTCCCGGCTGGTGGCCGTGAACCCGGGGCGGATCATGGTGCTGCTCGGCGGCGTCTACTTCGTGCAGGCGGCTGCCTTGTTGGGCATCGCGGCGTCGCCCTCGACGGTCCTGGCGATCGTGCTGATGGTTCCCTTCATGGCGACCACCGGCTTCGTGATCCCTGGTTCCCAGGCGGTCATGACGCTCATCCTCCCACCCAACATGCGGGGCGTGGGCTTGGCGGCCGACCGGCCGTTCCGGCTGCTCGCACGGGTGACCATGTCGCTCGTGTTGGTGATCGCCCCCCTCGTGGGCGGGATCGCCGCCAGCCACGACCAGGCCATCCTCGCCGCCCTGGTGATCCCGGCGATGCTGGCGGGCGCCATCCTCATGAGCGGCGCGTCCACGGTGGCGTCGGACATGCGGTCGGCCCGGGCGGTGGCGCTGGCCGGGGCCGAGGCCGAGCAGGCCCGGCTGCGGGGCCGGAGCAAGATGCTCATCTGCCGAGACGTCGACATCACCTACGACGGCGTCCAGGTCCTGTTCGGTGTCGATTTCGACGTCGAGGAGGGCGAGTTGGTGGCACTGCTCGGCACCAACGGCGCCGGCAAGTCCACCCTCATGCGCGCCATCTGCGGCCTCCAGCGCGCGTCGAACGGCGCCATCTTCCTGGACGGGATCGACATCACCCAGGAGCCGCCTCACCTCAACGCCCGCCGGGGCATCGTGATGGTGCCCGGTGGTCACGCGGTGTTCCCTGGCCTCACCGTGGAGGAGAACCTCCGGACCGCGGCGTGGATCCACTCGGCCGACGAGCAGTACGTGGCAGCTCGCACCGAGGAGGTGCTCCAACTCTTCCCCGTGTTGCGCGACCGCCTGCACGACATGGCGGGGAACATGTCGGGGGGCGAGCAGCAGATGCTGGCGGTGGGCCAGGCCCTGGTCATGAAGCCCCGCCTGCTGATGATCGATGAACTGTCCTTGGGCCTGGCGCCATCGGTCATCGAGACCCTGCTCGACACCCTTCGCCGCATCCATGCCGACGGTACGACGATCATCCTCATCGAGCAGTCACTGAATGTCGCCATGACCATCGCACAGCGGGCGGTGTTCATGGAGAAGGGCGAGGTGCGCTTCGACGGGCTCACGGCCGACTTGATGCGCCGGCCTGAGCTGGTGCGGGCGGTGTTCATGGGCGGCGCCACCACGGGCGGGGCCGTGGGCCGAGCCCGTCCCCGCTACGAGGACGAGTCCAACGAGCGCGTGTTGCAGGTCCAGGACATTGCCGTCGGGTTCGGCGGCGTGCGAGCGCTCGACGGCGCCACGCTCGAGGTGGGCGCAGAAGAGATCGTCGGCATCATCGGGCCCAACGGGGCGGGGAAGACGACGCTGTTCGACGTCATCTCCGGCTTCGTGTCGCCGGACAGCGGTGCCGTCCTCATGGGCGGCGTCGACGTCACCGCCCTGGCGCCCGAGCGCCGAGCCCACCTGGGGCTGGGCCGGTCGTTCCAGAACGCCCACCTGTTCCCGTCGCTCACCGTGCGGGAGAACATCGCCGTTGCCATGGAGCGGGTGGTGAAGGTCAAGAGCCCGGTGCTCAACGCCCTGTGGCTACCCAAGGCCAGGCGCAACGAGCGCGCCGTCGGCCGGCGGGTCGACGGGCTCATCGACATGCTCGGGTTGGGCGCCTTCGCCGACAAGTTCGTGAACGAGCTGTCGACCGGCACGCGTCGCTCGGTCGACATCGCCTGCATCATGGCGTCGTCCCCGAGGATGCTGCTACTGGACGAGCCTTCGTCCGGCTTGGCCCAAGCCGAGACCGAGGCACTCGGGCCGGTGCTCGAGCGGGTGGCTCGGGACGCGGGCTGTTCCATGCTCGTCATCGAGCACGACATCGGGTTGGTGAGCTCGGTCTCCCATCGCCTGTACGCCATGGAGCTCGGGGCGGTGGTGACGTCCGGCCCTCCTGGCGAGGTCGTGCAGGACCCACGCGTGGTGTCGTCGTACCTGGCGGCCACCGAGGACGTGCTGGCCCGGTCCGATCTGAGCCGGGTGATGCTCCAGTCAGCCAATGCACCGAACACAGAGGAGAACCTCAATGGTCGCGACCACTCGTAGGACGGCCACCGTGGCCCCGGCTCGCCAGCCGTACGCGACCCGGCGCACCGAGCCGCGCCGGCGTCGGGCCGAACTTCCCGGGCGGCTCGGCAAGGAGCAGTTCCAGGAACAGTTCGAGGCCATGGTCGCCAACATCGGCAAGGTGGTGAAGGGCAAGGATGACGTGGTGCGCCTGGCGCTGGTCGGCGTCCTGGCCCAGGGCCACATCCTCTTCGAGGACCTGCCCGGGACGGGGAAGACGATGCTGGCTCGGTCGATCGCGCAGACGATCAACGCCAGGCAGTCGCGCGTGCAGTGCACGCCCGACCTGCTCCCGGCCGACATCACCGGTTCGGCCACGCTCGACCGCAAGACGGGCGACTTCGTCTTCCGCCCGGGACCGGTGTTCGGGAACATCTTCCTCGCCGACGAGATCAACCGGGCCACGCCCAAGACCCAATCGGCCCTTCTGGAGGCGATGCAGGAGCGGCGGGTGACCTACGACGGCGTGGTGTACCCGTTGCCGGCGCCCTTCACGGTGTTGGCGACCCAGAACCCGATCGAACAGGCGGGGACCTTTCCGTTGCCCGAGGCCCAGCTCGACCGGTTCATGTTCAAGCTGAGCCTCGGCTTCCTGTCCCGGGAGGCCGACGCCGAGGTGCTGCTCGTCAACCGGAAGAAGGAGGCCATCGAGAGCCTGGAGCCGATCATCGAGACCAGCGACGTGGTCCACATGATCGATTGGGCGGAGGACGTGACCGTCTCCGAGCCGGTGGCGCTCTACATCGTCGATCTCGTGCACGCCACGCGCAACGACCCGGCCATCCAGGCCGGTGCCTCGGCCCGGGCGTCGCTCGCACTCCTACGCGCGTCTCGCGTGCTGGCTGCGTCACAGGGCCGGGACGACGTGCTGCCCAACGACGTGAAGGTCCTGGCCCGGCCCGTCCTGGGCCATCGTTTGTTGCTCACGCCCGACGCCCTGCTGCGCGACGAGACCATCGAGAACGTCGTCGACCGCATCGTGACGCGCGTGAAGGTCCCCGTCGGGTTGGGCAAGGCCGCGCTGGACGTGGGCAGGGACTAGGGAGCAGGAAGTCGTGGCTCTCGGAACGGTGCGGCTGCGCGCGACCAGGTCCGCGCTGGGGGGCTCGGTCCTCGCGTCCGCCGTCGAGCGCTGGCTCGGTGTCACGCTCAGCGGGATCGGGGTGGGCGTGGCCGTGGTCGTGAGCTACCTCATCGCCCGTGCCCAGGCGAGCCCGGCCATGTACCTCTTCGCGTACGGCTTGGCGTTCGTGCTGGGGTCGGCGTTCCTCTTGGGCCGGCGCCGCCTTGCGGTGACCGCCGACCGATCCACCCTCCCGAAGCGGGTACGGCTGGGCCAGAAGGTCGAGGTCGACGTCGTGCTCACGGCCCGCCGGCGTACGACGGCGGTGGTGTTCGAGGAGGAAGTCGACGAGCACCTGGGAAGGACCACTCGATTCCCCGTCACCGTCCTGCACTCGGGCGAGGCCACGACCCACACCTACAGCTTCACGCCCCGCCAGCGTGGGGTGTATCCGGTGGGACCGCTCGTGGCCACCTGGTCGGACCCGTTCGGGCTCACCAAGAAGCGGGCCGTCCTGAGCGAGCCCGTCGAGCTCATCGTCCACCCCGCCACCGAGCTGGCCGAGGATCGGGTCCTGAGCAGGGCGTGGGAGGACCCGCCCATCCGGCCTCCGGTGTCGAAACCATGGCCCACCGGCTTCGAGTTCTACGGCATGCGGGACTACTCGCCTGGCGACGATCCCCGCCGCATCGTGTGGCGGGCCACCGCCCGCACCATGGACGCCGCCGGCAACATCGACCGGTACCTCGTGCGCGAGTCCGAGCAGGGCATCACCGACCGTGTGTCGCTGATGCTCGACACCTCGGCGTCCTCGCACTCGCCGGGCGACCCGTCGGAGACGTTCGAGAACGCCATCGGTGCGGTCGCCTCGGTAGCGGCGCGCCACCTCAAGGACGGGTTCGCCGTCACCGTGGAGGTCAACGGTGCCCGCCTGCTCGACTCGCTGCGCGGGCCGCAGAAGCGAGTGGTGCTGCTCGACGCCCTGGCCAGGCTGCACCGGGAGACCGAGCCGCTCTCGGGCATGCTCGAGCGCTACCTGGCTGACCCCGGTCGCGACACCCACCTGGTGTTGGTCACACCGCACCTCGACGCCACCGCCAGCACCCGCGTGCGCATCCTGCTCGACCGGGGTGTCTCCGTGTTGCTCGCCCTCGTGTTGAACGACGAGTCCGAACCCGACTCGCTCCACCGGGCCGGCACCCTCGGTTGCAACGTCGTCGAGGTGCGCACGGGCCAGCCGCTGGCGGTGGTGTTCAGCCGCGTGCTCGGCCGAGGTCGCCGATGACCGCCGTCCTCGACGACGAGGCGCGCCGTACGGCGCTGGCGGTCGATCCCGCGCCGGCCCCCGATGCGCCGCTCGACGGTCCACCTCCGGGGGACGACGAAGCCGCGGTCAACCCGGTGATCACCGCGGCGTCGGGCTTCCTCGCCGCCGCCGCGGCGGGCTGGTTGGCGGGTGGCGTGTTCTCCGGCTTCGTGCCGCGGCTGGTGGGCGTGCTGGGCGCGGCCATCGGCACGGGCGCGGTGGCCCTCTCGTACCGCACCCGGCGCACCGCCCTGGTGCAGTACGCGGGCGTGGCCGCGGCCATTGTCACCGGCGCCGTTCTGGTGATGCCCGACGCGGGATCCGGCAGCGCCAACCTGCCCAGCCTGGTGGTCGAGGCCATGCGCGGTGGCGGCATCGGCACGCCCCCCGTGCCCTTCCTTCCCGGGTGGCGGTTCATCCTGGTCGTCTTCATTGCCCTGCTGGGCGGGGGCGCGTCGGCCGCGGCCATCGCCCTGAACAAGCCCAAGCTGGCGGTGTTCGTGCCACTGCCGATCGTCTTCGGCACCGCCCTGCTCCAGCCCACGTCCGCCCCGGCCGCCCTCACGGCCGTCGCCGTGGCGCTGGTCCCCGCGGCGCTGACGGTGTCGCACGGCGCCCGCCTGGCCCAGGAAGGCTCGACCACCGGGCGCTTCGAGGCGCGGCGCCTCCTGCGCAGCGCTGCCGTCCTCGCGCTGATGATGGTCGTGCTCGTCGTGCTCAGCACCCTCGGCCTGCTCATCCCCAAGCCCAACAACGACGCCATCATTCCGCCGCAACGGCCGCAGCCCCCGCCGCCGCAAGTCGATCGCCCGATCTTCAAGGTGAGCTCCGAACGCCAGGTGCCGTGGCGCCTGGGCGTGCTCGACGTGTACGACGGCAAGGGATGGCTGCTGCCCCCGTACGACCCCAAGCGCCTCGAGATGGTGCCGCCGAGCGGGGCGGTGCCGCCGGGCGCCCAGGTCCCGCGGGCCAAGCCGGGGAGGCCGACCTTCGAGGCGACCTTCACCGTGGCCGACATCCAGGGCGCGGTGGCGCCGGCAGTGGCGTCGCCCTCGTCGGTCGCCCACGGCGGGTTCAAGCTCCAGATCGACCCGCGGACCCAGACGCTGCGGCTCCCCAGCGGGCGGGTGCCCAGTGGCACCACGTACCGGGTCACGGCCGCGGTGCCGCCGAGCGGGGCCGACCTGATCTCGGCGCCGGCCCCGTCGTCCGCCATGGCGCAGTACCTCAAGGCGCCGGCTCCGCCCGACGATGTGGTGACGCTGCTCGGCCGAGCGCCGACCACGAACTTGTTCGACCGCCTCCAGTTCGTTCGCGATGCCCTGTACGGATCGGTGGTGGCAGCAGGCGGGGGCAAGCCCGTCGACGTGCCGCCGGCGCGCGTCGTCGCCATGCTCGGCGGGGCAGAGGCGTCGCCGTTCGAGATCACCGCAGCCGAGGTGCTGCTGGCTCGCTGGGCGGGGGTGCCCGCGCGCCTCGGTTACGGCTTCTACGGCGGTGACCGGCCGGACCCGGCCAAGCCCGAGTTGGAGATACGCCCCCGCCACGGCGCCACCTGGTTGGAGGCGTGGTTCGAGGGTTACGGCTGGGTTCCCTTGGTGGGCGTGCCCAACAAGGCCAAGGCCAGCAAGAGCAACGACCAACAGGACCGGCCCGACATCCGCCCCTCGGAGCAAGTGGCGCTGGCGGCCTACGTCCCGGTGCGGGTGGCCTCCGTGCGCCTGCTGTTCGAGGTCGTCCGCTACTGGATCGCGCGCATCGCGCCGTTGACGCTCCTCGTGTTGCTGGCGTGGTGGTCGTACCCCGGCTTCCTCAAGGTGCTCCGCCGAGCCAAACGGCGCGCCTGGGCACGCCGCCACGGCCCGGTGGGACAGGTCGTGTTCGCCTACGCCGAGCTGCGCGACCTGGCCAACGACCTCAACATCGGGAACCCGGTCGACAGCGCCATCGAGTTCGTCGACATCATCGAACCGGATGCCGAGCATGCCGAGTTGGCCTGGCTGGTGACCCGGGCGGTGTGGGGCGACCTCAGCCGCGGGGTGCAGCCCGAGGACGCGGAGATGGCGGTCGAGATGGCCCGCTCGGTGGGAAAGCGGTTGAGCCAGGCGCAGCCGGCCGTCACCCGCATCATCGCCTTCGGGTCGCGAGCGTCGCTCCGGGAGCCGTTCTCGGCGGAGATCCCCAACGTGTGGCCGACGTGGTTGGACCGGCATCAGCACAGGCTGCGGGTGCCTTCCTTGCGTTCGGTCCTCGGTCTCCTCCGGCCGAGGACGCTGGTCCGAGCACCGATCGCCGTGGCCCACGTACCCGCTCGTATCGTTGCTCGGGCGCTGCGCCAGCCCCGCCGGGTGGTGGCTCCGGCCAGCGTGTTGGTCGTCCTCGCCCTCGTTTCCGCGCTCTTCATCGCCGGAAGCGGCACCAAGTCGTCGCGGGTCGAGGCCACACCCTCGCTCCCGGAGCGAACGGTGCCCGACCGGTTGGGCGCCTTCGCCTTCCAGCGCGAGCCCTCGCTCGAATCCGGCTTCGCCCGGGCCGGCGACAACGCCCTCGTCGCCACCGGGCAGGTCTTCTCCATCCGCCGCGGTGACGAGGTCCTGGGGTCGATCCAGTTGGCGCCGTTCAGGGCCGGGCTCATCAAGTCGGACAAGGACCTCGACGACGTGCGCAACGGCGTGTTGAAGCGCATCGGCAACGGTTCGTTCGTGCCCCAACGGGTGGGGGGCGACGTCGTCCTGGCCCAGCGGCAGGCGAGGACGACGCTGTACGTCTGGTTCTCGCCCGACACCTCGTACTTCGAGCTGCTCGTCGCGGGCCGCGAACTTCAGGAGGCAGACGTGTTGTTCGCATCGCTTCTCGCGTACCAGCGAGGCCAGGCGCCCGGCGCGGTTGCGTCGCCCACCCTGTTGGAACGTCTCGACCCACGGCGGGGAGGGTTCGACTGATGCGGGCCCATGGCCGTGCTCTGGGCGTCGTGGCGATGGCCCTGGCCGTTCTCGCCGGGTCGGCGTGCTC
>Ga0070741_10009131_pt1 | contig 19463 bp, 11 predicted proteins | sample Coa_R1_4_FD_66440 | JGI IMG/M metagenome (GOLD analysis project Ga0070741, IMG submission 66440) | Surface soil microbial communities from Centralia Pennsylvania, which are recovering from an underground coalmine fire - Coalmine... | ecosystem: Environmental > Terrestrial > Soil > Unclassified ...
CCTTCTGTCAGACAGTGACAGTATCTGGGGATGCACGACCGGCACGCGGGCTACGAGCGGCGCTGGTGGATGCTCGGCGTGCTGTGCCTGAGCCTGCTCATCGTCTTCGTCGGCAACTCCAGCCTCAACGTCGCGCTGCCCACGCTGGCCCGCGATCTGCACGCCAGCGAGTCGCAGCTGCAATGGGTGGTCGCCGCCTACTCCCTCGTGTTCGCCGGCCTCCTGTTCTCGACCGGAGCCGTCGGCGACCGGTTCGGTCGCAAGGGAGCGCTGCAGCTCGGGCTCGCGACCTTCTTCGTCGCCGCCGCGGTGGCCTCGCAGGCGACGACCATGTGGCAGCTCATCGCGTGCCGAGCCGTGATGGGCGCGGGCGCCGCGTTCATCATGCCGTCGACGCTGTCGATCCTCGTCAACGTCTTCCCGCCCCGTGAACGGGCGAAAGCCATCGCGATCTGGGCCGCGACGACGGGCGCGGCGGGCGCCGTCGGCCCGGTCGCGAGCGGATGGCTCCTCGGCCACTTCTGGTACGGATCGATCTTCCTGATCAACCTGCCGATCATCCTCCTGGCGTTCGTCGGCGGCTGGTTCCTCGTCCCCAAGTCGAGGGACCCGCAGCAGGGTGCGCTCGACCCGATCGGCGCGCTCCTGTCGATCGTCGGGATCTCGACCCTCGTGTACGCACTCATCGAGGCGCCCGACAAGGGTTGGGGTGCGCCCGTGACCCTGGGCGCGTTCGCGATCGCGGCGGCCGTCCTCGCGGTGTTCGTGGCCTGGGAGCTGCACGCCGACGAGCCGATGCTCGACATCCGCTTCTTCCGCAACCCGAGCTTCAGCACGGGCAGCGGAGGGATGACGCTCGTCTTCCTCGCGATGTTCGGCGTCATGTTCCTGCTGACGCAGTACTTCCAGCTCGTGCTCGACTACTCGCCCCTGTCCGCGGCGTTGCGCCTCCTCCCGATGGCGCCGGTCATGATCGTCGTGGCCCCGCTGACGCCCACTCTGACCGCGAGGTTCGGCGCGAACCGCACGGTCGCGTTCGGGATGTCGCTCATCGCCGCCGGGCTGTTGCTGTTCCACCAGCTCGGGCTGCACACCGGCTACTGGTACATCATCGTGACGCTGATCGTGATCGTCTCGGGCATGGCATTGGCGATGTCGCCCATGACGGCCGCGATCATGTCGGCGGTACCGGCACGGCGTGCCGGCGCGGGCTCGGCGATGAACGACGCGACGCGCGAGCTCGGCGCCGCGTTCGGCGTTGCCGTCCTCGGCAGCGTCGCGGCGTCGCAGTACACGAGCGCGCTGCACGGGATCGACCATCTCCCGGCCGCGGCGCGCGCCGCCGCCCGGTCGTCGATCGCCGGGGCGCTGCACGTCGCGCGGGGGCTCGGCGGTGCCGCCCGGGACGCGCTCACGGTGAGCGCCCGCAGCGCGTTCGTCGACGGCATCCACGTCGCCGTCCTCTGCGGCGCCGCGCTGGCGATCGTCGCCGCCTTCGTGACGAACCGCTTCCTGCCGTCGGTGCTCGGGACCGGGGCCGCCCACCCCGGACCGGTCGAGGCCCTCGAGGAGACGGTCGAGCTCGGGTTGGCCGGCGTCCCGCCCGCGTTCGCCGACGAACCGTCCTGACCACGCCCCACGCCGGGTCCCGATTCGACCGGACATCCGGCTGAACCTGACGGTGCCGTCACCTCGGCGGTCGCTACGATCCCGGCAGCCGCACAAAGGGGGGACAGATGACCGGGTGTCGTGTTCTGCGCGCACGGAGACCGTCGGCACGGGCGGTGACCACGGTTCTGGTGGTGACCATCGCGCTGGCTGCGGGAGCGTCGTTACCGGCCGCCTCGGCAGCACCCAAGGCCGAGGCGCTGAAGGCGACCGACGTCGGCGTGTCGCCGACGACGATCCGGGTCGCGATCGTCACCGACGTCGACAACCCGATCGTGCCGGGCGTGCTCCAGGGCATCGTCGACGGGATGCAGGGCTGGGGCCGGTACGCGAACGCCAAGGGCGGGCTCGCCGGCCGGAAGGTCCAGGTCGACTTCATCGACTCGCACCTCAACCCCAACGAGGCCCGCAACGCGATCATCCAGGCGTGCCGCGAGGACTTCGCGCTCGTTGGCACGGGCGCGCTCCTCCTGACGCCGGGCGCGATCCCCGACGAGACGGGGTGCGCCGACAGCACCGGGGCCGCGACGGGGCTCCCCGACATCGGAGCGCTCGACACGGCGATCGCCGAGGCGTGCTCGCCGGTGTCGTTCCCGTTCGCACCGAACGCAGTCGACTGCTCGACCGCGACCGCGCACCCGCAGACGTTCCGCGGGAACCAGGGCGACGCGAAGTACCTGCTGAAGCGCTTCAAGGACCTGCACGGCGCATACTCGATCGCCGTCGACTCGCCCAGTGTCAAGGTCACGTCCAACGTACTCACGCACGTGTACCAGACGGCGGGCATCAAGTCCGACCACGACTGGCAGGTCACCGGGAGCGCGCCGCAGACGACCTACACGCCGATCATCCAGGCGATGAAGGCCGACAAGTCGAACTACGCCTTGTCGCTGCAGGCCGTGAACGGCGTCGTACAGGAACGGCAGGAAGCGGTGCTGCAGGGGCTGAGCGATCCCAACATCGTCTGGGAGTGCACGCTGGCCTGCTACTACGCGAAGGTGTTCACCGACGCCGGCCAGGCCGTCGACGGCGAGTACATGTCGCTCGGCTTCCTGCCCTTCGACGAGGGCAAGGCCAACCCGACGGTCAAGAACTTCGTCAAGTACGTCGGGAAGAGCAAGCTGAGCGGCTTCGCGAGCTGGGGCTTCACGGCCGGTCTCGAGTTCCAGCAGGCCGTCCAGGAAGTCGTCTCCAAGAACGGCAACAACGGCCTGACCCGCGCCAACCTGCTCACGGCGTTGAAGAACATGACGAAGTTCAACGCCGGCGGGATGATCGGCACGACCAACGTGGCCCAGAAGATCCCGACGTCGTGCTTCATGGTCGAGCAGTGGAAGGGCGGCAAGTTCAGCCGCGTCTACCCGAAGAAGCCCGGAACGTTCGACTGCAAGCCGTCGAACTCGATCACGTTCCAGGCCGACTACCTCACCAGCTGACCGGTCGAGTGGCGGTCGCGACCTCCGGGTCGCGACCGCCACCGTACGCTGGGGGCGTGTTCGAGATCGTGCCGGTCGCTCGGGTGGCGTCGCCGCTGGTCGACCGGAGCGATGCGCCCCGCCAGGGTGACGAAGGCGCACCACCGGCGTGGATCGTCTTCGAGCAACCCTTCCTCGAGGCGGCGCGCGACCTGTCGGAGGGCGACGACGTCCTCGTGCTCACGTGGCTCGACCGTGCCGAGCGCGACGTCTTGACGACGCGCCCCCGCGACGACCCGACCCGTCCGGAGCTCGGCGTCTTCAGCACCCGCTCACCTGATCGGCCGAACCCGATCGGGCTGCACCGCGTCCGCATCCTGGCGATCGAGGGTCCGCGCGTGCAGGTCGCCGATCTCGAGGCGCTCGACGGGACGCCGGTCGTCGACGTCAAGCCGGTGCTCGACGCCGACCGCGAGCGCTGAGCACGGCTACGGGGGCTCCACCGCGACGGCCACGAGGTCCTCGACGGCGAGCGACCGGCCGCGTGCGCACGCGCAGTCGTAACGCTCGCGGTCGAGGGCGTCGAGTCCGGCGCCGAGCCGGCGGTCGAGCAGCTCCTGGTCGAGCGGGGTGCGCGGGATGGAGGCGGCGCGGCGCAACGCGTCGGACCCACTCACGAGCACCGCCGCGCGCTCGTAGTCGCCCGACGCACCAGCGAGGAGGGCGCCCGCCTCCAGCGCGGACGCGAGGAGGTCGCTGTCGCCGAGCTCGACGACCGTCGGCAACGCCTTGGCGAGCAGGCGCCTCGACTCGTCGAGTCGCCCGGCGCAGGCCTGCGCCGTCGCGAGGTTGCACTCGTCGACCGCGACGGCCCAACCGTCTCCGTGGCGCGTGTCGATCTCCAGCGCCACCTCGAGCGACGTGATCGACGCCTCGGCGTCGCCGAGGCTGAGGTCGAGGATGGCGAGATTCGACATCGCGGCGGCGACCCGGTGCTCGTCGCCCGCGGCCCGGGCCACGGCCGCGCTCTCCTCGAGCAGTGGCCGCGACCGCTCGGTCTCACCGCGGGCCCATCGCGCCACACCCAGGCTGTTGAGCTCACGAGCGATGCCGCGCCGGTCGTCGAGCGACCGCCACACGGCGAGGCTCGCCTCGAACGCCTCGATCGCGCGGGCGTTCCCGCCCTGTTGCTGTTCCAACACCCCGAACGCGTGCAGCGCGTTCGCCCGGGTCGCCGGATCGAGCCCGCTCGCGTCGCCGATCGCCGCCTCGATCCGGGCCCGTCCCTCGGCGGCGTTGCCTCGCGTGTACCAGTACCAGCCGAGCGCAGTGGCGAGACGGAGGGCCAGCGCGCGGCCGTCGGGTGCCTCCGAGCGCATGCACCAGTCGTAGGCCTCGCGCAGGTTGTCCTGCTCGTCGGCGAGCCGGTCGGCCCACCCGAGCGCGTCCGGGCCGCGCAGGCCTTCCTCGGCTCCTTCCGCAAGCTCGACGTAGTGCCGCGCGTGCCGGTCGCGGGCGTCACGGGTCTCGCCGCGCGCCTCGAGCCCGGCGAGGGCGGCGTCGCGCACGAGGCCGAGCATCGAGACGCGAGGCGCGCCGGCGGCACCTTCGCCGATCGTGACGAGGCTGACGTCGGCGAGCGCCTCGACCATGTCCAGCGCGTTCGCGGTCGATCCGTCGCCCGGGAGGACGGCCGCGACCGCGGCGAGGTCGGCACCACCTGCGAACACGCCCAACCGTTCGAAACCGCGACGCGCGTCGGCCGAGAGCAGGTCGACGCTCCACGCGATGGTGGCTGCGAGCGTCCGTTGACGGTCGGGACGATCGCTCTCACGCGACGCGATCTCGACCCGCTGTTCGACACTCCGGGCGAGCTCCTCGGGTGTCAGCAGCCTGACCTGAGCCGCCGCGAGCTCGATGGCGAGCGGCAGCCCCTCCAGGCGGGCGCAGATCGTGCCGACCGGCCGGGCGTTCTCGGGCGTCAGCGCGAACGACGGGCGGGCGCGTCGCGCCTCGCGGACGAACAGCTCCACGGCCGGGACGGTCGCCAGCCGGTCGAACGGCGTGTCGGCGGCAGGAGCCTCGAGCGGCAGCACGACCCGTTCGTGCTCGGCCCGGAGGCGCAACGGTCCACGTGAGGTCGCGAGGACCGTGCACGACGTGGCGTCGACGAGATCGCGCACGACCTCGGCGGCACCCCGTAGTTGCTCCATGTTGTCGAGGACCATCAGTACGTGACGCGTCGCGAGATGCTCAGCGACCGAGTGCTTCGAGGTCTCGTCGCCCCCGACCCCGAGCGCGCCCGCGATGGCCGTCCACGCCGCGTCGACCGAACGCGCCTCCGCCAGCTCCACGAAGTACACGCCGTCGGCGTAGTCCTGTTCGACGTCGCACGCGACCGCGAGCGCCAACGTGGTCTTCCCGACCCCTCCCGGTCCGGTCAGCGTGACGACGCGGACGCCGGAACGCAGCAGCGCGCACGTCGCCGCCACCTCGCCGTCCCGTCCGACGAGTGGCGCCGAGGGGCGCGGCAGGTTGCTCGGCGCACCCAGGCTCTTCACCGGTGTGGTGACGTCCGGGACGGCGTCGACGACGACCTGGAAGAGGTGCTCGAGCGCAGGAAGGTCCTTCAACCGATGGAGCCCGAGGTCGCGGAACGTGACGTCCTCGGGCAACAGACCGTCGACCTCGGTGCGCGCCGACTCGCCGACCAGGATCTGGCCGCCGTTCGCCGCACCGGCGATGCGCGCGGCGCGGTGCACGTCGATCCCCATGTAGGAGTCCTCGTGACGGCGTGGCTCGCCGGTCTCGAGCCCCATCCGCACCCGCACCGGGATGCCGAACGGCCATTCCTGGGCGGCGAGGGCGCGTTGGGCGTCGACCGCGGCCATGACCGCGAGGAACGCGGACGGGAACACGACGAAGAACGAGTCGCCCTCGGTACCCATCTCGTTCCCGCCGTACGCGTCGATCGCGGCGCGCATGATGGACCGCTGCCGGCTGAGGACCTCGGCGTAGCGCTCACCCAGGCTGCGCAGGAGGCGCGTCGAACCCTCGATGTCGGTGAACAGCATCGTGATCCGCCCTGCCGGCAGCGCCACGGCCTCAGTCTGCCAGCGGCGTCGTCCGGCCGGGTGTGACGATGGGGCGTGGCCGCCCGGGCGTGGATGAGCTGGAGCAGCGGCGTCGATCCCTGCGGCGAGCGCGGTGAGTTCCACACCTTCGTCTGGGACGCACCCGGCTTCCGGGCGCCGATCGCCGTCGAGGTCGGCGCGCGCGTCGAACGCGACGGCTTCGTCTTCTGCGACGTCGTCCCGTCGTGAGAGGGCTCCGTCGCCCACTTCTCGGCACTCGGCTTGGATGATCCGAGAGCAGCGTGCCGAGCCTCCCGGTTGAACGCCAGGAGACTCACGCAAACACCGGCGCGCTCAGCTCGACGCCTCGGCCTCCTCCAGGGTTCGTTCGGCGTCGGCGAGTTTCTCGGCCGCCTGCTCCTCCTTGGCGCGCGCCCGCTCGAATGCCCGATCGGCGCGGCGGAGCTCGTCGCGAGCATCGGCGAGATCCGCTTCGAGTCGCGACACACGCGACGCCGCGGCCTCGCGCACCTCCGCGGCCGACTCACGCGCCGCCTGCGCTTCCTCCGCCTCGGCCCGGCGCCGGTCCACGGTCTCGGTCGCTCGCGCGATCCGCTGCGCGGCGCGTGCCTCCGCACGCTCGTCCACCCGGCGGACCCGCGCGGCGTCGCCGCGGCGCGGAAGCTCCGTGACGGTGGCGAGCGCGGGCTCGCCGCGCGGCGCTCGCGCGGGCTCGTCGCCGCCCCCGAGCACGCCGGGCCCGAACCGGGCGGGGGGCGGCAGGACCTTGGCGAGGCGGCCGTCGAGCAGCTCGGCGCGATGCTCCTCGTCCATCGACGCGGCGTCGATCGTCGCGAGCATCTCGTCGCGGTGGCCGGGATGGCCGATCGCCCGCATCGCGGCGTCGGCACGGTCGGCGAGCTCCTGCAGGAGCAGCTGGCGCTCGCGCATCGCCTCCCGGAGCTCGACGGCCGCCTCGCCGTCGAGGCGGTCGCCGAGCAGAGCGGCCAGACGATCGCTCACGTCGACGAGGTCGACGAGCTCCTGCGCGGCGACGTCGACGAGCTGGTTGACTCCCCACGCACCGAGTTGGGGCCGGCGTTCCTTGCGCAGCTCGGCCGCCTCGCTCCGGTGTCCGCCGGCTGCGAGACGGGACGCCAGCTCCTTGCGGGTGTCGACGAACGCGTCCGGCGGTGCGGCGCGCAGCTCCGCGCGCGCGTCGGTCAGGACGTCACCGTTCGAGGTCACGGGCTTGTTCTACCCGACGGCGTCGCGCAGCGATTCCTTCCATGTGCGAAAGCGCGTGTGGGTGACGCCGTCGGCGCCCTCGCCCGTCCCCGAGCCGTCCGGGAAGAGCCGGAAGGTGTAGCGGTGCGACAGGTCGTCGGCGTCGACGGCCATGTAGCGGGCGTCGGCCCCGCTCGCCGGGCCGGCCCGCCAGAGCAGAAAGCGACCGATCCGCCGCTTGTAGGCGACGAGGGCGACACCGATGTCGGCGCCGAGCTGACGCAACTCCTCGGGCGCGTCGAGCCAGCGCTCGGCCGGGATCAGGTAGTCGCGCTGCGGCAGGGCGGGCAGCTCGTCCGTCCGGTAGTCGCGGGTGACGGGCGTGCGGGCCTCGGCCGGGGTCGCCATGCGTGCCATGCTCGCGCACCGTGCTCGTGACCGACCTCGCCACACCCGCGCTCGTCGTCGACGGGCCCGTCCTCGAGCGCAATCTCGCGACCATGGCCGAGGCGCTTCCCGGGGCGCGCTGCCGCCCCCACGTGAAGGCACACAAGTGCACCGCCCTCGCGCGCCGCCAGGTGGAGGCCGGCCATCACGCGTTCACGTGCGCCACGCCCCGCGAGGTCGCCGGGATGGCCGCGGCCGGGATGGGCACCGATCTGCTCCTCGCCAACGAGGTCGTCGACGCGGAACGGCTCGGCCGACTCGCGGCTCTCGACGCGCGCGTCACGGTTGCCGTCGACTCCGACGCGACGGTCGACGCCTCGGCGCGCGCCGGTCTGCGTGAGTGCCTGATCGACGTCAACGTCGGGCTCCCGCGCTGCGGGTGCACGGCCGACGACGCGGGTCGCCTCGCCGACCGCGCCCGGGCCGCCGGGCTGACCGTGCGGGGTGTCATGGGCTACGAGGGCCACGTCGTCGGGCTCGCCGACCGCGCGGAGCGCGTGCGGCAGACGGCCGAGTGCATGGAGCTGCTCGTGCGCGCGCACGACGCCGTCGGCGGCGAGGTCGTCTCCGCCGGGGGCACCGGCACCTACGACATCAACACGTGGGCGACCGAGATCCAGGCCGGCTCCTACGCGCTCATGGACAACGCGTACGGCGAGCTCGACGTCCCGTTCGGGCGCGCGCTCACGGTCGTCGCGACCGTGATCTCGGTCAATCGACGTGACGGCTTCGCGGTCGCCGACTGCGGTCTCAAGTCTCTCGGAATGGACCACGGGAACCCGACGATCGACGGCGCGCTCGTGTGGTTCTGCTCCGACGAGCACGTGACCTTCTCCCCCGACCCCGACGCGTCCGATGCATCCGGATCGGCGCTCCCCGCCGTCGGGGACCGCGTGCACGTCCGGCCCGCCCACGTCGACCCGACGATCGCGTACCACGAGCGGCTGCACGTCGCCGACGGCGAGCATGTCGTCGACACCTGGCCCGTCGACCTCCGGGGCTGGTGATCGAGGGCGGAATGGGCAGTAGCGTTCCCGACCGATGATCGACGCCGACCTCGCCTTCCTCGACGCCACCGCGCAGGCTGCACTCGTGCGCAACCGCAAGGTGACGCCGCTCGAGCTGGTCGACGCGGCGATCGACCGCGTCGAGAAGCTCGACCCCGACCTCAACGCGACCGTGTACTCGCGCGCCGAGCGAGCGCGTACCGAGGCGGCGTCGCCGCTCCTTCCGGACGGGCCGTTCCGCGGTGTGCCGATCGTCGTGAAGGACTTCGACGGCACCACCGCCGGCGACCCGTACCACTGCGGCAACCGGCTGTTGAAGTCGATCGGCTACGTCGCGGACCACGACAGCTACCTGCACGCGAAGCTGCGGGCCGCCGGGTTCGTGTTCGTCGCCAAGACCAACCTGCCGGAGTTCGGCCTGCTGCCGGTGAGCGAACCCGAGGCCTACGGCCCGAGCCGCAACCCGTGGGACGTGACCCGGAGCCCCGGCGGATCGAGCGGCGGGACGGCCGCGGCGGTCGCGTCGGGGATGGTGCCGCTCGGCCACGGCGGCGACGGCGGCGGGTCGATCCGCATCCCGGCGAGCATGTGCGGCCTGTTCGGGCTCAAGCCGTCACGCGGACGGGTCTCGCTGGGGCCGGACGACGGCGAGGCGTGGGCCGGGCTCGTCGTCCGCCACGTCATCACGCGGACGGTGCGCGACAGCGCGGCCGTCCTCGACGTCCTCGCCGGCCCGATGCCCGGCGATCCCTACGCCGCTCCCCTGCCCATCCGCCCGTACGTGGAGGAGATCGCGACGCCACCCGACCGGCTGCGCATCGGGATCCGCACGAGCGCCCCGAGCAGCCTCTGCGAGACCGATCCCGCGTGCGTCGCCGCCGCCGAGGACGCCGCCCGCCTCCTCGAGTCGCTGGGTCACACCGTCGAGCCGGCGGCGCCGGCCGCGCTCGACGACCTGACGCTCCTCGCCTCGTTCTCGACGATCACGAACGCGTGCCTCGTCCACGACCTGCGCCGGCTCGCGAGCCTCGTCGGCCGCGACCTCGCGCCCGACGACGTGGAACCGGCGACCTGGGCACAGTACGGAGCGGGCCTCGCCGTCACGGCCGGCGACTACCTCGACGCGGTCGCGGACGCCCACGCGTGGACCCGCCGGCTCGCGGCCTGGTGGACGGGCGACGAACCCGGCAGCGACGGCCGCCCCTTCGACCTGCTGCTCACCCCGACGCTCGCGCAACCACCGCCCGAGATCGGCGCGCTGCGCGCCACGACGGACGACCCCCTCGCCGCGCTCGTCAACGCGCTGCCGTTCGCGATCTACACCGCGCCGTTCAACGTGAGCGGTCAGCCGGCGATGTCGGTGCCCCTGCGCTGGTCGGACGCGCTGCTCCCGGTTGGCGTGCAGCTCGTCGCCGACCACTACCGCGAGGACCTGCTCCTCCGGCTGGCGGCACAGCTCGAGCGCGCCCGCCCCTGGGCCGACCGCCGCCCGCCGGTCCACGCCTGACCGACCCGAGCCGTGGACGACCTCGCGTTCGTCGACGCCACGGCGCAGGCGGAGCTGGTGCGCGCCGGCGACGCGTCGCCCTCGGAGCTCGTCGACGCGGCGATCGCCCGCATCGAGGCCGTCGACCCGGTGCTCAACGCCGTCGTGATGCGGCGCTTCGAGGAGGCGCGCGCCGAAGCCGAGGCGATGTCGGCGCCCGATGCACCCGACGCCCCGTTCCGGGGCGTCCCCTTCCTGACCAAGGACCTGCACTGCACGACGGCCGGCGAGCCCGACAGCGAGGGCAGCCGGTTCCTGAAGGAAGCGGGCTACCTGGCGACGGTCACGACGTCGCTCGCGGCGCGCTACCGGCAGGCGGGGTTCGTGAACCTCGGCCGCACGAACTCGCCGGAGCTCGGGCTCGTCCCGACGACGGAGCCGGAGGCGTGGGGCGCGACGCACAACCCGTGGGACCTCGGCCGCTCACCGGGTGGCTCGAGCGGCGGCTCCGCGGCCGCGGTCGCGGCCGGGCTGGTGCCCGTGGCGCACGCGAGCGACGGGGGCGGGTCGATCCGCATCCCCGCGGCCGCGTGCGGGCTCGTGGGCCTGAAGCCGTCGCGCGGGCGCGTCTCGTCCGGTCCGGTGGGTGGCGAGCTGTTCAAGGTGCTGTCGGTGCAGCACGTCGTGACGCGGACGGTGCGCGACTGCGCCGCGCTGCTCGACGTCGCCGCCGGGCCCGAGCCCGGCGACCCGATCGTCGCGCCCGCGCCCGCGGCCCCGTTCGGCGCCCAGGTCGGCGCCGACCCCGGCCGGCTGCGCGTGGGCCTGTTGACCCAGATGCCGGGCCGCTCGGAGGCGACGGACCCGGAATGCGTGGCCGCCGCCGAGGCGGCCGGCGCGCTGCTCGAGTCCCTCGGCCACGAGGTGGAGCCGACCGACGGCGGGTTCCTCCACTACGAAGGGCTCATGGCCGGGTTCGGGACGCTCTGGGCCGTCAACACGGCGACCGCGTTGGCGGCGTGGGGCCGGGAGGTCGGCCGGGCCGTGACCGCGGAGGACGTCGAGCCGCTCACGTGGACGCTCGCCGAACGCGGCCGCGGCGTCGACGCGGTCACCTACGCCGAGACGCTCACCGACATCCAGACGGCCTGCCGCCGGATCATGGCCTGGTGGACCGACCACGACCTGCTGCTGACACCCGCGCTCGGCGAGCCGCCGGTGCCGCTCGGGACCTTCGCCCCCGTCGACGGCGACGTCTTCGCCGGCTACGTCCGGGCCGGGCGGTTCACCCCCTTCACGGGGTTCGCCAACATGACCGGCCAGCCCGCGCTCGCGCTCCCGATCGGCACGACGGCATCCGGGCTCCCGCTCGGCGTGCAACTGGTGGCCGCGTACGGCCGGGAGGACGTGCTGCTACGGGTCGCCGCCCGGGTCGAGGAGGCCCGGCCCTGGGCCGACCGCCGCCCACCGCGAGGGTTCGGAAATCCTCCGTAGGCGCAGGTTTCCGCACCAACGCGGGATGGGGGTGACACACCCCGGGGTTACCCTCCACCTATCGCTACGCACGCGCAGCTCTCGCCCGCGGTCCGGGCCTGGTTCGACGCCTCGTTCGACGCGCCGACGCCGGTCCAGGAGCTCGGCTGGGACGCGATCGCGGGCGGGTCACACACGCTGTTGCTCGCCCCGACCGGCTCGGGCAAGACCCTCGCCGCCTTCCTCTGGGCGATCGACCGGCTGGTCACCGACCCCGTCCCGCCCCCGGCCGAGCGCTGCCGGGTCCTCTACGTGTCGCCGCTCAAGGCCCTGGCCGTCGACGTGGAGCGCAACCTGCGGGCGCCGCTCACCGGCATCCGGCGCCACGCCGTCCACCTCGGGACGGAGCTGCACGAGCCGACCGTCGGCCTGCGCACCGGCGACACGCCGGCCGACGAGCGCCGCCGGCTCGCCCGCACACCGCCCGACATCCTCGTCACGACCCCCGAGTCGCTCTACCTGATCCTCACCTCGCGGGCCCGCGACCTGCTCACGAGCGTCCGGTTCGTGATCGTCGACGAGATCCACGCGGTCGCGGGCACGAAGCGGGGTGCGCACCTCGCGTTGTCGCTCGAGCGGCTCGAGCAGCTGACGGCTGCGCACCCGCCGCAGCGCATCGGGCTCTCGGCGACCCAGCGCCCCCTCGAGGAGCTCGCCCGCTTCCTCGGCGGGCAGACGCCCGACGAGCCCCGTCCGGTCACGATCGTCGACACCGGCACGCGCAAGGACCTCGACATCGAGGTCGTCGTCCCCGTCGACGACATGGCCGACCTCGCACGCAACCCGCAGCCGTACTCGGGCGGCGCCGCCACCGCCGGCACCACCGACGGCGACGGCGGCGGCGCGAACGCGAGCATCTGGCCCCACGTCCATCCGCGCCTGCTCGAGCTGATCCGCGCCCACCGCAGCACGCTGATCTTCGTGAACGCGCGCCGCCTCGCCGAACGGCTCGCGGCCCAGCTCAACGAGCTCGACCGCGAGCAACGGGGAACCGACGACGGCCCCGACCTCGTCCGCGCCCACCACGGCTCGTTGTCACGTGAGCGCCGGCTCGTCATCGAGGACGCGCTGAAGCAGGGCGAGCTGCGCGCGCTCGTGGCCACGAGCTCGCTCGAGCTCGGTATCGACATGGGCGCCGTCGACCTCGTGATCCAGGTCGAGTCGCCCGGCTCGGTGTCGCGGGGGCTGCAGCGGATCGGCCGGGCCGGGCACCAGGTCGGCGAGCCGAGCCGGGGGAAGATCTTCCCCAAGTACCGGGGCGACCTGCTGGAGGCCGCCGCGGTCGTCCCTCTGATGCGCGCGGGGCTCGTCGAGGAGACGCACTTCCCGCGCAACCCGCTCGACGTGCTCGCCCAGCAGGTCGTCGCCGCGTGCGCGCTCGACGAGTGGGACGTCGACGAGCTGCGCGCGATGGTGCGGCGCGCCGCCAACTACGCGGACCTGAGCGACGACGTCTTCACGAGCGTCCTCGACCTGCTCTCGGGCCGCTACCCGTCCGACGAGTTCGCCGGCCTGCGGCCGCGCCTGGTGTGGGACCGCGTCAACGGCCGGGTGCGGGCGCGCGAGGGCGCGGCGCGTGTCGCGATCGTCAACGGCGGCACGATCCCCGACCGGGGCCTGTTCGGCGTCTTCCTGCCCGACGGCACCCGCGTCGGCGAGCTCGACGAGGAGATGGTGTACGAGAGCCGGCCCGGCGACGCGTTCGTCCTCGGCGCGTCGACGTGGCGCATCGAGCAGATCGGCTTCGACCGGGTCACGGTCACCCCGGCGCCCGGCGAGCCGGCGCGCACGCCGTTCTGGCACGGCGACAAGCCCGGCCGCCCCCTCGAGCTGGGCCGGGCGCTCGGGCGCGCCACCCGCGAGCTCCACCACGCGCCCGCGGAGCAGGCCCTCGCCCGCCTGCACGAGGAGGCGGGCCTCGACGACCGGGCGGCCCACAACCTCCTGCAGTACCTCGCGGAGCAGGCCGAGGCGACCGGCGTCCTCCCCGACGACCGGACCGTCGTCGTCGAACGCTTCCCCGACGAGATCGGCGACTGGCGGGTGTGCCTGCTGTCGCCCTTCGGGTCGCGCGTCCACGCGCCCTGGGCGCTCGCGCTCGAGACTCGCCTCGCCGAGCGTCTCGATCTCGAGGTCGAGGTGCTCTGGAGCGACGACGGCATCGTCATGCGGCTCCCCGAGGCGGTCGAGCAGCTCCCGATCGAGGAGCTGCTGATCGATCCCGACGACGTCGAGGAGCTCGTCGTCCGGCAACTGCCGGCGACGGCGCTGTTCGCGTCGCGCTTTCGCGAAGCCTCCGCGCGGGCGCTCCTCCTCCCCCGCCGCCGGCCCGGCGAACGGACCCCGCTGTGGCAGCAGCGCCAACGTGCCGCCGACCTGCTCAACGTCGCGTCGCGCCACCCCGACTTCCCGATGCTGCTCGAGACGACGCGCGAATGCCTGCGCGACGTCTTCGACCTCGGCGCGCTGCGCGAAGTGCTCCGCGACCTGCGGTCGCGCAAGGTGCGCATGGCGCCCGTCGAGACGCGGCGGGCGTCCCCGTTCGCGCAGTCGCTGCTGTTCGGATGGATCGCGGTCTACATGTACGAAGGCGACGCGCCGCTGGCCGAACGGCGCGCCGCCGCGCTCGCGCTCGACCGCGACCTGTTGCGCGAGCTCCTCGGCTCCGACGAGCTGCGCGACCTGCTCGACGCGCAGGCGATCGCCGAGGTGGAGCTGGAGCTGCAACGACTCGCGCCCGGGGGGCGGCGGGCCCGCACCGCCGACGACGTGCACGACCTGCTCCTCGACCTCGGCGACCTGACCGAAGCCGAGCTCGCGGCGCGCGTCGAGGGCGGCGACACCGTCGTGGCCGCGATGGTCCCCCGATTGCTCGAGGACCGGCGCGCCATCACGGTGCGGATCGCCGGGGAGGCCCGGGTGGCCGCGGCCGAGGATGCAGCGCGTTTTCGCGATGCCCTTGGCGCCGCCGACCCGCGAGGCCTCCCCGGCGCCTTCCTGGAGCCCGTCGCCGAGCCGCTCCTCGACCTGCTCGCCCGCTACGCGCGCACCCACGCACCGTTCACGGTCGCCGAGATCGCGCACCGCTTCGGCCTCCCCGTCGACGAGACCCGCAACGCGATGACCCGCCTCGAGGCCGACGGCCGCGTCGTGCACGGCGAGTTCCGTCCCGGCGGCTTCGAGCGCGAGTGGTGTGACGTCGAGGTGCTGCGCCGGCTGCGCCGGCGTTCGCTGGCCCGCCTGCGGCGCGAGATCGAACCGGTCGAGCCGGCCGTGTACGCCCGCTTCCTCGCCGCCTGGCAGGGCGTGACCGCACCCCGCCGCGGGATCGAGGCCCTGGTCGACGCCGTCACCCAGCTCCAGGGTGCACCCGTCCCCGCGTCGGCGCTCGAGGCCGATGTGCTCGCGGCCCGCGTCGAGGGATACCGGCCCGCCGACCTCGACGAGCTGTGCGCGAGCGGCGAGGTGGTGTGGCTCGGCGCGGGCGGGATCGGCGCCGCCGACGGCCGGGTCGCGCTCGTGTTCCGCGACCAGGCCCGGTTGCTCGCGCCACCCGACCCGGCCGACCCGCCCACGGGCCCGCTGGTCGAGGCCATCCGCTCGCACCTGGCGACCGCGGGGGCCTCGTTCTGGCCCGACCTCGTCCGGGCGACCGGGGGTGCCGACGAGCGCGCCGTGCTCGCTGCGCTCTGGGACCTGGTCTGGGCAGGCGAGGTCACCAACGACGGCGTCACGCCGCTGCGGGCCCTGCTCGCCGGACGCCCCCGCGCCCCCCGCGGCAAGCCGCGTCCGGGCCGCATCACCCGGCTCGGCCCGCCGGCGGGCGCCGGCCGCTGGTCGCTCGTCCGCACGCTGCTCGAACCGCCTGCGAACCCGACCGAGCTCGCCGCGGCCCGGGCCCGCCAGCTGCTCGACCGCTACGGGGTCGTGACCCGTGAAGCCGTGCGCGGCGAGGGCGTGCCCGGCGGCTACGCGGCCGTCTACCCCGCACTGCGGGCCATGGAGGACGGCGGGCGGGCCCGGCGCGGCTACTTCGTCGCCGGCCTCGGCGCGGCCCAGTTCGCGCTGCCGGGCGCCGCCGAGCGGCTCCGGGCCGAGCGCTCGGTCGAGAGCCGCGGCGGCGCGGAGCCGGAACCGGAGCTGCCGAGAGCGGGAGTGCTCGTCCTCGCCGCGACCGACCCGGCCCAGCCCTACGGCGCCGCCCTCCTGTGGCCCGATCCCGCGGTCGCCGGGGCCGGCCGGCCCGCCCGCGCCGCCGGCGCCTACGTCGCGCTGGCCGGCGGCGAGCCGCTCGCCTACCTCGAGCGCAGCTCGCGCAGCGTGGTCACGTTCGCCGCCGCCGCCTCGGCACCCGAGGCCTGGATCGAGGCCTTCTCGACGCTCGTGAAGGACGGCCGGCTCCGCCGGCTCGAGCTGCACCGCGTCGACGGCAGCCCGGTGCGGGAAACCCCGGTCGCGGGCGTGCTCGCGGCGGCGGGCTTCGTCCCGACGCCCAAGGGGCTCGCCCTCCATCCCTGATGCACCGCCCAACAGCTACATCGACCCCCGCCGCATGCCGATCGAGAAGCCGTGCGCAAGGCGTCGTGGGTCTTCCTGGCGTTCGGCCTCCTCGCGGCCGTCGGTCATCCGTGGCTGCCCGGTGACCCCGCCCGCGCCGTCGCGTGGGACACCATCGGCGCCGTCTCGGTCGGCGCGCTGGCGGTCGGGATCCGCCGCAACCGGCCACCGAACCCCCGCGCCTGGTGGCTGTTCACCGCCGGGATCGCACTCTTCGTAGTCGGCGACGTCACCTGGGACGTGGCCGTCCACGTCCTCGGCCACAGCCAGGACTCGGTCCCGGCGTCCGACGTTGTGTACCTCAGCGCCTACCCTCTGCTCGCGTACGCCCTGGTCAAGATGTCGGGACCGCTCGGCCGCGGCCGCGCCGCGGTGGTCGACACCCTGGCGGTCTCCCTGGCGGCGGGTGCGGTGCTGTGGGAGATGTGCATCGCGCCGACGATCGACTCGGCGTCGGGTTCGACGTGGGACCAGGTGACGACGCTCGCCTACCCGATCATGGACGTCGTCCTCGTCGTCGCCGTGATCTACGCGGTGCTGTCGATCGGCCGGTGGGTGCCCGCCGCCGGGTTCCTGGTGGCGAGCATGGCGCTCCAGCTCGTCGGCGACAGCATCTACGCCCGGCTGAGCGCCGAGGGCACGCTGACGACCACGCACTGGCTCGACCCGTTCTGGCCCGCGTCGTACGTGTTCCTCGGCGCCGCCGCGCTGCACCCGACGATGAAGCTGCTCGGTCGGCGTTCGGCCGGCGACCGGATCGGCGTCGCCCGGCTGCGGGTCGCGCTCCTCGGGACGGCGCTCTTCGCGGCGCCGGCCGTCGCGCTGCTCGCGGAGACGCAGGGCCGCAACGAGGACGCCCTCGGCCTCGGCGTCGTCACGGCAGCCGTCGCCGTGCTGCTGGTCTGGCGGTTCGACAGCCTCGTCCGGGAGACGAACCGCGCCTACGACCGTGTGTACCAGAGCGAGGAGCGCTTCCGCTCGCTCGTCCAGCACGCGAGCGACGTCGTCACGGTCGTGGACCGGTATGCGCGCATCGAGTACATCAGTCCCGCCGTCGTGCACCTCCTCGGCGCGGCGCCGGCCGCGTACATCGGCACGCGCGTCGACGAGAACGTGCATCCCGACGATGTCGGCCGGGCCGCGCAGGCCTTCGCGAGCGCGCTCAGGAACCCGGGCCACACGTACTCGTTCGAGGCGCGCATCCGTCACGCCGACGGCTCGTGGCGCTGGGTCGAGTCGACGTGCACGAACCAGCTCTCCGATCGTGCCGTCCGCGGTGTGGTCGGCAACCTCCGTGACGTGACCGGACGCAAGCGGACGGAGGCGCTCGAGGCCGGAGAAGCCAAGGTGCTCGGGCTGCTGGCACGCGGCGCGCCGCTCGCGGAGTCGCTCAACACCCTGATCCGGACGGTCGAGGAGCTGCTCGGCGTCCAGAGCTCGATCCGGCTCGTCGATCCGACGACCGGGCGGCTCAACCACGCGTTCGCACCGAGCCTTCCCCAGACCTACCTCGACGCGCTCGACGCGGTCGCGCTCACCCCCGTCACGCTCGCGAGCTCCGGCCGGCTCGCGTCGTTCATCGCCACCGACGGCGATCCCGCGACCGACGATCAGGGAGGCGCCGGGATCGTCGTGCACGAGGACATCGCCCGCGACTCGCCGTGGCCCGAGGTGGGCGCCGCCGCGGCCGCGCACGGACTCCGTCACGCGTGGTCGTTGCAGGTGCGGGCGGCGGACGGCGGCCAGGTCCTCGCGACGCTGACCGTCTACTGGCCCGACGGAGCCACGCCGGGCGCCGCCGAGCAGTCCCTCCTCGAGCGCTGGTCACACCTCGCCGCCATCGCGATCGACCATTCCCGTTCGCAGGAGCGGCTCGGCTTCCTCGCCATGCACGATCCGCTGACCGGGCTGCCGAACCGCGCGCTCGTCATCGACCGGCTGTCGCAGGCCCTCTCACGGCTCGATCGGCGGCCGTCCATGCTCGCCGTGCTGTTCCTCGACCTCGACCGCTTCAAGCTGATCAACGACAGCCTGGGCCACGAGGTCGGCGACCAGGTGCTCGTCGCGGTCGCGAACCGTCTCGCGGTCGCGGTCCGCGGGGGCGACACCGTCGCCCGCCTGGGAGGCGATGAGTTCCTCGTGCTCTGCGAGGACCTCGGCAGCACCGGCGAGGCCGAGGAGCTTGCCGGGCGCGCCGCCGAGGCGCTGGCGGAACCGCTCGCGCTGGCGCGCGGCGACGTCGTCGTCACGGCGAGCATCGGCATCGCCGTCGCACGCCGCTCCAGCGAGCAGCCGGCGCGCCTGCTGCGTGACGCCGACGCCGCCATGTACCGCGCGAAGGCGCTCGGTGGTGCACGGCACGAGGTGTTCGACCAGGCGATGCACACGGATGCGATCTCGCGCCTCCTGACCGAGCGTGCGCTGCGTCGCGCCGTCGAGCGGCACCAGCTCCGGGTGTACCTGCAACCCCAGATCGAGCTCTCGACCGGCCGGTTCGTCGCGGTCGAGGCGTTGCTGCGCTGGCAGCACCCGATGCGGGGCGTCGTCGAACCGGCGCAGTTCATCCCGATCGCCGAGGAGACGGGCCTGATCGTGCCGATCGGCTCGTGGGTGCTCGACGAGGCGTGCCGCTGGGCGGGTGCCGGCCGCGGCACCGCGCCCGCCGGCGTCGCCGGGGTGCCCCTCGGCGTGTCGGTCAACCTGTCGGCCCGCCAACTCCTCCGCTCCGACCTCTGCGACCACATCTCCACGCTGCTCGAGCGGCATGCGCTCCCGCCGGACGCCTTGTGCCTCGAGATCACCGAGAGCGTGCTCCTCGACGACGTCGACGCGACCGGTGAGGCGCTCCGCGCGCTCAAGGCGCTCGGCATCCGGTTCGCGATCGACGACTTCGGTACCGGCTACTCGTCGCTCACGTACCTCCGCCGCTTCCCGTTCGACCAACTCAAGATCGACCGCAGCTTCGTCGCCGGTCTCGGCACGAGTGCGACCGACGACGCGATCGTGGCGGCGACGATCGACATGGGACACGCGCTCGACATGGTGGTCG
>Ga0070741_10009132_pt1 | contig 19461 bp, 20 predicted proteins | sample Coa_R1_4_FD_66440 | JGI IMG/M metagenome (GOLD analysis project Ga0070741, IMG submission 66440) | Surface soil microbial communities from Centralia Pennsylvania, which are recovering from an underground coalmine fire - Coalmine... | ecosystem: Environmental > Terrestrial > Soil > Unclassified ...
GGTGTGCTTTGTGAACGTCAAAAGCGTGGACCGAATCATCTACTCCATTTTCCAGAGATTTACCCTGGAATGGAAAACCCGCACCCTCAAGCTATTTACACAAGCCGCGTGACATCACCGAGGAAGCGGGCGTAACATCCGGGCAGTGAACTTTCCGGAACTTGGCATGCCAGTTCCGCCACGCCGTCAGTACTCCAGCTCAACTCCGGATGCAGCCGCTGAGGCATTGTTCGCAGGGCCCGATGTCCACAATTGGCCTTCCGCTTGGCGTCGCAATGATTGCCTACCTGGTGAGGAGGCGGCAGATTTTCAGCTGAGCCGGACTCCGTCCACGAACCCGCGCATCGCCCGCGCCACCTGCTCGGGCTGCTCGAGCGGCGCGTAGTGTCCGGCGGCAGTGATGCGCTGCAACTTGCTGCCGGAAATCCCGCGCTGCATCAGCTCGGCGTCGGCCTGCGGCGTGACGATGTCTTCGTCGCCGACAAGAATGAGCGTCGGCACATTGATCGTCTTCAGCGTGGGAACGGAGTCGGGACGCGCCGCCATGCCGTGCTGCACGGCGACGATGCCGGCCACCGTCGCGGTGCTCATCATCTGCCGCGCCGCGTCGGCGATGTCAGGACGGTTGCGCCGCGTGCTCTCTCCGACGAGGCGCTCCACGCTCTTCTCCACGAACCCGGCGGGCCCGGTCTTCTGTACGTCTTCGGCGGCCTGCAAACGGGCGCGCCGGGCTTCGTCGCTATCGGCCTGAGCCTTGGTGTCCACCAGGATCAGCGCTGCCACGCGCTCGCGATGCCGCCGCCAGAATTCGAACAGGATGTATCCGCCGATGGAGTTGCCGGCAAACACGGCGCGGCCGGCGCCCGCGTCGTCGAGCACGCGGACCAGGTCGGCAGCGTGCTTTTCCATGGTGGCCGGGCCGTCGCCGGGTGGCGACTGGCCGTGTCCGCGCAGGTCCGGCAGGATTATGCGATAGCGCGCCGCCAGTTCCGCCGCCGCCGGCGCCCACACGCCGTGGTGCGCAGGAAAGGGATGCAGCAGCACCACTGGCGGGCCATTTCCCAGGACCTGGTAAGCGATCTCGGTGTCGCCGCTGCGGGTCTGCACCTAAGCAGTATGCGCCACGCCGGGGCTGGCGGCCGGCACGTCAACGCTCTCGGGCTCCTCCGGGATCACGATCCACGCAACGATGTACGCAATGATTCCGAGCGGGAACACCATCAGCGCCACCACCACCCACACCAGGCGCACAACCGTGACGTCGAGATTCCAGTAGTCGGCCATGCCCGCCGCCACGCCGCCGATCTTGCGGCCAATCCGCGGCCGGAACATCTTCTTCGGCGGATGCACCATGCCCACCGTGCGCGCGCAATACGCGCAAACGTTGGCGTCGTCCTGAATCACTTTGCCGCACCAGTTGCAGTACATATCTCCTGCCCCCTGATGGTTAGATACGAGGCCCTGTACTGGTGGGTTCCCCTCGCCTCATATCAATTGTTCCGATAGGGCGACTTCAGCCGCTTGCGCGCCAATTCCGCCAACTGCGTGTTGCCGTCTGCGGAGATCGCGGCCTGGTACTCCTTGAGCGCCTGATCACGCTTTTCCAGCAGGTCGTACATTTCGCCGGCGGCGACGCCGGAGCGCTGCCGTATGTCAGGCCCGGCGTTCGGCTGGTGCGCGGCCAGCGAGTAGGCGTCGGCCGCCTGCTGGTATTCGCCGCGCCCGCGCAGGATCTCGCCCAGGTCGAAGTTGGCGAACTCAAGCCGCGGATCGAAGAACGTGCCCTTGCGCGCCTGGTCGAGCAACTTGCGGTAGGCGTCGAGCGCGTCCTGGTTCTTGCCCCAGTCCTTGAGCAGGTTTGCCTCTTCCAGCGCGAACAGGTAGTTGTGCGGATACGCGGCGGTGAGCGTGCGCACCACCTCGAGCGCTTCGCCGTAGCGCTGCTCGCGGCGCAGGAACAGCGCCAGGGCGACGCGCGCGTCCACGCTGGTTTCCTTGCCGTCTTTCGCGGCCTCGCGCAGGTATTCCAGCCCCTTGGAGCGGCTGCCGCTCAAGCCGACGATGGAAATCGCCGCCTTCACTGCCCACGGCAAGCTGCCTGCGACGTAGTTGTGCACGCCGACCACGGTTTTCGCGTCGGCGTACTTCGGGTCGAGCTCCAGCACGCGCTGGTGATCGCGCCGCGCCCCGATGGCGCTGCGCAGCGCCGCGAACCAGGCCTTGTCCACCAGCCCCAGGTACGTCGCCCACAGCCCGCGGGTGACGCCGCGCGCGTAGAGTGCCGCAACGTCGTTGGGCGCCGCCTGCAGTTTCTGCCCGGAGAGCTGCAACGCCTGCTCCACCAGCTGCCGGATGCGCTCCCGCGTCTTGGCATCGATGGGCACCGGGCGCGTGTTCTTCACGAAGCTGTCGCCGGAGTAGAGCGTGCTGTTGAGCGCGCCGGCGCGATAGAGTTCGCGGAACACCAGCGCCGCCAGCAGGTGATTCAGCGCCCCGGGGTCGTCGGGACGCATCTCGACGACCTTTTGGAAATCGCGGACGGCGACCTCGTAGTTGGTGTCGTAGTACTGGTCCCAGCCGTTGCGGGTGAGCGTTTCGGCGTTGTCGGCCGGGACGGAAGACGCGCCGGAGGGCTCCGGCGCAGCCGGCGTCGCGCGGGCGGCGATGAGCATCGCGGCCACAAGCGCCCGCGTTACCAATTTTTGGTAAGGTCTCATGCCGAGAAGCTCTTGGGAGTTTACCCGATAGAGCTTGACGTGAGAAAACAGCTACATTCCTCTCCCCTGAAGGCCAAACGACAACATGCAACTCAAGTCAATGAAAGAGTTTTACAGCGAAGCCGAGGCGGCCAAAGAATTGGGGATTTCCATCGCACGCCTCCACGTAATTCTCGATGAGCACCTGTTCAGCGACGGCACGGCACGGCCCGACGAGCTGACCTTCCGGCAGTCCGACCTGGTGCTGCTGGCCTTCTGGAACAAGTGCACTCCCTACCCAAAAGTGGTGCGCATGCCGCGCCGCAACTGACACGATTGCACCTGCAAAGACGCGGCAAAACCGCCCGTAACAGGTAAAAGTTGCCTGCGAGGGCTGCCGCTGCTGCTTCGGGTACTTCATAACTCATTCCAATTCAGCTTCTTGCCGCCCGCAGGTTTTGGCCTTGCGCGTGCGAACGTTCCTGTGGAGGTCAGGCCCATGAGTGAAGCGGCAAGAGATCTGCATGAGCGCCAGGAGTTCTGGCGTCCCGCCATGGATGCCAGCCGCACCCGCGAAGCCGAGCGCGTACTGAGCGCGCGCGCCGAAGCCTGCGCCGACTGCGGCACCGAGTTCGCGCCCGGCGCTCGCTTCTGCCATGCCTGCGGCGCACAGCGTCCGGCGGAGGTTCCGCGCGGCGCGCGTTCGGCCTCGGGGTTCAGCCTGTCGCGCTATTTCGACTTCGAACAAATCCGCAGCGGGCTGGGATTGAGCACCGCGTCGCTGATCTTCTTCTTCGCCGGATTGATCTGCGCCGTGGCCGCGATTGCCACCGGCATCGTCTTCAGCGCTACCACCCTGCTCGACTGGCAGGCGGTACAGTTGTGGCGCATCGAGTGGATGCTGGCCGCCATCGTCGCGTTCGTGGCGGGCCTCCTGCTCAAGAAATAGCGTCCGAATCCTGTTGGTCGAACCTGTTGGCAAGCCAAAGGCGCCCGTAACGGGGCGCCTTTTATTTTGTCGTCGCTTTTTGTTTTTCCGCGAAGCGGACCTATTCCTCGTTCTTCGTCTGCGCCACTTCCACGCTGGTCGCGCGATAGCCGCGTGGCTGGAACTGCGCGGTCACGGTGACCTGCGAGCCCACGCGCAACCCATCGCGCCGGCTCACACGCGCGGGATCGAAGCTCAGTTCGTAGGTCTTGTCATCGCTCTGATTGTGGACCGCCATCACGCCGGTGGCCAGGTTCAGATAGGTCACGGTTCCCGCAAAGGTGAATGGCGCCCCCGGCACGGCCAGCACGGCAATCTCCTGCGCCACGCCGCGGGAACGATCTCCCGCGGCAAAGCGGACGCTGATCAGCGCTCCCGGCTGGAGATCGGCCGCGCTGGCCGTTTCGCCCTGCTTGCTGAACCTGGTGGCGTTGTCGACGCGGAACCGCACCGGCCGCAACGACAGTTCGTCGCGCACCGAGACCACGCCGTTGCGCGCATCGTAGCCGAGCACCTGCCCGCGCGCGTCGGCCGGCGATGACTGCGTGCGAACGTGGATGTTGCGCGCGAAGACGTGTGGCCCGTCGAGCATGGTGTCCACCCAGACGCGGTCGCCCTTGTGGATCGCCAGTTGCGTGGTCTCTACGCCGTCGCGATAGATGTGCGTGCGCTCATCGAACCGCACCTTCATGCTCTTGCCGCCGCCGAACGGTTCGATCGTCATGCGGCTGCGGATACCATCCATGCTGCGCACATGCCCGCCGATCAGCGTGACCTTGCCTTCCGGCATCGGCGGCACGTCCAGATATGGATCGGGACCCTTCTGCGCGGCCGGCGCGCCGGTGGCCGACGGATCGAAGATGGTCGTGGTCGGCATCTTCGGGCCGGGATCGGGAGCCGTGGCCGGCGAGGCAGCAGCGGCTTCCACGCCGGACCGGGTCGGTACCGCCGACGAGGCCGGCGCCGGGACGTCACTCGGCGGCTTCGGGACTGCCTGATTGCTTTGCGCGGCCGCGAAGACGCCGCACATCGGAACTGCCAGGGCCAACGGGAACAGCAGTGAAAGACGTCGCATGATGTGGACTCGGAAAGCCGGGACTCGGAAATACGAGAGAACTCCTTCGGCACGTTTGGATGCACGTCCCGAGCGCGCGGTGGTGTGACCTGCTGCCCTGGCCTCGGCGTTGTAGCCATGGCGCCTCGCCGGTCGGCACACCAGCAATGCTGTTTCAGGCCAACCCACCCCGCGGGCGCCCCGCTCAAGCCCTCCGTTGGCTTGAGCGGGGAGTTTTCTCCAGCTGATCTCCGGCCCTAGCCGAGGCCACACCGCAACCTTTTCTCCCATCCAATCGAGAGGCAGCCCTGCCTGCGGCATGGCAGGCGGGTTGCTCTCAGGTCCGTGGAGGTCCCCCTTGCGTAGGCTCCGTTCCCTGTCCCTGCTGCTGGCCGTCGCACTCGTCACGCTCGCGGCCGGCGCCGCTGACATGCGCATCACCCTGCCCAAGCGCACCAAGTACACTCCGGTGCAGCAGCTCAATCGCGACGGGGTGAAGGCGCTCGAGAAGCGCGACTTCAGGAAGGCCCGGCAACTCTTCTACAAAGCTTACCTGCTCGATCCCGACGATCCCTTCACGCTGAACAATCTTGGCTACATCTCGGAGCTGGAAGGCGATATCGACCGCGCGCAGCGCTACTACGCGCTCGCCGCCGACATGAGTTCGGAGGCGATGGTCGACACGGCCACCAGCCACGAGGCCGAGGGCAAGCCGGTGGCGCAAATCGCCGGCAGCGCCGAAGACAACTCGCTGCAGATCAACCGTCTCAACGTCGCCGCCATGTCGCTGCTGATGAAAGACCGCATCGGCGAGGCCGAGCAGCTGCTCGGACGCGCGCTGCAGCTCGACCACAGGAATCCTTTCACGCTGAACAACATCGGTTACACGCGCGAAAAGCAGGGCGAGCTAGATTCGGCGCTGAGCTACTACACCGCTGCCGCGGCGGTGAATTCCAGCGAGCCCATCGCCGTCACCGCCAACAACGACTGGCGCGGCCGCGCCATCAGTGACGTGGCGCGGCGCAATGCCAGCAAGGTGCGCGACGTCATTCGCCATCAGTCCGACGATCCCACGGCGCAAGTGGCACGGCTCAATACGCGCGGCGTGTACGCGCTCAATCGCAACGATCGCCGCGCCGCCCGCGAATACTTCCAGAAGGCCTATCGCTTGGACCAGGAAAACGCATTCACGCTGAACAATATGGGATATCTGGCCGAACTCGACGGCGATCAAGAAACCGCGCAGTTCTATTACGACAAGGCACGCGAAGCCGAAGAGGCCGGCAACAAGATTGGTGTGGCCACGCGCAAAGACGCCGAGGGCAGGCCGCTCGCCGAGGTCGCCGAGCGCAGCAATGAAAAAGTCGACGCCAGCATGCAGGCGCTGGCCGAATTGCGCCGCCGCCAGGGCGGTCCCGTCGTGCTGAAGCGGCGCGACAATACGCCGGTCGTCGAGCCGGCGGCGCCGCCGCGCCTGCCCGCAAGCGACCAGGGCGTGCAGGGCCCGCCACACGCGGCGCCGCAGCCACCGCCGCCACCGCCGCGCTGACCAACCCGCACAAGCGGGCGCCCCACTCAAGTCCTCTTCCGGCTTGAGCGGGGTTTTTGAATTGCTCTACTCACATTGCGTACCAGAATTCCCACTGCTGGTAAGCTGCTGCCAGTCTTGCACCTCCTTCGGTCGAGCTAAACTGCTGCTTCGGAACAGCCTGGGACGGGCGCCTCGCTTTGGCAGCTGTTCTGCTCCCAATCCGGTGCTGTCCGGCCCGGTTTTACCCCAGTTTTCGCCCTGAACTGAATATGAAAGCCCTTGCTGCTGCGAAGCTTCCCTTCTTCGGTGGGAACTTCCTCGCGCCCGGCAACTCCGTCATCCACTTCTATTTCACCGAGCAGGAGCGTCTGCGCTTTGTACCGTTCCTGGCAGGCGCTCTGCGTGGCGGCCGCGGCGCAGTTCTGGCGGCGCCGGCCGGCGCGCTCGATGCGCTGAGCGCAGAGCTGTGCAAATCGCGCCCGGGCAACCGGCAGCCGCACTTTCAGCAGGTGGAGATCACTGCCGACCTGCCGGACAGCCTGCGCGCGCTGCTGGCCGCGGTCCGCCAACAGGTTGCGCGCTCCGGCACGGCCCGCGTTCTGATCGACTTTGCCGGGCTGGTGACGCACGAAGGAGTCTTCGAAGTGGAAGCCGACCTGAGCTCCAGCTTCCGCGAGCTGCGCCTCACGCACGTCACCCAGTACGACGGCAACTCCGTTTCGGCCACCGTCACGTTGGAGCAATTCAAGACGCACTCGCTGGCGGTGGTCGGCGACGCGTTCTACTACGAGAACCGCCGGCACATTTCTCCGGAGGTCTACTTCCGCCGCCGCGCCACCGCCGCCACCGCCAAGGGTTGACTGAAAACCTTCTCACCGCAGATCGCAGAGAACGCAGAGGAATGAACTCAGAAAATCTCTGCGCTCTCTGCGCCTCGGCGGCGAAAGGCGTCTTACCCCCGCCCCGGAAAATGGTTCAGCGGGCCATTTCCCCGCCCCATCGGCACGGCCTGCTCAATCGCGCGCGCCACATAATCCCTGGCCAGCTGCACGGACCCGTCCAGCTTGTGCCCCAGGGCGAGGTTCGCGGCCAGCGCCGCAGCAAACGCGCAACCGGTGCCATGCGTGGAGCGCGACTCAATCCGGCGGCCCGCGAACTGGCGCGCGGAGCCGTCCGCTGCTCTGAGCAAATCAATGGGAGGATCCAGGTGTCCGCCGGTGATGACCACGTTCCGCGCTCCCAGCTGCTGCAGCCGCTCGGCGGCTGCGCGCATTTCGCTCGCATCGCGCACCGGTCCGCCGGTAAGCGCTGCCGCTTCGTCCAGGTTCGGGGTGATCACGGTCACGAGCGGCAGCAACCGCGTCTTCAAAATCTCCACTCCGGCCGCGTCGAGCAGGTCCGCGCCGGACGACGATTTGATGATGGGATCGAGCACCACGTGCGGCACCGGGCTGGCGCTCAGGAAGTCAGCTACGGTTTCGGCGATCCTCCCCGTGGCCAGCATCCCGATGCGGATCGCCGCCGGGGGTAGGTCTTCGGCCAGCTCGTCCAGCGTTTGCCGCACCAGCCCCGGCGATAGCGGCTCCACCCGCCGCACGCCGGTTGTGCTCTGCACGGTCAGCGCCGTGATGCAGCCCACCCCATAGCAGCGGTGCGCCGCCAGCGTCTTGATGTCGGCGGTCACACCGGCACCCGACGAGGGGTCGAAACCCGCGATCGTCAGCACCACCGGCTGTGTCGGCCCAGGGGTCATGCCGGAACTCTACCGGATGGGGGTCCACGGAACAAAGAGTGTCCCCCATTTGCCACAGTGCCACTTCCAGAATGGGCCTTGTTGACCAGCTTGGTTCCCTCGCATCCTGAGGGCCTTAACACCGTTGTCGAGGCCGCAAGTGGGCCTCGCGCCGACGTTTCAGCCTGCATTGATCCGGGTAACTTTTTCGTGCCGGCGTTACGAAAGATCAAACCATCGGACAACGCGACCAACCCCTTCCACATCATAGACATGCGTTCAAGTTGTTCTCCCCTGTTTCGGCCACCGCCACGGCGTCTTTGGGCCCCGAACTTTGACGGTAGACCCAATATTTTCATATAATTACAAGATTCCCAGGGTGGGGGAGGCATATCTGAGAAACGAGGTGTTGAATGAGACGAGTACTGAGGCTCTTCCTGGCGACCGCTGTTCTGGCCACCAGCCTGGCTGCAGCACCCGTTGAGAAGAACAACTCGGGCCCCCGATACGAAGCAAAGAAGCAGCAAGCGGACCAGAAAAAGTCGCCTAAGAAGGCCAAAACCAAGCCGCCTTACCAGGTAGGCCCAGCCTCCTGGTACGGCAAACAATTCGACGGCAAAGACACCGCCAGCGGCGAACCCTTCGACATGTTCGCCCTGACGGCGGCCCACCCCACGCTTCCCCTCGAAACCAGGGTGAAGGTCACCAACCTGCGCAACGGGCGCTCGGTGGTGGTGCGGGTGAACGATCGCGGCCCTTACATCCCGGGCCGGATCATCGACCTCTCCTATGCCGCCGCTTCGCTCCTCGAGCTGCGTGAGCGCGGCGTGGAGCGAGTGCGCCTCGACCTGGTCCCCGAGGAGCCCGGCGTGATCGCGTCGAATCTGTCTGGCACCTACTAGCAAGCGGGAGTAAACTCGGTCGAATGAATCGGCCCGTCACTTTGCCGCCGCCGGAAACGCGGACGGCAGTTGCTGGCGGGCCGTTCGCTTCTCTGCCGCCGCGCGACCGAATCATCGTCGCGCTGGACGTCTCCACTGCCGGCGAAGCCCGCAAGCTAGTTTCAACCCTGGCGGACGTGGTCTCGACTTTTAAGATCGGCAAGCAACTGTTCACCGCCGAAGGTCCGGCGATCGTGCGCGAGTTGGTGGGCGCGGGGCACGGCGTTTTCCTCGACCTCAAGTTCCACGATATTCCCACCACCGTCGGCGCCGCCGTGCGCTCGGCTGCGTCCCTGGGCGTGAAGATGCTCACCGTGCATGCCGCCGGCGGCTCAGCCATGCTGCGCGCCGCCGCCGACGCTGCGGCGCAATCGGTGGCGCGCCCGACCGTGCTTGCGGTGACAGTGCTTACGAGCTTCCAGGAAAACGACCTGCGCGAGACCGGCGTTTCCGGCCGCGTGGTGGACCAGGCCTTACGCCTGGGCGCGCTGGCGCTCGGCAATGGATGCGGCGGCCTGGTGTCGTCGCCACGCGAGGCGGCGGAACTGCGCCGCGAACTGGGCGCGGGATTCGCCCTGATCACGCCCGGCATTCGTCCCGCCGGCTCGGAAGCGGGCGACCAGGCGCGCGCCGCCACGCCTACGGCCGCGATTCAGGCGGGCGTGACGCACCTGGTCGTCGGGCGTCCCATCACCGCCGCTGCCGATCCCAGCGGCGCCGCGACGCAAATTTTGGAAGAGTTGAGGGCCGCGATCGCGAACCGGGGCTGAAGCCCCCATTGATGAGCTGCTTTTCGCCGGGCTCAAGCCCGGCGCTCCCACCGCAAGGCCCAAAAGTTCCCAGCGCAAGACCCAGAAACGAAAACGCGCAGCGTAAGCCGCGCGCTGTTTTCCCAGGAAACGAGGACCGATATCTGGGAACTAGAGTTTTTCGAAGAACTCACAGCCCGAGCACGAAATGTAGATTCCGCCGGGGATGTTGCGCTCGCGGTCTTTCATGCGCTTCACGATGCGGGTGGGCTTGCCGCACCTGGGGCAGTCGGTGCTCTTGCTGGTGTCCATGACCTTCTTGCGGTCGGCTGTCTTGGCGATCTTCGCCATCGTCTCTCTCCTGGCAGTCGTGTGCCCCGGCGTGCCGGAGCGAAATTTTCGGGAGTAAAGCCTGAAATTCTGGTTCCCGATCGCCAGGCGGCGACGGGCCGGTTCATCTACTCGCCGTGGTCTTCTATTCTACATGACGTGCACATTTGGCTGCCGTCTCGCGCTTTGATACGCTGATGTGTTTGCGCGGCGGCCCGAATGCGCCTTTGTTTCCTTTGTGCCCTTCGTGTCCTTCATGTCCTTTGTGTTTAAGCTTTTGACTTTCGCGGAATAACGTTCATATGCCGGTTTTCAAATTCAAAGGCGTTGACTTCATCGAGTTCGATTCCCTGCTCAGCGACGACGAACGCCTCGTCCGCGACACCTCCCGCCGCTTCATCGAAGAGAACCTGGTCCCCATCATCGAGCAGTGCAACCGCGACGGCCGCTTCCCGCGCGAACTGGTAAAGCCCATGGCCGACCTCGGCTTCTTCGGCGCTTCATTGAAGGGCTATGGGTGCGCCGGCATGTCGAACGTTGAGTACGGACTCGTGATGCAGGAGCTGGAGCGCGGCGACTCGGGCGTGCGCAGCTTCGTCAGCGTGCAGTCGGCGCTGTGCATGTATCCCATTTACGCCTTCGGCAGCGAAGAGCAGAAGCAGAAGTGGCTCCCGCCGATGCAGCGCGGGGAAAAGCTCGGCTGCTTCGGACTCACCGAGCCGCAATTCGGCTCCAATCCCGGCGGCATGCTCACGCGCGCCAAGAAAGTCGGGAACGAATACGTCATCAACGGCGAGAAGATGTGGATCACCTCCGGCTCCATCGCCGACGTCGCCGTCATCTGGGCCAAGGTGCAGGACGAGGCCGACCGCGGCGTTGAAACGATTCGGGGCTTCCTGGTCGAAACCGATCGCCCGGGCTTCAAGGCCGACGACGTGCACGGCAAGTGGTCGCTGCGCGCTTCGATCACGTCGGGCCTGTCGCTGCAGGACGTTCATGTGCCCGCGTCGAACCTGCTGCCCGGCTCGGGCGGGCTGAAGTCGCCGCTCATGTGCCTGAACCAGGCGCGCTACGGCATCGCCTGGGGCGCGATCGGCGCGGCCATGTCGTGCTACGACACCGCGCTGCAATACTCGCAGGTGCGCAAGCAGTTCCACGACGCGCCCATCGCCTCGCACCAGCTCGTGCAGGAAAAGCTCGTCTGGATGGTGAGCGAGATCACCAAGGCGCAACTGCTCGCGCTCCACGTCGGGCGCCTGAAGGACAGCGAGCGCGCGGGCCATCAGCACATCTCCATGGCCAAGCGGAACAACGTATGGATGGCGCTGGAGTGCGCGCGCCTGGCCCGCGACATCCTCGGCGCCAACGGCATCGCCGACGACTACCCGATCATGCGCCACATGATGAACCTGGAGTCGGTGAAAACTTACGAAGGCACGCACGACATCCACGCGCTGATCATCGGAGGCCACATAACCGGTATCGACGCGTTTTGAAGATGCACTCAGCAGTCAGCAATCAGCACTCAGCCAGCGCACTTACCAATGCCCTTGACGGCTGAATGCTGACTGCTGAATGCTGAGTGCTCAAGGAGCCCTCATGCCCACCCAATCGCCGACTTCCGCCCAGCCGCAGCCCACCGGCGCCCACGTCAACACCAAGCACCTTGAGTTCGAACTCGCGCTCGAGTTCCTGCGGGTGGTGGAAGACGCCGCCATCGCCGCCGCGCACACCATGGGACAGGGCGACCGCGAGCGCGCCGACGCCGTCGCCGTCGAGGCCATGCGCAAGACCATGGACACCGTCCACATGCAGGGCACGATCGTCATCGGCGAGGGGGAGCGTGACGAGGCGCCCATGCTCTACATCGGCGAGCACGTCGGCGCCAAAAATCTCGGCGGCCTGGCGTTCCCCGAAGTGGACATTGCCGTTGACCCGCTCGAAGGCACAAACCTCTGCGCCACCGGATCGCCCAACGCCATCACCGTGCTCGCCGCCTCCGAGCGCGGCGGCCTGCTGCACGCGCCCGACTGCTACATGGAGAAAATCGTCGTCGGGCCTTCATGCAAGGACGCGGTCGACATTGACGCGCCCGTGAAGTTCAACCTGAAGGCCATCGCCACGCGCCTGAACCGCAGCGTGAGCGACCTGGTGGTGATGGTGCTCGACCGCGATCGCCACAAGAAGCTGGTGGACGACATTCGCGCCGCCGGCGCGCGCATCAAGCTCATCAGCGACGGCGACCTCTCGGCCGGCATCGCCGCCGCCGTCATCGGCACCGGCGTTCACTGCGTCATGGGAACCGGTGGCGCGCCTGAAGGCGTAATCACCGCCGCCGCGCTGCGCTGCCTCAACGGGCACATGCAGGGACGGCTCGTCATCAACAAGCCGGAGCTGGAAGAGCGCATCGCCCAGATGGGCATCAAGGACAAGAACCGCATCTACACCGAAAAAGACCTCGCGCCGGGCAAGCACATCATCTTCGCCGCAACCGGCGTGACCGACGGGTCGCTGATGCGCGGCGTCCGCTTCTTCGGCGAGGGCACGCGCACCAGCTCGCTGGTCATGACGCTGGAAACCGGCTCCATCCGCTTCGTGGATTCCATCCACCTGGCCAAGAAGCCGGATGTGAAGGTAAGGTTCGCGTGAGGCAGTGGAAAGGGGTAGTGAATCGTGGATAGCACAAGTTCGTTGCGCCTTTGACGTTGACTATCCATTATTCACTTTCTAACACCATGACGGAGACGCTTAAGGCACCGCGCTGGAACATCGCTCCCTACTTCATCGTCGACGACGTCGTCTCGACCGCCAACTTCTACCGCGACAAGCTCGGCTTCCGGTACGAGCGCTTCTGGGGTGAGCCGCCGTGTTTCACCATGGTGTGGCGGCGCGGCGTGGTCCTCATGCTCAGTCAGCCGGAAAAGACCGGCGTCATGCGCCCCAACGGCAACGCCCACTCCGACCCCGATTGCTGGGACGCCTACATTTGGGTGGATGATGCCGACGCGCTGCACGACGAGTTCAAGAGCAAGGGCGTGACCATCGCGCGGCCGCTCTGCGACCAGATGTACGGCAACCGCGACTTCGACATCCTCGACTGCAACGGCTACCGGCTGTGCTTTGGCCACGACATCGGGGGCAAGCGCTAGGCGCGAGCCTCCCGCCACGGATGATAACGATACGCGCTTGGATCAGCTGCCGTCGCTCTACTTCGGCAGGTCGCCGGACAAAACAGCAAAGTTGCCGTCATTGCCGGGGACCAGAAACGTCACGCGATCCGATTGAATGCACGCGGTCATGCCTTTGACGGAGGATTGGAACGCGACCGTGCGTTGCCCGCTTTGTGGATCGTAGGCGGCAAAAACGACGCTTCTTTTTCGTGTTTTGGTGACCGGATCGAGTTTCGGTTCGCTCTGGAAGCGTACAAATAGTCTGTCGCCCGCCGAATGCAACTCGAGTGCTTGCGCCCCAGGCATTGGGGGTTCGAGCTTCAGCTCACGCAACAGCTCTCCTCGTTCAGAGATCACTTGTACCCGTGGTGGTGTCGATGCTTTCAGCAAGTACACTGAGCCGTCCGTACCAACGCGAGCATCACCATTTTGAATGGTTGGGTTTGTTGTGGCGGTCGACGACTCCGGTCCATTGTCCGAGTCGCTAGTGAGGTCTCGCACGATGCGGGCATCCGAGTCGAAAACGGCGGTCAGGGTTTTTCGCTGTGACTCGCCGCCTGTTTTTCCTTCGGAGGGAATTCCCGAGAGCAAGAACCCGCCGGAGGGGAGAGCCAGGAATACATACGGCTCGAAATGAGTCTCGAACTCCGCCCGGCCAACATATTCCCCATCTTTCGTGAATGTGACCAGGTACTCATGAAAAACTGTCTGGTTTTCCCAATCACTCACGATCTGGTAAACCTTGCCCACGCCGCCCACGGTGTACAGGAGTGAGGTAAAGTGCTCGCTCAGGCCGGGTACCCGCTTCGGATCAAACCGCCGCACCTCCTTGCCGTTCGAACTGATCCGCACTAATGGGTTCTGAAGGGCACTACCCTTGCCGTCAAAGGTTCGAATGTAGATGTTTCCGTCACTATCGCAGCGAATTGGCCCAACCACTGTCCCTACCGGAAGAGTGGTTGCCGTAGGTTGCCCCGTGCTCCCTATGGTGGTGACCGCGATCTGCGCGCCGCTCTGCTCCTGGTTCACCGCGGGATCATCGGCGGCAGAAGCGCGAAGAGCACTCAGCACAATGATCAGGCTCAATACCGATAATTTGCTCATAGACCCTTGGCCTCCGGCGCTGTCTCAAGATACTCCGCCAGGCTAACGAACTCCCCTTGGCAGTTCCGCGCATAGACTCTGGATGCGAACCTGCGAAGTCCCGGGTTCTTAATCAACCCGCTAACTTCACAGGGGTGAAAGCAGATGCAGCCCATCTCAACCACCGTGTTGCTCAACACATACCGTCTGAGCAAGACACCTGATGGGACTCAGTGGAGCAACAGCCTGAGCATGAGGGGCCGTTGTAGCAAGTCCAGGTCATTGCACTCTCATCGCACAATGGGCATCGAGTCGGAACCTGCTGTAGCTTCATGCAGTCCTGCCCGCTGGCCAGACTACTAAGGGACAGGAGAACTACCAGAAGGAGGGGGGGCCGAAAAGCACTTCTTCATATGGCCTCCATGCGCGTATCCGCGCTGGCCCTTGGATTCATTCCATTTTAGCTCAGGTTGCCCCACCTGACGATGGCTACGTTTCCCAAAATGGGATTTCGAGCGCGCCTCCCTACGTTCGTGCCGCAGAGCAGCGCGGCGCGAACGTGGGGTCTGCCTGGTCGTAGTGGCGCCTGTTCAATTGCCGCGCGTACCGCTGGCTTTACTTTGACTCAGCAGGAAGTTAATTGCGCTTTCAAATTCGGCGAATGGGCGAGCGCCGACGATGAGCTGGCCCGTCAACTGGTCTTGCGACGTTGATGCCAGTAGGCCTCATGTCAGGCATCAACGGCGAAAAAGCGCAGTTCAACCGCAAACGCAAGCACCGCCAGGGGAGATGCGAATGAGTTTACTAGAAGAGGCCGGGGCTAGAGCCCACGTCATGGCGCGACGTTGTTCACCGGGCTGAAGCCCGGTGCTTCCACCGCCGCCAGGCCCGATCGCGTGGGGGCTGAATGCTGAGTGCTGATTGCTGAGTGCCGCTGTTACTGCTTCACGAACTCGAAGCCGTAGCGCAGGCCGTTGCGGTTGCGGACGATCGCAGGCACGCGCTTCACCGGCGATCCGTCGCCGAGTTCGTAGATGAGCGTTACCTGCGTGCCCACCTCCAGATCAACATTGATAAAGACGGCGATGCCGGTCTGGCTGAGGTCGCTGGAGCGCCCGGTATAGGTGGCGCCGTTGTGCACCAGCGAGACGGTGAAGACCATTTTGTAGCGCGGCTGGACGCGCCGCTCCTCGCGCGGCGCGGCGGGCTCCTCGCGGCCAAACCACCGGCGAATGCCTGCCAATAGCGGGCTCATGGGCGCTCAAAAAGCCTAATCCGGAGAGGCTACAGGATTCTGGGCGGGGCGCAAGTTACCGAAGGAATGACCTAACCCCGGTTTCGAGTTTCGCGTTTCCAGTTTCCAGTTCGGCGAGACTTTAAGGGCCGAACTGGCAACTGGCAACTTTCGCTAGCTGCGCAGTTTGGCCAGCAGGTCCTGGGGATGGACGGGCTTGGCGAGGATTTCGAACTCATGGCCCTGGGCGCGGGCGCTCTCCAGAAGGTCGGCGGTGGCGGCCTGGCCGGAGAAGAGCAGGATCTTGCAGCCGGGCAGGAAGTCACGGATGTGGATGGCGGCCTCGATGCCGTTCATGTCGGGCATGATGACGTCGCTGATAATCAGGTCAGGACGGACGCTGCGGGCACGCTCGACGGCAGCGGTGCCGGTGTAGACGGCGGAAGCCTCGTAGCCGTGCTGGTTGAGGATGATGGCGAGCGTGTCGGCAATGACGTGCTCATCGTCCACGACCAGCACTTTCGGCTTGAGGCGCGAGTTTTCCGCCATTACAGAGTTCCTCCAGCGGAAGAAGCCAAACTTCGATTATAGCCAAGCCGAGTGGAGCGCCGGGCGCCGCAATGGCCAGGCACACCCCGGAGACGGGCGAAACGCCAGGAAACAGAGATGCCGGACCGCGGCCTTGGGTAGCTCCGAGGAGCAGCCAACCCGCAAGCAGAGCAGCCGCGTCCTAGGTCGCGAAGAGGAGGAAGACCATGCGACGAGTGTATCTGTTCCCTGTCGCGGTGGTGCTGCTCGGCGCGCTGGCTGCGGGCCAAAGCACATCGCCGAGTCAGAGTACGCAGAATCCAAATTATCCGCCGACGCCGGCCTCGCCGGCGCCGGTGACGCCGCAGACGGCGCCCGCCCAGCCGGCGCAAGCGGCGCCGGCGCAGAACCCGAATTCTCCGCAGACGCCGGCCACGCAGCTGCCGCAGCAGGACCAGCAGCCGGCGCTGGGCCAGCGTGCGGTAGCGACAGGTTCGGGGCCGCAGGTGCCGCAGGGCACGGAAATCCGCGCCACGCTCGACAAGAAGCTCTCGAGCACAACATCCGTGGTGGGCGAGCAGTTCACCGCGACGGTGGCCGAACCCGTGCGCGCGGGCGACGGGTCGGTCGCGATTCCGGCGGGCTCCAAGATTGACGGCGAAGTGACCGAGGTCGAGCAGGGCAAAACGCTGCCCAGCGTCCGCGGCAAGGGCAAGCTGAACATGCGCTTCCGCGATGTGATGCTGCCCAGCGGCGCAGTGGCGCCGATCACGGCGACGCTGGTTTCGGTCAACAACACGCAGGGCTCCAAAGCCAGCACCGGGAACGAAGGAGAAGTGCAGGGCGGAACCACGGGCACCAAGGTCGCCAAGAACGTGGGGATTGGCGCGGGCATCGGAACGATTGCCGGGCTGATCTTCGGCAGCGCGATGAAAGGCCTGCTGATCGGCGCGATCGCGGGCGGCGGTTACGTGCTGGCGACCGGCGGCAAAGACGTCGTGTTGCCGGAGCAGACGGGACTGGTGCTGCGCGTGGACCAGCCGGTGATGGTGCCGTCCACGGGCGGGGATAGGTGAAGTCGGCCTCTTGAAAAACGCCGCCCTTGGGGCGGCGTTTTTTTTTGCCTCACGCGATGGTCCGTGATGGGTTGCCGGCGGGCGAGGGCGCCCGCCGCTACAACGTGCGGCAGCGTCGGTTGTCAGAGTTTGTTGAAGCCGTCGAGGGCGGCGACTTTGTAGGCTTCGGCGAGCGTGGGGTAATTGAAAACGGTGTCGCGGAAGTACTCGATGGTGCCGCCGATGGAGAGCACGACCTGTCCGATGTGGATGATTTCAGCGGCGCGATCGCCGATGGCGTGCACGCCGAGCAGCTTGAGCGATTGCGGATGGAAGAGCAGCTTGAGCATGCCCTCTTCGTCGCCCAGCATCTGGCCCTTGGCAAGTTCGGCGTAGCGGGCGAGTCCGACTTCGTAAGGGACTTTCGCTTTCGTCAGTTGCTCTTCGGTCTGGCCGACCATGGAAACTTCGGGAATGGTGTAAATGCCGTAGGGGATGACATTGTCGGGCATGTGCGCGGGAGTGCCAAACATGTGGCAACTGGCAAGGCGTCCCTGCTCCATGCTGGTCGAGGCCAGCGCGGGAAAACCGATGACGTCGCCGGCGGCGTAGATGTGCGGCACTGCGGTCTGGAAGAACTCGTTCACGGTGACGCGGCCGCGGTTGTCGCACTCCAGTCCCGCGGCGGCGAGGTTGAGCACGTCGCTGTTGCCCTGGCGGCCGACGGTGTAGAGCACGGCGTGTCCGTGCAGGACTTTGCCGCTTTCCAGGCGGATGAAGACGCGGTTGCGCTCGGGCTCGCGTCCGGCTTCGACCACGCGCTCGCCCAGGCGGAAGACGGCGCCCATGCGGCGCATCTGGAACATGAGGTTGTCGACGATTTCCTTGTCGGCGAAATCGAGCAGCGTGGGCCGCTGGTCCATGAGCGTGACCTTCACGCCGAGCGCGGCGAACATGGCGCCGTATTCCAGCCCGATGATGCCGGCGCCGACGACAATCAGCTCGCGCGGAATTTCGGGCAGGGATTCGACCTGGTCGGAATCGAAGATGCGCTCGCCGTCAACGGCGAAGGCGGGATCATGCGCAGGCCGCGTGCCGCAGGCGATGAGGACACGCTCGGCCTTGAGCTGCACCGGGCCGTTTTCGCCGCCCGCAACCTCGATGGTGTGCGGGTCGATGAAGCGTCCGCAGCCTTCGTAGGTGCTGACGCCGTTGCGGCGGAGCTGCGCCTTGATGACCTCGACCTCTTTTTCGCGGACGGCCTTGGCGCGAAAGACCAGGTCCTGCATGCTGAGGTCGTCTTTCAGCATGTAGTTGCGACCGTAAAACGTGCGCTGGCGAATGCCGCTGAAATAAAGGACGGCCTCGCGCAACGTCTTGCTGGGAATGGTGCCGGTGTGGACGCAGACTCCGCCGATATCGACTTTCTTGTCGATGATGGCGGCACGCTTACCCAGCTTGGCGGCGCAGATGGCGCCCTTCTGTCCGGCTGGACCGCTGCCGATGACGACCAGATCGTAGGATTTCTGGATCATGCTCGTTGGGGAGTGCGGGCATGGTAACAGACAACGCAGCATCGCTGGGCGACATCGTCGGACATGCTTCGGGATCCAAGTTTTCGAGTTTCGAGAACGGCAGCAGTGGCCAGAAAGGCCAGATCGGCATCGTTGTCCTTCGGCCGCAAACCGCGCGGCCTCCAGGATGACTCAGAGGAAAAGGCCATCTATACTGCGAGGCGCGCGCCTTGCGCGCGCGTTCGCCTGAAGGATCGGGCGGTTAGCTCAGCTGGTTAGAGCGCCTGCCTTACAAGCAGGAGGTCGAAGGTTCGAGTCCTTCACTGCCCACCAAAACCCCAGTCAGTGAAAAGTGAATAGTGGTCAGTGGATCGGTCCCTTCGACCCGCCGCCACGTCCTCCTCCAATAACACCGAGTGACTCATCCTAAGCCGGCATTCATGCATGCGCTGCCTAGCTGCGTGGAGTAATGACCGGCATCACGCCGCCCGACCCGAGATCAGAATGCGGGTAACAGCCGGCGCGAAATCGGAATCGTGTCCTGCCGCTGGTCCCCGTCAACAGCAGATTCAGAAGGTAAATCACGGACCACAAGTGTCGATGCTCCCACTGCTGGTGGAATCGCGCGTTCGAAGCCATCGATGCCTCGATTCCGGCCGAGATCGTTGCCGGGTTCGAGCAACATAGCTGTCGCAGCGATCCGCTGTGGGCGGATGCAACATAAACGCGAGGCCCGAGGTGACGTAACGTTGATTGTGTAAAAAGCGAGAGGGTGTAAGTTGGCTTTGCCTAGCAAGCGAAGCCGTTCCTGGAAAGGAGACCTACACCCGATGGCGAAGATAATCCGGATTGAGGA
>Ga0070741_10009133_pt1 | contig 19460 bp, 22 predicted proteins | sample Coa_R1_4_FD_66440 | JGI IMG/M metagenome (GOLD analysis project Ga0070741, IMG submission 66440) | Surface soil microbial communities from Centralia Pennsylvania, which are recovering from an underground coalmine fire - Coalmine... | ecosystem: Environmental > Terrestrial > Soil > Unclassified ...
GTCGCCAACGCCGGTGTTGTATCCACGCTTCTTGAGCACGCCTTTGAGCGTGTGAAAGATCTCTGCCCCCCAGCGCAGCGCCTCAGAGAATGACTTTGCGCCCACGGGCATGACCATGAACTCCTGAAAATCTACGTTGTTGTCGGCATGAGCGCCTCCGTTGAGGATGTTCATCATGGGAACCGGAAGCGTACGCGCATTCACGCCACCAATATAACGATAAAGCGGTACTCCCAGTGATGTGGCCGAGGCGCGGGCTGCGGCCATCGAGACCGCCAGCAGGGCGTTGGCTCCGAGGCGGGCTTTGTTCTCGGTGCCATCGAGTTCGATCATGGCCTGATCAAGGGCACGCTGGTCCGTGGCATCGAAACCACCAAGCGCCGAGGAAATCTCAGTCTCAATGTTTTCCACCGCCTTGCGGACGCCTTTGCCCAGATAGCGTTTCTTATCGTTGTCGCGCAGCTCGACGGCTTCGTGCTCTCCAGTGGAAGCTCCGCTGGGAACCGCGGCGCGGCCCAGGGTTCCATCGCTGAGACGGACTTCTGCTTCTACGGTGGGATTGCCGCGCGAATCAAGAATCTCGCGGCCATGAATGCTGACGATGGAAGTGCTCATTTTTTATCCTTTAGATTGCTACTGAATGAAAATTTTTCGTGAATGAAACTAACTATTATAAAGCAGGGGTTAGCAATCAGCAGTCAGCCAGGAACTTAAGTAAATAGAGCAGATATGAATTTACGGTATCAGCACAACTTTGCCAAACTGGGAGCTGCTTTCCAGGTATTCGTGGGCGGCGCGGGCTTCTTTGAGCGGGAAAGTGCGGTCGAGCACCGGCTTCAACTTTCCGCTGAAGACGTGGCGCAGCACCTCGTGCAGCTCGCCCATGGTTCCCATATAGGAACCTAGCAACGAAAGCTGGCGGGCAAAGAGAAAGCGGATATCTAATTTGGCCTCAAATCCGGTGGTGACACCGCAGGTGACGAGTTTGCCTCCGGCTTTCATGGATTTCATACTCTCTGTCCAGGTGGCTGAGCCTACATGCTCAAAAACAATATCCACGCCGGCGCGAGCGGTGATCTTCTTTACTTCCTCGGAGATGCTTTGCTTGTAATGATTGATGCCGAAGTCTGCGCCGAGCTGGAAGCCTTTGGCCAGCTTCTGGTCATCGCCTGCGGTGGTAATCACCGTAGCGTTGAAGAGCTTGGCAATCTGAATGGCGGCGCTGCCCACTCCTGAGCTTGCCGCCAGAACCAGAACCGTATCGCCTGGCTTGATGGCGCACCGGCCCACCAGCATGTGCCAGGCGGTGGTAAAAACCAGCGGAACAGAAGCAGCCTGCTCGAAGGTAAGCTGTGCGCTTTCGGGAATCGGGAGCACGCTGATGCGCGGCACGGCAATGTATTCGCAGTTTCCGCCGTCATTGGCATAGCCAAGCACGCTGAAGTTAGGACAAAAATTCTGGCGTCCGCTGACGCATTCGACGCAGTGGCCGCAGAAGGTCATGGGCGCCAGCAGGACGCGCTCGCCAACCTTCAGATCGGTCACATATTCGCCCAGTTCGGCCACCTCGCCGGCGATATCGCTGCCATTGATGTGCGGGAGCTTGACGCCGGGCAGTCCTTTGCGGATGAAGAGATCGAGATGGTTGAGGGCGCAGGCCTTCACCCGAATCAGCACATGATCTTTGCGAAGCTGCGGATCAGGAACATCCTCATACTGCAGGACCTCAGGTCCGCCGAATTGATGGAAGCGTATTGCTTTCATTTTGCTCCTACGAGAAAACGACATTATAGAGTAGGAGGATAGCACTCAGCACTCAGCACTCAGCACTCAGCATTCAGCATTCAGCACTCAGCATTCAGCATTCAGCAATCAGCAATCAGCAATCAGCCCCGAAAAAAGCAGTTAGCACTTAGCATTTGGCATTTAGCCATTAAAGGGACGTTCAAGTTACCAAAATGGTAAGGACCTTAAGTCTTTCCTGATCTAAACTGTTTAGGCGCCAAATGCTAATTGCCAAGTGCTAAATGCTCCAGCGCCGAATGCTGAATGCTAGTTTCGGCGCTACAATTACAACGTGACTGATATCTACGAAGAAATCGTCAAACTGCGCCGTGAAGGACGCAAAGCCGCGCTCGCCACCATCATCAACGTGCGCGGCTCGATTCCCTCATTCCAGTCGGCGAAGATGCTGGTGCGTGATGACGGCTCCATCATGGGCACGGTTGGAGGCGGTTGCGTTGAAGCCGAAGTCTGGCAGGCGGCGCGCGAGGTCATCGAAAAGGAGCGGCCAACCACGCTGACGTTCAATCTGAATCACGATCCCAAATACGATACCGGCCTGGTGTGCGGAGGCACGCTGGAGATTTACGTGGAGCCGGTGCTGCCAACCGCGCTGCTCTACCTGTTTGGAGCGGGTCACGTGGCGGTGAATGTTTACAAGATTGCGCTGCAAGCCGGCTTTGACGTGATTGTGGCTGACGACCGCGAGTCCTATGCCAATCGTGAGCGCTTTCCCGAAGCACGCGAGGTTCACGCAGAGGAGTTCGAGAAAGTCTGCTCCGAAATCACGCCCAACGAAGGCGATTTTATGGTGATCGCCACGCGCGGGCACCGTGACGATATGCGCGTGCTGCGCTGGGCGGTGGAGACCCCGGCGCGCTACCTGGGAATGATCGGTTCACAGCGCAAGTGGATTGCGATTTGCGATGAGCTTGAGCGCGAAGGTATTGCCCGCGAAAAACTTGATCGTGTGCACTCCCCTGTGGGCCTGGATATCGGCGCTATCACGCCGGAAGAGATTGCGGTGGCCATTGTGGCCGAGATGATCGCGGTGCGCCGCCATGCTGAGACCGGAGTCAAGAGAAAGCGGGTAGAGCGCAAGGTGCTTGGAACTTGAGCTCCAAGCTCGCAGCTTCAAGCTCCAAGGAAAAACAATAAATACTTACTGGCCATTTGGCCGGTTGACGACTTTGGAAGCCAGGGATTGCGTTACTTATACCTTCCGTCAGCACCAGGGGAAAACACAAGGCGAAAATCCGATGAGGCCGTAAGTGGTTCCCATTGCCACCCTTCGGCCTTGCTCAGGGCAGATTCTGCGCGGCTCCAGGCTGACAGCTTGTAAAAGTATAGTTTTCATTGCGGCTTGCCACAGCGCCACACAAGAGTTGTTATGTTCAGCGGGCATTCTGTCTGATAATCTTCTAGATCATGGCACGTTCACCGAATTTTGCCGGACTGATTCTGGCGGCGGGCGATTCTACGCGCATGGGGCGCGATAAGGCGCTGCTTCCCTGGCAGGGGCAGACGTTCCTGGGCGCAGCCATAGAATCGCTGGCTCCTTATACCGAACTGGTCATCGTTGTGGGCGGCCGGAACTCTGAGTCATTGAAGCCGATTGTCTACGCGGCGGGAGCCTACCTGGTGGTAAATCCCTGCCCGGAAAAGGGGCAGTTTAGCTCCCTGCAGGTCGGATTGACCGAGGTGCTGAACCACGGCCGCGATGCCGCCATCATAACCCTGGTGGACCGGCCACCGGCGCGGCCGCAAACCGTGGAGGCCCTGCGCAACAGATTTCTGGAGGTTTGCCCACCACAACCGGGACAGTGGGCAGTGGTGCCGGAATTCAACGGGCAGCACGGACATCCTATTGTTATCGGCCGCGAGATGATTGAGGCATTCCTGAAGGCTCCGGCGAGCACGACCGCGCGCGAGGTAATGCATTCATTGCAGCCGATGATCGACTATTTCCCCGTGAATGACCCGGCGGTGGCCGCCAATATCAACACACCCGAGGAATATGAACAACTTAAGCACTAAGAGCGCGCCTACCATTTCCCATTCTGAAAAAGCGGCACGGTTTATGGATTCTGTCGTCGCTTTGCGCCCAACGGTGGCCGTTTTTGACTGCGACGATACGCTATGGAAAGGCGACTCGGGAAAAGGCTTCATGGATTGGGAGATTGAAAACAAACTCATCTCAGAGAAGGTTGTCGCATGGGGGCGCGCCCGCTACGCCGAGTATGTAGAGGGCAAGGTGAGCGAGGAAGCGATGTGCGGCGAGATGGTGGCGTGGCATAAGGGACTGAAGATGACCGCGTTGGAAGATGCCGGCGAGCGCTACGTGATAGAGAAAATCGAAAAACGAATCTTCCCCGAGATGCGCGAACTGGTGGCACGGCTGCTCAGCCAGGGCTGCGACATCTGGGCGGTTTCTTCAACCAATGAGTGGGTGATCCGCGCCGGGGTGAAGCGCTATGGCATCGGCGCCGATCACGTGCTGGCGGTCAGCGTCGAAAGTGAAAATGGAATTGCCACCGAGAGGCTGGTTCGTGTTCCGACAGGCGAAGGTAAAGCGGTCGCTGTGCGCGAATTTATCGGCGAGAATGTGGATGTGGTCTTCGGCAACTCAATTCATGACGCCGCCATGCTGGAGCTGGCGCGCAAGCCTTATGCTATTAATCCCAATCCTGATCTGAGGCAGATTGCGCAGCAGCGGGGATGGACGATTTACGATCCGGATTGAAAAAAGCACTCAGCATTCGGCGGTCAGCTTCAGCCCCTATGCCGTCTTCAGAGCACGATTGCTCCTTGGAATGACAATGATAAAGGAAACGCAGAACTACGCGAGGGGTTTTTAAAGGCTGGATATCGGCCTTAAATGATTCAGGTTTTCATTCCCCTGGCAGGTCAACAGCAATGCTGGGCCGTTGCCGCACGCAGCATATATCCTGGCTGCCGCACTTGTGATTTTCAAACATGCGCCGGATGCGGCGGGGCACCTCACAACCGTAAACATCCATGGAATGACGCTCTGCTTCGCTGAGTTCAAAGTAGAGTTTGCATACGGAGCACTGCCATCCCATGATGTACTTTTCCAGCAAATGATGTGGTTTCAGGTTGCGCGCGTTTTGCTGCTGAGCATTGAGGTCTGCGAAGCGGCTTTCCATAAGAATTCTCCGGGGGGAAGAGCTTTGGACCTACTCAATATAATGCCGTCGCGCTGCGATGCACTAACCCCTTTGGTACAGGTCCATCCTGGCAATGGCCATGACCCGGCGGGAAAGTGGACTAGTACCGCCGTGCCATGTCAGACGCGGATTTAGCCCCACTTTTGAAACCGGCCGGCACTAGCTTTTAACCCCGGCCAGCGCCGCGCGAAGAGTGTCAATGGCCAGGGCTGCGGCGTGGTTCGATTCTGGGTTCAATCCACCCAGGCCATGCGAAAGGTCTTCTTTGCTGATTTTTTTTGCGTGAGCGATGGTCTGGTTCGTGATCATCTCGGTCAGCAGCGAACCGCAGGCAATGGAGGCGACGCATCCTTTCGCGCGAAAGCGGGCTTCTGAGATGTTGCCATCGTTGATCGTCAGCGTGAGGCGCAGCACATCGCCACAGACCGGGTTTTCCAGTTGCGCAGAGGCGGCAGGCAAAGGCAGATCACCGGTATTACGGGGATGTTCGAAGTGATCGAGAAGTTGAGGCGGATACATAGGTGCTAAGCTTTACCTCAGGAGCTCATGATCTGCTCCCGAATATCTGTATGCATTCTAATTACATTCCGCGGCGGGTGGTATCGCTGCAACCCAGCGCCACTGTTACGCTGGAGCGGTTGGGGTTACTTGACCGCATTGTGGCATGCACGAAATGGTGCGCCGATGCGTGTCCTCAAGTCGCCGGAAGCGCGCACGCCATTGTTGCCGATTCGTGGACGGCAAAATCGGCCGAGATTCTGGCGGCCCATCCTGATCTGGTGATTGCTTCAGTCCCCTATCAGGCGGAAGCGGTGGGAGAAATCCTGAAAGCGGGAATCATGTTCCTGGGACTGGCGCCGCACTCACTGCACGACATCTATACCGACATTGCCGCGATCGCTCGCCTGATGGGAGAAGAAGAGCGTGGACAAAAAGTTATTGGTGAGATGCAGGCGGAAATTGAGCAGGTCAAGACCCGTGTAGTACAGCCGTTCCCGGCTGGATCTCGGCGGCCCGTGGTGTTCTGCGAGGAGTGGGGTAAACCAATCATCCATTCACAGGCCTGGGTGGCGGAGCTGGTGGAAGCAGCGGGTGGCGAATTCCTCGGCAAAGCAGGAAGCAAGACCGATGCGGAGACCATCAGCGCGGGCCATCCCGACATCATGGTCATGGCCTGGTGCGGAGCCGGAGACCGCGTGCCCCTGGAGAAAATTGTCGAACAGCGAGGCTGGCAGAATTTGCCGGCCGTGCGTGAGCGCCGCGTCTTCTGCATACCTGATGAGTTTCTCAACACACCCGCGCCCACGCTGCTGCAAGGGCTGCACGCGCTGGCGGGAATTGTTCATCCCGAACTCTTCCCCGCTCACCCGAGAGTGAAGCGGATTGAATCATTGATGATTGAGTCATCCGGCCGTTGAGTCATTAAGCAATTGAGTAATTGCGTAATCGGGTAATTTGAAATAGCCGCTGTTGCGCGAATTACGCAATTACCAAATTGCACAATTATCCAATTCTTAAATGACTCAGTGATTCAATGTCTCAATCGGCCCCCTGTTACACTCACAACATGCATTCAGCAAGCCTACATGGTTCCCTGGCGGAGACTGCGCGATGAAAGAAGTGGTGGCGGCGCTGATTGTGGAGCGCGGGATTGACGCCAAGGCTGCGGGCGTGAAACTGCTGATTTGCCAGCGCACAAAACATCAGTCCCTGCCGCTGAAGTGGGAGTTCCCAGGAGGCAAGATCGAACCCGGCGAGCAGCCACAAGAAGCCCTGCGGCGCGAGCTGGACGAAGAGCTGGGAATACAGGCAAAGATCGAGCAGGAAGTTGCTCGCGTCCGGCATACGTACCAGAACGGAAACGTAGTTGACTTACGCTTTTACCTGGTCCGCGAATATGAAGGTGCGCTCGTTAACCGGATTTTCCGCGATATTCGCTGGGTAGAGCTCAAGGAATTGCCAAGCTACGATTTTCTCGACGCGGATGTGGAATTGGTAGGAGATCTGGCAAGTGGAAAGCTGGTAATCCATTGAATAATTGCATAATCGGGTAATTGTGTAATTGAGTGATGTTGTAATCAGACATCGGCAATCTGAGAATAAATTGCACAATTACAAAATTACCGGATTACACGGTTACTTCTTAACGTTTCGCAGGATGTTAATTACGACATCGGCAGTGATAATCCCGATGAGTTCCCCGTTGTCATCCACCACGGGCAGGCTGTGCAGGTTGTACTTGTCGAACAGCTCGGCGACCTCATCTTCGCTGGTTTCCAGATGGCACGAGATCACCTCAGGCGCGGCAATTTCTTTGAGCGGGGTGGTTGGCGCCGCCATGGCGATATTCACCAGCGGCACGGCTCCCACCAGCTTGTTCTGCTCATCTACCAGATAAAATGAGCTCAGGGTTTCCCTGCTGCCCTCGAAGGTATAAAGCGCCTGAATGGCATCGGCAGCCGTGGCCCGTGGCGCAAACGAGAGAAAGTTGGTGGTCATGCGCCCGGCGGCGGTGTGCTCGGCATGTTCCAGAAGCTCTTCGACGGTCTCGCGCTCTTCCGGCTCCATCTCCTCCAGAATCTCTTCCGAAGTTTCCTGCGGCAGATCGGCGAGCAGGTCGGCGGCGGCGCTGGGGTCCATTTCTTCGACGATGTTGGCGGCGCGGTCGTAATCCAGCGATTCCAGGATCGAAGCTTGCAGCTTAGGATCAACTTCTTCCAGCGCTCCGGCCGCCACTTCTTCGTTGAGGGTCTCAAAGACGGCCTCGCGCTCGGCAGGCGCCAGCTCTTCCAGAATGTCGGCAATGTCGGCAGGATGGAGCTTGGAGAGCCGCGAGTGCTCGATGCGCAGCTTGACCCGGCGGGCAGGATCGGTCTCGATGAGGTCCACGAACTCCCAGGGAATGATGCGGGGCGGGACCTTTTCCAGCAAAGAGCGCAATGCCGTCCAGGGCAGCCCTTTCAGCAAACGGCGCACAGCGCCGCGCGCGCCCACGTCAACTCCCGTGATTCTCAGAGCAACATGATGGTTGACGGAGACCGGCTCCAATTCAACGTCGTTGACGCGCACAACCTTGCGTCCGTGGACATCAATGATCTGCTGGTCGAGCAGGTCGCGCTCGAGAAGAAAGTATCCTTCCGCGCCATTCCGCGAGAATTCCTGCCAGCCGCTGGGCGCCAGCGAAGAACGCACAGCGCGGCCTTCTACGGCTTGCAGGGCGTCGCGCAGAAGCAGGCGATCTCCGCTGCTGGTGCGCACCACCACGCCCGCGATGCGGGTCCGGTCTTCCTGGGGAGCGATGGCCAGCTCGCGCACACGTCCGGCAACTGCGCCCGAAGGGTCTACCACGGGCGCGCCCAACAGCTCAGTGAGCGCAACATTGGCCATAATTTGAGGATACCTTGATTCGAGACTACCGGGGAGCTATTCCAGAATACCGTGGAGCAATGTAAACAGACCAGATATTTTCGATGCAGGGAGTGAGTACTTTAGTAATGAAATTGAGTCATAGAATAATTTGTCCATTGCGACGGAAGATGATTCGATAATTCAATCACCCATGAATTAGTAACTCAATTCTTCTTCTCTACCACCAGCTCTCCATTTTCGATGCGGAGGCCTTGGACGAACTCCGGCAATTTGAGCTTTTCCCGGTTCTCGGGCTCAGCAAGCTTTTTCTGAAGGGCGTCGTTTACGAGGGAAACCGGGATGGTCAAATCGCCTATTTTAAAACTGGTAGGCTCGAAGGTTGCGTAGCCGTCTTTACTGCCCAGACGTCCCGAGATGGTGACGAAAACGTCCTTGCCATGAACATTGACGGTGGCTTGTCCGGTGAATTCATTGCCGTGAAAATCCACATCCACATTGCGAACAGGGGTATCTTCGGCAACCTGGGAGTCAGGTGCAAGCTCTGGCGCTTTTGGCTGACCGGCGCCATTCGCAGCCGCGGAAGCTGGCCCGGCAAGCTGTTGGTTGATGCCGGCAGTTATCTCGTCGGAGGTAAAATGGGCCTTTGCACCTTCAGTGCCCGGCGCAGAAAGGGCCAACTGATCCCATTTTTGCTCGTACGATTGGGCCTGTTGCTTGGCGTCCTCTTTGGACATGGGCAGCGATGGGCGAGGCGGCTTCCCCAGCATCATAAAGATCAGCAGGATAGCCACTACCAGCACCACCCAGCGGAAAACCTTGTAAAAACTCACAAAAAGGTTAGGTTTATCGGGCATGGGGGCATTCTAATGCAGGTTTTGATGGGGAATACTTTAAAATAGCACTCAGCGTTGACATTTGCGGGTTCGACAGGCAAACTGTCGCCTTCCGCTGCTTTGCAGGATGCAACAGGTTCTAACGGGTTCTATAGTCATACAGATTGCCGGTCCAACTTAAGGTTGACAGCAAACGTGAAAATAGCCGGAAACCGGGTTTCGTACACGCTGGATTCCACACTGGAAAGCGTGAACCGTGCGGAACAGACTGCCGAAGGGATGGCGGCCAAGGCGGGATTTTCTGAAGACGACCGGCATCGCATTGCCATGGCGGTGCGCGAGGCGGCGGTAAACGCGGTGTTGCATGGGAACGCTTACGACCCGAGCAAGAAGGTGCGGGTCTCGTTCGAGAACACGGGCGAGGCGCTGGTCATCACCATTGCCGATGAGGGTCCGGGGTTGTGCGAAGAGGACGTTCCCAATCCGCTGGCGCCTGAGAATTTGCTGAAGCAATCGGGCCGTGGTATTTTCCTCATCCGTTCCTTTATGGATGAGGTGCAGTTTCGTACCCTGGCGCCCGGCACAGAGATTAGGTTAATCAAGCTTGTCCCCGGAAATTCCGGGGCACACACGGAGGAAGCAAAGTGACCATGAAGTCCAGTACGCGACAGGTGGATGGCGTGACGGTGGTGGACCTGAGCGGAAGAATCACGCTCGGCGAAGGCAGCGTCGTGCTGCGCGATACGGTGCGCGATCTAATCTCCAAGGGAGACAAGAGAATCCTCTTGAATCTGGGAGACGTCACCTACATTGACAGTTCGGGAATCGGCGAACTGGTGAGTGCGTTTACCACTGTTCGCAACCAGGGCGGCGAGTTGAAGCTGCTCAAACTCACCAAGAAGGTCCATGACCTGCTGCAAATCACCAAACTGTACACTGTCTTTGATGTCAGGGACGACGAAGCCCAAGCCATCAGCTCATTCAAAAAATAATTTGGTAATTGGGTAATTGTAAAATCGGGTAATTGAGAATTGAATTTATTTCAATTGCAAAATTACTCAATTACCCAATTACTCAATGACCCAATGACTCCATGCGCATTACACGCTTAGATCGCTCCCAGGTTGACGCCGAATCGCAGGCCGTCTACGACGACTTCATGCGCGAACGCGGTAACGTGCCCAACATGTTCCGCAGCGTGGCCCACCGGCCCGAGATCATGCGCACCATGGTGGCGCATTTTCGCGCGGTCATGAATACCGGTACGGTGCCCAAAAAGCTGAAAGAGCTGGTAATCCTGCGGACCACTCAACTCAACCGCTGCGAATATTGACTGGCCTCGCATACCGTCTTGGCAAGACGGCTGGGCTGGAGCGACGATCAGATTACCAATCTCGCCGAGTTCGAGAAGCGGGCTGACTTTACCGATGCGGAAAAGGCGGCGCTGCGCCTGGCGGAGCGCATGACCCTGGACGCTCATAAAGTGGAGGAAGATTTGTGGAAACAATTGCGGCAACATTTCAATGAAGGCGAAGTCGTGGAGTTATGCGCCGCAATTGGGCTGTTTAATTACTTCAATCGCTTCAACGATGCGCTGAGAATGGAACCCACCAAGTGAAGTTAGAAGGAAGAAGCAGGAAGGAAGAAGTCCTAACTTCTAAGTTCTGACTTCTTGCTTCTTGCTTCTTACTTCCTGCTTCTTACTTCCTGCTTCTACGTTCCTAAACCAGCCCTTTCTTCAATTCTTCCAACGGATACTTGGTTCCCCGCCAGGTCACGCCGCCGTTCCACAGCGTCACGCAGGCGGAGCGCAGCATGGCGTAGATCAGCAGCACTGCCCCGATGGGATGAGTCAGAACATAAAGCGGCGAAATCGGAGCATGGAACGACATTCCCAGGTAAAAGCAAAAGATCGATGCTAAGGCCACGAGGAACCCCAGCTTGCTCCAACCGGGAGCGAAAATAGCGCCAACATAGGGCAGGAGCAATACAAAAATGAGGCCGACAACGGCAAGCAGCGCACGCCACCATTGAAACTGCGAGAAGGCAAAGAAGTTCTTGGTCACGTTGCGGACAAAGCCCAGCGCCCCAGTCACCCAATGGAGTCTGAGAAGACCCGGGCTAAAGGCGCAGCGTTGGGAGAATCCGTTCTGCTTGACCAGTTTGCCCAGCTTCATGTCTTCGATCACCTCCATGCGTAGCGCCTTGAAAGTTCCAATGCGCTCATAGACGGAGCGGCGGATCATGTTAAATACTCCGCCCCCCATGTATTCGTGGGAAGCAGGATCAGCAACCTTCCAGGGGCGATATTGCAGGATAAAAAAAGTTGAAAAGAGCGCGAGCATCATACGCTCACCGGGGTTTCGCATTTCCATATCAGGAATCAAAGTCAGGTGATCGGTCGGCACTGACTCGGCATAGGCCACGGCACGCCGGAGGGCGTCAGGGCGGAAGATAACGTCAGCATCGGTGAATAGCAGCCAATCACCGCACGCCTGTTGTGCAGCCTTCCACATAGCGTGTGGCTTGCCTAACCAGCCGGCAGGAAGCTGCGTAATATGAAGCACGCCGAGTCTGCCATGGGAGCTGGCGCAGAGACGGTCCATGATCTCGCCGGTGCGGTCGGTGGAGCGATCGTTAACAGCAATGACCTCGTAGTCCGGATAATCGAGTTGCAGCAACGAAGTCAACCCGGCTTCGATGTCTGCTTCTTCATTGAGAGCAGGGACAATAATGCTGATTTTTGGCTGCGGTGTTTTCAGGTCCCATTGTGGCTGGCTGATATCGGCGATCTTGGCCATCCCCCAGGCCGTTTCCAGCAGACGTGAGAGCCACATAAAGCCGAGAATGCTGCCGGTGATCCAATAAAGCCAATGAGCATAGAACGGCTGCAGGCTCATGCTGGTCCTATTCCCCCTGAGTTGGCGTAGGCAGGGACTACCTCCTGGTTCATAGGCACGGAGGGTGCGAAGCGCATCCCATAAAACAGGATCGCGCCCGAAAACAAGCAGGCCACCATGGCAGGGACGAAGGCGATTTGTAGCGAGCTATGGTCTGAGATGAATCCCATCAGTGGCGGCGAGGGAACGTCTCCCAGGATGTGGATGATAAACAAGTTTAACGCCAGTGCCGTAGAGCGGATGGGAGCAGCCACCGAGTTCACCACCGCGGCGTTCAGCGGACCGGTATTGGCCAGCAGGAAGAAAATAGCGAGCAGCATAGCGGGATACATGAGCGCTCCGGCGTGAAAAATTGCCACTCCCATAAAGGGAATAGCCAGCAGCATGCTCCAGGCCGAGAGCCGGTAATAACCGCCCTTGTGACGGCGAAGCATCCAGTCACCCAGCCAGCCGCCCACTAGAGTAGCCACCAGGCCGTCGAAGCAGAGGATGCCGCCGAAGATCTGGTTGGCTTGGGTGAGCGGGATGCCGCGAACGCGGGAGAGAAAGGTCGGCATCCATACTCCTAACCCGCCGAGGGCGAAGATATACATTGCCTGCCCAACGGTGGCGGTCCAATATGCTGGATTGCGCCTTAAGCCCAGCACGGTAGCTCGCTCTGGGGTGGCGAAAAGGCGATCGGCGCTGCCTCGTTGTGGCTCAGGAATCAGCATCACGAGAAAGGCCAGCAAGAATCCGGGCAGAGCCGCGACATAAAAGGGCGTGCGCCAGCCGTGCGCGGGTCCCAGATACCCGCCCAGCACATAACCGGCCGCGGTTCCGACGGGAAGAGCGGAGTTGAGAACGGCGAGCATGCGTCCGCGCTGGTGTTCAGGAAAAAGATCGGAGACGAGTGAAGGCGCAATGACTACAAAGCTGGCTTCACCGATGCCGACGATCGTGTGCCGCACCAGTAATGACTGATAATCGCGGGTCACGGCGGTCAGCAGCGTAGCGCCACTCCAGACCAGAGCACCGCCGCCAACCAGCCATTTGCGCGGGTAACGGTCGGCCAGCACCCCCATGATGGGCGAAGTCAACATGTAGCAGAGGAAGAAGACGCTCGTTAGCCAGCCTATCTCGACGTCTTTAAGGTGAAACTCATGCTGAATCAAAGGCTGCACCGCCGCGAGGACCGAGCGGTCGACATAATTAAAAAAATTCAGTCCAGTCAGGACGGCTAAAGCAAGAACGGAATACATTTTGCCGGCTGGTTTCATGAATGAGTCGGGCCTCGTTTGTGGTTCGCCTCAGAGATTCAAAAACCTGTTTTGACCTTATTTTTTAGGCCGTGGATACCGCGCTTCTATCGTAGTGCCAATGCCGCCGCGCGGCCGGAACTCCCCAGTCACCACGGCCCACACAGGTTGAGCGGCGCGAACTACGTCATCGAGTACGCGGTTGACGATGTTTTCCTGAAAGATACCAAGATTGCGATAGGTAAGAAGGTATTCCTTCAACGATTTCAACTCAAGACAGAGCTTGCCGGGCATGTAGCGGATCTTCAGCACGCCGAAGTCGGGCAGGCCGGTTTTGGGGCAAACCGAGGTAAACTCGGGAACATCCACAACGATTTCGTAGCCCGAAAACTGGTTTGGCCAGGTTTCTATGTCGGGAAAGTCTGCGTCAAGTCCGGCAGCGGCATGCTCCGGAGTATAACGGGGCGCTTTGGGCATGTGGATATTGTAGCGTGTGGCTGTTTCGAGATATCAGCTTTCAGCGCGGGCACATAAATTAATGGGACGAAATGCGGACTGGGGCATCTATTACAAACAGCAAATAAACATGCCCCATATGGCATGTATTTGCTTGAAGGGAAAGGCTGTTGGACCGGGCAAGCAGGAAATGTAAAGCTGCGTCAGATATACTAAATTGTTTCCCCCTCTCAACATGCCCGGAACGGTAACGGCATGAACTTTGGAAGAATAAAGGAACGGTTATTGAGCAAGCGAATTTGGACCATTATTGCCGGCATTGTGATCGCTGTTGTCGTGCTGGCCGCATTCATGACAACGTCAAAGGGCGAGGTCCCTGTACGCAGCGAACTTGCCAAACGCGAGAGTATCACCGTAAATATCCAAACCAACGGCAAGATCGAGCCCATCCAAAATTTTGAAGCGCATGCTCCTGCGGCAACCACAGTCAAAAAACTGATGGTCAACGAAGGCGACATGGTGAAAAAAGGAGAGCTCCTGCTGCAACTTGACGACGCCGAAGCACGGGCCCAGGCAGCCAGGGCAGCAGCGCAAGTGCGCACCGCCGACGCCGATATTGCCTCGGTAAAAGGCGGCGGCACACACGAAGAGGTGCTGACTACGCAGGCCAGCCTGGTGAAAGCCAAGGGCGATCTGGATGCGGCGCAACGTAACCTGGAAGCCACCAAGCGCCTGGAGCAGAGCGGCTCGGCCTCAGCCGCCGAAGTTTCCGCGGCTGAAACCCGCTTCCAAACCGCACAAGCGGACGTGAATCTGCTGCAGCAAAAACTCAAAGGGCGTTATTCCCCGCCCGAGGTAGAGCGTGTTTTTGCGCAGAAGGTGGAGGCGCAGGCGGCTTATGCCGCGGCCCAGGATATATTGCAAAACTCGAATATCCACGCCCCGCAAGATGGCATTGTGTACTCGCTGCCGGTGCGCCAGGGACAATACGTGAATGCAGGCGACCTGCTGCTGCAGGTGGCAAATCTTACTAAAGTCCAGGTGCGCGGATTTGTGGATGAGCCCGATATCGGCCGCCTGCAAAAAGGACAAAAAGTTTCCATCACCTGGGACGCGATTCCCGGCCGCGTCTGGGAAGGTACGCTGACCCGGGTGCCCACGACGGTGATCCTGCGCAGCACCCGCACCGTGGGCGAGATCACGTGCGAGGTGGATAACAGCGATGGCAAGCTGCTGCCCAATATCAACGTGAATGTGACCATCCTGACGGCCCACGAGGATAACGCACTTACCGTTTCCCGTGAGGCCATGCACCAGGAGGATCACGTGCACTATGTGTATCAAATTGTGAACGGCAAATTGAAGCGCCGGGACGTGGAAACCTCGATCTTTAATCTCACCCGCATCCAGGTGGTGAAAGGATTGAACGAGGGCGCCGAGGTGGCCCTGGGCGCAACCAATGGCACGCCTCTGCAGCCCGGAGCTTCAGTTCACGTGGTACAACGTAGTAATTGAATTCTTGTCCTTTTGAACTAAATGAAAAATATTTTATTGCTTGCTGCTCTTCTCGTAACAGCCCTCAACGCCCCCGCCGCTGACGTTAACCTGCGTCAAATGCTGGCCGATGGCCAGGCCAATGAAGCTTTGGCGGCCTTGAAGGCGAAAACCGAGTCTTCCCCAAAAGATGCTGAGGCATTTCACCAGCTCGCGCATGCCTACTATGTAATGGAGCGATGGGACGATGCTATTGCCGCCGAGCAACAGGCCGTAAACCTGGCGCCCAATAACAGCGAATACCACCTCATTCTGGGTTGTGCCTATGGCGAAAAGGCGGACTCAATTTCCAAGTTCGCATTTTTTACCGCGGTGCATCTGGCGCATGTAACCCGTGCGGAATTTGAAAAGGCGGTGGAGCTCGATGGGAACAATATCGAGGCCCGCCGCGACCTGGCTGAATATTACGCGGAAGCGCCGGGTTTTTTCGGCCTCGGCGGCAGTAAAGAGAAAGCGCGCGCCCAAGCGGAAAAAATCAAAGACATTGATGTCGTGTCTTATCACTGGATCAGGGCCCGCACCGCGGAAGAAGAGAAAAAGAACGACGTGGCTGAAGCAGAATATGGCGCCGCCATTGTCGCCTCCTCCAACCCTGCAAAAGATTGGCTGGAGTTTGCCTCCTATTATCGCCACAAAAAGCGCTTTCCCGAGATGGAAAATGCCATCAACAAAGCAGTGTCGCTCGACAGCAAGAAGCCAAGCTACGTATTGTTCGATGCCGCTTCGCAGTTGCTGCGCGCAGGCCGCAACTTTCCCCTGGCAACTACCCTGGTGCGCAAACATATCGCCGATGAACGGCACGCCGATGAAGCGCCTCTCTTTCAAGCACATTTCCTTCTAGGTCAGCTGCTGGAGAAACAGGGCGACAAGAATGGCGCCATTGAAGAATACAAAGCCAGCCTGGGGCTGGCCGGCGATTTCAAGCGCGCGCAAGATGCGTTAAAGAATTTGCAGAAATAGGTTACATGGTCCCGATTTTGCACACCACATTCTCGACTGATTGTCATTCCGAGCCTGTGGGCGAGGAATCCCTTTCATGACGAGGGTTTTCAGGTTTGAATTCTTTCCCGAAATCTTTGCTCAAATCGCGCCAGCTCGGATTTGACGATTCAATCAACCCGACCTTTTTCGATCTGCGCCAACCCTTAATTTCTTTTTCGCGTGCAATGGCATTGCCGATGTAATGAAAGACTTCGAAATAAACCAGCCTATTTACCGCATATTTCTTGGTGAACCCATCCATTACTCCCTCCCGATGCTGCTGTAGACGCTGGTAAATATTATTGGTGACGCCGACATAAAGCGTGCCAGTACTGCTAGCCATGATGTATACGTAATATAGTTTCTTCATAACGGCATGGACACAAAAGGGATTCCTCGCCCATGGGCTCGGAATGACAATTTGTTAAGGGTATGGTGATTTTACACAAATCCTAGAACCATTCAGCGTAGAAAACAGTTCATCCCCCTGCGCAGACGCAGCAAGCTACGTCTCTACCGTAGTTGCTTCCCAATGCACAACCCGGAGGGCTGTGCTACACGATTCTTGTTATACTTCCAGATTCCTTGATTCCAACTTTTACAAGGTGATGGGGATGCGAATCACATTGCGCTTTTTTAATTGCTGTCTGGTTATTCTGACGGTCGCAACGATCTTTGCAGTGAGATCAGAAGGTGCTGAGCCGCTGCCCTTCCGGCGCGCCATTGATCTGGCCTTGCGCCACAGCACTACGATGGCTATCGCCACTGCCGACCAGGTGCGGTCGCACTCGGCCGTGCAAGCAGGCCGCAACCTGTTTATGCCCCGCGTTGAATTTGGCTCGGGCGCGGCATGGACGTATGGCTATCCACTCAGCATTGAAGGTTCTGCGCCCACCATCTTCAACGTCACCACCCAGCAGTATCTCTTCAATCCCGCCCAGCACGAGTTCCTGCGCTCTTACACAAGCGAATGGCAAGCCACAAACCATCTGTCAGACGACAAGAAAAACCAGGTGATCCTGGAAACGGCCAGCGACTACGTTGAACTGGATACCGTGACCTCGATGCTGAGCATCTTGCAGCAGCAGAATGAAGCGGCGCAACGCGCCGAACAGGTGGTCAGCGAGCGGGTTAACCAGGGGGTGGACAGCCAGGTTGAGCTGACCAAAGCCAAGCTGGCCAGCGCTCACGTGCGCATGAAAGCCGCGCAGGCGCAAACCACGGCTGACCTGCTGCGCGAGCGGTTGTCGCAGCTTACCGGATTGCCGGCATCAGAAATCCAGACCGCAACCGAATCCATTCCCAAGCTGCCTGAGGTCCATCAGGAAGAGGACCTGATGTCGAAAGCGGTGGAATACAGCCCCACCATCAAGGCAGCCAATGAACAGGCAATAGCCAAAGGCTTCAACGCCAAGGGCGAACATAAGCAGCTTTATCCCAGCATTGACCTTGCCGGCCAATATGGTTACTTTGCCAAGTACAACAACTTCCAGGATTTTTTTAAGAAGTTTCAGCGTAACAATGCGGTTTATGGTGTTGTGATTCGCGTTCCCGTCTTTAATACCGCACAGAAAGCCCGCGCCCAGGCCGCGGATGCAGAGGCCATCATCGCCAGAAAGCAGGCCGAGGACGTCAAAGATCAGGTATCCTCCGACACACTGAAGCTGCAACGCTCAATTCGCCAGCTTGCCGAAGCCAAAGAGGTGGCGCGCCTCGATCATGAACTCGCCCAGGCCGATGTAGAAGCGGTCCAGGCACGTCTGCAGGCCGGGACTGCGAACATCAAGGACGAGGAGCAGGCCCGGGTGCACGAGCACGAAACCTATATCAGCCTGCTGGACGCTTCTTTTGCCCTCGACCAGGCGCAGATGCAATTACTGCGCGCGACCGGCGATCTGCAGCGCTGGGCCATAGCTCCGGAGACAGCGCCGCCCAGTTCTTCCGCCAATCCCACACCTAACAATCCTTAAACCAAAATATGGGCGAACAGCAGCAAACAAAGAGTATGACTGGCCTGGACAGCTCTGAAGCAGGGCTGGCAGGCTTTGTGCGCAGGATTGTGACTACCATCAAGCCGCGCCTGGCGATTGAAAACCGGTCCGAGACTGGCCTGACTTTGTCGCTTGCCCAGGGCCTGCGCGAGAACGGCTTTGGCAGGCTGATTACCTGCGATGCGGATTCGGCCCGCTGCGCGCAACTGCGCAAAGAAATTGAGGCTGCCGGGCTCTCATCTTCGGCTTCAATTACAGTTGAGGTCCGTAATCAATTTGCCCAGGAGAGCCGGCCAGAGAGCAATATAGACCTGCTGCTCACCTCCACCAACCACGTACAAGTCGTACAGCACTTTCTTCCGCACCTCAGCCCTAACGGGCTTATCCTGCTGCTGGCCAGCGAGAGCGAGTATAAGCAAGTGCGCGAATTCGCCCTCGCCATGGACAAAGACGGCATCATTTCAGTCGTCTTCTTGCCAGAAACACTCAAGCTGGTCATGGCGCAGAAGCGTAGTGGGAGAAAGTAAAAAGCAGTCAGCAATCAGCGCTCAACCAAGCAGTGAGCGCTTAAATTTGGTATTTAGCCAGGCGACATTTACCTGAAATAATCCCCACGGATTGCTTTTCTAAGTGCTAAGCGCCAAATGCGAAAGTGCAGTAGCTTAAGAAAGCATTGCCTCGATCAACAAATCTCGCTCATTTCACTTCGCCCATAGCGTCTAAGATGTTAGAATCAGTAGTTTACTTATGCCATTAAAGACATTGTTCCTGAATCCGCCGTCTTTTGAGGGTTTCGATGGTGGCGCAAGTTCGCGCTGGCCTGCAACCCGGGAGATTGAATCGTATTGGTATCCGGTCTGGCTGGCATATCCGGCTGGAATGCTGGAAGGCTCGCGTTTGCTCGACGCTCCGCCGCACCACGTCTCGGTGCAGCAGACCATTGATCTGGTCAAAGAATATGAATTCGTTGTGCTGTTCACCAGCACACCGGGATTCAAGGGCGACTGCGCGCTGGCTGCGGCAATGAAAGACGCGAATCCGCGGGTGAAGATCGCCTTCGTCGGTCCGCATGTGACCACGCTCACCGAGCAATCGCTGAATGATTGCCCGGCCATTGATTTTGTCACCCGGCGCGAGTTCGATTATGCCGTGGTTGAGTTTGCCAATG
>Ga0070741_10009134_pt1 | contig 19460 bp, 23 predicted proteins | sample Coa_R1_4_FD_66440 | JGI IMG/M metagenome (GOLD analysis project Ga0070741, IMG submission 66440) | Surface soil microbial communities from Centralia Pennsylvania, which are recovering from an underground coalmine fire - Coalmine... | ecosystem: Environmental > Terrestrial > Soil > Unclassified ...
GTTTCCGATCTACAGAGATGTTGGGACCGGTCTCCAGAAGGAGACCGTCCGCTACGCGGTGAACTTCAGTTATTTCTTCTAATTGGGGTTGGCATCATGCGCACACGAGCGTTCTTCACACTGGCCGGTCTGGCCCTCTTCGGGGTCGCAGACGCGCGCGCTGAGTATCGCCAGATCGACGTGACGATTTTCGGCATGGATTGAGCGATCTGTGCTCACGCCGTGCGCGTGACTATGGAGAAGCTGCCGGGCGTCGAATCGGCAAAGGTCAGTCTGAACGAGGGTCGGGCCGTTATTCAGCTGCGGCCAGGAAATGCGGTCACGATGGCGCAGATCCGCCAAGGCGTCACGCGCAACGGGTTCACGCCGCAGCAGGCGGCCGTCAGCGGCGAAGCCGAGGTGATGGCCAAGGGCGACAAGCTGCAGCTCAGGATCTCGGGAACGAACGACGTTTACGAGCTGGCTGGCACAACGCATAGAGACGGCGTCTTGCAGCGGCTGAGGACAAGTGTCGGACACCGAGTCGTCATCGAAGGGGTCGTTCCGGCGCCCAAGGACGATAGAACCGCGCCGGCCATCCAGGTGAATAGTGTCAAGCCAGTCACACGCCGGTGAGACTCAGCGCATTGGTCGCGCACTGGTAAACCGGGCGATTCCCGGCACCATCCGGGATCGCGCCTTTGGGTTCCTGTCACTCTTCACGTCGTTCGGCACCCTGATCTGCTGCGCGCTCCCGTCCCTGCTAGTCCTCTTCGGTCTCGGCGCGACCGTCGCCTCTGTGTTGACCGCGGCACCTTGGCTTGTGACGCTGTCCCGCCACAAAGATTGGGTGTTCGCCATCTCAGGACTGGTCCTGGCGCTGAACCTCCTATACGTCTTTGTGCTGGCTCCTCGCATGCGGGCCGCAGTCGCGAATTGCACTGATGACGCCTGTGCGACTGCCGACCGGCTGTCGCGTTCAGTCGTCTGGACATCTGCGGCAATCTACGTGGCTGGCGTCGCTGCCGCGTACGTCCTTCCAGCCTTCCTCGAGTAGCAGCGCATGTGCTGGTGGTCATCGCCTGCAGCGGTGACTTTCGACAGCGGCGCGCGTCCATCACCACGCCCGGGCACCCGGTATGTGGCGACCCCGCGTAACGGAACGCGGGTAATCGTTCGACCACGGCGAATGTCGGCAACCACGGGTATCCTGGAATTCGGTTGACATGCGACTACTCGTGCTCGGCGCGACGGGTCGGGTTGGCGGCCTGGTCGTCGATGAAGCCCTCAAGCGTGGCCATCATGTCACGGTGTTGGTGCGATCGCCCGAGAAGCTCGGTGACGCGCTGGGGGCCGTGAAGGTCGTGCGGGGCGATGCACTCGATGCTCGTGCCGTTGCGTCCGCGGTTGCTCGGCAAGATGCCGTGCTCGACGTACTCGGCGCCGGCAACGTTCGAAAGACGACGCTCTTCTAGGAGTCCGCGCGCATCCTCCTCGATCAGATGCATCGCGAGGGCGTGCGACGGCTCGTGTGCGTCACCGGGGTCGGGGCCGGCGAGACAAAGGGCCACGGCGGTTTCCTGTACGACTGGATTCTGTATCCGCTGTTCACGAAGGGCATTTACGCGGACAAGGATCGCCAGGAAGCACTCATTAGATCGAGCCGCACGGACTGGACGATTGTTCGGCCCGCTCCGTTCCGGAAGCGCACACCCACCGGGCCTCTGCAAGCAGTCACCCACATCGAAGGCGCCGTCCTGCGAAAAATTGCGATGCACGAGGTGGCGACCTTTCTTCTGGACGAGGTTGAGCAGGGCCGCTATCTACGGCAGGCCGTCTTCATCGGGCACGAGTAAATTGCGCTCCGCGTACACTGAGGATCGCGCGATCTTCCGCGTGGACGCTGCCATACTCGGAGCATGCTGGTCGACGAGTTCCTTCCTGTGTACGACGTGTCCGATGCGGTCGCTACCGTCGTGCACGCCGATGTCGCGATGACGTGGGACGCACTGATGGAGGTCGACCTGATTGACGTCGGCCGCAAGCGTCCGCTCGTAGGGGCGCTCGGTGCACTTCGCGTGCTCCGACTAGGGCGCTCGGCCCGGTCAGAAAGGCGCGAGTGAGTTCAGAAGTCATGATGTGGCGGTGACGCGGAGCTGGAAGATCACCGATGCTGATGTCTTCGGGAACGGCCAATGGCTGGGCACCAACCACGTTCAGGATAGGATTGGAGGTCTTCTGCGATCTGCACGAGAAGATGCGGATGTTTCACCGCTAGACAGACTCCGGTTCGACAGGGGGCCGCTCCCGCGAGGTTCTGCGGCAGCAGCGACCACACAAGATGGATCTGTACCATCTGCTTTGGATTCCCGTGACGGCCGCAGTCGGTTTCGCTGCTGCGTTCCTGCTGGCCGACCTCCTCGTGTTGCCTGTCGATCTCTACTACTTCCTGTACTTCGTTTCCGTACTGGGATTCGCCGCCTACTACGCCGCGCGCACACGCCTGGAGGTCGTTCGGTGGGCGACGCGCGGGCTCGCTCGCGCTATCGTCCTGGGATTCGTTGTCGGGGTCGTGCTTGCGCGAGGCGTCCTCGCGCAGCCGGAAACGCCTGCACTTGCCGGTGCGGCTTTCTGGTGGGCACTGCTGTGGCGCGGGCTGGTTTACGGCCTCGTGGACGGCATCTTGCTCTTCGCTCTTCCATGGACCATCACCTGGCGAGCGTTGGATGCCGAACAGGGCGGTGTCGCGCGCAAGATCGGCGCTGGAGCGGTGGCGTGGGTTGCAGTACTTGTCGTCACGACGGCCTACCATCTCGGGTACAGCGACTTTCGCTCATCAAGATCGTTCAGCCGAACATCGGCAGTGCGATCGGCTCGGTCGCGACACTGGCGTCGGCGAACCCTGTCGCTTCGCCGATCGCGCACGTGTTCCTGCATGTGGCTGCTGTGATCCACTCGCCTGATACGGATCTGTTTCTGCCGCCACATCGAGAATGATCGCGGTCGACTCGTTGTCTCCCCTCGACGTGGCCACCGCGCCGTGTCAGTGTGAATCCATCGGCTGCGGGTGGCTCAGCCCTTCACTTGGAACATCAGGTACACGGCCCAGCGACATGAGCTAAGGTTGACGCCGATGCATGCCAGCCGATGCGACACGGTCCGGCGCAGCACACGCGAGTGATTATCATGGTGCCCATCTCGACGCATCCTCCTCACTCGAAGGCCGACTCTGGGCCGACACGCCCTTCATGGCACGTCGAAAAGCCTGACGAGATCGCCGAACGCCTCGGCACGGACCCGCACGGTCTCACGCGTGCGGAAGCGCACACCCGTCTCGCGCGTGAAGGCCCCAATCAGCTCCCGGAGGCGCCACCGACGAGCCCGCTCGTCGTCCTTCTCCATCAGTTTGGGAGCCCGCTGATCTACATCCTGCTCGCCGCAACGCTCGTGACGCTCGCGCTCGAGGAATTCATCGATGCTGGCGTCATCGCGGCGGTGCTCGCCTTGAACGCGATCATCGGCTATACGCAGGAGCGGCGCGCGGAAGCGTCGGTGCGCGCGCTGATGCACCTGATGGCGCCGCACGCGCGCGTCATTCGCGACGGACGAGAATGGGAAATTGAAAGCGGTGAACTCGTGGCCGGCGATGTCGTCCTACTCGAATCAGGCGCCCGTGTTCCCGCCGATCTCCGCCTGTTCGCGGTGACCGCCCTGCGCGTCGATGAGTCGTTGCTCACAGGCGAATCGCTCCCGGTTACGAAGACCACGGCGCCGCTCGACGGCGTCGATCGGGGCGTAGCCGATCGGACGAACATGGCCTACATGGGTACGGTCGTCGCGAGTGGCCGCGGACGCGGTTACGTCGTGGCCACAAGCGTTCGCACCGAACTCGGGGCGATCGCCGAATCGGTGCGTAGCGGCCCAGAGCCTGACACGCCCCTTCAGCAACGACTGGCGCGATTCGCCCACGTCATCGGTCTGGCCGTCGCCATCTCAGCGGTGTTGGCGTTCGGTATCGGCGTCGCGATGGGCGAATCACCGGCGTACATGTTCATGGCGGCGGTCGCGCTCGCGGTCTCGGCGGTTCCCGAAGGACTGCCGGTGGCCTTCACCATCACGCTGGCACTCGGTGTCCGGCGCATGGCCAGGCGCCGCGCCATCGTGCGGCGCCTGCCCGCCGTCGAAACGTTGGGCAGCACGACCGTGATTGGCTCGGACAAGACGGGCACGCTGACCGAGAACCGCATGACCGTTCGCGAAATCAGGGCCGGCGGCCACGCGCTTATTCTCGAGGGCGAGGGTACGGCAGGCGATGCGGAGCGGCCGCCGGCGCTTGAGACGATGGCGCCGATTGCGTGGACGCTCCGGGCCGGCATTCTGACGAATGAGGCCGAGCTGTATCGGCGCGGCGACGACATCGAGACACAAGGCGACCCGACGGAAACCGCGCTGCTCGTCGCGGGCGCGCGCCTCGGTCTTGATCCGGCTGACGTGCGGGTGGCGTACGAGCCCGTCGAAGAGCTCCCATTCGAGCCCGAACGGCAGTACTCGGCAAGCGTGCGCCGCCGTGGCGGGGAGTATCTCCTCTTCGTCAAGGGCGCGCCGGAGCGGGTCCTGGCGATGTCTGCGTATGCGCTGTCCGACGAGGGACCGACACGGCTCGATCGGGCCGCCGTGCTCGCGATTGCGCGCGAGATGGGTGCGCGCGGTCTGCGCGTCTTGGGCATGGCGTACGGCGTGCTGCCCGGCGCCCCCGAAGGGGGCGTCGTGCCGCCGCCGGAGTCCCTCACGTTTGTTGGACTGCAAGGCATGCTGGATCCGCCGCGCGCCGGCGTGCGCGAGGCCATCCGTGGCTGTCAGCAGGCGGGGATCCGCGTGACCATGATCACCGGAGACCACGCCGCCACTGCGCGGGCGATCGGCACGCAGCTGAACATCGCATCGGAGGCCGATGAACCCCTCACCGGCGCCGATGTCGACCGGCTGGACGACGACGCACTGCAGGAGCGAGTACGGACCGTGTCGGTGTTCGCGCGGGTCGCGCCGGAACACAAGCTCCGGGTGGTGCAGGCGTTGCGCCGCGACGGCCAAGTCGTGGCCGTAACCGGGGACGGGGTCAACGACGCGCCAGCCCTGCAGGCAGCCGACATCGGCATTGCGATGGGCCGGAGCGGCACGGACGTCGCGCGCGAGGCCGCGGACATGGTGCTCGCCGACGACAACTTCGTCAGCATCTACGCGGCCGTCGAGGAGGGACGTGTCACGTTCGACAACCTCCGCAAAGTGACGTTCTTTCTGGTGTCGACCGGGGCGGCCGAAGTCCTGATGATTCTCGCGGCGCTCAGCGCGGGATGGCCCCTGCCGCTCCTCGCGGCACAGATCCTGTGGCTCAATCTCGTCACGAACGGGCTCCAGGATGTCGCGCTGGCCTTCGAACCGGGCGAGCCCGGCGTCCTGCGTCGAGCGCCGCGGCACCGGACCGAAGGCGTGATGTCTCGGTTGCTCTGGGAACGAACGCTCGTCACCGGCCTCGTAATGGCCACTGGCACGCTGACGCTGTTCCGCTGGGAGCTGGATCACGGCGGCTCGCTCGGGCGCGCGCAGACCGTCGCGCTGACGACGATGGTGCTCTTTCAGATGTTTCACGTCGGGAACTGCCGGTCCGACTATCTCTCGGTCTTCCGCAAGAGCCCCTTCTCGAACCCGTTTCTGTTTGTGGCGACGGCGACGGCGTTCCTCATCCATGCCGGCGCCTTGTACGTACCGGTTACGCAGACGATTCTGCGCGTTGAGCCGCTCGGCCCTGATGCGTGGGTCCGGATGGTCGTGATCTCTGCATCGATCATCGTAGCTATTGAGGTTCACAAGCTGATCCGGCGGCGCGACCGCCCGGCAGTTTCGACATGAGAGCCACGGTCTCACCCGCAGCTCGGCACCACTTGAGACGAAGGGGCGAACTCGCGACGAACCTGCCGCACCGTTCTTGATCCAGAGAGCGGGTCCTGATAGAAGGGTCACTGGTACGGTTTCCCAGTGAGGATCGCTCCCATGGCCCGTCCAGACGCAAACGATGTGGTCGTTCGGCAGAAGCCGGGGAACCCGAGCGGTCGCTTCCTTCTCGGAACACCCGCGACGCCAGCCCAGTATGAAGTGCGAAGCCGCGACGAAGCCATCTCGCAGGCTCTGGCATTCGCGAAGCGTCAACACGTACAGGCCTGGCTTGCGAATGACGAGGACTTCGTTTTGCTGGGAGGGTTTAATGACGAGGCGAACTTCGAAGGCCAGTCACGAGACCGGAAAGCGGAGTCACGCCCACGCGGTTGACATGACATCGGCTCGTTCGTCTCCCCGCGCTGGTGTCCAGATGGATGGCAAGAGGGCACCCTGCGTCTCCTCGCTTCCACCCGGTCGCCAGACATCCGTGCGGGCGATACGCTCCTCGCGTCCAGCGCACGATCTGGATTGACCTTCCCACTTCGAGGATCCAGACTAGTCGTACTCCCAGCTATTGCGACGTTCGGCGTTCGCGAGCTCGGCTTTTGAGGTACGTCATGGCGCCGCACACACTCGCTCGTCTCAGCGATCCGATCCTCCAACGCATCTGCGGTGAGTTTCGCGAGATGCCGGGGCTCAGGCTCACCCGCAAGCAGGCGCAGCGTCTCTGGGGCCTTGACGAGCCAACGTGCACCGCAGCACTCGATCTCCTGGTCGCCGCCAAGTTTCTCTTTCGAACCGACGATGGTGCGTACGCGCGGCTCACCGAGGGACCCGTGGCGCTGCCACGGCTCCAGATGGCGAAAGCACCACTAGATCGATCCGCCAGAGATCGGCTTACCAACTTTCGCGCATCGTAGCGATCAGGCGGCACGGCTCTGGGTGCGCGACCGTCGCGAAGAGCCGACCCGTGCCGGCGATCTCCAGATCTACTCGGTGAAGCAGCTCACGTCGTGAAGACGAAATTGAACCTTTTCGCCGCTACGCTCTCGGCGACCAGAAGCGATGAGCTCGACTGAACCCCGTCCGGGCGCTATCAGGGTGCTCGTCGGTCTAATGATCTTCCAGGGATTCAGTGGGGTCGTTGGCGGCTGTGGCCTGACATTCGACGCGACAGGGTCGGCAGTCGGACTGGATCGGAAGTGGCTGGAGGGTTCGCCGTTTCGGGATTACCTCGTACCCGGCGTCATCCTGCTATCGGGTCTGGGGATCGGTCCGCTCGCGGTGGCATTCGGGATCCTACGGCGGTCCGCGTGGGCATGGTTTGCCTCCGTTCTCGCCGGTGTTGCTCTGATCGTCTGGATCATCGTCGAAGTACTTGTCGTGGGTTACATCTCGCACCCGCCTCTCCAGCTTCTGTACGGCTTGGTTGGCATAGGGATCGTCGCCGTGACGACCCTCGCACCGGTGCGACGTCACCTGAAGGCATCAGGATCGCCGGGATAAGCGGCAGGATCAGCCGATCTCGGTCTTGTGGCGACACATCGACCAGTCGCGGCCGGCGCGCGAAGGCACGAGTCGCCGCCGGACATGCGATCCCGCTGCTCACTATGCTGTGCCGTCCGGCCGGTGGGAGGCGATCTTCATGAAGTGAACGTGATCTTCAGTGAGCCACGCGTCGACCTGTCGCTGCTTCGCCATTTCGTGCGCGCGAGTGACGGCGGAGTCGTGGTTCGGACAGACCAGTCCTCCTGTCTCAGGCCAGATGCGCACTTCGTGCTCGACCCGCGCCGGCTCCTTCGACACCAGAACATCGCCGTCTCGAGGCCACATTCCGAACCTCCATCGGGTTTAAGGTCTAGCGGTACGATCGATCGTGCCAGTAGGTGGTCGCCTTGTGCACCGGCAGTGCCTACTGATGGGCCTGCATCGGAGCTCGGCGGCAGATCGGGAACCCGCCTACCGCGTACGCTGACATACTCGGATGATGCTGGTCGACGACTTTCTTCCCGTGTACGACGTGTCTGATGCGGTCGCCACCGTCGTGCACGCCGAAGTTGGCACCACGTGGGACGCGTTGATGGAGGTCGATCTGATCGACGTCGGCCGCAAGCGTCCGCTCGTGGGGGCGCTCGGTGCACTTCGCGTGCTCCCCGACGTCGTCAGCCACATTCTTCATGGCGAGCTTCCGGAACGGCCGTCCACGCACATGCGACTGCGGGACACCACGACGTTGCCGCTCGACCAAGGGGGATGGGTGCTGCTCGGGGAGCGCCCGCGCGACGAGATCGCGCTGGGACTGGTCGGCAAGTTCTGGCGGCCCGTGATCGAGTTTGCAAAGGTGACGACCGAGCAGTTTCGAGACTTCGCCGAACCCGGATACGCGAAGACGGTGTACTCGCTCTCAGTTCGTCCGATCAACAAACACCGCACGCTGCTCTCCGGCGTCATGCGCACCGCGACGACCGACGAGCATGCGCGCCGGTGGTTCCGGCGCTACTGGACCTTCGGCGTCGGCTCTGGCGCGCACGTGCTGGTCAATGGCCTGCTCGACGTCACGCGTGAGATGGCCGAAGCCCAAGCCGGCGTTCCGCATTCTTGATCTCAATTTGCAGCCTTTCGGCGAGGTGTCTCATGCATGCGTTCCGTTTGATCGCGCCACACAAGACCGAGCTCGGCACAATGCCGCAGCCCGAGGCTGGCCCGGGCGAGGTGCTCGTCCGCATTGGCGCCGCGGGCGTCTGCCATTCCGATCTCCACATCATCGATGCCCCAGACGCGCTTGGCATGCCGATTCCGCTCACGCTGGGACACGAGAACGCCGGCTGGGTCGAAGCGCTCGGACCGGGTGTGACTGGATTCGACCGCGGCGAGGCCGTCGCGATCTACGGCATCGTTGGCTGCGGCACGTGTGTCGCGTGTCTGGCCGGATGCGACAACGAATGCCGGCGCATTCCGCCCGGCGGCATCGGCTTGAGCCGCGACGGCGGCATGGCGGAGTTCGTGGTCGTGCCGGCGCGTCAGCTGATTCCCATTGGCGACCTCGATGTCGCACAGGCCGCGCCGCTCACTGATGCCGGTCTGACGCCGTATCACGCGATCAACGTCACGCGACGCGGCCTCCGCCCGAGCAGTACGTGCGTCGTCGTCGGCGTGGGCGGTCTGGGCCACCTGGCCGTGCAGATTCTGGCGGCCACGACCGCCTCTCGCATCGTTGCGGTGGACGTGCGGGATGAGGCACTTCGACTCGCGCGCGACATCGGTGCGCACGAGACGATCCGGTCCGATCAGAACGCGGCGGCGAGCATCCGCGAACTCGTGGGACCGCCGCCTGGTGGCGCCGACGTGGTCCTCGACTTCGTCGGCTCCGCGTCGACCGTGGACCTCGCACGGGCCGTGGTCACCGCCGGGGGCGACATCGCCATCGTCGGGCTCGCGGGCGGAGCGCTGCCCGTCGGATTCGGCACCATCGCATTCGAGGCACGCGTCAGCGTGCCGTTCTGGGGTACCCGCGCGGAGCTGGCCGAGGTCATCGCGCTCGCGCGCGCCGGACGCATCCGTACACATGTCGAGCGCTTCTCACTCGAGGACGCCCAGAAAGCCTATGACACGCTGCGTGCAGGCGGGCTGAAGGGACGGGCCGTGGTGATGCCACGCAAGATTGCAGCGTGAGACGCCTGTGACGAGAGCGATCCGCCGGCTTTTCGCGATTGCCTTCGGAGGTGTCGCACTGATCGGAGCCGCCGTGCTCGGCGCGCGGATCGTATTCGAGCGCCGCATGGCTCACGACGTGGATGCGTTGTTGGAGGATGCGCAGCCGACGAGCAGCCGCACGATTACCGAGCGCGAACTCGAACGCCTTCGCGAGCCGGTACAGCGGTGGCTCCGCTATTCGAACGTGGTGGGCACCGACGTGCCGGCCACCGTCCGCCTCCGGCAGGACGGTCAGTTCCAGATGGAGGGCCGAGGATGGATGCCCTTCACCGCGGAGCAGTACTTCACGATCGACCCGCCGACGTTCCTATGGCAAGCGAGATTCCGCATGGCGCCGCTGCTGTCGGTTAGCGGCCGCGATCGGTATCGGTCTGGAGAAGGCAGCATCGAGATGCGCGTCCTCTCGCTCGTCCCGGTCGCCAACAAGACCGGCGGCGGCCTCAACCAGGGTGCCCTGCTGCGATTTCTCGGCGAGGTGCAATGGTTCCCCGCTGCTGCGCTCGCCGACTACATCACATGGGAACCCGTGGACGCGGACTCCGCTCGCGCCACGATGACGTACGGCGGCGTTGCGGCACCTATGACATTCAGATTCGCGCCGGACGGTCGTCTGATCGAGTCGACGGCGATTCGCTACAACGATGCGCGAGGGCGGAACGAGCAGTGGATCAATCGCAACGATACAGACCGGGACTTCGACGGCATCCGCGTGCCGGTCTCGGGCGAAGCGCGATGGGAATACGAGTCCGGCCCTTATCCGTACATTCGCTGGCGCATCACCGAACTCGAACAGAATCGTCTAGTACGTTTCGACGAGTGAACCTACGCATGCCCAACCAGACGAGCATCTCCGTGTCGCCGGCAACGAAGACGCTCGGATACTGGTCAGCCGTGCTCGCGACCGTCTTCAGCGTCACCTACGTGGTGGGACAGCTCGGAGAATGGGCCGGATTCCTCGGCTCCGCTGGCGGTCCGGAGAGCGCGAGCACGCCGCTCGGGCTCGTCGTACTGCTCACGCCGTCCCTCCTCCTGGGCTCGTCCTTCCTCGTCCTCACCGTTTGCATTCACCAGCTTGCTGCTCCCGAGGGGCGCGTCTGGAGTCACACGGCCGTCGCGTTCGCCACCGCATACATGGTGCTGGTCAGCACCGTGTACTTCGTCCAACTCACGCTCATCACACCGCGTCTGGCGCAGGGCCGCGTGGAAGGCATCGAGCCGTTTCTGTTCGTGCCGTTCGACTCGTTCCTCTACGCCGTCGACATCCTCGGATACAGTTTCATGAGCGTGTCGACGTTGTTCGCGAGCCGCGTGTTTCGCGGAGGTGGGCTGGAGCGGATCGTGCGTACGTTTCTCACGGCCAACGGCCTACTGCTGCCGTTCGTCGCGCTTCAGATGTATGTCCACGCGCTGATCTGGATCGCGGCGCTCTGGGCCATCACCTTTCCCGGATCGACGTGGTCGCTCGCCGTGCTGTTTCGCCGCGCGAACGCAACAGCCTTCGTCGATAGCGGCGGGGCGGACCGACCGCGAACCTGACCCATCGCGCCAGGTGCTCACAGCCATCCGACGCGATCGCTGACGATGATGAGGACGAGAATCACGACATTGGCCACGAGCCCCAGGCGGGCATCAGGCCACCCCGCAAGGCACAGCATCGTGGACAGGCCAATGGCAACTTAGGGTCACGTTCTGGGATGGGTGAACCCCCTCGCCTTCAGGCGAAGCCTTCAGGAGGCTTGCGATACGATGAGCGGCCATGCGGGAGTACCGTCGGGCTGCGCACATGGTGTATGCGCTGCACTACCATTTCGTGTTCATCACGAAGTATCGCAAGCCGGTGTTGCGCGGCGACATCGGGCGGGATGTTCGCGATTTGATCCGAGAGATTTGCCGGACGCACGACATTGAGATCTTTGCAAGGGCACATCCGGCCGGATCACGTCCATCTGTTGCTGAGTGTCCCGCCGCATGTGGCGCCGAGCCGCGTGATGCAGGCGATAAAGGGCAAGACGTCCCACCACCTCCTGCAGGATCATCGAAGGCTGCGGGCGGAGTCCTGGGGCCGGCATCTGTGGGCGCGTGGCTACTTCGTATGCACCAGCGGGAACGTGACGGACGAGGTGATTGCGCACTATATCAAGCACCAAGATGCCGAGCCCCAGGACGACGACCGCCTTCGAGTCAGCGAGTAGTGAGCCTGCATCGCGTGGCGATGGCTCCAGTCGACTTCAGTCGACTGCAGAATCCCTCGCCTTCAGGCGAGGGTTGTTCAAGCAGCCTGCGACCACCAGGGTGCCCGGCTGAAGGCGCCGATCGCGATGACGGCGAATCCGATGCTCAGTGTCAACCAGCCGAGGCCCACGATCCTCATTCCCGTGTCGCCGACATCCAGGAGACCACCGAGCACGGTTGTCCGGAACGGCATTTCGGGAAAGGCTCGCAACTGCCAGCTGACCAGGAATCCCGGCAGGTGTGCGACGGCGTGGGCCAGCATCAGGACTGCGATCACGTAGCGCATCGTTACTCCCTTGTCAGGCCGGGGCCTCCGCACACGAGTCGATCGTTCCTCACCAGGTACCGACCATTCACGGTGAGCCAGACGGGGGCACCGCCGATCAAAGACTCGCCGGCCTGACGTCGCTGGGCGCTGACATGCAGGTGCGGCTCCGTAGTGTTGCCCGAGTTGCCGACCAGGCCGAGCCGCTGGGCGGTCGTAACCTGCTCACCGGGTGCGACCACCACGCTGCCGCGTTGAAGGTGTGCGAGCAGCACCTCGGCACCCTGGCAGTCGATCAGCACGTGGTTGCCTGCCAGCCGGGCCCGATCGGGATCCGGTTGGGGGACCGGCATGTCGGGTCGATCATTCGCGACACTTACCACTCTGCCGCTGCACGGCGCCAGGACGACTTGGCCGAAGATCCGGTAGCGTGCGGGCTCTGGGGGGAGCACGCCGTCACTGCGGCGTCCCCACGCATCGAGCTGCACCACATCGATGCCGTAACTTTGGCCGCGCCAAGGCATGTAGCGTGCCGCCGTGTCCAGCGTTTCCAGATGAGAATTCAACAGCAGGCTGTTGCCGCCGTTCACCACAAGATAGCTGCCTGTCCCCAACGGACACGCCAGGTCGATCGCCGGTTCGCCTGGCGCCGTCATGCCGGTCACCGCGGCGATCAGCGCGCCTCCGAAGAAGACTGTGAGTGCCATCTGCGTGCCGACAGCCATCAACTGCCGGCGACCGGGCATGTTCACCGAGGGCCTGCGCCGAGATCTGACGACGCTGATGGAGACAACTACCAGCCCGGCCACAGCGTACACTCGACGCATCCACCAGGGCACCACGGACCATGGGAGCACAATTGCCAGTACAGCGAACGCGCTGGCGCCGGCTGCCACGCCGGTCACCCATTCGAGGCGCGTGGCTGGTCTCCGACGCCATACCCACAGGATGAGTGCACAAGGCACGAGCACCTGAAGGACAGCGATGCTCCATACAAGTACCGTCATGGCGCGAAGGTCGTCGATCCGAACCGGGGCGTCATGCCGGGCGACTCTCGCGTCGGCTCGACCGGACATTCACAAGGAGCACGACAGCAGCGGCGCCGGTGACCAGCGTCAAGGTTGCCCAGAGCGGGAGTTCGCCAGGTGAAGCGACGAGGCCTCTCCGGATCGCTACCATCGAGTTCACGGAGAGCACCAGGAGGTAGAGCGCACCCTGGACTGCCGCAACCGTCGCGAGCACGAATCCCCAGGGACGACGACGCCACAGGAGGACACCGCCGATCGTCAACGCCGGCACCATGATCGTGAGGTCGAGTGCTGCCACGACCTTGAACGGCTCCGGCCCGCCGGGCACCGGACGGGCGGCGAAGATGTACGCGGCCCACAGCACCACCCAGACGACGGCCAGGCTGGTTCCGATGACCACGAGCGTCGCGCCAACGAGTCGAACCGGTGTCGAGGGGTGGAAGGCGTCTGCTAGTTGCCGGACATCTGCACGCGCGAGCGCGATGATCAGCGTGACCGTCGCCAAACCGACGGCGAGGACGTAAAGCGGAAAGAAGACGCTCAGCGCGGCGCCGATGAGATAGAACGCGTAGTTGTACACGGCGTACCCAAGCAGCCCAAGCCACACCAGATGGCCGCGGAGCGAGCCGCCTGGCGCGCGCGTATCCAAGCGCGAACAGCGGCAGCGCGACCAGCAGCGTCACCCAGTCATTCCCAAACCATGTGGCCCTGATCCAGGCGACGTCGCGGTACTGCTCCGTGAACAGAAGACCCGCAGCGGACTGCATCAGCATGATCAATCCGACACCGATCGAGAGCAATCGCGTCGACGCCATCCGCCACATCTTCACATCACTATTGGCAACGAAGCTTCGGTGCCGCGCCGCGGCCTTGTGGGTTCCATCGGGCGCCTCATGCCTCAAGGATCCTCCAGTCGCGGCGGTTCGCCGCTTCCAGGTGCGCGCGACATTGGCGTGCTCTGGTTCTGGAAGACCATGAGGGTTGTCGCGGCCAGTAGCCATGCGAGAGACATGGCGTAGAGGCCATAAGTGAGCGCACCGCCGGGCGCAAGCGGGCCCGCGCGGACGACCAGGCCGAAGCTCATGATCAGGTGCGCCATCGCGGTGGCCCCGGAAAGCCAGCCGAGCCACGGCGGAAAGACGTGCTCACGCCGTGTCGCGATCCAGACGGCCGCGAACATGATGGCGAGAGGCACGTAGGCCGCAACGGACACGTTCCACATCAGGCTGCCAAACAGGCCGGCGACCCCTGACCCGATGCCAGGCCCGGCAGTGGCCATGGCGAGTTGCAGGATCTGCAACAGGAGCTGCAACAATACAGCCACGACACCTGCGCCAAACGCGACTGTCGCGAGCGTCGACGACTCTCCGGATCTCGCGAGCGTTGTCCGCAGCGCGGCGAAGAACCACAGGTACGCAGCTGCGCCAAACACGAACATGAGGCTCTGCGGCAGCAGCTCTCGTCGATACGTCGAGACGAAGGCGAGCAGCTGCTCCCCCGACGCGCCGGCTGGCGGACCACCGCGCTCGAACAGCGCCCCGGCCATGCCGAACACAATCACCAGGTACCCGGTCGCAGCGCTCCAGCGCTCCAAGGAGCCCTTCTCCGGCCACGCTCCGCTCGAGCTGACCACTACGATGCCCCCGCGCCCTCACGAATTCGGATCAAGGCGATCGAGAGCGCGCCGATCCAGAGGAAGTACGCAAGCCACGCGAGACCATTGATCGTGGCAAAGAGCCCTCGTGGCGCGTCTTCCACCAGCGACATCAACCCCAGGACGGCTGACCCGCCGATCAACATCCCTGCCCAGCCCAGAGATCGCGCGAAGGTCCGCGTCTGGAGAATCACGATCGCGGCCGGGATCAGGATTACGCTGGTCATCGCACCTGAGACGACGTACGCATAGGAACTTCCGGCCGTTCCGAGGGCGGCGACATCCGGCGACACACGGCTGCCCAGGAGCGCGACGCCAACGATGACGCGCCGTCGCTGGAGCCGCTCATACAGCCCTGCGAAGAAGGGAAAGTAGAACAGCAGAAACGCGAGTCCAGCGGCGACGTGACCGATCCGGAACCAGCGATGGTTGTCGGCAAACCAGGCGGTCAGGGTTGCTGGCTCCGCGTCGTGCGCAGGCGGCTGGACGTTCATCACGGACGCGCCGAGCGAAAACGTAACGAAGAGCAGTCCGCAGATTCCGCTGATGCGCCACGGTCTCAAGGTGTGCATGTCTTCCAGCTTTGATGAATGGGCCTATGCCGTGAATGGCCGCGACCACACCTCCCCGCGGTCCCGCGATCACGAAGGTGGACAGCAGCAGGGGGAGGAGAGAACGCCAGCTCCATGGTACGAGAGCCACGGCGACATAAGGACCGCATTCCTCCAGCACAGAGGCGCGCGGTCGCCGACTTGTCAAGACGACAAGAGGGTTACGTTCGCCTGCCCCGTCGGCTCATCTGCCGGGCAACGATTCGTTCGGCGCCGAGATCGTCGGTACCGAGCGAGAAGACGGCATGTGCCTTGCGCCGCGGCGCAGCCGACGTACGAGGCGAATGCAGGCCAAACGCGCGGCTCTGGAAAGTCTGAATTGCCATGTCTCAAGGAACGACTCAGTCTGCTGGATCCCCCGATACTCGCGGTAGCAGGGTGAGCAGTCGGTTAAATGGGAAAAGATAGGATGGTCGTCGGGAAGCCTCCGCGTCGGCGCCCCGAACAGGAGCGCGCGCGGGGCAGCCGGAGCGTTCGGGGTTGGGATGGGTGTCGCCGAGGAGTCGGTCCATTTGGCCTTCGGGCTTGAACGACCTCGCCCAGAACGCCCTCACCTTCCGCTCCCTCGACAGCGGCATGCGGGAACGACGGTATGCCATGCGCGCCTCCTAACCGGTAGAACGCATGTTTTCGGAAGAACCTGACATGGCGACCACTGGCCGACCTACCTGATCGGTTCGGAGGCTCACTTGCGAACGGTGCAAAGCTCTCGCTGGACCGACCCATCGTGCGCAGGCTACGGCCGAAGGTCGCAAACGGATCGCTGACGCTGCTAAGCGGCGGTGGGGGAGGCGCAAGCAGAAGCGCGCATGATCAGACCACAGGCCGGCTGTGCATTACATGGCCTGCACCTCAGCGAGCGCAGTTTCAAGCTGATTGTCGCTTCCATTCCGAAGCGCATCGATCGACAACGGCACATCGACCTCGGGTTGCACACCGCACCCTTCGACCACAGCCCCGCTCCACGAGTACCACCCGGCGGCGGGGAACCGAATGACAAACCCGTGGCCGACCGCGAAATTCGCGCCGCCAAGCACTTGGCCGCCGGTTCGCGTGCCGACGATCCTGGCGAGCCTGTTCTCTTTCGCGAACGCTGCAACCATTTCGCCCGCGCTCAACGTGTGCTCGTTCACGAGCATCACAACCCGTCCGTGGAACGGCTTTGCTCCCAGGCCTTCGGTCACGAGTCGAATTGAGCGGTCGCGGTGAAGGACCAGGAACCGGACCGCCATCTTGAGTGTGTCGATTCGATTTGCTGGCAGCCGGTCGATGCAGGCCAACTGGTCCGGCCGCCACTTTCGGTCTTCGCCCTTTCTCGTCAGGCTGTAGCCCACCGGCACGCGGTTTGGCGTCAGGTAGCTCATGAGCCGCAGCGACCCGACGAACCCGCCGAGATTGCCCCGGAGATCGAGAATCAGACGTGAGCAGTCTTGAACCGTGACCAGCGCGCGGTCAAGTTCCCGAGCGAAGCGTTGACCGTTCACCCCCGGGAAGAACGCAATCCGGACGTATCCGATACCAGACTTGATGGGGCGGGCGGTCACGCTGGTCGGCTCGGCCATCGGTGGCTTTGCGTTCCGCTTCCCAGGGTCTGCCTTCGGCAGGACTACCGTCACTTCTCGCGCCCCACCATCGACGCGCTCGATGGTGACCCGCGCATCCGTGCCAAGGGCGAACGTCGGGAGCTCCGGCGGTCCGATCGAGCGATCGTTCACACGCAGCAGGAGGTCACCTGGGCGAATGCCTGCGGCATGGGCGGGTCCGCCGTCATGCACGTCCTCGAACAACCAGCGAGGGCCGTCTGGAGTATCGAACGCACAAAACGTCGCGTTGATGGCGTAGCGAGCGGGCGCCCGCTGGGCACTCTGGTGGAAAAAAGCGACGTGACTCAGGCCGCCTCGCGCGATGACGGCGTTCATCCTCGATTCGAACTCTGCCGGCGAGCTCGCTTGCGCGATCTCATCGACCTCTTCATCAAAGAGCCTCCGCCAGCTCGCGTCGCGTCCGTTGAGACGGATGCATCGACTCTCCAGCAGTCCGACGCTCTTTTCGATGACACTGCGGAGCGTCGTCGGGCTGCACGGTGTGGCCTCCGTTTTCATGGTCACCGCCCTCGGCTTACTTCGTGAGCTCAGCGATCCGTGTCTTCACCAGCCGGCGAATGAGCGCGGCTGGCAAGGCAGCCTGAGGCGCGAACCGAACCGCCCCTCGACTCGTGTCGTATCCGGCCAGTTCCGTTCGCAGGGTCGCTACCGTATCACCGCTCATCGGGTGATACGAGCAGTGCTTCGCTGCGGCGCGGAACCCGGCGATCAGCTTTCCGTTCGGACGGAAAGCGGGCATCACATAACTGATGCACTCCAGCGCCTTCGGTGCGGCGGCGTGAATGGCTCCCCGCACTTTCTGGAGAGCGGCACGGCTCTCCGGGTCGAGACCGGTCAGGTACTCGTCGATCGTACGCGGTCTCTTCGCCACCGCTGTCGTCCTCCTGAAGCCCTCCACACAAATCAGTAGCCAGACGAAGGCATCCCCCCGCTTGCAGGGTCAACGAGCGAAACTCGACCCCGCTGTCTTCTGAGGTGTCGTGGCCACGCGATGATCACCCACGCCGACAATCTGGAACGCGGCCGTCGTCGCGCGCGCGTCGGCTCCGAACTGCTCGAGCACGGTAGCCTTGGCCCGCGCCAGGGCGCTGGCGACATCGTCGCCAGCCGCGAGGTTCTCGTAGAAACGTCGCATCACGGCCGTCGACGTGGCATCGCTCACGGCCCACAGTGTGGTGATGACCGATCGCGCGCCGGCGAGCAGGAACGCTCGTGCAATGTTGAGCACACCCTCCTGACCAAGCGTCGGCCCCACCGCCGTGTCACAGGCCGAGAGCACGACCACGCCCGCATTCAGCCGGAATTGTCCAATCTCCCGCGGCTGCAGGAGCCCATCGTCGCCAGTTGCGGGATCGTTCAACAGCACGAGTGCGGCACGCCCTGGGAACTTCGGGTCGGCGAACGCGTGTACCGCGAAGTGGAACACGTCAAAATCCCCGAGTGGTTGCGCCTTGACCGCCGACTCCGTTGCCTGATCGTCCGTGAGCACAGCGCTCGTTGGGCCGAGGACGCGTGCCGCGGTGCGCACCTCGCTTTCCGCTGTCGGGAGTACGGCCAACTTCGTTGGGTACGACGCATCGAGCAACCCGCGTGTCTCGTCGGATCGTGTCGCGGTAGCCGGAGGCTTGCCTGACCCGAACATTCGATCGTACGGCACACCGCCGACGCCCATCAGCGCTCGTTCAGGCTTCGTCGCTGGCCGCCTGGTTCGGAGGAGAACGAACACATTCGCCGACGGCACCGTCGAGACGAGGGGTGATTCGGGCCCACTGTGATCGAGGAGCGCATCGAATGCGAGCAGATGCAGCTTGCCGTCGGGAACGACAAACAGGCGCCGGGCTGTTTGCGACTCCTGGATCGGTGCGAGTATCGCGTCGTGCAGCTCCTTCGATGCTGCGGGTAACGGGCTCTTGCTGTTCCGCAGCTCCTGCGTAAACCGGTCGGCGAGCGCCTCGATGTGCGCTCTCGATGCGAGCTTGGCGATTCGGATTCGGCCGCGACCGATCACCAGGCAGTAGGACTGTGGCTCCGTCAGGACGTATTCGAGCACGAGCTCGTCGTTCGCCAGTATCTGCTGGAGCGCCTTCACGCTCGCGCGCTGGCCGCCGACGAGGAGAGCACCACGCGATGCGGCGTTCTGGGTACTGGATCGCTGTTCAGCCTCCCACAACTGGTCGAGCAGCTGTCGTCGTTCCCTGGGCGCCTGAGCACGCATCAACCGGAGCTGCAGGCGGGCGATCGTGCGCTCTTGAGCGGCGGCTGCTGGTGTGCCTGCCGGATCATCCGCGGGCAGCGCCCGCAGGACGTCGGCCGCGGCTCGTCCTCGAGCCCGCTCGATGATGTCGTACGCCTTGACGGGATCGCTGAGACGGTCGGCGACCAGGCGGAAGTGTCCTTCATAGATCCGGCTCGTGACGCCCACGAGGCGGGCCTGCGCCT
>Ga0070741_10009135_pt1 | contig 19459 bp, 21 predicted proteins | sample Coa_R1_4_FD_66440 | JGI IMG/M metagenome (GOLD analysis project Ga0070741, IMG submission 66440) | Surface soil microbial communities from Centralia Pennsylvania, which are recovering from an underground coalmine fire - Coalmine... | ecosystem: Environmental > Terrestrial > Soil > Unclassified ...
CGACGTCCGCCATCGCACCCGCGCCCGCGTGCACGGCCGCGTGCGTTCGCTGCGCGTCCGCCCGTGGGGCGACAACCCGACGTTGGAGGTCGTGCTCGTCGACGACACCGGCGGCATCACCCTCGTGTTCCTGGCGCGGCGCCGCGTCAACGGCATCCGTCCGGGCACGGTGCTCACCGCGGAGGGCATGGTCGGTGCCCACGACCGCCGCCTCGCCATCCTCAACCCGGTGTACGAGCTGGTATCCGCGTAAGCGGCCCGACCACGCCGTCTGCCAGGATGCGGCGATGTCCGTCGACGCGCTCACCGACGCGATGTTCGAGGACGTCGAGCGGTTCGGCGAGACCTACGCGGTCGTCGTGGTCGTGGGCGACGAGATCGTGTGCGAGCGCTACGGCGGCGCGCTGCCCCACTTCGACGCGCCGCCCGAACCCGTCACCCCGCAGACGCGGCTGCTGTCGTGGTCGATGGCGAAGTCGATCCTCCACGCCGCGGTCGGGATCCTCGTGGGCGACGGGCGGCTCGAGCTCGATGCACCCGCCGACGTGCCGCGGTGGCGCGAGCGCGACGACGACCCCCGCGCGGCCATCACCCTCGAGCACCTGCTGACGATGCGCGACGGGCTCGACTTCGTCGAGGACTACGTCGACGACCGCGTGTCGGACACGATCCAGATGTTGTTCGGCGACGGCAAGGACGACGTCGCCGCGTACGCAGCAAGCCGGCCCCTGCTGCACGAACCCGACACGCACTTCAACTACTCGTCGGGCACGTCGAACATCGTGGCCGCGGTCGCGGCACGCGCCGTCGGCGGTGGTGACGCGTTCGTCTCGTTCATGCACGAGCGCTTGTTCGCACCGATCGGGATGCAATCCGCCGAGCCCCGCCAGGACGCTGCGGGCACCTTCATCGGTTCGTCGTACGTGTACGCGACGGCGCGCGACTTCGCCCGCTTCGGCCGGTTGTACCTGCACGACGGCGCGTGGGACGGCACGCGGGTGCTGCCCGAGGGATGGGTGGCGCACGGGCGCCGTGTGCGCTCGGTCGACCCGGAGGACGGGCCCTACGGCGCGCACTGGTGGGTCGTCGGCGACGAGTGGGATTCGTTCCGCGCCGCCGGTTACGAGGGGCAGTCCATCCTCGTGTGCCCGCCCCTCGACACGGTGGTCGTGCGCCTCGGCCGCTCCGACGTCACGCAGTACCCCGCGCTCGGGACGTGGCGGGCCGACGTGCTCGCCGCCGTATCCTCCCCCGGATGAGTCTGCGTGATCGTGCCCGCCGCCGGCTGGCACCAGTCGCCGAGCTCGACCGGGCCCGCCTCGCCGACCGCTACACCGGCCTCGGGGTGACGCAGCTGCGGGACGCGCCGCTGCGGGAGCCGTGCCGCGTGGCGGGCGAGGTGCAGGGCATCCGCGTGGTGCCCCGTGCCGGCAGCCCGTCGCTCGAGGTCACGGTCTCGGACGGCACGGGCCGGGCCGTCGCCGTCTTCCTCGGCCGCCGCCGCCTGCCCGGACTCGACGTCGGCCGCGGCGTCGTGCTCCAGGGCGTGGCCCGCAAGGATGGCGGCCGCACCCTCCTCCTCAACCCCGCCTACACCCTCCTGCCGCACTGACGCGCGACGGATCGCGACCAGATCGCGCTACGGCGGGCCGGCGCCGGTCGCGGTCGTCGCCGCGGTGGCCTCGTCGGGCTCGGGGTCGCCGAGCACCTCGGCCCTGCCGTGCTCGATGTGGTACGGCACCGACACGACCACGGTGTTGCGGCGGAACAGCAGGCGCGCCTTCAACATCAGCGCGCTCTGGTTGTGGAGGATCTGCTGCCACCACTTCGTGAGCACGAACTCGGGCAGGATGACCGTGACGATGTCGTTCTCGTACGCCTGGTCGAGCTCGTCGATGAACTCGACGACGGAGCCGGTGAGGTCGCGGTAGGGCGACAGCTTGATCTCGAGCGGGATGTCGAGGTCGTGCTCCGTCCACTGCTGCTGGATCTCCTCGGCCTCCTCCGGCCCGGTCACCACCGACATGGCGACGAGACGGTCGGGGGCGAGCGACTTGGCGTACGCCAGCGCGGCGAGCGTGGCGCGGTGCACGCGCCCGACGAGCACGACGATCGTGTGCGTGTGACGTGGTTGGCGGTAGCGCTCGTCGACCTCGAGCGCCGCCTCCACGCGGACGTAGTGGCGGTGGATGCTGCGGAAGAACATCACGATGAACGGCACGAGCACGGCCGGGATCCACGCCCCCTCGGTGAACTTCGAGACGAGCACGACGAGCAGCACGATGCCGGTGGCGCTGGCGCCGACGGCGTTGATGACCATCCCCCGCCGCCATCCCTCCTCGTGCAGGCGGCGGTGGTGCTGCACCATGCCCGCTTGCGAGAGCGTGAACCCGGTGAACACGCCGACGGCGTACAGCTGGATCAACGCGGACGTGTCGCCCTTGAACGCCACGATGAGGATGGCAGCGACGGCGGTCAGCACGATGATGCCGTTCGAGAACACGAGGCGGTCGCCGCGGTTGGCGAGCTGGCGGGGCAGGTAGCCGTCACGGGCGATGATCGACGACAGCCGCGGGAAGTCGGCGAACGCGGTGTTGGCGGCGAGGATCAAGATGGCGAACGTCGACAGCTGAACGAGCAGGTAGAAGAACGTGCCCCGTCCGAACACCCACGCGCCCATCACCGAGAGCAACGTCTCGTTCTCGCTCGGGTAAGCGTGCAGCCGGTGAGCGAGCAACGAGATGGCGAAGAAGAACGAGCCGAGGATCACACCCATCCACGTGAGCGTCACCGCGGCGTTGTGTGACTCGGGCTTGCGGAACGCGGGCACGCCGTTGGAGATCGCCTCCGTACCGGACAGCGCGATCGCACCCGACGAGAACGCCCGCAACACGATGAGGAACGTCAGCCCGGACAGGGCGCCCGTCGTGTTCCGGATGTGTTCGAGCGCGACGGGATCCTCGGGGATCGGCTTCAGCCCGCCGAAGTACGAGCGGTACAGCCCGTACCCGCACAGGATGGCGAGGCCGAGGATGTAGATGTACGTCGGCCCCGCGAAGATGCGACCCGACTCCTTCACGCCGCGCAGGTTCATGATCATCATCACCGCGACGCAGCCGAGGCAGATGGGGACGCGGTAGTCCGACCACGACGTGTGCGCGGAGATGACAGCGGCGACACCGGCGGAGATCGACACCGCGACCGTCAGGATGTAGTCGACGAGCAGGGACGCGCCGGCGACGAGCGACGGCGTCTCACCGAGGTTGTCCTTGGCGACGATGTAGGCACCACCGCCGTTGGGATAGGCGTAGAGCGTCTGGCGGTAGCTGGTGACCACGATCGCCAGCAGCAGCATGACCACGACCGAGATCGGCAGCAGGACGTTGAGCGACTGCTCGACCGTCGCCACCGGCAGCAGCACGAGGAGCACCTCTTCGCCCGCGTACGCCGTCGACGAGATGGCGTCGGAGGCGAACACGGCGAGCGCGATCACCTTGGCGAGGCGTTGATGGCCCTCCTCCGAGGTCGCCAGCGGCCTGCCGACGAGGACGCGCTTGAACAACGAGGCCAACGGTCAGCGCACCTCAGCTTCCGACGAGCAACTGGCGGACCGCGTCCTCGCTGTCGGGGGTGACGAGCACGAGGACCTCGTCGCCCTCGAGCAGCGGGGTGTCACCCCGTGGCACCACCACGTGGTCCTGACGGAGGATCGCCACCACTGTGGAGTCGCGGGGGAAGCCGAGCTCGACGATCTCCTTGTCGACGGCAGGCGAACCGGAGGCGAGCGTGACCTCGACGAGACCGGCGCGCCCGCCCTCGAAGGACAGTAGGCGCACGAGGCTCCCCACCGACACCGCTTCCTCGACGAGCGCGGTGAGCAGGTGCGGTGTCGACACCGACACGTCGACACCCCACATCTCGTTGAACATCCAGTCGTTCTTCGGGTTGTTCACGCGCGCGACGACGCGGGGCACCGCGAACTCCTGCTTGGCGAGCAGCGAGATCACGAGGTTGTCCTCGTCGTCGCCGGTGACCGCGGCCACGACGTCGGCCTTGTCGACGTCCGCCTGCGCCAGCTCGGACACCTCGCACGCGTCGCCGACGAGCCACGGCACGCCGGGCGGTTCGTTGTTGGCCTCCGCCTCGTGCACACGGTCGGGGTCGACCTCGACGACGAGGACGTCGTGGCCGGCGCGGTGCAACTCGCTGGCGATGAACGTGCCGACCTTGCCGCCGCCCGCGATGACGACGCGCATCAGTGCCTGCTTCCTTCTGCGTTGTCCCCGGCGAGCAGCGCGTCGAACGCCTCGATGCGGTCACCGACGACGGCGGCGTAGACGACGTCGCCGTCCTGGATCACGAGGTCGGCGCGCGGCAACTGCGACACGCCGAGCCGGCCGACGGCCACGACCCGCGCCTCACCGTCGACCTCGAGCTCCTCGACGTGGTGCCCCGCCCAACCGGGGGGCACGGCCCGCTCGACGAGCGCGACCTTCGCGCTGGGATCGATCCACTCGACGGCGTGCGACTCGGGGAGCACACGGCGCAACACGCGCTCGGTGGTCCACTGCACGGTGGCGACGGTGGGGATGCCGAGGCGCTCGTAGATGGCGGCTCGGCGGGGGTCGTAGATGCGGGCGACGACCCGGTCGATCCCGTAGGTCTCCTTGGCCACGCGGGCGATCATGATGTTCGAGTTGTCGCCGTTGGTGACGGCGGCGACGGCGACGGCGTCCTTCACACCCGCCTCCTCGAGGCGGTCGCGGTCGAAGCCGACGCCGACGATCTTCTTCCCACGGAAGTCGGGCGCGAGGCGGCGGAAGGCCCGTTCGCGCCGGTCGATGATGCCGACGGTGTGACCGGCGGCCTCGATGGCGTGGGCGAGGCCGGAACCCACCCGACCACAACCGACCACGACGACGTGCACGGAACCACCCACCTCCTGTGCCCGGGGGTGGGCACCGCGCGGCATGGTACCGACGCGCAGAGGAGCAGCGGAAAAACCACGTACGGTGCAGCGCCGTGCGCGTCGCCGTCACCGGGTCCCACGGGTTCATCGGCACCGCCCTGCGCGCGTCGCTGCTCGACGACGGCCACGAGCCGGTCGCGATCGGGCGCGACAGCATCACGTCAGCTGCGCTGCGCGGGTCCGACGCCGTGGTCCACCTCGCCGGGGAGCCGATCGGTGCGAAGCGGCTCACCGCCGAACAGAAGCGCAGGATCCTCGAGAGCCGCACGACCACGACGTCCGCCGTGGCCCGCGCCATGGTGGCCCTCGGCGCCGAGGGCCCGCAGGTGCTCGTGTCGGCGTCGGCCATCGGGTACTACGGCGATCGCGGTGACGAGGTGCTCACGGAGACGTCCGCGCCGGGCGACGACTTCCTCGCCGGTGTGTGCACGGCGTGGGAGGCGGCGGCCGATCCCGCCCGCGACGCCGGCTTGCGCGTCGCCCACGTCCGCACGGGGCTCGTGCTCGGCCGCGGCGGCGCGCTGGCGAAGATGCTGCCGCTGTTCCGCGTCGGCCTCGGCGGGCGGTTCGGGTCCGGGCGGCAGTGGTGGAGCTGGATCTCGCTGGACGACGAGGTCGGCGCCATCCGCTTCCTCCTCGACCACGACGTGGCCGGACCGGTCAACCTCACCGGACCGGCGCCGCTGACGAACGCGGCGTTCACGAAGGTGCTCGCCCGCGTGCTGCACCGCCCCGCCGTCGTGCCGGTGCCGAAGTTCGGTCCCCGCCTGCTGCTCGGACGCGAGCTGGCCGACGAGCTGCTCTTCACGAGCCAGCGCGTCGAGCCCGCCGTGCTCGCCGCCCACGGCTACCGCTTCCGCCATCCCGACGCCGAGTCCGCCCTCCGCGCCACGCTCGGCTGATACGCCCGGTTACTTCGGCTGCATGCGGATGCCGCCGTCGACGCGGATGGTCTCGGCGTTCATGTAGCTGTTGGTGACGAGCTCGACGGCCAGCGTGGCGAACTCGTCGGACCAACCGAGGCGGTGCGGGAACAGCACACCGACCTTGAGGCGGTCCTTGAACTGCTCGGCGCCTTCACCCTGCCCGTAGATCGGCGTGTCGATCAGCCCCGGCGCGATGGTGTTCACGCGGATGCCGACGGCGGCGAGGTCGCGCGCGATCGGCAGCGTCATGCCGACGACGCCGCCCTTCGACGCGGAGTACGCGGCCTGCCCGATCTGACCGTCGAAGGCGGCGACCGACGCCGTGTTGACGATGGCACCGCGCTCGCCGTACTCGTCGAGCGGCTCGGTCTGGCTGATGGCCGTCGCCGCCAGGCGGATGCAGTTGAACGTGCCGATCAAGTTGATCTGGATGACGCGCGTGAAGATGTCGAGGCCGTGCGCGGACGAGTACTCGCCGTCCTTGCCGATCGTGCGTTGCGGCCACCCGATGCCCGCGCAGTTGACGAGGACGCGCAGCGGGCCGATCGCCTTGGCCGCCTCGACGGCGGCGATGACGTCGTCCTCCGACGTCACGTCGGTGTGCGCGAACTCGCCACCGATCGACGACGCCACCGACTTGCCCTTGTCGTCCTGGAGGTCGGCGACGACGACGTGTGCGCCCTTCTCTGCGAGCCGGCGCGCCGTTGCCTCACCGAGGCCCGACGCACCGCCGGTGACGATGGCGGATGCACCTGAGATGTCCATGACGGCGGACGCTATCGATCCGCCTCCGGGCGGGTCGAAACCGCGACGGACTTGGTGAGGCCCGCGAGCCGTTCGCGGTGCACCTCGAGCGGACGGTCACCGAACAGGGCGATCGTCTGCCTCGCCGTCAACAGATGGGCGTCGTCGGCGCGGCCGCGCGCCTCGACCTCGTTCGGTGCCTTGCCGACGTGGCCGATGTCGAGATGGCGCAACAGCCACACCTTCACCCCGAACGGCAGCACGGCGAAGAACGGGAAGCCGGTGTGCGGCTCGATCGGGAACCACCGGCACGGCACCTGCACGTACCACCGCCGGCCGACGCGGGTCACCTCCCGCGCCATGCGCGCCTGCGCGTCGCGGTCGCCGACGTGTTCCATCGTCGAGTTCGAGATCACGACGTCGAACGACGCATCGTCGAACTCGATGGCACGACCGTCACCGACCACCTGTGCCACACGGGGATGTTGGTTGTCGTAGTCGTGGTACGCCGTGTTGAGGAGCGTGATCTCGACGCGCGGATCGTCGGCGATGGCGCAGTCGCTGCCCGAGAGCGAACGCTTCATCCAGTAGTCGGCCGTGCCGCCGACATCGAGCACGCGCACCGGACGCCCGCCGGCGTCCCCCAACGCGTCGAGCAGGAGTCGCTCGACGACGGCGAAGCGCGCCGCCCGCAGCCGGTTCGACAGCGAGCCGGCACGGGTCGGATCGGCGGCGCGGGTGAACAGCCGCCGCCAGCGGGACGCACCATCGCTCACCGGCGTGGAGCGGCTACGAGTCGACGACGACCGTGGACGCCAGCCGGTCGTGCAACGTGCGTCGCCGTGTCGACGGCACCGCGAACGCGGCGTCCGCGAGGATGATCAGCGCGCCACCGCGCGTCACGGTGATGGCGACGAGCACGCCGATGAACGGCACGAGCATGCGCAACGTCGTACGCACGAATCCGACCGGACCGCCGTCCTCCTTGCGCACGACCTCGCTGTGCACGATCTGCTTGCCGATCGTCGGGCGCCGCAGCAACGCGAACACCAGCTCGTAGCCGACGAGCACCACGAGCACCACGATGCGCACCCATGTCGGCACGCCGTTGAGGCGCAGCACGCGGCTGAGGCGGCTCTGGCGCGTGTTGCGCTTCTCGAGCGTCGCGATCGCGAGGACCAGGAGCGGCACACCGACGATGGCGAGGTCGATGGCGCGGCCGGTGATGCGCCGTCCGAGCGAGGTGGCCTCGTCGGAGTGGACCGAGTGGTGGGCGACATGCGACATGAGCGCGTCAGCGTATGCGGTGCGAACGGGACGCCGGATGATGACGGCCGGACGCCGTGCGGCGACTACGCCGCCTGGCCGAGACCGCCGCGCGCGTCCCTCGTGCGGTTCGAGGCCCGCACGGCGAGGGTCACCAGCCCGGCGCAGCAACCGATGACGAGGGCGGCAACACCCCACCCGTCACCGGCGAGCGTCCAGCCGACGGCGTTGTCGACGCTGTAGGCGCCCGGCCCCACGAAGGCGAGGGCGGCGGCCACGGCGCCGTAGAGCACCGGGAGCTCCCAGCCCCCGTTCATGGCCCACGGTCCCTTGCCGAGGTGGGCGGCGACGACGGCGTTGACCATCACGCCGATGACGGCGGCGGCGGCGATCGGCGTCAGCAACCCGAGCGCGAGCAGGATCCCGCCCCCGAGCTCGCCCAGCCCGGCGGCGCCCGCCATCGGCTTGCCCGGTCGGAAGCCGAGCTTCTCGAACGCCCCGCCCGTCCCCGCGAGGCCGTGGCCGCCGAACCAGCCGAAGAGCTTCTGCGTGCCGTGCCCGGCGAACAGCAGCCCCGCGACGATGCGCACGATGAGCAGTCCGGTGTCCATCGATCCCCTCCGGGGTCGTGAGCGTGTCCCCTCACGCCTACCCCGCGGGCCACGCGCTCTACCGCGTCATGGCGCCGTGATCGTGCCGTCGGCGCCGAACACGGCCGCGGAGGGGCCGAAGTCGGTCTTCGAGAGATCGGCCACCAACGAGACCGAGCCGCCGCCGATGCGCGGCTGCCCCTTGCCCACCAACGTCAACGACGTGAGCGAACCGCCGCGGAAGTCGCCGTGCCCGGACAAGGTCACACGGAGGATGGCGGTGTCGTTCAGCACGCCACCGGTGGAGAAGTTCCCGAACCCCGCGAAGTTGCCGAGGCTGTACGCGATCAGACGGCCCTTGTAGAACTCCATGCCGCGCAGCACGTGCGGCCCGCTGGCGATCACGAGCGACGCGCCCTCGTCGACCGCCATGTGTGCGAACGCCTGCGGGTTGCCGCGGTCCTCGCCGAGGTACGTCTCCTCGTCGCCGGTCACGTGCAGCGCGTCGGTTCCCTCCGCGCCCGCATGCATGTAGACGGCGACGACGTCGCTCTGCTCCTTCGCCTTGCGGATCAGCGAGCGCGCCGCGGGGACGTCGAGGAGGTTCGCCGTGTCCGGGTAGGGCGCGAACGCGACGAAACCCACGCGCACGCCCTTCACCGTGACGACGGTGACCTGGCCGGGCAACCCCGTCTGCGCCATACCCGCCGCCTTGATGGCCTGCACGGTGTCGTTCGCGCCCACGCTGCCGAAGTCGTGGAAGTGGTTGTTCGCGTCGTTGAGGACGGTGAACCCCGCGGCCGCGATCTTGGACGCGCTGGTCGGCGGGACACGGAACGCGAAGCACGACCCCGACGTCGACCCGTCGCACTTGCTGGCAGTGGCGTCGGTCATCGTGCCTTCCCAATTGCCGAACACGATGTCGGCGCCGTCGCGCAGCGGTGACGACACCGGCGCGAGGTACGCCGTCATGTCCGGTGGCACCGAGGGCGTATTGCCGAGGATCGTGTCGCCGACCGCGGTCAACGTGAACGTCGTGTCGGCCGCGGCGTCGGTCGGCGCGGACGACGGTGGCGGTGTCGTTGCCGGCGCGTCGCTCGTCGCCGAACCCGTCGCCCCCGGCGCCACTCCGGACGCGGTCGACACGTCCGTGCTGCCGCCGTTGCGGGCGACGACGACCACCGCCGCCAGGACGGCGACGGCACCGACCGCGGCACCGACGATGACGCGGCCATAGCGCGGCCGTGCGCGATGGCGCACCTACAGCTCCAGCGTGCCGGCCCGCACGACGCCCGAACGCGCGCGCATCTTCGCCTTCGTGCGCACGAGGACGTCACGCGGCGCTTGCGTGACCATCGCCGCCACCCGCCGTGCCTCGTCGAGAAGATCGTCACGCGCGACGACGGACGACACGAGTCGCAACGAGCGTGCTTCGTCGGCGTCGACGCGTCGACCGGTGAGGCAGAGCTCGCGGGCGACGGCACCACCGACGAGATCGTGCAACGGCCCGTACACCACGTCACCGAACGAGATCTCGGGATGGGCGAACAGCGCCTCCGGCGACGCCACCCGCAGGTCGCACATCACCGCGAGATCGAAGCCGCCGGCGATGGCGGGACCGTTGACCGCGGCAACGAGCACGAGCGGGAACTCGACGCACGTGCGGTGGTAGCGGTCGCTCGACGGCCACAACCGCGCCGCGATGTCGGGCTCGTCCATGCGCCGGAACTCGTCGAGGTCGAACCCCGCGCAGAACGCGTCGCCCGCGCCGGTCACGATCACGACCTTCACCCCCTCGTCCGCGGCGAGGCGGTCGAGCTCGTCCGCCAGACGGTCGCGCAACGCGATCGAGAGCGCGTTGCGCTTGTCGGGCCGGTTGAGCGTCAACGTGACGGCGCCGTCCTCGACCCCGCCCACCAACAGCAGGTCGTCCACCGCCGACGACCGTACCGTAGGGTCGCCCGTCGACCTGGCGACCGGAGGAGGTCACCGTGCGCACACCGGATCCCGACCAGGCTGCGTTGTTCGCGTTTCGCGTCTGGGGCTACAAGCAGGGCGAGATGGTGTCGTTGCTGATCCATCTCGGCGACCGTCTCGGGCTGTACCGCGCCCTCGACGGCGCGGGCCCGGTGACCGCCGCCGACCTCGCGGCGCGCACGGGCCTCGACGCACGGTGGCTGCTGGAGTGGTTGCGGGGCAACGCCGCCGCCGAGCTCCTCGCGAGCGACGACGGCACGACGTTCGAACTGTCACCCGAGGGCGCCGCGGTACTCGCTCGCGAGGAGGAGGACCTGCTGTTCGCGGCGGGTGCGTTCGCCGGACCGCTCGAACCGGACGTCGTCGACGGCATCGCGGACGCGTTCCGTACGGGGATCGGCCTCACGTACGACCAGCAGGGCGCCGCCGGTGCCCATCGCACCGAGCGCATGCTCGGCCCGTGGGTGCGGCTCGCGCTCGTCCCCCGCATCGTGCCGTCCCTCGACGGCGTCGCCGACCGCTTGGCGGACGGCGTGCTCGCCGCGGACGTCGGTTGCGGCGCGGGCGTCGCGCTCGCCGCGCTCGCGGAGGCGTACCCGCGCTCCACGTTCCACGGCTACGACCTGTCGCACCACGCCCTCGAGCGGGCCGAGCGCCGCATGCGCGACCGCGGCCTGACCAACGTCGAGCTGTTCCACCGGCGGGCGGAGGAACTCCCCGACGACGGCCGTTACTCCTTCGTGCTGACGTTCGACTGCCTGCACGACATGACGCAGCCGTCGGGCGCGATGCGCGCCATCCGTCGCGCCATGGGCGACGACGGCACGTGGCTCGTGAAGGACATCCGCTGCGCGACGGAGTGGGACGCCAACCGCCGCAACCCGATGCTCGCCATGTTCTACGGGTTCTCGATCGTGTCGTGCATGGCGTCCGCGCTGTCGGAACCGGGGGGTGCGGGGCTCGGCACCGTCGGCCTCCCGCCCGAGCTGCTCGAGCACATGGCGCGCGATGCGGGGTTCACGCGCTTCACCCTTCACGACTTCGACGATCCGGCCAACCTCTACTACGAGATCAGGCCGTAACCCGCGCCCGCGCCCCCGGGCCCCCCGGCCCCCCGGGCCCGGTGGTCTCCCACGGCCCACTGTGGTCACACGCGCACCGTTCCGGTGCACCGGTGACCACAAACGGCAATGGAGTCGGAATCAGGCCGTGGTGAGGGGAACGACCGGTCATTCGAGGCGGTCGCGCGTGCCGAGCCAACGCACGTACACGAGCAGGAGCCCCAGGCCGACGGCCCAGGCCACCAGTCCCTCCGGGACCGGGCCGAGGTGCCACAGCGCGAACCCGCCGCGGTCGTTCGGATCGCGCAGGTACTGCACGTAGGCGGCGACGTCGGCCGCGCCCTTGTCGTCGATCTGGTCGCCGCCGAACTTCGGCATCGAGCCGGGTCCGATGCGCATCGCCTCCACCACCTGCGTCGGCGTCGCGGCATCGAGCGGCGGTGCCGTCGTGCCGTAGGCGAGCGCACCGCCCGCGCCCACCGCCTGATGGCACGACGCGCAGTTCAGCCGGTAGAGGTCGCCACCCTCGCTCACGTCGGCCGACGCGACCGCGCGGTCGACGTCGGGGACGGGAGGGCCGGCGACGAAACGGGCCGTGTAGGCGAGCAGGGCACGGATCTGGTCCGGCGAGTACTTCGGCGCGGCGCGGGGCACGTCGCCCGCGGGCGCCGTGAGCGGCATGCGCCCGGTGGTGAGCATGAAGTCGACCGCCGCCTGACCGACGTCGGTGAGCGGCGGCCCCCGGAACGAGCCCTCGCCCGACCCGCCGTGGCACACCGCGCAGTCCTGCTGGTACAGCGCCTGGCCGGTCGAGGGCGCGCCGACCGCAGCCGGCGGGGGCGTCTGGTCGGGGGGCGGCACCTGTGCGTCGGCCCGGTGGGCGAGCAGCACCGCGGCCACCACCGTCATCGTCCCGAGTGCGAGCACGATCGCCGTGGACATCCGCCTCGAGCTCGGCACGCCGTCTCGTTACCCCGAGATCGATGTTTCGAACGTGTTTGCCGGTGGTAGATGGCCGCACGCATGGCACAGGGCGATCGAGGCCGTTTCAGTGCCCTGCGCAGCGCAACTGCGCCGCTCGTCGCCGTTGCCGTCGCGATCGCCGTCGCGCCCGCGTGCTCGGGGAACCACCACATCCTCTCCCCCGAGGGGAAGCAGGCGAAGTCGATCGCGCTGATCGCCTGGTTCATGTTCATCTCCGCCGGCGCGGTGACGCTGCTCGTGTTCGCCGCGCTGCTCCACGGCATGTTCCGCCGCCATCGCACGACACGGCGCGGCGAGCCACGCCGCTTCGTCGTCGGCGAGCAGACGTGGATCATCGCCGGCGGCGTCGCGCTCCCGCTCGTGTTCATCGGGATCCTCACGGCGATGAGCCTCCACGGCCTTCCCAGCGAGGCGAAGCCCGACGCCGTGGCGATCACGGTCGTGGGCCACCAGTACTGGTGGGAGGTGCAGTACCCGGGGCTCGGCGTCACGACCGCGGAGGAGATCCACGTCCCTGTCGGGCGCGACGTCGACGTCACGTTGCTGTCCGACGACGTCATCCACTCCTTCTGGGTGCCGGACCTCGCCGGGAAGATCGACATGATCCCGGGGCAGACCAACCACCTGACGCTGCACGCCGACAAGGCAGGCACGTACCGCGGGCAGTGCGCGGAGTTCTGCGGGCTCCAGCACGCCAACATGATCTTCTTCGTCGTCGCCGACGAGCCGTCCACGTTCGACGCGTGGGTGCGCAGCGAGAGCGGCGCGGCGCCGGCACCGGCGCCGGGCACCCCCGCAGCGGACGGCGCGATCGCGTTCCAGGAATTGCCGTGCGCGTCGTGCCACACGATCAAGGGCACGGCCGCGAACGGCACCGCGGGCCCGGACCTCACCCACTTCGCGAACCGCTCCACGATCGGCGCGGGCACCGTTCCCAACACCCCCGGCTACCTGGGCGGCTGGATCGCCGACGCGCAGTCGACGAAGCCCGGTTCGCTGATGCCACCCATCCCCATGCGCCCTGACCAGCTCAACGCGCTGCTCGCCTACCTCGGGACGTTGAAGTGAGCGCCATCGACCAGGAACCGACCGCGGGGACATCGACGCCGGACAGCGAGTCACTCGAGGAGGTGTGGGGCGACACCCCCGGGATCGCGGGCTTCCTCACGTCCGTCGACCACAAGCGCATCGGCGTGCGCTACCTCGTGACGGCCGTCGTGTTCCTCTTCGTCGGCGGCATCGAGGCGATGCTCATGCGCGCCCAGCTCGCCTCACCGAACGGCACCGTGCTCGGACCCGACACCTACAACAAGGTCATGACGATGCACGGCACGACGATGATCCTGTTGTTCAACACGCCGATCTTCGCCGGCTTCGGCAACTACCTCATCCCGCTCATGCTCGGCACGCGCGACATGGCGTTCCCCCGCCTCAACGCGTTGAGCTACTGGGTCTTCCTGCTGTCGGGCGCGTTCATGTACGCCAGCTTCCTCACCGGCCAGATCCCGAACGGCGGCTGGTTCGCGTACACACCGCTCACCGCGTCCGAGTACATCCCCGGCTCGAACATGGACTTCTGGGCGATCGGGATCACGTTCCTCGGCATCTCGACGACCGTGGGCGCCATCAACTTCATCGTGACCATCTTCCGGATGCGCGCGCCCGGGATGTCGTTCAACAAGCTGCCGCTGTTCGTGTGGGGCATCCTCACGATGTCGTTCATGATCCTCTTCGCCGTGCCGTCGTTGAGCGTCGCCGGTTCACTGCTGGAGCTCGACCGTGCGTTCGGGATGCACTTCTACGACCCGACCCACGGCGGCTCGGCACTGCTGTACCAGCACCTGTTCTGGATCTGGGGACATCCCGAGGTCTACATCGTGTTCATCCCGGCCACGGGCATCGCGTCGATGGTGATCCAGACGTTCTCCCGCCGGTCGATCGCGGCGTACCACCTCGTCGTCGTCGCGCTCGTCACGACCGCGTTCATCAGCTTCGGGCTGTGGGTCCACCACATGTTCGCCACGGGCCTCCCCTTCCTCGTGGCCAGCTTCTTCTCGGCGGCGAGCGTGCTCATCGCCATCCCGAGCGGGGTGCAGATCTTCGCCTGGATCATGACGATGTCGCGCGCCAAGAAGATCAGCTTCGAGCCGCCGATGCTGTTCGCCATCGGCTTCATCGTCGTGTTCGTCATCGGTGGGATGACGGGCGTGATGGTCGCCGTCGTGCCGTTCGACCTGCAGGTCACCGACAGCTACTTCGTCGTCGCCCACTTCCACTACGTGCTGATCGGCGGATCGGTGTTCCCGATCTTCGCCGGGCTGCACTACTGGTACCCGAAGGTGGCGGGCCGGCTCTACAACCGGCGGGCGGCCATCGTCGGGTTCTGGTTGATGTTCATCGGCGTGAACCTCACGTTCTTCCCGCAGCACTTCCTCGGCCTCATGGGCATGCCTCGCCGCGTGTACACGTACCAGCAGGGCCTCGGTTGGGACTCACTGAACCTGCTGTCGACGATCGGTGCCTACGTGCTCGCGCTCGGGTTCGTCACGTCCGTCGGCAACCTCGTCGTGGCCCGCTTCCGCGGACCGCGCGCGCCGGCCAACCCGTGGGGCGCGGACACGCTCGAGTGGGCGACGTCCTCGCCACCACCCGCCTACAACTTCGCCGGGTTCCCGGTGGTCTCGACGCTGCACCCGTTGTGGGACACCGCCCCCGGGCAGGACCTCACCGAGATCACCGAGCTCGACGGCGAGGACCTCACGGTGTCGCACGAGCACCACCAGGTGCTGCTCACGTCGGTGCTCGACGCGAACCGCGTCGACGTCGCCTCGATGCCGCATCCGTCGTACTGGCCGTTCGTCGTGGGTCTGATGATGCTGCTGATCAGCGTCGCCGTGCTCGTCGAGAGCTGGACCTTCGGCCTCGTCGCCGTCGGTGTCCTCAGCGTGGCGCTGATCGCGTGGCACGCCGAGGTGGAGGAGGAGACGTGACCACGCTCGCCGTCGAGACCGACCTGCCCGAGGTCGAGGCACCCCCCGGCCCCCCGCGGTCGTCCGGCCGCCCGCTCGGATGGTGGGGGATGGTGTCGCTCATCTGCACCGAGGCGACGATCTTCGGGCTGCTGCTGTTCTCGTACTTCTACCTGCGCTTCAACGCGCAACGCTGGCCGCTGGCCGACATCAAGGACCCCGAGCTGTTCAAGAGCGGGCTGCGCACCGTCGTGCTGCTCGGCAGCAGCGTGCCGATGCACGTGGCCGAGCGGGCGATCAAGAAGGGCAACCGCCGGCTCATGGTGTGGGGCATGGCCATCGGTTGGCTCATGGGCGCGTTGTTCCTCTTCGGTCACGTGCAGGAGTACGTCGACCTGTGGTCGGAGTTCCGCCCGACGACCAACGCGTACGGCTCGCTCTTCTACACGATCACCGGTCTGCACGCGCTCCACCTGATCGTCGGCATGGGCATGACCGGTTACGTGCTGTACCGCGCCATCGGCGGGCGCTACGACGAGCACAACCACGTACCGGTGCAGACGAGCATCATGTACTGGCACTTCGTCGACGCGGTGTGGATCGCGGTGTTCACGTCGCTGTACCTGTCGGTGAGCTGGTGACGCGGTGATGCGCCTCGTCCGTCGCTACGAGGCCGCCGAGATGGCGGTGCTGCTCTACTCCCTCGGCGGTGGCATGTCGTGGTGGCTGCTGCATCTCGGTGGCAGCGCGTTGCTCGTCCCCGCCGCGTGCGAGCACGACCTCGTCTGGCTGCTCAACGTGGTCACCGTCGTCACGGCGCTCGGTGCGGTGAGCGCGATGTTCGCGTCGGAGCTGCTGCGCCGCTGGCACGACGACGTCCCCGACGCCAACGAGCGCAACCGCGTGCTCGGGTTCACGGGTCTGCTGATCAACGTCGCCGCGCTCGCGCTCATCCTCCTCGAAGGCGTGCCGAACCTGGTGGTCGGGCCGTGCCGTTGACGCGCGGGTCGTTCGCGGCGCGGCGGGTGTGGCTCGCCACCGGGCTCCTGCTGCTGCTCGCCACCCTCGCCCCGCCGGTCGACCGGATGTCCGACGAGCTCTTCAGCGCGCACATGACCCAGCATCTGGTGATCGGGCTCGTGGCGCCCCTCCTCGTCGTCGTCGGCCTGCCCGCGCTCGTCGCCCGTCCCCTACCCACGTGGTCGGTCCTCCTCGCCGTCGGCGCCCACGCCGGCACGTTCTGGGCGTGGCACGTCCCGTTCCTGTACGACGCCGCCGTGCGCCACGTGCCGCTGCACGTCTGCGAGCACGCCACCCTCCTCGTCACGGGGGTCCTGTTCTGGTGGGCGGTGCTTTCGACATCGGCCCACCATCGCTCCGGCGCCGCCGTGCTCTATCTCTTCGTCGCGGGTCTGGCCGACGGCGCTCTCGCCGCGCTGCTGACGTTGTCGCCGAGCGCCTGGTACGACGTGCACACGCTCACCACCGCATCGTGGGGGCTCACGCCCCTCGAGGACCAGCAATTGGCGGGCGCGATCATGTGGGTGCCCGGTGGCATCGTGTACCTCTGCGTCGCCGTGTTCCTGTTCGTGCGCTGGCTCCAGCCGGACGGCGTCCGCGCACCGATGTTCGCGATGGACGCGTGAACGTGCGCCGATCGATCGCCGCCGCGTTGTTGGTCGCGTCCATCGCGATCGCTGCCGGTTGCACGGAGTCCGGACGCGTCACACGCGGTGTCGCGGTCAACGTCGGCGACGCGGAGGCGGGACGCAACGCCATCCAGCACTACGGCTGCGGTTCGTGTCACGAGATCCCCGGCGTGCCGAACGCCGACGCCACCGTCGGCCCACCACTGACGAAGTTCGGCGACCGTTCGTTCATCGCGGGCGAGCTCACCAACACCCCGGACAACCTCGTGCGCTGGGTGATGGACCCTCGCGGCGTCGAGCCCGGCACCGCCATGCCCGAGATGGGCGTGACCCACGACGACGCCGTGAACATCGCGGCGTACCTCGAACACCTGCACTGACCGACCATCCGTGCGGTCACCAACCGGCGGCGACGACGTGATCGGTGAGGCGCACGGGCGCGCCGGTGCCGTCCCAACGCAGGAGCGTGTCGTCGTCGAGCACGACGAGGACGCGGTCGTGCGTCGAGTTGCTGTCGAGGGACCGCACGACGCCGGGGATCGAGATCGTCGTCGTCGACCCGCCGGGCACGTCCGACGCCACCTGCACGAGGTCGGTGCCGGACGGCCGGCGCACCGCCATGACGAACCCGTCGAGGTAGGGCGCGAGCGCGTCGACGGTGCCGTCGGAGGGGACGGTCACGTCGACCGGCTCGGCCTCCGCCAAGGACTGCGCCTGCCGGCGGAGCTGCCACACCGGCCGGGCGGCGGAGGACGACCGGAGGAGGAGGTTCTCGCCGTCCGCGCTCCACGTGAGCTCCCGCACGTCCGCCAGCTCCGGCGCCGATGCGGTGCCGAAGTCGCGCTCCTTGCCGGTGATGGCGTCCTGTTCGAAGAGGTGGGCGCGCCCGTCGACGGAACGGACGTAGGCGAGCGTCGATTCGTCCGGTGACAGCGCGGGGTGCACGCCGGTGGCGACGCGCAGCGCGCCGCCGGTGTCGAGGTGCACCAGTGCGACCGTCGTACCACCCGCGACGTACGCGCTGAGTCCGTTCTCGGTGCGATCGGCGGTGACCGTGCTCGGATCGCCCACGTCGACGCGGGCGCCGAGCACCTCGCCGACCTCGCCGGTGCGGTCGTCGATCTGCACCACGCGCCCCTGGTCGTCGACCGCCGCCACGCGATGCTCGGGCGCGACCGTGCCCGCCGCCGCGGTGTCGCGGTGCTGCTCGGATCCCGACAGGCGCGGCTCCTGCACGTACAGCACCACGGCGATCGACGTCACGACGACCGACCCGACGAGGAGCGACACCGGCCCGCGCTGCTTCACGCTTCCTCCACCCCCGCCGCGAGGCCGCGGCACCACGAGTACGCGATCGCGCCGGTCAGCACCGGCAACACGAACAGGCACGCTCGCAACAGGAACGTGATCGTGTTGACGGAGACGTCCATGGCGGCGGCGATGACGTCCTGGCTGCCGCCGACGAACAACACGATGTAGAAGGTGAGCGTGGCGACACCCAACGCGGTGCGCACGGGGTGGAACCGCGGGCGGTCGAGCAGCTCGTGGAAGTCGTGGTCCTTGGTGAAGCGTCGCTCGAGGAACGGCCACGCGTACAGCCCCACGAAGGTCAGGCCGGGGAGGAGCACCGCGGGGAAGAACGGGTTGGGGATCATGAAGCTGCCGATGCGCAGCTCCCACGGCGGGAAGATGCGCAACGCGCCCTCCATCCATCCGACGTACCAGTCGGGTTGCGCGGCCGTCGAGACGACGGCCGGGTCGTACGGCCCGTACAACCAGACGGGGTTGATCTGCGCCACACCGCCGAGCAGCGCGATCACGGCGAACACGGCGAGGAAGAGCGAGACCGACTTCATCGCGTACGTCGGGAACAGACGTGAGCCGACGACGTTGTGCTCCGTCCTTCCCGGCCCGGGGAACTGCGTGTGCTTCTGGCGCCACAGCACGCTCAGGTGCACGGTGAGCAACACGGCGATGAGCGCGGGCACGAGCAGGATGTGGATGACGAAGAGGCGGGAGATGATGTTCTCCGCCGGGTACTCGCCACCGAAGACCAGGAACGCCGCCCATGTCCCGACGAACGGGATCGACTCCGCGATCGAGAACGCGATGCGCAGCCCAGTGCCGGACAGCAGGTCGTCGAGCAGCGAGTAGCCCGCGAACCCGTTGGCGATGGCGAGCAGCAGCAGCGTCACGCCGACGATCCAGTTCAACTCGCGGGGTTTGCGGAACGCGCCCGTGAAGAACACGCGGCACAGGTGGGCGACGATGGCGGCGAGGAACACGAGCGCCGCCCAGTGGTGCATCTGGCGCATGACGAGCCC
>Ga0070741_10009136_pt1 | contig 19455 bp, 22 predicted proteins | sample Coa_R1_4_FD_66440 | JGI IMG/M metagenome (GOLD analysis project Ga0070741, IMG submission 66440) | Surface soil microbial communities from Centralia Pennsylvania, which are recovering from an underground coalmine fire - Coalmine... | ecosystem: Environmental > Terrestrial > Soil > Unclassified ...
CCCCCAACGCGCCGCCGAAAAGCCAATGCTTTGTGTGGATGGACCAGTTGATTGCCGCGCATTTGGAATCGCTCTTTCCGGGCATGGAAATTGTTCAAGCGCATCCGTTCCGCGTCACGCGCGATGCGGAATATGTGATTCAAGAATTGGAAGCGGACGATTTGTTGGAAACCATCGAGCGCGGCGTGCGCCAGCGGCGTTTTGGCGAAGTCGTGCGGCTGACGATTAGCCCGACCATGCCTGAGCCGATTCGCGCGATTTTGGTGGACAATTTGAAACTCGAACCCGAAGACATTTATGTGCTCGAACCGCCGCTGGGGATGAGCGACTTGTTTGGTTTTTACAGCATGGTGGATCGCGCCGATTTGAAATATCCGTCGTTCATCCCGCATTATCCGCGCATTCTCGCTGATACCGACGATACCTTTGTCGCCGTGCGCCAGCGCGATATTTTATTGCATCATCCGTACGATTCGTTTGTGCCGGTGATTGAATTTTTGCAAGAAGCCGCGCGCGACCCGCATGTGCTGGCAATCAAAATGACACTGTATCGTGTCGGCAAAAACGCGCCGGTCGTGCAAGCCTTACTCGACGCGGTGCGGAACGGCAAACAAGTGACGGTGTTGGTGGAACTCAAAGCGCGTTTTGACGAGGAAAGCAATATCGAGTGGGCGAAACAGTTGGAAGCCGAAGGTGTGCATGTGGTGTACGGTTTGCTCGGTCTGAAAACGCATTCCAAAATCGCGCTCGTGGTGCGCGATGAGGGCGACGAGATTCGCCGCTATTTGCATCTTTCGACCGGCAATTACAATGCCGTGACCGCGCAGCAATATACCGACATCGGTCTGCTGACGTGCGATGAAGAGATGGGCGCCGACGCGTCGGATTTGTTCAATTATCTCACGGGCTATTCTGCCAAAACCGATTATCGCAAATTTTTGGTTGCGCCGATTAATCTGCGCGCGCGGCTCGAAGAATTGGTCGAACGTGAAATCGAACACGCGCGGCGCGGCGAACCGGCGCACATCATCATGAAAATGAATGCGCTCGTGGACAAAGAGATGATTGAATTGTTTTATAAAGCGTCGGGCGCAGGCGTGAAATTGGATTTGCTGGTGCGTGGGATGTGCTGTTTGCGTCCGGGCTTGCCCGGCGTCAGTGAAAACATTCGCGTCACCAGTCTCGTCGGACGTTTTTTGGAACACAGCCGCATTTATTATTTTCGCAACGGCGGCGCTGAGCAGGTGTTTCTCGGCAGCGCCGATGTGCGTTCGCGCAATCTGGACCGCCGCGTCGAAATTCTCTTTCCGATTCAAGACCCGCGTCTCGTGCGCCACATCCGCGACGAGATTCTCCAAATTTATCTGACGGATAATGTCAAAACGCGTCACATGCAGCCCGATGGTTCGTACACGCGCCGCGCGCTTGCCGCCGGGCAAGAGCGCATCAGCGCGCAGGAATGGTTGATTGCGTATCGCGGGAAACATCATATCCTTTGAACAGCGCAGGGGCGTTCTGAAGAACGCCCCTAACTTTTTGTTGCCGCCAGAAATTTTTCGACATCGTACTGCATCACATCGGCGATGTGCTCCAGCGTTAGATCGGGCGGCGGATAACCGTCCGTATATTTTGCGTCGTGCGCGTAATGCCCCTGCCGCACCCACACCGTCGTCACGCGCGTGCCCCACACTTGTTTCATCGCATCCAAAATCCGCAGCTTGTCGTCGAACGCGATGTAATGGTCGGCGGGAAAATGTTCTTGGACTGCATCGAGCTCTTGCTCTTTGTGAATGAAAATCAGGACATTGCCGTCGAATGCTTCCCACAAGCCCGCGTTTTCAATTTTGTGCGGTTGAAAGACCACATCTCCGTCGGAAAGAATCGCGACCGTCCCAAATTGTTTGGCATATTCGACCGCATCCAGTGAACCGGGCAGCAGGCGATTGGCGAAATGATAGTTCAACAAATACAGCGAGACGCGCATGATTTCGGTGTGATGCGGATGCGCGTCACGATACCGCTGCAGCGCGCCCAAATAGTCCGCGTAACCGAGTTCACTGCGCAGCTGCTCAAAGATGCCAAAATAGTGCTGCTGCTCGTCGGGACCGATTTGCTCTGACAAAAAATGGTGCAGGTCTGCCGTCACGCGATCCGTGTCGAGCAGCGTGTTGTCAACGTCAAAGAGAAAAACGAGTTGCATGTTTAGAGATTGGAAATTGGAAATTGGAAAGCGGAATTTGGAAATTAGAAATGAGAAATTGGAAACTAGAAATTAGAAATCAGAAATCAGAAATCTAAAATCAGAAATCTACAATCAGAGTCTCCAGTCTCCCTTCTCCAATCTCCAGTCTCCGGTCTCTTCCTTACAACGCCACCGCTTTTTGAATCAGCCCCGCTTGCAGTCCGGCATAGCGCGCCGCGCCCAACAACGCGGCTTGGTCATTCAACAGCACGCGCACGGGAATCGCGCGCAGCAGTGGTTCAAAACGTCCTTTGGCGCAAAACGCCTCCAGAAACGCGCCGCTTTGCAGCTTGGGCAAAATTTTGGGCGCAATGCCGCCGCCGACAAAAATGCCGCGCGTCGCCATGAGCTTGAGCGCGAGATTGCCCGCTTCCGCGCCGTAAATCGAAACAAACCAATCCAACGCGCGCACACACAATTCACTTTTGCCGTTCATGCCGTACTGTCCGATGAGCGCCGACGGGTCGCTGTGCTGCATTTCGTCGCGCAGCCACGCGTCCTCGACGGCGCGTCCGGTGTCGCGCAAGAATTGATAAATCGTGTACAGTCCCGGTCCTGACAACACGCGCTCATAGCTCACGCGTCCGCCGAAACGCTGCTGAAGAAAACGCAGCAAATCAATTTCTTCTTCGCTGCGCGGCGCGAAATCCGTATGCCCGCCTTCGGTCGCAAACACGATAAAGCGCGTGCCGTCCCACGCTGCGCCCGCTTCGCCCAAACCGGTCCCTGCGGAGATAACGCCGATGTTACCGCCTTCGGACGGACTGCCCGCGTTGAGGACCGCGAAATCTTTGGGCGCCAATTCAAAAATCCCGTACGTGTTCGCTTCCAAATCATTCAACAAACTTACATTCGCCGCGACCAATTCGCTCGCCAATTGCGCGGCGTCAATCACCCACGGCAAATTGGTTGCTTCCACGCGTCCCTGGCGCACTGGACCGGCGATGCCAAAGGCGGCGTGTTCTACTTTGACGGGATGCGCCTGCAAAAATTCGCCGACGATTTCATTCAAACTCTTGTACGCGCGGCTGGAAAACGTTTCCCGTTCGATGGGCAGGAGCTGCCCGCCGCGAATTTCAAACAATGCCAAACGCGTGGACGTGCCGCCGATGTCGCCTGCCAAAATCATTTCGCGTATCGCTCCAGACTCATGCTCCCAACGCGCGCGTTACAATCGTCTGCGCTTCTGCCACAATCGCCTCCAAATGCGCTTTGCTCTTGAAACTCTCGGCGTAAATTTTGTAAATGTCTTCGGTGCCGGAGGGGCGCGCGGCGAACCAGCCGTTTTCGCTCACGACTTTTAATCCGCCAATCGGTTCATTGTTGCCCGGCGCGCGCGTGAGTTTGGCAATAATTTTTTCGCCCGCCAATTCGGTCGCCGTCACATCGTCGGGCGACAATTTGGCGAGTTTGGCTTTTTGTGCCGCGTTCGCGGGCGCGTCTTGGCGCGTATAGTACGGTGTGCCAAAACGCGCGGTTAGAGTTTGATAGTGCTCGCCGGGGTCATGCTGCGTCACGGCAGTTATTTCTGCCGCGAGCAAACCGAGCAGCGGACCATCTTTGTCGGTTGTCCAAACCATTCCATCGCGCCGCAGAAAACTTGCGCCCGCGCTTTCTTCGCCGCCAAAACAAAACGAACTGTCGAACAAACCCGGTGCGAGATATTTGAATCCGACGGGCACTTCGACGAGTTTGCGATGGAGCGCGTTGACGACTCGGTCAATCATGCTGCTGCTCACGAGGGTTTTGCCAATCGCGGAATTTTCGCGCCATTGCGGACGATGCGTGAGCAAATACTCAATCGCGACCGCGAGATAATGATTGGGATTCATCAAGCCGGCAGAACGCGTCACAATGCCGTGTCGGTCCGCGTCGGGGTCATTGCCCCACGCGACGTCGAATTGGTCTTTCAAGCCGACCAGTCCCGCCATGGCGTACGGACTGGAACAATCCATCCGAATTTTGCCGTCGTGGTCAACGGTCATGAACGCGAACGTCGGGTCAAGGCGCGGATTGGTGACGGTGAGATGCAAACCATATTTTTCGGCGATGGGCTGCCAGTACGCGAGCGCCGCGCCGCCCAACGGGTCAACGCCGATTTTGATTCCACTCGCGCGAATGGCGTCCAAGGCGATCGCGTTCGCCAAATCGTCCACGTAACCCATCACGTAATCTTGCGCGTGCGTCGTCGGCGCATGGAGCGCGTTTTCGTACGCTATGCGTTGCACCTCACGATTGCGGGCGCGCAGCAATTCATTCGCGCGGTCTTGAATCCACTGCGTCGTTGCGCTGTCGGCAGGTCCGCCTTCGGGTGGGTTGTATTTGAAACCGCCGTCGCGCGGCGGATTGTGCGAAGGCGTGATGACGATGCCGTCGCCGATAGCGTGCGGATGTTCGCGATTCCACACCAGAATCGCGCGCGAAATCGCGGGCGTCGGCGTGAAACCGTCATCGCGTTGAATGATTGTTTCGACGCCGTTTGCTGCCAATACTTCGAGCGCCGTCCGTTCGGCGGGCGCGGACGCGGCGTGGGTATCTTTGCCCATGAACAGCGGACCGGCGATGTTTTGCAATTTGCGGTATTCGCAAATCGCTTGTGTGATGGCAAGAATATGCGGCTCGTTGAAACTGCCGTCAAACGGCGAGCCGCGATGTCCGCTTGTGCCGAACGCCACGCGCTGCGCGGGATTGTCGGTATCCGGTTTCACATCATAATACGCGCGCTCGAGCGCAGCCGGGTCAATCAGCAAAGACGCGGGCGCCGGTTTGCCGGCGAGAGGTGACAATGCCATGATTTGTCCTCGAAAATGGGTGTGCGAAATGGATATGGATTGCATTATAACAAAAAGTTTCCGACCGCGCAGGGGGTGCGTCAAATTTCTGGATTCTACGCTTTAGCGGGTTTCGCGCGCATGCCGACAAACCGCCTAAAGGCTGAAATCCGGACACACCCTTCGTTTTCCCAAAAGCGTGACACACACTCGACCGCGCAGGACACAAAAAAATCCGCGTCGTGCGCGACGCGGATTTTTAGCGAACGGCGAAAATATTTTAGTGCGATTGCTCCAAAAGTTCGGTCAGATGCAGCGCGCGGTAGAGACGCGCGCGCGCGGCTTTGGGCATCCGTTCTGCTTCGAGCGTGTGATACAGCAAAATCGTTTGGCGCATGGTATCCACCAACACGCGGCAGTCGGGACACGCGCGCAAGTGAGCTTCGATTTCCGCGCACACCGTATGTTCCAATTCGTCGTCAAGATATTCCGACAAGTGCGCTTTGATTTCTTGGCACACGCGCTTGGAATTTTCGTCGGGCGTGATTTGGACAGAAATAGGTAAAACCATAAGACGTGCTGTGGCGAAACGGTTTGGAAGCGCGCGCCAAAATTTCTACGCGGTCGAAAACGCGGGCGCCGTTTCGTCTCGGGCGCGCAGCGCGGCAAGCAGTTCGTCCAGGCGCGGCGCGTGATGAAAACGTTGGCTGCCCACGTCCAGCGTCGGCAAAGTGTGTACGTCGTCTTGCCGCGCCCGCGCGAGATGCGTCAGGACTTCGACCTCTTCGATTTCGATTTCGGGATGTTCCTTTTTCAAACGCGCCATCAGCCGATTGGTCGGCAGGCAGCGCGGACAAAGGACCGATTTGTAGTAAACGATTTTCATTGTGTCAGTATCGGCGCGAGGCGTTCTTCTAAAATGGCGGGCGAAATTTGTCCCGTCCACTTGAACACGATGCGTCCGTCGCGGTCGAGCAAAAACGTATCCGGCAGCGCGCCGTCGGTCCACGCGTACAACACGCGCCCTTGCGGGTCGAAAGGCACGGTGAAGGTCATGTTGTGGTCACGCATGTACTGAAGCGCGCTCGCGCGTTCGTCTTGCGTGTTGATGGCGACGAATTCCAAACCATTGGCTTGATGTTTTTCATAAAAGCGAATCAGGTCAGGCAGTTCGGCGCGGCACGGCGGACACCACGTCGCCCACAAGTTGACCAACACAAATTTTCCGCGATAGTCGCTCAATTTGACGGGCGCGCCGTTGAGATTTTCCAACGTTACACTCAGCGCCGCCGCGTTGGCGTCCACGCCCGCCGATTGTTTCGTAAACAAAAACACACTGAGCAAAATCAACGCGACGCCGACAATCAAGCCGAGCCATAAACCAACGGGCGGCATCGTCTTGGCGCGTCGGCGCGGCAGGGTACGCGCTTTTGCCATAGACCGTTCCTCGAATGTAAAAGCCGATCATCAAATGCAATTCGACGACTCGACAAGGCGTTGGCAGAAACAAAGCAAAGAAGCAATGTTCTGCGTTATGGCATTGTTTTTTTCAAAGACGTTGTTCAGGCGTCGAATTCCATTCGATGGGACGTTTGTGCCCGCGTTTGCGGAAACGTTTGAGCTCGCGCGGGCACCACAACCCTCAAGCGTGTTTTTGTTTGGGCAAGACGAACTCGATCAGACATCTGCCGATGATGCCCATCAAAATCGGCACCAGTCCCACGATGGCAATCACATAGCCGGGCAGTGTTCCCCCAAGCGTGACCAGCCCGACATACACCAAGACCAATCCCAACACGATGCGCGCAATGCGCCCTACCCAAGAATTCATGAATTGAACGAGCGCGTTCATCTTTCGACTCCTCTAAAGATGACCAGCCCCTCACCCCCGACCCCTCTCCCATTGGGAGAGGGGAGATTTTCATGCGGCGGGGGTGAGCGAGCGGTTAATCATCATTTGTTTATTTGAAACCGGCTCACGCGTGCGCGTGAGTTTGTTCGAGTTGTTTTTCCAATTCGCTGGTGTCTTCACCCAACGCGTTCAAGGCAGCAAGCAGGAAAATTTGTTCCGGCAGCGCGCCTTCAAAATAATGTTCATCGTTAATGACAACGCGCGGCACGCCCATCACGCCATATTTTTCCGCGAGGTCCGGGAACTCGGTCGCTTCAATCATGTCGGCGCGAATTAATTCGTTCTCCATTGCCATCTTGTGCGCGGTCAACACCGCGCGCGGGCAATACGGACATGTCGGCGTGACAAAGACCTGGAAATGCAAGGGCTTGTTGATTTTTTGCAGCGCCGCTTTGGTCGCCGGTTGCAGTCCTGAATCGCCTTGCGACACCATGCGTATATCTTCAATCAACGACGCAAACTCATAGCCCGCCGGAATGCCGAAATGGCGAATGCCGTAATCTTTGCCGTTCATCACCACAATCGCGGGCGTCTTGTCAACGCCAAATCCCTGCGCGCGTTCCTTGTCCGTATGCACGTTGTACACTTCGAGCGTCAGCTTGTCCGAAAGCGCGGCGACTTCTTGCAATAAATTTTTGGTCTCCCGACACATTTCGCAATTGAGTTCTTGCGTGAATAAAATCAACTTGACCGGCTGCGTCAACGTTTGAAATTCCTGCTCCAGCGCCTGTCGGTCCTTTGCTTTCAAAAATGCCATTTTGTTTCCTCCTGCCAAACGATTGGTTCATTCCATTGGTTCAATTCATTGGATGCGGCAGCTGCCGAAAGGTTACACAACAATTCCATCAGTTCGGTACTCACTTGGAACCAAACGTCCATAACTCTTCCACAGCCGCACGTTATGATGAATTATGAAAACAGCTTCACCGAGATTCGCACACGGAGGTGCATGATGAAGAACAAATGGTTAAAACTCGGAACGTTGGCAGTCGCCGTCGCGGCGGTGGCATTGATTGCATTGGGCGGCGCGGCGTACGCGCAAGGACCGAGCGGTGACAATCCCGCGCCGATGTTCGGACGCGGCTACCTGATGGGATTTGGGCGCTTGGGCGCGGCAGGTCCGCAAAATTCGCTCGTCGCCATTGCGGCAAAAGAATTGGGCATGGAGCAAACTGCGCTCGTTGCCGAATTGAATGCCGGCAAGACGCTCGCCGATGTGGCAAAAGAAAAGGGCGTCGCGACGGACAAATTGGTCGAAGCGTTCATTGCCCCGCGCGTGCAGGTCATCAACAACGCGGTTGCATCGAAACAAATCACACAGGCGCAAGCCGACACCTTGATTGCGTCATTGAAAGCGCACGCGCTCGCGGAATTGAGTCAACCTTTTACCGCACGTGGCTATGGCATGGGCTTGGGCTTTGTGGATGCTAACCATGACGGCATCTGCGACAACTGCGGCGCACCGCAGCCGATGTTCCAACAATTCGGGCGCGGCGGACGCTGGAATCGCTGACCGCTAAAGCGAGTTTGCGCGACCGCACGCACAAACCAACACGCGCGTATTCGGCAGAAACCCGAACACGCGCGTGTTTTCTTGCATGGAAAAAAAAAGATCTCAAAGCGGTGCGCCGAGCGCGATGCCCAGCAACACGCGCCCAAAGGCGAGCGCGTTCAACAACACTAGCGCCGCGCTGCCGCCAACCACAAAGCGAGTGACCAATTCCCGGCGCCGCGTCACGACGCGCATGAAACTTCCAACGAGCGCAGTCCAAATGCTTGCATGAAGCGCGATGATGGCGATGAGCAGCAGCGCGCTGAGCGGATACAACAAAAATGGCGCTTGACTGTTGACGACGACGACAATCGCCGCGCCGCAAGCCAACACAAACAAAAAATCGAACGCGTTCGCGTAAATCGGTTTTGGATTCAATTCCCGGTACAAATTCGCGTTGAGCATCAGATACAAAAGACTGCCGAGTGTAATGCCCATCAGTGTTCCCGTTATCAGGCGCAAGACGTTTTGCGGTTCATACAAAAAGGGTCGCCGTAACACTTCCGACATGAACGAATTGACCCCATCGCCCGCCCAAAGCAAAAAGAAAATCATCAGCGCGATGATGTACGGAATGCGCGGCGCCTGCGCCGCACGCGGTTTCCGCAGCGCCAAATACGCGACGGTCATCAATCCGCCAAGATACATTCCGGTGCAGCGCGCACACAAGCACAATGGCACACCCGCAATGAAATACGAATGCGAGTCCCATTGATGACACACCGCCGAGCCAAACCAATTGGCCGCGTCCAACAACCAATCCATGATATGTCTCCATGGCTATCTTAACCCGCTTGCCCAAAATACCAAATCCCATTTTAGCGGGCGTGCGCAGAAAAAGAGCAGAGCCGCCAAACGACAGCTCTGCTCTGTGAGGCAAACCGCTCGAAAAGTTATTTGCTCATCTGCGGCAGTTCCTTGACGATGACCTCCTGATTTGCCTGGCGTTCGTCCGGCGCGACTTGGTCCTCCGTCAAGAATAATTTTGCATTGCCGTGACACGCGGTGCAGTCGGAATTTTGCGCGGTCTTGCGTTGAATGTTGTGCGGTGTTGCCGGCTGCCAACTGGGGACCGCGTTCGGCTGGAACTCGACGCCGTACGCCTTGAACAAATCGGGGTTGGTTGGAACATGTCGCACCAAAACGTATTCGTACGGATTATCGGCGGTCTTGTTCGGGTTGCGTCCGATTTTGAAATCCATCCACGATGGGTCGAGCGTGCGCCAAGGCAACCCTTTGTCATCTTTGCCGACGTGGCAATTCGCGCAGTTTTTGTATGCGCCGGCAGAGTGGCACACATAGCAGGATACTTGATCGCCGTGCAGTGTATGCTGCGGCTGTTTCGCCAAATCATCCTGCGTGTGGCAATCGGCGCATTTCGTGGTGACGTTTTCGTGCATGTTGGCGCGCACTTGTCCATCGCCGTGCAGCGCATCGGTTTTGTGGCACTCGATACACGGCATTCCGAGCTTGTTCCAATGCAAATCGCCTTCGATGCCCTCATAATTCCCTTGATATTCATCGCCGACGCGCGCGCCGTGACATGCCATGCACGTATCACGAAGCGAGGCGACTTTTTTGAAGGTGTGTCCGGCGAGCAGCCCACCGCCTGTGTACGCCGGGCGGCTGACATGGCACTGCGCGCACGAAGTGTGACACGACGCGCAGTTGGTCTGGAACCCTTCCTGCACTTTTGGATCATTCGGGTCTACACCGACCGCCTTGAAATAGGTCAGGTAGCCCGTTTGATTCACGTGCAAACTTGTAGCGGCATTTTTGACTTGGTCCGCGTGACACTGCCCGCAGACCTGTTCGGGTTGTTTCGTCGGGTCCTTGATGATGTTTTTGTGCGCGGCGTCCATTTCCGTCGCGCTGCCGTCGCCGCCATGACAAGTGATGCAGCCGATTTTGCCATGCACCGATTCGGCGAATTTGGCATCGCTGATGAAAACTTTTTCCCACGCTTCCAGCGGGGGTAATTCGCCTCCTCAGCCCTCGCCCTTGGTCTCTGCCGAGGTTACGGTTTTCTCCACGGCAAGCGCTTCGAGTTTGGACTTGTCGGTGTGACATGCGACACAGTTTTCCGATGAAAGATTTGGCGTCGGACTTGGCGCGGTGGTCGCGGTCGGCGCAGTGGTCGCGGTCGGCGGTTCTGTGGGTTCCTTCGTTGCTGTCGCCGAATCGGTTGGCGCGGATGTCGGCGCCAGAGTCTGCGCAACTGTCGGCGCGAGCGCTGCTTGGGTTGGCGCTGGCAGTGGCGTCGGCTCTGCCGTCGGCGGCGAACCGCCACACGCGGCAAGCGCAAGGACTGCCAAGAGTAAAACGAGTATTCTTGTTCGATTCGACATGATAACCTCATTACAGAGGATGCGGTAATGGTAGGGACGCGCCGCCGTGAGTTTTTCCTCTTGAGCGTCGTCCCTACCCAATCAAGATTGGCGCGCGATTCGCCGCAGTCCTAAACCCGAAACGAGCAGCGCGATGCCGGCAATAATCCACATTGTCCAATCGGGCAAGACCATTCCGGTCGTCGGCACGGTTTGCGGCGCCGGCGCTTCTGTGGTCACAACCGGATAATCTTTTTGTTCGGCAGGAAAGCGTTTGTTCGTTCCGAGCAGCGCATCGTCCTTGCTCCAGCCCATGATGCCCCATTTTTCACTGATAGCGTTGTAACCGAGAACGTTGAGATAGAATGCGGTCATCGAGCAAGTGTGTCCGGTGTAGCAGTACACGACGATTTGTTTGTCCGTCGGATATTTGGCAAGGTTCTCTGGTTTAAAGACTTGGGCGAAGGGAACATTCACCGCGCCCGGGATATGCCCTTTGGCATAATCTTCTGCCTTGCGAATATCAAGCACCAGCGGGTCGTTCGCCGCATCGCCATCGTTCAACACTTCAAAGACTTTGTCGGGCAGAATGACGACCGGTTTGCCCGAAGCTAGATAGGCGTCCGCTTGCGCGGCAATCATTTCCGCGACGGTCGCCTTGCCCGTCGAAACGGAGGGCAGAGCCCCGGCTGGACCCAATGTTGCCGCTTCGGTTGACACGACATAGTCCTTTTGCTCGGCAGGGAAGCGTTTCGATGTGCCGAGCAGCGCGTCATCTTTGCTCCAGCCCATGATGCTGTATTTCAGTGCCACGGCGTCATATCCCATCGCATTGAGTGTCATGCTCGTCATCGAGGCAGTGTGCCCGGTGTAGCAGACCGTGACAATCTGTTTGTCAGTGGGCAGCTGTTTGAGATTCTCACTCTTGAACACATTGGCAAAGGGGATATTGACTGCGCCCTTGATATGTCCTTTGGCAAAATCTTCGGGCTTGCGAATGTCCAACACAAATGGGTCGTTCGCAGTGTCGCCATCATTCAAGACCTCGTACAATTTGTCGGCGGTCATTACGACCGGCTTGCCGCTGGCGAGATATTGGTCCGCGGCTTGCGCCATTTGTTCGAACTCGGTCGCGCCTGCGACGGGCAGCGCGCTTGCGCCGAGACCAACGAGCAACGCGAGCGCGAGACTCAGGAAAAGGAAACGTTTGAACATATTGTTGACCTCCGTGTGAGATTGAGCCGCGTGCTTCAACGCCATACAAGACGCGGACAATTGGTGGTTACACTTGCTCCATGTCTACATTTTTCGGTTGAAAGCACGTGCGGCGACAAGACATTCGATTCGGAAAATAAAAAATACCTGAACCGCGCGAGCCGACTTGGCTCGTTGGTTCAGGCATTCTTTACCCGAAAAGGCGCGTGAGTTGTTTTGAATTTAGATGGCGGCAATCTGCGCCACGCGTCGCAGTCGCAGCAAGAGGTCCAGCCGACGGCGTCCGATTTGCGAAAAGGTTTCTGCCACTTGCGTCAGCATCCGCAGAATTTTGTCCGCGTGTGTTGGTTCGACCACGCAGAGCTGGTTTGCCGCCGCGCGCAATTTCGTTTCCGGTATTTCACACGCGTGCGCGAGGTCGCGCAGGGTAGCGTTCACGCGTTTACGCGCGGCAGCGGTGGTCAAGATTTGACCGGCAAAGACCATCGCGACAAATTCATCTTCGACCTGAATTTTTCCGCGCGCGTATGCCAAACCGGCGTGGCACGTTTCGATTTGTGTCGGCGCGGCGCTGACACCCAAACGCCGCCACGATGCTTGACAGCGTTTGCGCCCTTCCGGCGTTGCCAACAGCAGCTGACAAAAAGCGCGCGGATTGCTCATTTGTGTGAGCGGGTTGCCTTCCAAATCGGTGGTCACAATGCCCACGCCCATCGCTTCCGCAAAAACATCTTGAATCGCAGCAAAACAATCCAGCGGTAAAACGTCGGTGTTGTCGTCGTTGACAAGGCGCGGCACTTCGGGAGTGGGCGTCTCTGGCGTATGGAGCCAGTGTTGAATCGCCTGACGCGGAAACCGCCACTGTCCGCCCACGCGTACGGCGGGCAGACGCTCTTCTTTGAGCATTCGATAAACGGTTTTGCGGTCAACGCCCAACAGCGTTTGTAATTCTTTGGTCGTGAGGAGCTCGCTCATCGGCTGAAACTCTAGTGCAGAGTGTGCCGAATGCGCGTGTGGAAATGGATTACGACGCGGTCAAATTTGGGTCAAAATATCCAAAATTATCCCATCTTGTCCCAGAATCGGGCAAGAAAGGACGCGGCGCTGTTCGCCGCGCCGCGTCCAGCGCTGATTTGAAATGTCATTCTTGCGCACTGAGCATGAGTGTGCCAAAACCCAATTTCAGTATCCCGTCCAACGCGAACACGACGGACAGTGGAAAGCTGGCGAGCCAAATGCCGACGAGCGCGTTGACCAAGCACAGCGCGCCTGCCGCCGTCATCAGCGGACTGTACGCAAATCCCAGCGGCAGCATATATATTGCGGCGATGACAAGGAGCATGAGCGCCAAGAAACGCGGGTCGGCATTGCCAAAGAGCGTCAAGGTTAGCGCCGTCAGAATGCCTGCGATGACCACTGCTACTTTGACCATTTGTTTTTGTTCGCGGCTTTGGCGCCCAAACGCAAGCCAGCGCCGCAGTGGGCGATTGAACAAGACCAGCCCACTCAGCAAAATGGTTCCGCCCAAATAAATGGGCACATTCAAATCGGGGTCGCCCACGCGCGCGCTGGTGAGCACGAGCAAGCCCAGACCGATGGCAAACACGCCGCCGACGCGCACTGCCGGATACTCTTGGTCGCCGGCAAGCCCAAGACGACCCAATGGTAGGAACTGCATTGTAAACTTCTCCTCGTCGTCCCCATCGTCAAGAGGCATTGGCATCTTTGCCGCTGTCCGTTTCGCGGGGCGCGTGTTCCGTCGTCGCGGGTGTGGACGTTTGCCCGGACGACGCCGAACGGAATTCGCGGATGCCTTTGCCCAACGCGCCCATCACGTCGGTCAAACGCGATGGACCAAAGATGAGAACGACAATTACGAGAACGACCAATAGTTCCGGTACGCCTATATCGCCCATTGCTAGTTGAAGCAAAGGTTCGTCAGTTGTGGTCTGGCGAACTTTTGCGCGAAACGATGTGTGGTTCGATTTGCTTTCCCCACGACGATGCCCGGCAGTATGATGCTACCGGGCATTTCAAGAGGGGAAGGATTGCGACGCACGCGCGCCGCATTCAAAATAAATTGACAATAGCAAGCGGGGTTGGACGGGCACGGAACTCTGCCGTCCTCGTCCAACCCATGCTGTGGCGGACCTTAGGGCGGTCCTGCAGCATGAGCATGTGGTCCGGGCTGCAACATGAGAGTGGGTCGTTCGGGTTTCTGTCCCGGAGATAAAGCGTTCGCGTTTATTGCAAGTCCCAAAATCACTTTACAGCTATGTACGTGTTCGCGGCGATGCGACCTGTATCGAACACATTCTGAGTATAGTCCACAGTGCGGTCAAAGGCGCGTCAAGAGCAAGCGTCAAGCGGTAAAAAACGCGTAAAAAAAAGCCGCCGTTTCCGAACGGCGGCGTATGGCAAGGCAATGCGGCGAGCTGAATTGGCAACGCCAAGAAAAACTCAATCCGAAACGCGCAGTCGGTATCCGACACCCGGCTCGGTCAAAATAAATTCGGGACGCGCGGGGTCGGGCTCGATTTTTTGACGCAAGAGCCCGACATAGACGCGCACGTAATGCGATTCGTCCACATAATTCGGTCCCCACACCTCGCGCAAAATTTGTTTTTGCGTCAGCACTTTGCCGGCGTTCAAAACGAGCAAGCGCAAAATCGCATACTCGGTCGGTGTCAATTTGATTTCTTGGTCGGCGCGCGTCACGAGGCGGCGCCCCAAATCCACGCGCAGCGCGCCAGTTTGAAACACCGGCTCTTCGACCGCCGCGAAGGTGCTACGCAATGCCGCGCGCACGCGCGCCAACAATTCGCCCATGCCGAACGGTTTGGTCAAATAATCATTCGCGCCCGCGTCGAGCGCCGCAATCTTGTCGCGTTCGCGGTCGCGCACCGATAAAACAATAATCGGCATGCGCGACCATTCGCGCAGTTGTTCAATCACATGCACGCCGTCCTGGTCGGGCAAACCCAAATCGAGAATCATCAGGTCGGGTTTGAGACTTGCCGCGCGCTCTAACGCGCTTGCGCCGTCCAGCGCTTCGCTGACCTGATAGCCATGCGCGTGCAGACTCGATTTGAGAAAGCGCCGAATGGGCGCCTCGTCATCTACAATCAAAACATGCGCGCCCTGACTCACTCGACCTTGACCCTTTCTGCGGCGGGCAGGGTGAACACAATGCGCGTGCCGCCGCCCTCGCGCGGCGCGGCATAAACTTTGCCGCCGTGCGCTTGCACAATGCCGCGACAAATCATCAGCCCCAAACCGCTGCCCTGCGTTTGTCCATGCTGTTTGGCGCGATAAAATTTTTCAAAGACGCGCTCCAAATCTTGCGGCGGAATTCCCGCGCCGCGATCCAACACTTGGATTTGTACAACCTCCTGCTCCAAGGTCGCGCGAATTTCTACTGGCGCGTCAGCGGGCGAAAATTTCAGCGCATTCTCGATTAAATTCACCAACACCTGTTCGATGAGCACAAAATCAAACTGCACGAACGGCACGTCGGCGTCGCAGTGGATGTCTAGGCGATGCGCTTGGGTCTTGAAATGATTTGCCGCCGCATCAATCACTTCAGGAATGCTTTGCCACGCGCGCTGCGGCTCGATGCCCGATTCCAGCCGCGTCATTTCCAACAAATTGCTGACCAGCCGATTGAGCCGCGCCGATTGTTCAATCACATCTTGCAGCAGCGCCGCACGTTCCGGCTCTGTCAGACTGTCCGCATTCTCGCGCAAACTCGTCGCCGCCCCGGTAATCGCGGTGATAGGGGTGCGGAGGTCGTGCGATAGCGAGGATAACAATGCTTCCTGAAAACGTTCATTCGCTTGGCGTTCGCGCGCTTGTTCCGCCAGCGCATTCAGCTGAATGTGTTCCAGCGCGACGGCGATTTGGGTTGCAAACGCGTCGAGCGCGCGGCGCTCATCGCGCAGGGCTGCGCCGCCTAACGCGCGGCGCAGCACGAGCACGCCCAAATTCGCCTGTGCTGTGCGCAGTGGCAGCATCGTTACGCCGCGCGCGGTGTGGGCGATTTCGGCGCTGCCGCTTTCCAGAACGCGCTGTGCGCGTTCCATTTCGGATAGGTCGAGTGGAGACGCGTCGGCGGTGCGTAAGGTTCCGCTTTCATCCGCCAGCAAGATAACCACTTTTGCGCCGAACAAATTTTGCATCTGCTGAATGGCGGAATTCAAAATCAAATGGCGGTCGCCGGAAAACGCGATTTGCTGACTCGTCTCGTACAGCGCCATAGATTGGCGTTCGCGCGCGCGGGCAACTTGCACCTGTGTCCGCAAACGCGCGCCCAATTCGCTCGTGATGACGCCGACGGTGATAAAGAGTGTGTACGTGACAAGGTCTTGCGGCGCGCTGATGGAAACAAGTCCGTACGGCGGAACGAACAACGCGTCCAGCGTCAAGACGCCCAACAGCGATGCCATGATGGCGGGACCCAAACCCCACGTGGTCGCGCTGGCGACAACGGCGAGCAAATAAATCAACGCGACGTTGATGGACGCGAGGGCAGGGTGCAGCAACCAGCCGACGATGGTCGCCGCGACAATCGTCAAAAGAGTCAGTCCGTAATCTTTAAGTGTGGAACGAATGTCCAAAGCGAGAACAAAATCGGAGCGGAAAAGTTTGTTGCTGTGGCATTCCGCCACAAACAATCTTGCGCGGGTGTGACACAACAAGCATACTCCACAATCACCGCGCTGACAACTCAATAGACCTCACCCCTGACCCCTCTCCTACAAGGAGAGGGGAGATTTTCATCTTGGGTGGCGAGCGGAGATCATGTGGACTGATGGGGAACAAACAGTTGTGGCGCGGGGAAACATCGCGCGTCAATTGGAAGACGGACGCGGCGCGTGCAGATGCGCGGCGGCGCGGACTTGGAGGATGGATGAAATCGCTTCCGCATACGCGCCCGACATTTCGCGCGTCGCGTGCGTAAAAGCTTTGCGTTTGCGCGCCTGTTTTTTTTGCGCCACACGTTCTTTGTGCGCGTGTGCGGCGCTGCGGCGCGCGACATAGCGTTTCGGATACAGTTCGACCGCCGTTTCGATTTTCAAAATCGGCAGCGCCGCCGCGATGCCGGAACGCTCCAGCGCGACGCGCACGGCTTGTTCGGACGGCGCGTCCCAATGTGCCAGCATGAGCTGTTTGTCCGGCAGATACCAACTCATGACCCATTTGATTTCGCGCGGCAAATGTCCAATCACTCGTTTTTCGTCGGCAAGCCAACTCTCGCTTGAAAAAGCACTGCCGACTTGATGCGTCACCAAAAAACATGCCATCCCTAACGCTCCTCGTTTGCAATCCGTTTACTATTTTTTTCACAAGCTAACGTATGCAGGTCTGAATCCGGTCAAAACCGAGTAAACAAAAACGGCGCTGTTTGATGCGCCGTTTCATGACTATAAATAGTCGCCTTCAAAAAACCATGTCGAGTACGGTAGTTCGACCACTCCGCCGCCGACCGGTTTTGCATCGTCGGCGACGCGCCCGTCATGCAGCGCGAATTGGCTTACTTCCACCACTAACGTCAAATCGTTGATGGCATCAATAATCACCTTGCCTTCGGTGTACACTTTCGGCAAGATTCGCAATTGTGTGCGTGTCGTTTCGGTTTCAAATACAAACTCCATGCCTTGTTTGGTCAGGTGCGCGAGTTTCAGCGTCGTGCCCTGCGCAAGCCCAAGCAATTGTCCGAACTGCAAGGCGAGTTTATCGTATTCTACTTTCATGTTTACCTCTCTGAAGCTGTACTCTACCACTGCCCATTTTCGTTCGCGGCGGGTGAGCCAACGGTTCATGGGCAACTCTCAAAAGACCCAACTCCCCAACTCCTTTCCCTGTGAAGGAAGAGGAACGGATTTTCAATGGTCAAAATATCGTTGCGGCGCGCGTCAGGTTTGAAGGGGCGCGTGCTGTGGGGCGGTGCGTACGCGCCACAAGACATAACTGAAAAGCCCGACCGCCAGCGAAATTCCCGCCAAGGCGATGCCAACGTAGCCAATGCTCTCGAAAAAGATGCCGCCGCCTAAACTGCCGGTCGCCGCGACCAAGCCGACCAATAAATCGTTCGCTCCTTGAATGCGCCCGCGTTCCTCGATCCGAATCGAATCGGCGAGCAGCGACGAACCGGCAACGAAACAAAAATTCCATCCTGCGCCCAAAATAAACAAGGCGAACGCAAGTCGCACGGTTTCGGTCGAAAACGGCGCGAGCACACACGCGAGAATCAACAACACTGCGCCAATCAAAATCGTTTTCGCGTGTCCCAAACGGTCGGCGATGCGCCCTGTAATCAGCGCAGTCGCGTACATGCCCGTCACATGCGCGGCAATCACCAACGAAACATCGTCGAGCGTGTGGTGCAGATGTTCTGTCATTTGCAGCGGCGTCATGACCATTACGGTCGTCATCACGACCTGTCCAAAAACCATCGCCGCGACGGCGGTCTGGACGTTCTGCGTTTGCAGAGCTTGGCGAAAGGTGCGTGCCGGTGATTTTTCTTGGCGCGCATCTTCCGCTGTACTCGCCAGCGCGCGTCCAATCTCGCGCGGGTCGGGATGCAACAGTGTAACAATCAAAAGGGTGCCGATGACAAATACAAGCGCTGCCAACAAATAGGGTCCCGCCAACGGGTCATAATGCAATTGGGTGGCAAGGCGACTTGCCGGACCGACGACCAAAGGTCCGACCATGCCGCCCACTGTTCCGCCCAGAACGACCCAGCTCACCGCGCGCGCGCGATATTCCTGCGTAGCCATGTCGGCGGCGGCAAAGCGCGATTGGTCCAGCGCGCCGCGCGAGATGCCCATCATGCTGTGTCCGAGAAACAAGAATAGCGGCAGTACGCCAATCAACGCCAGGGCGCCGAGACCCGCTCCGATGATGCCAAAGCCAAAGCCGAGCGCCAAACCCGGACGTCTGCCGTAGCGGTCCATGATTCTGCCGGCGGGATACGCGCCGAGCGCGACGCCCAACACATACATCGTCGTCGGCACGCCCGCGAACGCGGCTGTGCCGGTCAATTGCGCGGCGGCAATGGCGCCAATAGTGGTCGCGGCGGTCATGCCGAGCGAAGCGATGCTCTGTCCGGCAAACAACGTCGCGGTCAGGCGTCGAATCACATTCGGCGATTCGTGAAGCAGAGTGGCATTCATAGTCGTCCTTACATGCAGATGGCGGGATTGTAACGCGATGCGCGTACTGCGTCAATCGCCTCGCGCGACGCGTGGTAGCGCGAAAATGCTTGACAACTGTTAGAAAGCAAGGCATAGTATGCGCATTAAGACCGAGTGCCTTAGAGAGTGTTTCATAATTCATTCGTCGCGAGTTTGAGCATGCGCCGAATACTTGCGAGATAGGTCATCGTCTCACTGGAGACCACCGTGTGCTCATAATCGCGTGCCAACCGCCGA
>Ga0070741_10009139_pt1 | contig 19452 bp, 20 predicted proteins | sample Coa_R1_4_FD_66440 | JGI IMG/M metagenome (GOLD analysis project Ga0070741, IMG submission 66440) | Surface soil microbial communities from Centralia Pennsylvania, which are recovering from an underground coalmine fire - Coalmine... | ecosystem: Environmental > Terrestrial > Soil > Unclassified ...
GCCGCCGGTTGGGTACCAAGGCGAATTCTCGCTCGCCTGATCAGCGGGCGATCGAGGGCTGCCATCCCAGTGCAAGGGGGCGCTAGAATCGCCCCATGCGGCGCGCGGCAATGTCGCTCCTGGTCTCGTTCGCCGCCTCCTGCGGCTCGGTCCAGGGATCGGTGCAATCGAGCGGCTTCATCACCAGCCACGCCGTCGCGCCGTCGTCGGCGTCGGTCCGCGTCAGCGCGACGCGCGATCCCCCGAAGGCGGAGGAGCTCGGCGTGGCCGAGGCCCACGGCACGGTCCCGGCCGCGACGCTGGATGCGTTGATCTCCGAGTTTCGCGCCCGCGTCGCGTCGATGGGCGGCGACTACGGAAGGATCGACAGCCTGGGGACGAGACACGAGATGGTCACCGAGACGTACACGTACGATTGCAGCACGACAGAGACGGTCACCGAGACCCGCACCGTCAGCCAGGTCAATCCGGACGGAACCGTGACGTTCACGACGGAAGCGGTCCCGGTGACCCGGACCGTCGCGAAGACCTGCACCGGAGAACGCCAGGTGGAAGTGGCCACGCTCACCGTCGTGGGGCGCGCATTTCGCACCCTCCCGGAGGAGCGATGAAGAGCGCCGCATGGACCCTGCTTGCCCTCGCGGCCGGGTGCGTGACTACGGCGCCGCCGGTGCGAACGGAGCACGTCCTCACCGGCGCGACGTATCCGGCGCAGGATCGACCGGTGCGCATCGTCATGGAGGGTTCGCCGGTTTCGGGCAGCTACGAGGAAGTGGCAGTGGTCAGCGCCCAAGGCGTGAACGGGAACGCGACGCTCGGCGCGGTGCTGGCGGCCCTGCAGAGGGAAGCGGCGAGCCTCGGCTGTGACGCGGTGCTTCGCGTGCGGTACGACCAGGGGCAGCAGATGGCGTCCGCAACCGGCGTCGCCGTGCGGATGAAGTGAGCGTCAGCGCGGCGGCAGCAGATCGCAGGGCAAGCTGCCGGCCGGAGCGCGCGGAAGGACCGTGGGCGAATCGACGCCCTGGATGCACGCGCCCAGCGGCGGCAGCGGAGGAGTGGAGTTTCCGCAGGCGCAGAGGCCACAAAGGCCGCCGAGAAGGAGCAGGCGGGTCATCCGGGCGCTCCGCATCTAGTACTTCACCCAGACCTGGTCGCCGCCCTCGAGCGCGGTGAGCGCGGTCACTCCCGGCGTCGAAGCGATCAGGGCCGCGGTGTTCGGGTTGGCGCTGTAGGCCGCGGAGCCCTTCCAGACGATCTGCGCATCCTTGAAGAACACGCTGAGATCCGTCAGCGCCGCGGGGACGGTGTACTTGTTCCAACCCGCGAGACGCGCCGGGACTACCTGCACGGCGACGGCGGGGTTGCCGGTCGCCGAACCCGGGGGCGTGGCGGGAAGATCGGTCCACTCGACGGTGGTCAACGTCCCGTCGGCTGCGCGGCAGGTCTGGTGCGCGGCGAAGTACAAGGTCGTGAACGGCTGGTCGGGGGCCTTCAGCCGGACCACCACCGTGTAGAAGGCAAGGTCGGTGTCCAGCGCTTCGGCGACCGGCTTCTGCCAGGTGACCGAGGTGATGGTCCCCGCTGCGTCCTTCTCGACCGCCGGTGTGCCGAAGTCGCTGCGCATCGGCCGGACCGAAGTGACGCCCGCCGGAATGTCGACCTTCAGCCGGTACGTGTCGTTGCCCGAGCAGCCGTGACCGACGCCGAAGACCACCTCGGAGGTGGCGTTGGCCGGAGCCGGTCCGGACTGCAGCTCGACGTGGGCTTCAGCGCGCGGCGCGAGGAGGACGCAAGGGAACGCGATCAGCAGGACCCCGAGCCGTGTGGTCGTCGCCATGTCCGCTTCTCCAGGATTGCGCATTTCGATAACTAAGACTAACGTCTTGCTCGCCTACCACATGACCACGTTCGATCGCCAGCCGAGGCGAGAAGTTCCCCGCCGACGCTTCCTGAGTCGCACCGCGCTGCGATCTTCCGCCGTGGCCGCCGCGTGTTGGGCCTTCGCCTGCGGCGGGTCGTCCGGCGCGACGCCCTGCAACGTGGCGCTTCCGACCTCCTGCCCGCAGCCCGCGCTCCACTACCGGGACGTGAAGCCGATCATCGACCAACGCTGCACGACCTGCCATTCGGGGCTCACCGAGCAGTGGCCGCTCACCGACTACAAGCACGTCTCCGACTGGTTCGACATCATTCCTCCGATGGTGTCGACCTGCCAGATGCCGCCGCCCGACGCCTCTGTCCCCATCACCATCGAAGAGCGCACGAAGATCCTCACCTGGCTGCACTGCGGCTTCCCCGAGTAAGGCGCACCCGCGGCCTCGCGTGCCGCGAGGCTGCGGCGCGCGGAACGCTGCTCAGTCCTTGTCCTCGACGCGGAACGTGCCGAGCAGCTGGAGCAGGCTGTCTCGCGCCTCGGCGGGCTGCCGCTTCCCGGCCAGCGAGAGGTGAAGGTCGATCCACGTGCCTTCGGAGACCCACTCCGCCCGGACGTGCGCGCTGCTCCCGCCGGGGACCGGCTGGTCGTAGACGATCGCGTCCCAGGCGCCGACCTTCCTGAACTGCACGTCCTCGGGAGCCGGGGAGGATCGCCGCTCGAGCGAGCTCGTCTCGTGTGCCCAGAACTTCTCGAGCCCCTCGAACCGCTCCGCGAAGTCGAAGAATCCCGAGACGACGGTCCCGCTTCCGGCGTCCTTCAGGAGGAAATAGCGCGAGGACTGGATCGCGGGGGTCGTCGCCCTCTTCAATCCGCCCTTGCGGATGGTGAGAACGAAATGGCTGACCGGCACCGTCAAGCGATAGGTGTCGTTGACCTCATCGATGCGCAGCGACACGGGGTCCTGCACAGCGGGGAGCGGGGGCGGCGAGGCGCGCGCGGCGGTCTTTGGCGCGTCGGACCACGTGGCGCTCGCGATCATCCGCAGCGCTCGCTCGCGCTCCGCGGGGTCGTCGGATCGAGAGAACAAGGTGAAGACGTTCGTGACGGGACCCGTCACGGCGATCCCTTGCGTCAGGTACGGGTACTCGCCGGGGCGTTTGTCCCTGAGCGCGTAGCAGTAACCGGCGGTTCGCTTGCCGCGGATCTCCCGAAGCTCCGCCTGGGTCTCGACGGACTTGAGCAGCGCGTCGTTCGCGGCGAGGCGGACCCTCTCCTTCAGCGTGGTGAGCGGCACGCGCATCGAGGGTTCGACCCACAGCAAGCCGAGCCTGAAATCGAACTCGTCGGAGGCCGGACCGAACCGCACGGTCGCGGACGGCGGATCGTCGTGAGGAAAGGCTTCGAACCGCCAGCCGGACGGCACTTCGACCGTGACGCTTCCGTGGTCGCCGCCGAGCGAGATCTGCCGGCGGACGACCTGCTCCGCGGCGGCGGCGCCGGCCAGCGCGCATGCACCCACGGCGAGCGCGGCCAGTCGCACGACGTCAGGTGTCACGTGCCCTCGCGCATCGATCCTTCTTGTAGCGCGTCTGCTCCCGCCTGCGCAGCGGAGCTCGATCACCGGGCCATGAAGCCCGGGGTCTCCCGAATGCAAGAAGCGCGGGCCGCAACCGGGCGGACCGCGCTCCTCGACTCTCCAGAATGGACCCGACGGCGCTGGCTGCCGGCGGGTCACCCCCCTACGACCCGCCCCTCAGGCCAGCCCCCACTTCACCTTGCCGTGCGTGAACAGCGCGCCCGCGCGCGCCGCCTCCTGCATGCGGATCCGCTCCGCCGCACGCTCGAATTCGAATTTGCACTTTTCCGAGCAGAAGAAGTACCGGCGCTTCTTGTACTCGCTGCTCGGCGTGCGATCTCCGCTCTCCACCGGCACGCCGCAGATCGGGTCGTACGACCGACCCTTGGTCCTGCTGTCGCCCGAATTCACGTCGAATCCCCCCGCACTACCCGCACCGGATCCCCCGAGTTGCAAGCGCAGCGCCGCACTTGCGCGTGCGGTGACGCGCGTCACGGTGCGTGAAGCCCTTCCTCTTCTGGGAACTCTTCTGCACAGTGCGGGCGCTGCGCAGGCCCTGTTGCGCCTGGGTCACCGCCGGCCGCTCCGGCGTCCGGTCGCCCAGCATCTCCGCCGGCCGGGTGCGCCCGCCGTCGCCCACCGCGTGCTCCGCAGGACGGAGCGCGGCCTGCGCCCGCAGCAACAGGCCGGCTCCGAGCAGCAGCGCGCAGGTGGTCTGGCCGGAGAGGAACATGCGTCCCATCGCCGCCACAATGTGCAACGCGACTGCCAAAGCGCAGCAGAGGCGCATCCGACCGCTCGCTCGTCAGGCTCGCCGGGGGCGGGGATTCGTGTTAACCGGAGCGCCCCTTGGGAGGAAACCGTCCGTGGCTGAATTCATCCGTGAGTTGAAGCGCACCCACTCCTGCGGCGAGCTGACCGCGAAGGACGTGGGCAAGGAGGTGATCCTCTTCGGTTGGGTGCACAACCGGCGCGATCACGGCGGCGCGGTGTTCATCGACTTGCGGGACCGCGAGGGACTCACCCAGGTGGTGTTCGAGGCCGAGTCGGGCCAGCAGCTGCACGATCTCGCACAGGAGCTGCGCTACGAGTACTGCATCGGGGTGCGCGGGAAGGTCCTCTCCCGCGGCGAGAACGTCAACCCGCGGCTGGTCACCGGAGAGATCGAGGTGCACGCGGTGCAGGCCGCGATCTTCAACCGCAGCGAGACGCCGCCGTTCCTCATCGAGGACAAGATCGACACCGCAGAGGAAAAGCGGCTCCACTACCGCTACCTCGACCTCCGCCGGGCGCCGCTGCAGCAGACGCTGATGAAGCGCAGCAAGATGAACGCGGTCACCCGCCGGACGCTCGAGTCCCTCAAGTTCCTCGAGTTGGAGACGCCGTTCCTCGTCAAGTACACCCCGGGCGGCGCGCGCAACTTCCTCGTCCCCGCCCGGCTCAACCCGGGGAAGTTCTACGCGCTGGCGGAGAGTCCGCAGCTCTTCAAGCAGCTCTTCATGGTGGCGGGATTCGAGCGCTACTTCCAGATCGTCAAGTGCTTCCGCGACGAGGACCTGCGCCTCGACCGGCAACCCGAGTTCACCCAGATCGATCTGGAGATGTCGTTCGTGGTCCAGGACGACGTGTTCGCGGTGGTGGAAGAGCTGGTGACGGCGCTCTGGCGCGAGGTGCTCGGGGTGCGGATCGAAAAGCCGTTCCCGCGCATGCGCTTCGAGCAGTCGATGCGCGAGTACGGGAACGACAAGCCCGACCTGCGCTTCGGCCTCAAGCACGTCGAGCTGACCACCGTGGTCGCGGAGCACAAGGGCGCCGGCGTCCCGATGTGGCAGAGCTTCGCCACCCTCACCCCCGGCCAGATCGTCAAGGCCCTGAAGGTCCCCGCGAGCGCGAACTTCTCCCGGACCGAGACCGACAAGCTGGAGGAGATCGCGAAGGGCATGGGCGCGCGCGGCCTGGCGCGGGCGAAGATCGGCGAGAACGGAGAGTGGACGCAGAGCCCGCTCGCCAAGACCATCACCGCCGAGGCGCGCGCCGCGATCAACGCGGCGGCGGAAGCGAAGCCGGGCGACCTGCTCCTCTTCCAGTTCGGCAAGGAGAGCATCGTCCATACGGTGCTGGCGAACCTGCGCCTGTATCTCGGCAAGCGCCTGGGCCTGATCCCGGAGTACGGTCCGAGCGATCCGAAGAAGCCCGAGTCGTGGCGGTTCCTCTGGGTGGTCGACCCGCCGCTCTTCGAGTACGACGACGAGCACAAGCGATGGGTCGCGGCGCACCACGCGTTCACCCGTCCCCACGATGAATCCATTCAATATCTGGAGACGGATCCCGGCAAGGTCCTCTGCTACCGCTACGACCTGGTGCTGAACGGCTTCGAGATCGGCGGCGGCTCCATCCGCCTCCACGACCCCGCGGTGCAGGAGAAGGTCTTCGCGGCGATGGGCATCTCGAAGGAGGAGGCGGAGAAGAAGTTCGGCTTCCTCCTGCAGGCCTTGCGGTACGGCGCGCCGCCGCACGGCGGGATCGCGCTGGGGATGGATCGGCTCGCGTTCCTCCTCACCGGCGCGGAGTCGTTGCGCGACGTGATCCCGTTCCCGAAGACGCAGAAGGGGACGGATCTGATGACCGATGCGCCCGGCGACGTCGACCCCGAGCAGCTGCGCGAGTTGCACATCGCCTCCACGTACAAGCCGCCGCCGTGACGCGGCGGCGGCTCTTCGCCTGGACTGCCGCCATGGTGGTCGCGGCCTTCGTCATCCCGCAAGGCGCGCCGCTCCTCGGGATGCACATCGCCGCCCGGCTGTGGGACCGGTTGCGGATCCCGCTCCCGTTCCTCTCCCAGGCGGGCGACGTGCTCGCCGGCGCCACCGGCGGTGCGTTGCTGGGCCTGCTGCAGTGGGCAGCGCTTCCCGCGGCGCGAGCCGGATGGGTGGCGATCGCCACGCTCGCCGGCGCCGCGGTGGGCGCCTCGCACGTCGTGTACGGTCCGCTCGTCATCCTCGCCGCTCCGGCTGCGGGCGCGATCGCCGCGCTCTTCCAGGCGCCGCGAAACCCGCGCTGGCCTCGTGCGCAAGCCTTGGCCGTGGCCTGGGTAGCGGTCGCAGCGATGCTGCCGTTCCCGCGCTGGGTCGCGGCGACGTTCCTGGTGGGCGCGGCGCTGATCAGCGCCTGGGGCGTGGCCTATCCGGGGCCGCGGCAGGTGCCGTCGGTGCGGTAGGCGTCCATCAGCGCGGACATCTCGTTCTTCCCGGCCGCCCGTAGCGCGGCATACGCGTCCATGCACGGCTGGGGGCAGCAGACGTCGTCCTCCATCCACCACCGGTCCGTCTTGCAGGCGGGCATCGAGATCGCGCAGGCGTCGAAGCTGCGCAGCCTGCCGTACGCGCATTCGCTGATCCGGCGGGTGCAGGCGGCGAGAGCGCTGGCGGCGTCGGTCCGCTGGACGGCGACCTCGAACGGCGGCACGGCGATGCGCTCAGGGCGCGGCCACGCGTCCGCGGGCTGGCCGCAGCGGCGAAGGATCGCGGCGCGCTGCGGATCGTTCGGCGGCAGCGCACGCGCCACGGGCAGCGCCGTATCGCATCCGCCTTCCAGCGCTTCCCGCATCGCGATCATCTTTCCCGTCCGGTTGCAGCCGGGCTGCGCGGCGGCCTCCGCGAGACGGTTGGCCAGCGCGAGCTCCGTGGCCGCCGCCTTCCGATCTTCGGGCGACGCGAGAAAGCCGCACAGCCGCCGAGCCGGGTCGCGCGACTGCCGCTCCTCCAGCGCGCCGCATTTCGCAAGCTGCTCCGGGGACGCACGCCGCGCAAGCTCGTCAAGTGCGCGCGCACAGGCGTTCGGCGAACGGATCAGCCCGTCGGTGCAGCACCGGTCTTCGTTGACGCGGTTGTAGAGGTCGGCGAGCGCAACGCTGCGCGTCGCCGGCCGCACGAGGAAGAGCCACGCGAGGGCGCCGAGAGCGAGCACGACGGCGATGCGGCGCCCCATCGAGGCGATCGTAAATCATCGCTGGCCGCCGGCGAAGAATTCGACACGCGGAGCGGCGCGCAAGCCTTTCCGGTTGCGACGCGCAGCGTCATGAGCGAGCATGTGGGCCGTGACCGGGCCGCTGCCGAGCGCCACGGCAAGAGGCAAGGCCTTGCAGCTCGAGGTCAGCGCCCTCGGCATCGCCGCTTCCTGCGAAGGCGCGGATCTCTGGGCGGCTTCTCGCGACGCCTCCGTGGCGGCGCTCCCGGCCAAGCCGCGTCTCGCCCTGCATCCTCCCGACCTCGTCGCCTGGCCCGAGGACGTGGAGCAGGTCGCCGCTCTGGTGCGCCTCGCGCAGGCGCGCGGAGTCCCGGTGGTGCCGATGGGAGCGGGGACCGGCGGCAGCGGCGGCGCAGTGGCGCTTCGCGGCGGGATCGTCATCGACACGCGGCGCCTGACGCTGCCCTTGAACATCGACCTGCCGGGAAACTCCGTCGAGGTCGGCGCAGGGTTGAGCGGAGAGCGCCTCGAGGAGCGGCTCGCCTATGCGGGAGCGACGCTCGGGCATCTGCTTCCGGCGCAGGATCCGGGCACGGTCGGCGGCTGGCTGGCGACGCGCGGCTCCGGGCTTCTCTCGGCGCGCTACGGCTCGCTCTCCGACCTCGTGCTCTCGCTCGAAGCGGTGGACGGCGCGGGCGAGATCCTCCACACGCTCGACCATCCCGGCGCCGGCCCCGATCTGACGCAGCTCCTCCTGGGGAGCGAAGGCACGCTCGCCATCCTCACTTCGGCCCGGCTCCGCATCTGGCCTCGTCCGCGCGAGCGCTGGCTACGGGCGGTCCGCTTTCCCTCGCTGCGGGACGCGTTGCGCGGGATGCGCGACGTCCTCCGCGCCGGACTCCAGCCGTGCATCGTGCGCGCCCACGATCCGCTCGACACCCTGCTCGCGGGCTCGGCGCCGTTCCGGATCCCGCAACCCCTGAAGTGGCTGGTCGACGGTGCGCAGACGGAGGCGCTGCGGCTCACGCTGCGCGCGCCGCTCCTGCTCAACCGGCTGGTCGACGCGCTGCCCGGCGCGTCGCTGGCGCTGTTCGGTTTCGAGGGAGCGGAGGAGGGCGACGCTTCGCGCGAAGGGCGCGCGGCGCTTTCGATCTGCGCCCGGTCCGGCGGCGAGGACCTGGGGCCCGCGAAGGCGGAGCGCTGGCTCGATTCGGCCCAGCGCGCGCGCTGGTCGCATGCGCCGTTCCTCGCCGCCGGCGCCTTCGTCGAGACGCTGGACGTCGCGACCACCTGGGAACGCGCCGAGCCGCTCCTCCGCGCGATCCGCCGCGCCGTCGAGGGACTCGCCTTCGTCCGCGCCCAGTTCGCGCACGCGGCGGCGGAGGGATGCGCGCTGGAGGTGAAGCTGCTCGGCCTCGCGGGGGCTTCCGCCGACACCCTCGCGCACGCCTCGTTCGAGGAAGCGGAGGCGGATCTCGAGGAGGCCGAAGAGCGGCGCGAGATCGTCTGGGCGGCCGCGCTGGCCGCCGCCGCAGACGAGGGCGCCACCATCTCGCACCACTCCGGGATCGGAGCGTCGCGGCAGGTGTTCCTCCGCCGCGAGCTCGGCGACGGCATCCGCCAGCTCCGCGCGCTGAAGAAGGCCTTCGACCCCGCCGGCATCCTCAATCCGGGAAAGGTGCTCCTTTGACCGCGCGCGACGATCTGGCCGCGAGCGGCGCCGCCCTGGTGGAGGACGGGCAGGGCGGGATGCGCGTCACGCCGCCCAGCGTCGCCTCGCTCGCCCGGGCCGTGGCGGTGGTCCGCGCCCACGCGCTGCCCCTGCGCGTGCGCGGCAGCGGCGATGCGCCCGCGAACGCGCCCGACGGAGGCGTGTTGCTGGACCTCGCCTCGCTCGACCGGATCGCTTCTGTGGACGCCGCGACAGGCATCGCGCGGGTCGAGGCAGGGTGCAGCGTCGGCGCGCTCGAGTCCGCGGTGCGCCGCGCGGGGTGCACGCTGGGGCCGCTCCTTCCTTCCGTCCGCGCCGGCTCGGTCGGCGCGTGGCTGGCGGGGCCGACGCGCGGCGAGCGCGGAGTGGCGGGCGCCCGGAGGGAGACGGCGGCGCTGACCGTCGCCGCAGTGCTCGCCGACGGGCGGATCGCGGAGGGGCGCGCCGCGCCGGCCAAGGCGGTGGGGCCCGCCCTCGACCATCTCACGCTCGGCGGCGGAGGCCGCCTGTCGATCGTCGCCGCTGCCTGGATCCGCCTCTTCCCCGCCACCCCGCAGCTCTGCAGCGTCTGGATCTGCCCGGACGTCGCCGCGGCGCTCTCCGCGGTCGAGCTTCTCTGCCGTCAGCGGCTGGCCCCGGTGCGCGCGCGGATCCAGGGAGGCGCCGAGGGAACGCGCCTCGCTCTCGCGTGGGAGGGGATCGAAAGCGCGGCCATCGATCGCGATCGCGCCGAGCGCGCGCTCGCCGGGCGCCATCCGCGGGAGATGGACGTCCCGCCGAAGTGGGTGCGCGAAGGACCCGACGGGCACCCGGTGGAGGTCGACGCGCGCTGGGCTTCCCTGCGGGCCTGGTCGCCGCAGGGCGATCTGCACCTGATCGGGCTGCATGCCGGAGGCGCTTTCGGCGTCCTCTCGCTCCCGGAAGCCCGCGGCGCCGAGGAGTGCGCCGCCCTGGCCCGCGCGGCGGGGGCGCGCGTGATCGCTCCCCGCCGGCTGCGCGATAACGGTCCCGGGTGGGAGGCGGCGGGCGCGGGCCCCGCCTGGGCCCGCCTCGCGGAGGCGCTCGGCGTGCAACCATGAGCGCGCCCGAGGCCCGATGCGGTAGTCTCCCCGGCCGCGCGGCGGCTCGCGCAGGGGACGAATTGAAGCCTTTCCTGGTGGTCAACCCGCGCTCCGCGAACGGAGTCACCGCGCGGCACTTCGACGGCATCGCCCAGGCGGTGCGCGGCGCGGTGGGCGAGGTGCGCCACGCGTTCACCGACCGCGCGATGCACGCGGCCGAGCTCACCCGGTCCGCGCTGCGCGAGGGATGCGACCTGATCATCGCCGCCGGAGGCGACGGCACGCTCAACGAAGTGGTGAACGGGTTCTTCGAGCCTGCGCGGCCCGGCGAACCCGCGCGTCCGGTGCGGCCGCAGGCGGCGCTCGCGCTGCTACCGCGCGGCACCGGGGGCGATTTCCGCCGATCGATCGGGCTGGACGGCGATCTCCTGCGCTGCGCGGGGCGGCTCAAGGGCGCTGCCGCGCCGGTGGACATCGGGCGCGTCGACTACACCGCTGACGACGGGACCGAGGCGAGCCGGTACTTCATCAACGTCGGAGAGGTGGGAGTGGGCGCGCGGGTGGTGGCGATCGCCAACCGCTCCAGCAAGTGGATGGGAGGGAAGGCGACGTTCATGGTCGCGTCGCTCCGCGCGCTGGCCGGCTGGCGGGACCTCCGCGTCCGCGCTTCCTTCGACGGCGCCCCGGCGGAGGATCTGTCCGTCACCACACTGGCGATCGCGAACGGCAAGTTCTTCGGCGGAGGGATGATGGTCGCGCCCGAGGCGCGGCTGGACGACGGGCAGTTCCACGTCACCATCTGGAGCGGCTACGGTCTGTCCGATTTCGTGTTCAAGAGTGGGTCGATGTACGACGGCTCACACGTCAAGCTGAAGGGAACCCGCACGCTTACCGCGCGGACGGTACGCCTCGACCCCGCCGACCAGCAGACGGCCGAGGTCGAGGTGGACGGAGAGCGCCTGGGCCGGCTTCCCGCGTCGTTCACGCTCCTGCCGGGCGCATTGCAGCTCGTCCGGTAATGGTTTGGCGGTGCAGGCGGCCGGCACTATCCTTGGGACATGTCGCCGCTGATCGCGCTCCTCCTTCTCGCCGCCGCTCCCGATCCGGAAGTCGTCCAGCTCACGCAGAAGTCGCAGCTCAAGGAGCTCTGCGAGGCGCTCCGCGCCGAGCCCTCGGAGCGCGACCTCGATCCCGCGCAGGTGGCCGCGGCGCGCAAGGCCGCCGAAGCGCGCCGCGAGGAAGCCGCAGGGCGCTGGTACCGCGTGGAAGTGCCGTCGAAGGGCTTCGCCTTCGGCCGGTACCGGGCGCAGGATCAGCAGCTGGAGCTCGACGGCGACCGGCCGCTCCTGGCCATCGACGACATGCTCTCCCTCGATCTCGACGGCATCGACGACGTGGCCTTCAACGCGCGCCCGGAGCAGGTGGCGGCCTGGACGCAGGAGAAGAAGGCCAAGACGCTGCGCCTCGCGGTGGTGTGGAAGCCGGAAGGCGGCCGTTGCGCGGGCAGCGCGGCGGCGGAAGCGTGGCGCATCGCCGGGCACGCCCGTTCCTGGGAGCTGATCGGCGCGCAGGGACCGGTGGCGGCCGCGAACGAAGAGGGTGAGCCGGTGGGCGGCGGGCCGCGGCAGGCCCGCATCGAGAAGGTGTCGCTCGATTCCGACGCGGCGCCGCAGGAGAACGAGGGCCGCGATCGCCTGGCCTCGTCGCAGCAGGCGCTGGACCGGTGCGCGGCAGGCGCGCAGCGCACGGGAAAGCTCTTGATCACCTTCTCGCTCCAGGGGGGGCGGGTGCGGGAGCCGCAGGTGATCATGGATTCGGTGCGCGACGAGAAGATCTCCGCCTGCGTGGCGCGCGCTCTCTCCGGGGCGGACATCGGCGGGAGCGGGCGGGGGACGGCCTCGATCGCGGTGCAGTGACGCTCAGTGGGCGTCGGCCCAGGTTTCTCCCTCGCCGAGCTCGACCACCAGCGGCACCGCCAGCTCGGCCGCCGCGCTCATCTTCTGCATGACGATCGGTCCCACCGCCGCGACCTCGGACGGCGGCGCCTCGAGCACCAGCTCGTCATGCACCTGGAGGAGCATCCGCGCCTGGTACTTGCCGTGCAGCGCCCCGTGGACCGAGAGCATCGCGCGCTTGACGAGGTCGGCGGCCGTGCCCTGGATGGGCGTGTTCACCGCCGTCCGCTCCGCGGCGCTTCGCGCGCTGGGGTTTTTGCTGTTGATGTCCGGCAGATAGCGCCGGCGCCCGAACAGCGTCTTCACCATCCCGCTGGTGCGCGCGGAGGCGATGGTGTCGTCCAGCCACTGCTTCACCTTCGCGTACCGGGCGAAGTAGCGGCCGATGATCTCCGCGGCCTCGCTCTGGGGGAGGCCCAAGCGGTGGCCGAGGCCGAAGGCGGAGAGGCCGTAGGCGATGCCGTAGTTGATCATCTTGGCGATGTCCCGCTGCTGTCGCGTCACCTCCGCGGGGGGAACGCCAAACGTCTCTCCGGCGGTGCGCGCGTGCAGATCCTCGCCCGAATGGAAGCTCGCCCGGAGCACGGGATCGCCGGAGATGTGCGCCAGGACGCGCAGCTCGATCTGCGAATAGTCGGCGCTGAGCAGCCGCCATCCCGGCTCGGGGATGAAGGCCTCGCGGATCTTCGCGCCGATCGGCGTCCGGATGGGGATGTTCTGGAGGTTCGGGTTGACGCTCGAGAGCCTTCCCGTCGCAGCCACCGCCTGATCGAAGGTGGTGTGCAGCCGTCCGTCTTTCCCCAGCACGGCCGGGAGCGCGTCGAGGTACGTGTTCTTCAGCTTCGTCAGTTGGCGGTGCTCCAGCACCTTGGCGGGCAGCGGATGCTGCTGCGCGAGCTCCTCCAGCACCTCCTGGTCCGTGGAGGGCCCCGTCTTCCCCCGCCGGAGCACCGGGAGATTGAGCTTCCTGTAGAGCACGTCGCCGAGCTGCTGGGTCGAGGCGGGGAGGAACTCGCCGCCTGCGAGCTGGAAGATCTCCTGGAGGAGCGCGTCGATCTGCTTGCCGATCTCGTCCGCGAGCTGCCGCAGGCGGGGAACGTCGATGCGGATGCCGGTGAGCTCGAGCTCCGCGAGCACCTCGATCAGCGGCCGCTCGATGTCCGCATACAGGCCGAGCAGCTCGGCGTCGCCGCGCAGATCTTCGCCGAGGGCGTCGCAGAGCCGGCGCGCGCCTTCCACCAGCGCGCAGGCGGCGGCGGAGGTCTCGTCCACCGGGAGCTCCGGCAGCGGCGTCGCCTTCTTGCCCTTCCCGGTGCGCTCGCAGAGGTCCTTGAGCAGCGGCAGCTCGCAGGAGATGCGCTCGCGCGCCGTCTGCACCAGCGAGTGATCGCGGCCGGTGGGATCGATCAGGTACGAGACGAGCCGCGAGTCGATGCCGAGCCCCGTCAGGTGCACGCCGGCGCGGCGCCAGGCGTCGACGTCGCGTTTGAGGTCGTGGCCGTCCTTGATCAGCTTCGGATCCTCGAGCAGCGGCTTGAGCAGGGCGACGGCCTTCCCTGCATTCAGCTCCGCCGGCGCGAACAGCGCGCCCGACCCGCCGTTGCCGGCGCGATGGCCGAGCGGCACGTAGACGGACTCGTCCGGCAGCGAGATGGCGAGCCCGAGCAGCTCGTCGCGGAGCGGCTCGTCCTCGCTGGTGAGGGTGAGGATCGCGAATCTCCCTGCCGCGCGCGCCTTCTCGACGAGCCGCTGCACCTGGTCGAGCGTGGTGGCGGTCGAGCGCGCGCCGCTCGGCGCCGTCGGGGCAGGCCGGGGCAGGTCGTTCACCAGCCGCACGAATTCCAGCTCGGTGAAGAGCTGGCGCGCGCGGGGCTCGTCGATGGGCTTGCGCTCGAGGTCCTCGAGCTGCACCGGGAGGGGAAGCTTGTCGTAGAGCGCGATCAGCTGCCGGCCCCTGCGCACCTTGTCGAGATTCGCGAGCAGGTTCTCGCGCAGCTTGGGCTTCTTCACCGCTGCCGCGTTCGCCAGGACGTTGTCGAGGGTCCCGTATTCCTTGAGCAGCGTCGCCGCCGTCTTGTCGCCGACGCCGGGCACGCCGGGGATGTTGTCGATCTTGTCGCCCGTGAGCGCGAGCAGGTCCGCGACCTTGTCCGGGGGGACGCCCCACTTCTCCTCGACTTCCGCGGGGCCGTACCACTTCTCGTACATCGAATCGTAGCAGCGGATGCCGTTCACCACCAGCTGCATCAGGTCCTTGTCGCCCGAGACGATCACCACGTCCCAACCCTGGGCGCGGGCGCGCATCGCGAGCGTAGCGATCACGTCGTCGGCTTCGTACCCGGGGAACCCGATGGCGGGGATGCGCAGCGCCTCCAGCACCCGCCGCACCAGCGGGAACTGGGGCATCAGGTCGTCCGGAGGCGGGCCGCGGGTGGCCTTGTACTCCTGGAAGATCTCGCTGCGCTTCGCCTTCGCCTCTTCGTCGAAGGCCACCGCGAAGTGGGTGGGGCTGCCCTCGCGGATGGCGCGCAGGAGCATGGTGGTGAAGCCGTAGACGGCGTTCGTCGGCACGCCCTGCCGCGTGGAGAGATGGGGCAGGGCGTGATAGGCGCGGAAGATGGCGTGCGAACCGTCGACCAGCCAGAGCGAAGGCATCTGGCGGCGGGTTGTAACACCGGATCCGCCGTCCGGGGCGGCGGAATCGTCCGGGTCCCGGCACCGCCGCGCAGGGCGCGCGCCCGGGGCGGCGCGAGCCCGTCCGCGGTGTTAGATCGGGAGCCCCATGACCGTGAACTCCGAGCAGGTCGAGTACTGGAACGGCGGTGCCGGCGAGACGTGGGTGGCATATCAGGAGCGGCTGGATCGCCAGCTCGATCCGCTCGGCCGCGCCGCGCTCGCGGCACTTGGTCCGCGCTCCGGCGAGCACATCCTCGACGTCGGCTGCGGCGGCGGCCAGACGACCTTTCAACTCGCCGAAGCCGTCGGGCCAGGCGGACGCGTGGTCGGCATCGACATCTCGCAGCCGCTGCTCTCGGCCGCCGCAAAGCGCAACCAGGACGCGCACGTCTCCTTCTTGCGCGCCGACGCGCAGGCCCATGTCTTCGAGCACCCGTTCGACGCCATCTACTCGCGCTTCGGCGTCATGTTCTTCGCGGATCCGGTCCGCGGATTCGCGAACCTGCGCCGCTCGCTGAAGCCGCGGGGCCGCATCGCCTTCGTCTGCTGGCGCGCGGAGTCGGAGAACCCGATCATGACGGTCCCGCTCGCGGCCGCCGCAAAGCATCTTCCCGCGTTGCCGCCGCCGCCCGACCCGACCGCGCCGGGTCCGTTCGCGTTCGCCGACGACAAGCGGCTGGCGCGAATCCTCGACGAGGCCGGCTTCCGCGCCATCTCCATCACGCCGCACGACGAAGCCATCGGCGGGAACGATCGCGCCGTAACCCTCGAGCTGGCCCTGCGCATCGGCCCTCTCGGCCGGTTGCTGCGCGAGCATCCCGAGCAGACGGCCGCTGTCGTCGACGCGGTCCGGGACGCGCTCGAGGCGTTCATCGCCGGCGGCGTCGCGCGTCTGCCGTCGGCCACCTGGATCGTCACCGCGACCTCCTGAGCGGGTGCAAGCATCCACTTCGTAGGCTCAGCATCCATTTCGGGCGGAGGTGGAACATGGCGAAGGGCACTTCGGCCGAAAGCCGCGCGCGCGTCTTCCACGAGCTGCACCGAGCGGGCTGTTTCGTCATCCCCAATCCCTGGGACGTGGGGAGCGCGCGGCTGCTCGCGCACCTCGGGTTCAAGGCGCTCGCCACCACGAGCTCTGGTTTCGCGTGGTCGGTCGGCAAGCGCGACAACCGGATCACGCTCGAGGAGTCGCTCCAGCACCTGCGCGAGCTGAGCGCGGCGGTGGAGGTGCCGATCAACGCCGATTTCGAGGACGGGTTCGCCGAGGCGCCCGAGGACGTCGCCGCCAACGTCGCCCGCGCCGTCGAGACGGGCATCGCGGGACTGTCGATCGAGGATTCGATCGACGGGACGACGAACCAGCTGTTCCAGCTTTCTCTGGCCACCGAGCGCATCGCTGCTGCGCGGCGCGCCATCGACAGGAGCGGCACCGGTGCGCTGCTCGTCGGCCGCTCGGAAGGCTTCATCCGCGGGCAGCCCGATCTCGCCGCGACCATCCGGCGCCTGACGGCGTACGCCGAAGCGGGCGCCGATTGCCTCTACGCGCCTGGGCTGCGCTCGCTCGATGACATCGGGGCGGTGGTGAGGGCGGTGGCGCCGAAGCCCGTCAACGTCCTGGTGGGCAACGACTTCACCACCGTGCAGGCGCTGGCGGAGATCGGTGTCCGGCGCATCAGCGTCGGAGGCGCGCTCGCCCGTACGGCCTGGGCGGGGTTCTTCTCCGCCGCCCGCGAGATCGCCGAGCACGGGACGTTTCACGCGCTCGCCGGCGCCATCCCGTCCCGGGAGCTCGAGATCGCATTTCCGGCCGGGAGCGGACGCTGACGCGACCGCCGCGGGTCAGTGCTCGCCGTTGTCCGAAGGCTGCGAGATCACCTTCCCGGCGTACTGGATGTTGTCGATCCAGTTCCGGTACGGACCATTGAGCCAGCCTGAATCGCTGACGATGAATGCGGCTGTGACCGTCGCTCCCGCATGGCACGCCAGCGCCGTCTGGTAGGTCGTCTCGTACACGAAGGCGCAGGCGCCGCCGTTGCTGTCCCAGTTCGTCGGGGCGGAAGGATCCGGGGTCGGGCCGGGCCCTTCGCTGATCCAGGTGTCCTGCACCCACGCCAGCGGCCGGAGGTTGATGTTGCCGCCGTCGCTGAAGAGCATCACCAGGCGCGGTGAACCGCCGCTGGCCGCGGTCCGGTCGGCCTTGAAGTCGAAGCTGGGCGCGGCGGCAGGCGGAGCGGGCGGGACATGATGGAAGTTGATCCCGGCGAAGCTGGTGAAGCCGTTCGCCGGCGTGCCGCCTTCGGCGATGTCGAGCAGGATCGAGAAGGCGTCGGGATCGTTGGACGTGGTATTCGTCCAGTGCGCCGAACCGCTGGCGACCGGTCCGACCTGGCCCGAGAAGAAGGAGACCGAGATCGTCTGCCTGCCGTGCGACGTCGCCGTCTCCGTCGCCGCGAACAGCGCGTCGTCGGCGGCGAGCGTGACCGATTCCTTTTCGGCGAGCAACGACGTCGGCGCGGGGGCCGTCGCCCCCGGTGAGCAGGCGAATGCCGCCGCGCAGCTTGCGACGATGAACCAGATGGTTCCGTGCCTCATCTCCACCTCCCGGATGCGCTCCTGCGCGATCGCGAATGATTGAATCCGTTGTACGGGATTCGCCGGATAGCGCAATTCCGCAGCCGCGCAGCGGCCGCGCGGCGTCGGACACCCCACATGCGAGCACAAGACGATCGCCGCAGGAGACGGCGACGGGTCGAAGGAATGGAATCCTGCGCCATTCCTTTGCGGGCATCGCGCACGACGTCATTCGAGCGGTTCGTTGCGGCAATCGCCCTGAAGCGAGGCAAAGAGCCGGGCCTCCGCGGGATTGCGCGCCCTGCGCTCCGCTTCCGCGAACGACCGCGCCGCCTCCTCCGTCCGTCCCGCCCGGAGGAGGAGCCGCCCCTGCGCCGCGGGAAGAAAGGGCGAGGCCGCAAGCTTCGGATCGGCGGAGAGCGCACCGAGCGCGTCCAATCCCGCGTCCGCGCCGCGCGCTTCGCCCAAGGCGATGGCTCGATTCAAGGCGACGATCGGAGAGGGCCGCACCCCGCAGAGAAGGTCATAGAGCTCGACGATCCCAGCCCAATCGGTCTGCGCCACCGAGGGCGCCGCGCAGTGCAGCGACGCGATGGCCGCCTCGAGGTGGTACTCGCTCAGCTCCTCGCCGCTGGCGCTGCGATCGAGAAGGTCGAAGCCGCGCCGCATCATCTCCCGATCCCAGCGCGACCGGTCCTGCTGCTCGAGCAGCAGGAGCGACCCGTCCGCGGCGGCCCGGCCCGACAGGCGCGCCGCGTGGAAGTGCATCAGCGAGAGCAGCGCCAGCGTGCGCGGCGTCGCGCAGGCTGGATGCTCCGCCAGGAGCCCGCACAGCCGCATCGCCTCGGCGCACAGCTCCTCCTGAACCGCCTCGCCGCTGCCGTGGTATCCCTCGGAGAAGAGCAGGTACAGCGCATGCTGCACCCCCTCGAGGCGCTTCTCGATCTGCGTCTTGCCCGCCACCTCGTACAACACGCCGGCGCGCGCCAGCGCTTCCTTCCCGCGCGCCAGCAGCTTCTCGACCGCGGCCTCGGAGGAGAGCAGCGCCGCGGCGATCTCGCGGGTGCCGAATCCGCAGAGCAGCTTCAGCACCAGCGCCAGCTGCGCAGGCTCGGGCAGGTTGGGCGCGCAGACGGAGAACATCATCCGCAAGAGGTCGTCCTCGATCTCGCTCTTCCTGAACAGGGCCGCGACCGTCGGCGCGAGCGCGTATTCGCTGCGCAGCTCCAGATCCGGCGCGAAGTCGCGCCGCGACCGCTCGCGGCGGATGAGGTCGATCGCGCGATTGCGCGCCGCCGTGATCAGCCAGGCCGACGCGTCGCGCGGCGGCCCGGCGTATTTCCACACTTCCAGCGCGCGGCAGAGGACGTCCTGGACCACGTCCTCCGCCAGCGCCAGGTTGCGCAATCCCAGGACGCGGGTGAGCGCCGCCAGCATCCGCGCCGACTCGCGCCGGAAGTCGAGATCCGGGATCACATGTTCATCGACGCGATCGGGCGGATCTCCACCGAGCCGTCCACGTCGAGTCCCGGGCAGCCTCGAGAGAGCTCGGTCGCCTCGTCGAGGCTCTGCGCCTCGATCAGCAGGAACCCGCCGACCAGATCCTTCGCCTCGGCGTACGGCCCGTCGGTGACCGCCTTCTTCTTGCCGCGGACCACCTTTCCGCCGTTCTCCAGCGGCTCGCCGGCCTTGAAGTGCCCGTCCTGGCGAAGCTGCTGGATCCAGGCGCCCCACTTCTGCATCTGCTGCTGCAGCTCCTGCGGGCTCAGCTTCGCGCTCATCCCGCCGCCGCGGAAGACGTAGAGGAAGTTCGGCATCGTTTTCTCCTTTGTCGGCCGGCGGTATGCCGGCATCCTGACACGAGGACGTCCGGGCCCGCGCGCTCCGGACAAGTATTTTCCGGATCGGGGCGGGAGCGCCGCCCGCCGCGTTCACTTCAGCACTGCGCGGTCCAGCACCTTGACGGCCTGGTCGCCGGTGAGCGCGGCGCGGAACGCGGAGGCGACGTCGGGATTGTCCTGCACCAGGTAGTCGGTGAACCCGCCGGCGGACGGATCGTC
>Ga0070741_10009140_pt1 | contig 19452 bp, 24 predicted proteins | sample Coa_R1_4_FD_66440 | JGI IMG/M metagenome (GOLD analysis project Ga0070741, IMG submission 66440) | Surface soil microbial communities from Centralia Pennsylvania, which are recovering from an underground coalmine fire - Coalmine... | ecosystem: Environmental > Terrestrial > Soil > Unclassified ...
CTTGTGCGTGTATCGCACGGGTCGCAGATTCATGACTCGTGCGAGCTGGTTCTCCAGAGGAGCAACATTCTCTTTGAGCCGATAGTCCGATAGGGTGTTGTACTGAACGCCGCCGCTGCCGTCATCGACAATCAGGCCGTGGGCGTTGCTGTTTTGGCCGTCGAGACAAAAGATCGCGTAGGTGCCATAACCTGACGGACTGCCGACAACCAAGTTGGAGCAGGTCAGTCCTGGAGATACGACGTTGGTGCCGTCGCACACGAACGGCATCATCTGGCCGCCCGGCGGGACTCCATTCAGATTTGGAAGAGTGACGCGCAGCGTGGCGCCGCTTCCCGTCGTCAAAACCAGGTCGTGGCTGGTTTGATTGTTCCAAGCCCAGCCTACTTTGGGAACGGTCGGTAACGTAACGGTAGAGAGTGCGCCGGGTTGGCCGGTGAATTCATAGACCGCGTTGCGGGCCTGGTCGGCCGCACCATTCGCTGTCGTCAGCGTGTAAGTCGTGATGCCGGCCATGTTGATCGAAGCGATGCCAGTCACGCCGGCTTCGATCAGCGAGTCATTGGTATTGAGAATTGTGCCCCATTGGTTCTTGACGACCGGATCGCCCGGCGTCGGCTGCGAAAGCCGCAGGGATGGCGTGAAGGTGCCCATGCGTCAGTTCGCCGCCGAGGTGCCGGTGGCCGGCGCGCCATTGGCTGTCGTGGTCGGGCGGTACTTCTTGCGCATCTCCTCGCCCGCCGCGACGCGCTTCTGGCCGTCGTAGATCATCTCCCAGGACAAGGCCATCTTGGGATCATCCGCCTGCGAGCCGAAATTCTTCTGGTAGCCCGCCATAAAAATGCACGTCGCTGCCAGGAACAGGTCGGGCCATGTTGCGGTCAGGATTGTAGACGTGTTGGTCGAGGACAGCGGCGCTGGGTGCGTCACGCCGTAGAACTCGACCTGATAGTTTGCATCCGGCGTCGGGCCGGTTACGAACGTCGTATCGTTGATCTGCGATGCGTAGACGGGCGGCCCGTTGCTTGAGGTTCCGCCAGCCGGATACTGAGAGTTTATGAACGATAGCGTCGCACGACTGAGCTGCGTCCGGCTCGAACCGTTTTGATCTGGCGCGCTGCCGGCCGGTGTGATGAGATTCATCTCTTCGACCACAATGATGCTGGCCGGCTTTGTGATCGTGCGCTGCGCCGCCACACATGTCGCGGTCGCGCTGGAGCGCTGCGCCAGTAAGTCGAGATCAGGATCGCGATAAATCCGCAACTCGCCGTACTCGATAGCCCTCGGCAGCACGAGATTCACGAATGCATCGACGAACGGATTGGCGGCCGTCGCCGAACTGATCTGAAGCTTGAAGATGCTCCCGATCGCGTTCACCCAGTCGGAGTAGATCACCTAAATGACGCTCCAATCTGAGCCGGTGCCGACATAGCTGAGCACGCTGAATCCATAGTTGGTCGAGATCACAAGGCTAGCAGCGCCGTCGATCGTGTTCGCTCCAGGATTAAGGGTGATGTGATTGGTCCCCGCTGCGCCGCTCAGGTCTTTGACGATGATCTTTTTGCCGATAGGGACATTGGAAAGCGCGGGAAGGTTTATGGTTACGGCCCCGGCGCGGTTTACCCAGATGATCTCTTCGTCTATGAAGGGGTCGGCCACGTAGCTGGACGCCGTGACCGTGGTTACGTGCGGAAGCTCATTCTTCGCCAGCACGTTGTTGGGCGAATTGGTCGTCACCCCGCCGTCGCCAGACACCACCTTATAGAGCGGCCATGCCGGATAAGATGCGAAATCATAGCTGGCGATATACGCGGACTGGACAATCGTAACATCGAGCGTCCGGGTTTGGGCGGCCGGCGTGTTGTTCACATAGACTGGCGGCACGACTGTCGCGGCGAAGTACCCATCGCGATCGTCGATCAGAATGCCGCGGATTGAAGCAGCCGAGCCCTGCAAACTCCCGGTGACATCGAGCCGGACGTGATACCGGGTAGTCTGGAAATTCTGCCGATAGATATTGTTGAGGATCTGCAGGCCCTCACAGGACCGAACCAGGATGTCCACATACGATGCCGGCGGGCTGCCTGGGTTCTGGCAATACATCTCGTTGTTGGTAATCCAGCCATATTTGATGCCGTCGATAATTAGTCCAATGTTGTTTGAATTGAAGTGGCAATGGATGATATGGAAATCCGGCTCATTGCTGCCGGCATTGTACGCCACAATGGCGCCGGTATCGCAGGCCACGGCCTGGCACCCGTACATCCGGCCGCCCTGCTGGACATCACCGACATGGCTGTATCCCAGAGCGCTACCGCCCGTGCCGCGCACATGCACGTCGCAGTAGGAAATCGCCGAGTTATAGCAGTAGTCGAACTGAATGCCGATCGCCATCTTGTGCGTCGCTGCCGAACCTTGATCGACAAACACGTTCTGGATAAACGGCCGCGATACGCCGCTTAGCGCAAGCCCAACATCGAAGCAGGCGTCGGTGGCATCGTTGATCGATCCGATGAACAGATGCTTGATGGTGGCAAGGCGACGAGTCTGCGAAGCATTCTTGTTCCCCGTGAAGCCTAGCGCCGTCCCGGAGTTCTGCTGCCCGGCCAGAAAGCACATCTGGTCAACTAGCAGCACCGCAAGGTTGGTCGATGAGGTGAGGATGATGCCGCCAGCGCTGTTGTTGACGACAATCGTCGAGCCTTCCATCGCGCCGGTAATCATTAGCTTGAGGCCGCTCGGCATCGCGCCCGTCACGGCTTGGTCGAACAGGTATTGGCCTTGCGGAACCTGAATCCATATGTTGGCAGGCGCGGCGATGATCGCGGTGTTGACCGCAGTCTGGAAAGCGCACCAATCGATCTGGTTCGTCAGAGCGTTGGCGCAGGGAAAGATTTGCTGCCACTGCGCGACGGACCAGCCGCCGGTATTGAACTTTCCAATGGCTGTTGTGATCGAGCCGATGGAACTAAGCGTGTGGCTTGTGCCGTCGCCTACCGCGCCGAAGTCTTTGATGTTGAGCGTATCGCTCAACCGCTGCTGCACAGTGCGCGCAATGCTGAGCGGCCACAGCGCCGCTACCGGGGCGGTGGGCACGAAGGCCGGCAGATTGTTGAAGTTGTTGTTGACCTTGCCGAACGCAGCCGGAAGCGAGTCCGCAGTCGGATCGCTCGCGTATGTTCCGATATTGATGCTCTGAATGCCGCTCATGTCTTTCTGACCGGCAGAAAATCCGGCGTGCCATCGCTCGCGTGCCCCGCCGGATCGGAGACCAGATTCTCCTGGCTCGCTAGGTGCGCCCGCATGGTCGGCGGCAGCATCGAGATCAGGAATCCGCCGATCGACACGACCTGCGGTTCCGCAGCCGTATACGGATAGGCTGGCGCCGGATCGTGATACTTCGGAGGCCGCGGATCCTTCAGCGGGACCGGATCGGGCGGCAGGAGGATGGTGCGAAGCTGCTCGTTGGGCTTGTCCAGGCACTCGCGGCACACACGAAAGCCGGTGCGCTTGATCGCTGTGCCCATCCATTCAACTTGGTATGCCAGCTTCTCAAGCTGGAAGTAGTGGCCGCACGTATCGCATTCGCCCCAGCCGCGCGGGTTCGCTGGATCGATATCGACATAAGCCCGATAGTTCAGATAGCTCACGTCAGGTGCGCCAATACCGTCCGAGTTCAGGTGTGATGTAGATCGGGACAATCTCCCGATCCTCTATGGCGGCCTCTGCCCAAGCGGCGGCAGCCTGCCGTTGCAGCAGCGCGATCGTCGCCATGCGCTCTTCCGCAGGGCCGGGCGCGAACTTCACGGCGAGCCGCGCCGCCAGTCCGGCGCAACACGCCTCCAGGAACCGCTGCGGCATGTCGGCCCGCGCCGCACCGGCAGAACCCGGCACCGTTACGTCGGCCGTCTCACGCAGGTAGTAGTACGTGACCGTTGCGGTCTGCTCCGGCGTCGGCACGAACGTGATGGTCGGGACGATCGTGCGCGCGAAGAAGTATTGCGTCGGCGGGGCCTGGTTGAACTTGTTTGGATACATCGCGTATTCGCTGCGCCCCAGGGGCCAGAGAATGCGATCGGTCTGGCTTTCACCCGACGTGCCGGGCTGCGTGTACCAGACATCCAGGATAGAAACGATCGGATCGGTCAGCGTGTAGGAGGAGACGCCCTGCTGGAGTGTGATGATATCGCTGTTCTGTTCCCAGAGATTGACGCCGCGGTTAGCCCAGGTCGCCAATTCGAGCTGCAGCGAACGCCGCGCCGACGCCATGTCGTTCTGCGTCGGGAATCCGCCGCCCGCCATGTCGCGGAACCGGCGGCACCGCTCGAACGCCTCGACCATGATAGAGTCGTACGTGAGCGTGAAGTTGAAGGTTTCCCCGGCCGGAGGCGCCCCCGGGACGACATCGCTCATCGCTCATCCTACTTCTGGCCGATGTCGGGGTATTTGGCGTGCACCTTGCGCTTGATCGTTGCCAACTCACCGGCCGACGCGTGTTGCGCGCCGCGGGCAAGCGCATTCCTGGCTCGGTTCTCGGTGTCGATCAGATACGACCCAGCGCCAGCGCCCTTCGGCCCAGTTCCTTTGCCCGGCAGAGCGAAATCCGATTTCGGGAGCGCCTGGCGTTCAGAGGCTGTTATGTGGCCGCCCCGGGCCCGTCGTAAGTCGTCTTCGTCGGCGCTGGTCTTCGGCCCCTTCTCGAACGGCATCTCCTTCACCGTCGCGCCGCTGAGCGGACTCTTCGGTGTCATGCGGCCGCCGCGGGCACGCTTGTCCATGCGGTGCTCAGGCTTCTTGCCGTGCACCGAACCGCCACGCTTGCGGGCGATGATCCCGCCACCGGTGGCGCGCTTGACGGCTCCGCCAGTGGCGCGCTCTTCGCCGCGCTCTTCCTTACGCTCCATCTCGGCACGACCGCCGCCCTTACGTCCCTTCATCGACTTGCTCCTCAGGAGTCGGCGATGCCGGACTGGATCGCCCAAAGCTGCACGGTTCCGGTTCCGGAATTCGTCACCAGCCGGAAAGCAAAGATCGGGTTGTCGTACGTCCCCTCGGCGTTGGCCGACTGGTTCTGCAGGGTCGGATGGTTCCACGCGGTCGGCGGCACATTCGAGCCGGCCTCGACCGTCGTATTCCACGGCGTCGTCATCCAGTTCGGATCGTCATAGGTGTGCTGCACCGTGTAGTTGGCGGTGCCGGTGACGACGGCCGCGAGCTGGATCTCGACCGGCTGGCGGTCCATATCCATGCACCACCAGGTCGAGGAGCCGACGCCGTTCGTCCCTACCGTGACGTTGGCGGCAGTATTGCCCGATGGCGTGACGCTGGTGACCGACCCGAAGTCATTGACGGTCTGAGCTGCCGGCGTGATGTTCGTTCCAGCCAGAGTCTCGCTCAGCGCATTGCCGTAGCGGTCCGTGCCGACGATCGCGAAGGTGATGCCGGAGTCGTTCCCGGCTGAGGTGACGATAACCCGGCGCGCCGCATTCGGCGTGGCAATCGTCGGAGTTTTATTGCTCGCATCCAGATAGGCGATGCCCGATGTGACGAGCGAGCCATTGAGCGTCAGCGCCGTGCCGGCGGTTCCGGCCTGCGATTGCGCTATGCCGTTCGCGACCCCGGCCGCGAACGCCTGCTTGAACGTGATAGGGTTCATGGCGCGGCGCGCCCGCCCGTATCAGGCCGGCGTCGGCCCAAAGGCCGGAACCGTATTCGACACGCGATCGTTGAGCTGCTGCCACAACGTGTAGGCTTGCCGCAGCACCAGCCGGTTGCCCGAGATGGTGATCGTCGAGACGCTGCCGTTGGTCGCGGTGGAGCTGATGCCGGTGCCGGAGCCGCCGATCGCCGAGAGCTGCACAGTGCCTTCCGGGCAGCCCGTGGCCGACGTGGCCGGGCTGGTCAGGTCGGGCTTGACGAAGCCGTTCGCCACCGAAGTGATGAGCGCTCCGGCCCACCAGATCTGCGACAGTTCCGGCACGTCCAGCCGGCGCGGCAACCCGATCACGTCCGAGGTGCCGACCGAATAGGTGAAAGAGGCATCGGTGAAGTTCGGCGTCACCGACGTGATCCACTTCCAGGACTTCAGACCGTAAACGGTCGTGGCCGAGGCGGGCGCGCTGACAATCGCTTCGGTCTGCGCATTGCCGTACACGTCGTAGCCCGCAACCGTAAAGGTGCCCCCGGCGCCGGAAGCGCTGTTACAGACCACTACGAGGCCGCGGCCCAGCATCTGACGCGGGTCGTAGAACAGCCCCGGGCCGCGCGCGTAGGCCGGCATATGGGCATTCGGGACAGGCCATCCGTTCTCGCTCGGGCCGAACACGTTGCCCATGCCGATCGGCACGCTGAGCGCCTGCAGGGGCAGGTTCGGACCAACCGTAATGGTGGTCGCCGTGGGAACGGACTGCACGAGGGTAAAGAGCGGCGTCGTACCGCTCGCGGCGCCGACACCGGCAATGACGATCGGCATCCCGACATAGAAGAGCGTCGAGTCCAGCACCGTGACGGTTGCAGCCGTGCCGCCGGTCGTGGTCGTGCCGTAGCAGAAGCCGAAGTCCAGGCACATCGCCGGCGTGACGGGCGCCGCACCGTTGACCGATCCGGTAAACGGCACCACCGGAATGCCCGGCGTGCGGCCGTAGACCAGGGTTGAGGCCAGCGTCATCGCCGTGCCGCTGACCGTATTCGCGGCGGCTGCCACCAGCGTCGCGCTGTGCGCGGCCGGGACGACGTTCAGTGTCGTGAAGGCGGGCTCGAACAGAGTCTGCGGATAGACGCCCGTGTAGCCGCTGATCCGGTCTTTCAGGTAAGGGTAGCGGCTGTCGGGATAGCCGAAGCCCTCGAACAGCATCGACGGGCCGGAATCCGGGTTGGAACTCGGTTCCGATGTGCCGGCGAACGCCGCCGGCAACGCCTGCAGGTCGCCAGCGACGTAGACCGGGCCTGAGAATTCAGTGAGTGCCATTTAGGCTATAGCTCCGGTCAGGAGGTCGGGTACGAGCCCCAAGCCGCGCGCCAGTCGTCGAAGGATGTCGCAAAGCGTTCATAAGCTTTGACCATCAGGTTGTCGGTCGTGTTATCGACCCACATCGAGGTGGTGAACCCCTCGCGCTGGAGCATGATCAGGCCGCCGATGTCGGACAGCACGAACCACGCGTATGGCGAGGACAGGAAGTCCCAGGCGATGTAGCCGTCCGCCAGATCCTTGTTCTCGAAGATCGCGTTGACATCGTTGTCGGCGGTGCCGGGCCGCAGCGGCGTATCGCAGAGCCGTTTGGCGACGTGGCGCAGCTCGACCGGCACGACCAGCTTGCGGCCCTGTGCGCCGACGAGCAGGCCGGCATTGTCGCGGAACCGGCGGATCTGGTTGTTCGCCAGATTGAGCGTCGATTCGTTGAGCCCGACCTGGAAGGTCGGCGTGTTCGGAACCGTATAGCCGTCAACTGGATGCGCGGTGTTGAACAGCGAAAGCAGGTCGCCACCGATCAGCGGGTTGAACACGTTGCCGAGGTTCAGGATCGAGGCGCACATGATCTCCTTCATCTGGCGGAAGGAGCGCAGCAGCCCGAGGTTCGTCGGATTGAACTGGGTCTTGTAGAGATTGTCGGCGATGGCTTCGTGCGTGAACGAGTATCCGAGCCCGATGCCGACCGGAACGTGCGTGTACGTGAAACGCTGTCCCGCGGCGTTGTCGAACACCGTAGCGGCGCCCTGGACCTTGAGCGACGGCAGCGGCAGGAAGCGCATCGCGACCGACTTCTCGACAGCCATGTCGGAGTCGCCGCGCGCGAAGATCTTGTCCCAGGTGACCGGCATGTCGCGGTATTCGCCGGTAAGTTTGCGGATGCCCGGCAGAAGAAGCTGGGCAATCTGACCCGTTGTGGCGGCCATTGCTCAGCTCCCTCAGATGCCGGTGGTCTGGCGGTACTCGGACGTGTTCAACACGACCTCCACCAGGTTGTTTGCGGTTGGTGCCGAGAATGTCGCCGGGTTGGTCGGATCGAGGCCGTACATGGCCGTTTGCGCGATGCCGACGATCCTGAGCGGGAAGGTTCCGGTGGTGCCCTTGTTGCTGTAGTCGAGCGACGCCCGAGAGATGCCGTTGCTCGGCGTGCTGACCACGATGTCGATGTTGAGGCCGCGATCCGCCTGCACCACAGGGCCGCCGTTGACCTGCATCAGGAAAACCTGCTGCGGACTGTCGAACACGAGGCACGGCACATCGCCGTTCGTCACCTCGGTGCCGTTCCAGTTCATCTGGCCGGCAGTGACGGGGTTCGTGGCGTTGTTGGAGTTGTAGAACGGCAGCGCTATGCCGCCGAAGAACCCCAGGATGTGCGTGCCGCCGTTGGCGTAAAGGCCGATGTAGCCGGCCGATCCGCCCGACTGCGTGATGACCGGATCACCAAATCCGATCGCCGTCGCATAGCCGCTCTTGATCCAGTAGAGGTTCGCCTGCTGAGTAGGCGCGCCCGGCATGAGGTTCCGGGTTGGACGAGCGCCAAAAGGCGCAAGGACAGTCGCCATAGGACCTTGGATGTCCTGTCGGCGATAACCTTCCTTGCGCCAGGCTCAGAGGTTTCGCTGGTTTTCACCAGAGGCCCAAATCGCACGGATTCGGACCATTGAGGGGGTGGCTAGATCGAAACGCGCCGGCTGTCAAGCTTCTCCGAAGGAATTCTTTCGGGCAGGCCGGCTTCGAGCTGGACCGTGCCGCGCGGGACCGTGCCCTCGGGGGACGCCATGGCCTGCTCCAGCTTTTCGCGGCGCATCCGGCGGGCGTGATCCTCGGCCTCCTTGCGGGCCTCCTGGGTCAACCGCATCGGGCGGCAGAACAGCCGCTGGCCGAAACTGTCGATCGTCCGCCCCGTGAAGCCGGGCGGGCACATCTCCTTCAGCCATCGTCCCTTGGCCTCGACCGGCCGCCAGCCCTGCGCATAGGCGGCCACGATCTCGCTCGGATCGACCTCCTGGTTGAGCACCTTGATGGTGATCCACTGATAATCCCACTCGCGATCCACCAGCGTTGCGGGGATTTCCAGCAGGTTGGCGCCGCCATCGGTGCGCGGGCTGCGGGTCAGCAGGCTCGGGTCGATGTCGTCCGCATAGGGCCGGTCCGCGGGTCGGCCGCGGGTTTCTTGCGCGGGAGGCTCGTGCACGGCCTCCCGCGCCGCCTGGGCGATGATGTCCTGAGTGTCTTTCTGGCTGGGCACTGAAATTACCTCACGGCCGTAATGTCGCCGGTCGAAAGCAGCCCAGTCGGGCGGCCCGCGCGGCGATCGGTGACGAGCTTGGTCTGGTCGGCCAAGTAGGCATCCATCTTCACGTTGCCCTTCTTGTCCACATAGCCGGCGAATTTCGCAAAGGAGTGGATCTCGTCCTCGGTAACGCCCATCTCGCGCGCCAAATCGCCGGCCGTCATGGTTTTTGTTCCTCGGGTCTGGCTGCCGGGACCGCCCGCTCGGGACGGCGACGGCGCCATGGATGATGCGGGCGGCTCGCGCCTGGCGTCGCCGTTCGGCTTGCGGGCCTCGCCATAGAACGGTTTCGCTTCCGGAAATCTGGCACGGTAGAAATCATCGACGGCCCGGACGTATTCGCGCGAACCCTCGGGATGACCATCGGCCAAAGCGGCGAAGTGGCCGGCCTCAGCAACCCGGTAGGCCCGTGAGTCGCTACCCATTTCGGGATGCGCATCGAGCCAGCGTTGCGCCTCGGCGCTGGGGCCGCCAGTCTGACGCTCAGGCTCAGCCTCCCGTTTCGGGGCCGGCGCGGCCTTCTGCTGTTCTTTCCAGGTATCGAACTGCTGCTTCTGGATGTTGAGGTTTGCCAGCCGCGCGCGCGCATCGGCGTGGTCGTCCATCGCCTTGGAGAGCGCTGCCCGGTCGCCAGCTTCCTGCGCGGCAAACACCGCCTCCTTGGCGCGCTCGCTCGCCGACTGCGCGGCGGTGATCGAGGAGTTGAGGCTCGCTTCATGCGCCTGCAGCGCACGAGCCTCGGCCGTTGCCGTGCCGCTCTTGGCTTCGTCACGCTCGCGCGCGGCGCGTGTCGCCTCCTCGCGCAGCCGGGCATTCTCGGCATCACGCTCCGCCAGCCGGGCACGCGCCTCTTCGAGCGCCTCCTCAGGCGTCGGGCCGGTCTGTTCGTGTTCGGTCTCTGCGGGCGGCTGCAGATCGACATTCAGCGTGTCGCGCTTGGGCGGCTCTTTCGGCTGCCGCGTCGGCGGCTTGCCGTCCAGCGTGTCGAGAACGGTATCAACGTCAGACATCCGCTAATGCCCTTTCAAGCGCAATCTTATGCGTGTGGGAAATGACGCAGCGCCGCTCCAGCGAGCCGTTGCACATCCGATCAAGTCCGCGCAGGCGCTCCAATTCGGTCCGGGCCGCCGTCTTCAGCTCCAGCTCCGCCTTCACGGCTTCGGCTAAAGCGGCATGCGCTCCGCGATGGCCGGCGACATGACGGCTTTCGGCGAAGCAGTGGCCGAGGTGGTCGGCGAGCGTCACTCACACCACCATGTTGGGATCGGCGACCCGGCCGTAGATATCGGCCGCATAGACGAGCCGGCACGGCCACGCGCCGCGCATTTGCGGATAGTTCTTCAGGATCGCGCTCGTCACCGAACCGCGACCCTTGACGCTGATCTCGGCGGCATCCTGCGCGCGGTGAAACACCCAGTCACCGACCTTCGGCGGATTGCCGTTCCAGCCCGGATTGTCGCCCGTGAATGCCGTGTTGCCGAGCTTCAGAACCCGCACGCACTTGCCCTGGATCTTGTCCTCGGCGATCTGCGTCGGGTCGATGATCCCGCCTGCCGTGCGCTCGCCCCGCAGATAGACGCCGACCAGCACCTGCGAGCCGGCGATCTCCAGTTCGGAGATATCGCCGATCGTCATGTCCATGTCGTGCGCCGGATCGACCTCGGGCCGCGCGTCGTGCAGGCTCGTTACGTTTGCCGCTACGACCATTACCGCATCAACTCCGCTATTGCGTTGTTCACTTCGCGCTTCTGCTCGGACAGTTCCGCCAGCGCATCTCGGAAGGCCGAAATCCGGCCGACGCGGTGGCGGTAACCCGCATAGTCGTCCGCCACGCCTTCACCGAGCAGCCGCTCCTCATCCTCGATCTTGCGCTCGAACAGCGCCGTCAGCCGGGCAGCTAACTCAAATCCATCCATCACCGCGGCAGTTTCACCTCACCGTAACCGCCCGCCTTCTTCAGCTTCGTCGGGCCGGCCGTGTCATCGACCCGACCACCGTCCCGGCGATGCTTCGGCACCTTCATGTCAGCTTTCTCCAGCCGCCCCTCGCCGGAACCGGCGCCATACTTTTCCTTCACGGCACCGCCGCGCTTCAGCATTCCGGGCGGCCGGGCAACCGGCATGCCGCCACCCATCGGGGCGCCACCCATCGGCATTGCGGGCCGTGGCGGAACAATGCTGGGAGGCGCAGCCATGGGCGGAGCACCGGCGCCCGGCACGATACCGGCGCCCGGAGGCGGGGCCGGCCGATGCGCGACGATGACGTTGACCTGCGTGCCGCCCTTGCGGCCCTCAGTCCGGCCGCCATGGGCGCGACGCTTCGGCTTGTCCATCCGCATCTCGGGGACGCCGCCATGCACCGGACCGCCCGTCTTCAGCTTGGTCAGGGGCTCACCCTTGTGGTCGTGGCGCTCGTGGGCATGCACAGCCTTCGCGGCGATGCGCTTGTCCTCGGCGTCGTCCTTCACCGCGCCACCGGTCGCGTAGCCGTGCTTCTTCAGCATGTGCACGGCCTTCATGTGATCGGCGTGCTGAGAACTATGCGTGCGCATCAGCTACTTCCTTCTCACAACACCCGCGACCCGCCGCCCATCGGTTGCGGCTTGTGCAGGGTCTGGAATGCAATCCGGTGGTTCTCGGCCTGCCGGTCCGCCTCGGCGCGGCTTTGCTCGGCTGCCAGCCGCATTCGCTCGGTCTGCTGCCGCATTGTCTCGATCCGCTCCTTCGAGGCGCGATCTTCCTGATCCTGCTGCGCCCGCATCGCCATCTCGGCGGCCCGCAGGTGCATCTCGACCTCCTCGCTCGCCGCCTTGCGCTGCTGCTCCTGCTGCTTCTGTGCGATGCCGGCCATCACAGCCGGATCGGGCGGCGGGGCTTGCGGGCCGGCCTGCGGCGGGGCGAACATCGCCGGATCGACCGGAATGCCCAACGTGCGGAACACGTTGGTGATGACCCAATGCGGGTCAAGCACGCCCGGAAACGCCTGGCCGATCTGCACCATCGCGACCGAGTGCATGATGCGGACGATCTGGCTCGGCACGTTCGGATCAGAAGCCGGCACCAGGTCCAGGTCGGCGAACTCTTCGGCGGTCCACTCGCGCTGCGCCCGCTTGTTGCCCTTCGTGAGCGCCTGCGGGACCTCGGCGAACAGTTCCTGCAGCAGCCGGAACTCTTCGGCGTCGCTCGCGTGCAGGCCCTTGTAGACGCCCGCCATCACCTTGGTGGACTGCTCCACCATCGCGATCATGGTGCCGACCGGAATGTCCTGCCGCCCCTCGCTGGTCGGCAACTGCGCCATGCCGAGCAGCTGCTGCGAATTCTCCTCCAGCTTGGCCGTCAAGGCCATCAGGACCTGCGACGGTTCCTTGTAGGGGAGCGGCATCACGACATCGCCGATCTTCTGACCGCCCGTATCGACCTGCTTGCCGGAGCCCGGCGATACCCGCAAATCGTTGCTCTGTTGGCGTCCCGCCGTTTTGGAAATCAGGAACCCCGGGAAGTTGGCGAACTGGCCCGCGTCGATCAGCTCGTTCTGCAGCGCCGTCAGGGTCCGGGCGTTGTTGCCGCCCATGTGGGCGAAGCCGAGGTAGTAAAACCCGAGGCCCGGCACGAGCCCGTACATGACATAGCGCTGCCGCGCCGTCAGATCGGGGTCGCTCTCTTTCCAGTTGCGCCGGATCTCCAGCACCTTCCGGGACTCGCGGTCCATGGATACGCGATACGGCAGCGGGACTCCGGTCTGCTTGCCGTCCTCATCCTCATGCTCGAAGCTCGGCAGGTCGCGCAGCGTATAGGTTTCGTAGATTTCGTGCCGGTTGTCCTTCGGCCGGTCCGGCTCCGGGTTTCGGCCCTCGACCTCGGCGATCTTGAGATCCACCCGGCCAGGCTGCTCGACGGGGCGCGACAGGTCGCACTCGCGCCACCAGCCGGTCTTCTGCAGCCGCTTCACCTCGGAGGGCCACATCCAGATCCGCTCTGTGACCCGGTTGGCCGAACTCAGGTCCACCGCATCGGATGACACGATCAGGTTCTGTCCGCGCGTCCACCGGCTGATCGGGCTCTTGGTCGTGGGGTCGATGTAGACCTTGCGGAACTCCGTCCCGGTGAGTCCGGTCGAGGCCAGCATCCGAGACTTGTCGCGGTAGTAGCCGCGGTCCGTCGTGGTGAGCCAGTGATTCATGTCGAGTTCGAATTGCCGGGCGAGACTCATCTCGCCCGGCACCGGATTGGGATTGTCGTCCCGCACCTTGGCCGGCCCGGCCGCCGGCAGGAACTCACCGACCGCACCTGCCCAGAACCGCGTGTAGGCGTCCATGAGCAGGGGATGCTTGGCCTTCGAGATCGAGCCCTGCGGGTTCACCTCGCCGGACGGCGTTTCAAGCTTGATGCCCAGCAGGTCGATCACCTGCGTGAACACCGATTCCCACTCCTCGCGGTTTCGCAGATCGGACTCGATGCCCTCCATCAAGTCGCCGGCGATCACCGCCAGTTCGGACTCCTCTAGCTCCTCCGCCAGGTTGGCGTCGAAATCGCCGCGCAGATAGGCGGGCTGACGCTCCGGCGGAGGCTCTTCGCCGACTGAAACCGCGACCTCCGGCTCGTCGTCCGCGCCGCGGTCGAGCAGGGCTTGCTCTAGACCAAGCGGCCAGCGCTCGCCTACGCCGGTTTCAGGGAGGGTCGTGGCGGACATTCAGATGCGTTCGAGAGGCTCGATAATACGAAGTCCCTTACTGAGGTGGTAGAGCCGCGCATAAGCGGACCACTTCACCCCGTCATCGCCGACCTGGGCTAGTTCACGCCACACAATGACATGCGTTTCAGGCTTGATACCCAGCTCGCGGCGACGTGTTGTAATCTGCTCCAGGACATCGTGGGCCGCCTCCGGGGGTTCAGCTTTCTTTAGGCTCCTGAACGACTCATACGCGTGGGCAGGACCGCCTCCCTCCGTCTCGAAATACGCTCGCGCAGGCCCGATGACGGATTCGTATCCAGCCTCGATTTGTCCGTGCAGCCACTCAGTGGCTTCCTTGTGCGGGCTCACGGATTGAGCCGCGTCCGCTCGTCGTGCCCAAGCCCATGCTCGTGCGCCAGCGCAATCTCGCGCCGCACCCATTCCTTCAGGTGTGCAACCAATCCATGGTGGTCGCGGCTGACGGCCGGTGGAACGAGCGGCGGCAGAGGCGGGATGGGCGGGTGCGCCGGCTCCAACTCGTGAGCCACACCAGCCACTTCGTGCTCCGGTTCGTGGTTGGTAAATTGCAGACCTGTGGCTAGATCAGCGCCACCGGCCAAGCCTGCGTTCTCATGTTCCGATTGCATTGTCACTCTCCGTGGATTACGGCAACTTCAGTCCGATGCGCTGAACGCCGCGGTTCAGGAAGTTGTGGGGCGGTTCGCCTTGCATCGCCGGATGTGTCTGCTCGCATAATTTCGCAGCGATCCGATCGCGATCAGCGCAAATCGCAGCAACGCCGTATATTCGTTCGGCTGATACTCTTCGTCGTCACACGGCATAAATCGCCCCCACCGGCTTCCGGTAACGCGCCGCTTCCAGCTCATCCGCGTCGTATTCGCTGCGCGTCAGAGTCACGCCGTTGTCGCGCATCCAGTTCATCGCAAGCGTCAAACCGTCGACCAAATTGTCCTTCCCGCCGCGCGGAAACATCGCAACCTCGTCGATCACCATCTGGGCCCAGTCGGTCTCCGGCGCGTACATGACGCCGCCCTCGAACAGATGCTCGCACCGCCGTAGCCGCGATGCCTTGTCGCCCTTCACGTTCACGAGCAGCGTCACCCAGCGGCGCTCGCCGTACAGCCGCACAATCTCCTGCGCGACCGAAATACCCGGTCCCTTGTTCTCGATCACCAGCACGTCGACCTTGCGGTCCTCACACGTCTTCCCGACACGCGCCACCAGCTCCGAAATCGTGAGCCGCGCCTGCCAGGCATCCCGCAACATCACCCGCGGCCGTCCCGTCTCAGCCTCGGGATACGCACCCAGCACCACTAGCGCACTCGGGTCCGCATAGGTCTTCAGCGAAAACGCGCCGTCGAGCCCCGCCACCACCGTGCCGAAATCCGGAAACGCCGGCTTATCCCAAAGCCGCCACCACCGCGCATCGATGATCGAGCCGCCCCGCGGCATGGGCGATTGCTGGTACTGGCCGGCAAACGCATGACTGCCGATCCGGGCCTCCAAGGCCCGCAGGCTCTCCAGCGGCCAGACCTCAGGCCACAGCGGCTCATCTGCCCGGCCGGCCCGCTCCTCATCCGGCAACACATTCCCATCCGCATCACAGCCGCGCGGATCCTCAAACCCGATCGCCGTCGAGCAGTGCCGCTCCGGATCGTAGAGCGCCGTCAGGCAGAGCCACATCCACCCCGGCTGCGTCACGACGTGGCCCGACAGATCGTTGTCGGCTAGCCGCTGCATGACCAGGACCTCAACCCCGATCCGCGGATCATTCGACCGCGTGCTCCACACCTCGTCGTACTCGCGCAGCACCTGCTCGCGCATCAGCGACGACTCGACCTCGCTGATCTTGTGCGGGTCATCCAAAATCCGATACAGGCCGCCCTTGCCCAAACTCTCGGCAATGCCGCAGCTGATCCGCGACCCGCCCGCCGTCGTATCGAACTGGCCGAGATTGTCCTTGTCGCGGCTGATCTTGACCCGATGCCCCCACAACTTCTCGAACCACGGCGACCGCAATAGCCGCCTCGCCTTCAGGGCATCAAGCTCCGCCTTCTCGGCCGAATACGACCCGCACAGGAACTGCACGCCAGGGCCGACCAGTTGGTTGCCCTCATCCGGCTCCTGCGCCCACACCCAGCACGGCCACACAATCGAAATGATCGTGGTCTTACCGGACCGCGGCGGCACATTGATGAGCAGCTTCCGCACCTCACCACGAGTCACAGCTTCCAGGTGATTGCAGATCGCCTCAATGTGCCAGGAATCCACAAACGGAACCGGCTCGATCTGCTCCCAGGCCGCCTTCAGGAACTCATACAGGCTCCGCTCATACATGGCCCGCTGCAGCGCCGGCAGCAGATCCGTGACCGGATCAAGCGCCTCCGTACCGCGCAGGCGCGATTCCAGCGATGGACGGGAAAGGGCAGCCACAAGCTATCTCTCAGCCTCGAACCAAGTTAGGGCGGCGTGAGCCGTAGCAATCCAAAAGAACCACAAAGGTTGCTGCGGTCCGCCGACGTGCAGTCTTCCTGCCGGCGTATCGACAACCTGCGGATTGCAGCAGGTCACCTCAAGCAATGGATCGTAGCCCGCCTGCCGGCATAGACGCTCTGCAAGCCGCCTTTCACGGTCAGCGCGCGCTTCCATACTCACTGCCGCGTTCCACCCTCAGCCGCCGATACCATCACGCCACGCTGCCGGATCGCCGCCCGACGGCGCGCTACCTCGATCTTCGGATCCGCCGCGCTCCGCTCATCCAAGTCAGCCTGCCCACGCGCACTCAGCATCGCCGCATCAGCGTTCGCCGCCAACTCAGCCGCCATCTCACTCACGAGCACCGCGCAGACCTGCGTGCAGTCCACCCGCAGCGCGGCACCACAGTCATCCTCGACCAGCGCGTCAGGCCCGGCATACAGCGCCAGCCGTGCCGCCACGGCCCGCTCCGCACTCCGGAAGCGCAGCACCATGCGGCCCTGGTCGCCACGCAGCACCACGACCATGGGCCAGAGGTTTAGCGGCGAAGGCTGGGAGGCGCCGTTGGGTTGGGTCACGACACATCACCGAACAGTAGGATCTGCCAAAGCCCAATGATGGCTTGAGGCAGGTAAACCACCACCAAGCCGATCATCGGAATCAGCATGACGGCTATCAGCGCCAAGCAGACGCTGATGACCGCCTTGAACCAAAACGGCGCAGGCTCCTCGTTCGAGAATGGCCATGCGCCAAAGAGCCCGTGCGACCGCAACGTGTAGGGAAGCGGCTCAAAGCGCATTGCTTCTCGATCCGTCGTAGGCAATTCGGTCATCCGCTATGCTGTCCTTGCAGTGCCGATATGAGGGGCGTTTCTGGAAATTTTTGGATTTGGGAGAGGTGGCTTAGAGACATTTCGCTGACCACCACGGCCTCCCCCCACCACCCCCGCCCGGTCCCTGGGAGGCCCCAATTCAGGCGGCTGCCTCATGTAAAGGCGGCAGCTGCATTGTCGCATAATGTGTAGTATGGAAAGTCGCGCACAGTAACCGCAAAGCACAGATCATGTTGCCAGCACGGTCACGCGCCTGTCAAGCGTGGATACTTGCAAACGCCAATACTCAGAGCCGCCCGCCGCCGCGCGAATACTTGTGTCACGGCTTTACCGGTGCCTCGGCCTGGCCCTCGATCACCACCGCCTCGGCTGCCTCCTGGGCCTGCTCGGGGGGAAGCTCGATGGCACCACGCTCCACCGCTTTGAGGATCACCCGCAGCTCTTCGAGCGATAGGCGGCTCAGGTCCAGCTTGTAGCGCTGCTCCTCGCCGACATCCGGCTCACGCTTGCCCCAGGCGCGCATCAACACAGCCTCGGCGGCCACCACGCGGACGCGGCCGTCCTCGTTGGGGTCTTTGAACGTGGCAATGAGAGCCCTGACAGCCTCTACGCTCTCAGCGCGAGCCAGCCGCGTGACTTCCCGGAATCTCGCGCTGGCACGGCCGCCGGGATTACCGCTCTGGCCTGGTTGCCAAGGCCTGATCTTGCCGCCGCCATGGGACGGGACGCGCGCGACGACATCATCTGAGACCGCACTGGCGGACATTTACACCCCATCCCCCGCTTGCGCATCGAGAAAGGCCATTAAATTGGTGGTCGCAGCGGCGCAGTCCCGGCACCAACCGCAAGCGACTTCGCCTGGCTGCAAATGATCCACACGCAGCTGGATTGGCTGCCGACATCCCATACAGGGATGATCGCGAAACACGTGTGAAGGATCGACCGCAAACAACTCAAATCCCCTGCACAATTGCGCGCCCCAACGACGTCCGCGTCTCGCGCCCGAACATGGTCAGCAGCACAATTACCCGTTCATTATCAGACATTTGGCAAATCCCCATTACGTCCGCGAACGGACCATCGAGCACCTTGACCGCATCACCAGGCCTCAACAACGGGAACGCCGCAGCTCTTTCGTCGATCACGCCATCGCCGGCACGTCCGCGAGCCTGCAGAGCCTCGACATAGCCGACCGGCAGCGGGATTGGCCGGTTGTTGGCGGAGCTGATCACGCGGCGCACGCCTTCGGCGTACCAAGCTCGCGAGATTTCGTCGACCGATGGGTTGCAGGCGAAGAACACGTAGGACCGGAACATCGGCCGGATCGCGGCGCCGCGCTGGTAATCGACGAACAGCGGGAGCCAAGCCCGGAGCGGCTTGCGGCCTTTGGTGGCGGAACTGAGATCGGCAAGCGCGGTGAATTCGGAGTGCGGTTTAGTATTGGCGCAGAACCACCGGTCGTCCTCGGGTAGCGCGCTATAGCATCCGCACTCGGGTTGCAGCGGGGCTGCACGGCCGAGCTGGGCAGCGTATGCGGCAGCAACCCGGGCCGTGTCAAGCCACCGCCCATATTTCTGCGCATTTTCCTGTTGACGCCTCATTATCGACAGTCCTATATTTGCGGACGTGACGAGTTGCCCGCGCCTCGGGGATCAGGGGCGGAGACGAGAGATGACCAACCACCCCAATCGCAGCCAGTCCGAGCCCGTCGCGATCGTGCAGACCCGGCACTACTACGGCCCGCGCGCTGAGCGCAGCCTGGTCAAGGGTGACGACGGCCGCGGCCTGATCTTTTCGCGCCGCGCGGAGGCTCAGGCATGGATCGACGACACTGAGCAGCACGTCTACCGGCTGTCCCACGGCGAGCACGGGGCGCCCGACTATCGCATCCGCGCAGTAGGCGATCTGCCCGAGTATCTGCGCGGGCAACTCTGACCGCGCGGAAGCAGGAGCTGGCGAAAATGAACAGTCGCATGAACCGTATACACGTATGCACCTTCCGGGACTCGCGGGATGGTAAAATTTACCGCATCGAATTCCCCACCTCGGGAGAGGCCGACGCGTGGGACGAGGGTCGGCTGAAATGGCCCGCCGGGACAAGCTACGCGGCCGAGACAATGCCGCACGCTGTCGACAAGGAGTGGTCCAGCATCCCCCGAGATTACAATCCCACGTGCCGAGGTAGGTCGCGAT
>Ga0070741_10009141_pt1 | contig 19451 bp, 17 predicted proteins | sample Coa_R1_4_FD_66440 | JGI IMG/M metagenome (GOLD analysis project Ga0070741, IMG submission 66440) | Surface soil microbial communities from Centralia Pennsylvania, which are recovering from an underground coalmine fire - Coalmine... | ecosystem: Environmental > Terrestrial > Soil > Unclassified ...
GCGATGTGCGCCGATTCAAGCCGCCTCCCTCGCGTCCGCCACCTGCTCGGCATCAGGAGCAATTGAATCGGACGCCAACCCCGCACCCCCACGCCAGACACGAACCCGAACGGCGATGACGCACTGCGGCCCGCCCCCGGACGACTCAGCAGCCGCCCGCTGGGCAACACACATGGACGAGCACCGCTGCGCAGCCCGTCCCGCTGCAGCAGCCGGACACGGCGGTGCAGACGCCCGCAGGACAGCCACCGCCGTCGGGTGAGCAGGTCTCCACGCAGGCATCGCCGGCGCTGGTCCGGACGCACGCCTCGGATGCCTTGCACGCCGTCGGCGACGACCCGCATCCCGAGCCGATCGTGACCAGCGCGGCCGCGAGCGCCGCGCCCGCGGACTGGCGGAGCCGCTGCACCGCACGAATCTAGCAAGAGCGCGACGTGCGCGCCCGGAGGGAACGCGCACGCCGCAAGCCGGAATGTCGGTCCGGCTCCCTACGCCGCCGGCGGCGACTGCTGCTGTCCCTCTGCCTGGTGCTGCCGGTCCAGCTGCGCGTATTCCTTCATCCGGTACTGGATCTTCCTTGCCGAGATCCCCAGCATGTCCGCCGCCCGGGAAGTGGACCCGCCGACCAGCTCGAGCGTGCGCAGGATGGCCTCGCGCTCGATCTCGTACAGCGTCGCTCCCGGAATCAGCGACCCGGCCTCGCGCCGGTCGGGCCGTGCGCCGCGCAGCGACGGCGGCAGGTCGTCGGCGCCGATCTCGCGCCCCTGCGCCAGCACCACCGCGCGCTCGATCGCGTTCTCCAGCTCGCGGACGTTGCCCGGCCAGTCGTGCGCCAGGAGCGCATTCAGCGTCCCGGGCCCGAGGCCGCGCACGTCCTTGCCGTACAGCTTCGAGTACTTCTCGATGAAGTGCGAGGCCAGCGCCGGGAGGTCGCCCTTGCGCCGCCGCAGCGGGGGCAGGGTGACCGCGACCACGTTGAGCCGGTAGTAGAGATCCTCGCGGAACTTGCCCGCCTTCACTTCCGCGGCGAGGTCCCGATTGGTGGCGGCGACCAGCCGCACGTCGACCTTGAGCGTCTGCGTCCCGCCGACCCGCTCGAACTCCTTCGTCTGCAGGACGCGCAGGAGCTTGATCTGCGTCGCCGGCGAGATCTCCCCGATCTCGTCCAGGAACAGCGTGCCGTTGTCCGCGAGCTCGAAGCGGCCTTCCCTGCGCCCGATGGCGCCGGTGAACGATCCGCGCTCGTGCCCGAACAGCTCGCTCTCCAGCAGCGTCTCGGACAGGGCCGCGCACGACACCTTCACGAACGGCTTGTCGCGCCGCGGGCTCTCCTCGTGGAGCGCGTGGGCGATGATCTCCTTGCCCGTCCCCGACTCTCCGAGGATCAGGACGGTCGCCTTGGTGGGAGCCGCCTGGCGCACGACGTCGTACACGGCGCGCAACTCGGGGGCGTCGCCGACCAGCCCGTCCAGCCGGTACTGCTCGCGGACGCGGTCGCGCAGCGAGAGCGTCTCGCGCTGCAAGCGCCGCTTTTCCAGCGCCTTCTCCAGGAAGATCAGCACGGACTGCAGATCGAGCGGCTTGGTCAGGTAGTTCTCGGCGCCGGCCTTCATCGCGTCCACCGCCGCCTGGACGGAGGCGAAGGCGGTCATCATCACGAATGCCGCCTCGCTGCCGGCCTCGCGCGCCTTCCGGATCAGGGTGATGCCGTCCATCTTGGGCATCCGCATGTCCGTGAGCACGACCGCCGGGTCCAGCTCGGCGATCTTCGCGAGCGCCTCTTCACCATCCGCTGCCTCGGCGATCTCGTAGCCTTCTTCACCAAGAAGGGTACGGAGCGCGTTGCGCGCGTTCTGTTCGTCGTCGACGACGAGGATCCGTTCCTTCATTGCCATGGCCCGATCCTTCGCAAGTCGCGTGCCGCGGGCGAGAGGCCCCTGGCGGCGGGGGGGGGTGCCGCCAGGAGCCACTCTTCAAGCGCTCATTTCGCGAACGAGCGCACCAGCTTCACGAGGTTGTCGATCTCTTCGCCAGACAGCTTGTCCTTGAAACCATCCATCTCGCCCTTGTCGGTCTTCACGCCGTTCGCGATCGCCGTCTTGAGCTGTTCATCGGTCTTCGACTTCTGGAACGATGCGTCGGTGTAGTCCGGGATCCCGGCCTTCTTCCCCTGGTCCGTGGCCGCCTTGCCATCGGCGCCGTGACACGACGCGCACTTGGCCTTCCAGGTGCGCTCCGTCTTCTTGTCCACCTCGGCCCGGGCGCTCAGAGCGATCAGGCTGAGGGAGAGAACGGCGAAAAGCGTCTTCTTCACGGGCGGTCTCCTTGAGTTCAGTGAAACAGCGGTGTGCAAGCCATGCCGATGAGGATTGCGCCCATCCAGAGGATGAGAAGCGCGGTCGCGCGTGAGCGTGGATTCGGCTTCGTCCCTGCTGGTTGCATCGCAAAACCTCCTCTTGACGGCTGCTGGTTGAGCAAGAGGCGTGCCCTGCCACCGCCGAGAGTCGGATCCGGGGTTTGCCCGCACGAAATGCATTGCGGTGCGGCACCTACCTGCTCTCCGCGCACCATTTGCGCCTCCCCTGGGGCGCGCAGCGCTTTCGCGAGTGGCCTCGCCCTTGCTCAAAGCGACGGCACCCCTGGAGGTGCCAACGTGTTCGAGGACCTGTTGCAGCTTGGAGTCGGCCTTCGCGTCGCGGCCGTGGGCGCGTACGCCGGCGCGTTCGCCGGCTATGCATCATCGCTCGGCCTTCCCCGGCGCCTGCTGAAGACGGGAGCGAGCGTGCTCGCGTGGGTGGGATTGACGGCGCACAGCGCCTATCTCGTCGCCCGCTGGTTTGCGGCCGGCCAGGTGGAGATCCTCGCGCGCGAGCGCACCGGCGACGTGCTCACCACCGCCGATCGGTTCTGGTACCTGATCTCGCATCCTCCCTTCACCAACCTCTTCGACGCGCTGAACTTCACCGCCTGGGCGATGATGCTCTGCTGGCTGCTGCTGCAGCGGAAGTTCGCCTTCCAGGTGCTGGGCGCGCTCGCCTCCGCCGTCGCGCTGGTGGCGATGGGCGAGGCGATGCTCGTCTCCGAGCAGGCGATCGAGCCGCTCGTTCCCGCCCTGCAGAGCTACTGGATCCTCATCCACGTGGCGATGCTCTTCGTCTCCTACGCGCTGTTCACGCTCGGCGCGGCGGCCGCGCTCCTCTACCTGGTCCGCTCCGGGACCTCCAACGCGATCCTCGGGCGCGCCCAGGCCGCGGTCGTCGCGGTGCTCCTCGCCCTCGTCGGGGGCGTGCCGCTGCTCACCGGAGCGCGGTTCGAGATCGCGCCGTCGTTCCTCCACCAGATCCCTTCGCGGCTGCGCCCGGGGAAGTTCCTCGACGCCGTCTCCGCGGTGCACCAGCTCGATCCCGCGACCGGCAAGACGATGAAGCTCCTGCTTCCCGTCCCCGGCGTCGGGCCCTTCCTGCTCGCGGCGCTGCTCCTCTTCCTCGCCGCGGCAGTGGTGTACTCGCTGCGCGATCGGGAGAAGCTCGGCTTCCGCCTCACCCTCACCGGGTTCGTCGCGCTCACCTTCGGCATCGCGGTGATGGTGGCGCAGATCGCCTCCGCCGCCGCCGTCCAGCTGCCGGCCGGCGTCCAGCCGGTGGAGCCGGGTCCCTACTTCTTCGGGATCGCCTCGAACTTCGCGCTCGGCCTGCTCGCGCTGCTCTGGGGCACCACCCTGGGCTTCCTGATCACCGCCCGCTGGCGCCCGCGCATCGAGGCGCTGCTCCCGGAGGCGCGCCGCCTGGAGGACGTCACCTACCGCACCGTCATCGTCGGCTGGCCGCTGCTCGGCGTCGGCATCGTGCTCGGCGGGGTCTGGGCGAACGAGGCCTGGGGCCGCTTCTGGGGCTGGGATCCGAAAGAGACCTGGGCGCTGATCACCTGGATCGTGTACGCCGGGTACCTGCACACCCGGATCACGCTGGGCTGGTCCGGCAAGCGCACCGCGGCCATCGCGGTCGCCGCCTTCGCGGTGGTGATCTTCACCTTCATGGGCGTCAACCTGGGCCTCACCGGCGACGGGCTGCACAGCTACGGAGCCGGGTGATGGTCGACCGCATCTTCCGCGCCTTCTGCTCGCTCAAGCTGACCCTGGCGAACCTGTTCGCCATCTTCCTCGCCATGGTGGCCGGGACGTTCGTGAACCCGGGCAACGCGCCCCTGGCGGAGATCGAGCAGGCCTTCGCCTCGCGCCCGCTCGCCCTCTGGTCCTACCGCTGGTTCGAGCTGTACGACCTGTTCCACTCCTGGTGGTTCACGCTGCTCCTGCTCTCGCTGGCCCTGAACCTGATCGCCTGCTCCATCGAGAAGCTGCCGAAGATCCACCTGCAGTCGCAGTACCCGGAGAAGCGCCTCGACCGGGCCGGCGATCTGCGGCTGAAGGCCAGCGGCATGCCGGCGAACGACCTCGTCCCGGAGCTGCGCCGGCGCGGCTACGCCGTCGAGGTCTCGGAACGCGACGGCGGCAGCGACGTGTTCGCCGAGCGCGGCCGCAACTCCCGCTACGGCGTCTGGGTGGTCCACCTCTCGCTGCTGGTCATCCTCGGCGGCGGCATCGTCGGCCGCCTCACCGCCTTCGAAGGCACCGCGCTCGTTTCGCAGGACGGGGGCGAGGTGGAGTCGTTCACGCTGCGGACGCCCGACGGGTCCACCTCCCGCAAGCGCCTCGGCTTCACCCTGCGCTGCACCGACTTCCGCCTCAAGCAGTTCGAGAGCGGCGCGCCCAAGGCGTACGAGTCCGATCTGGTGGTGCTCGATGGACAGGGCAACGAGCTCAAGCGCGCGACCATCAACGTCAACCACCCGCTGCAGTTCGGCGGGTTGACCATCTTCCAGTCCAGCTACCAGCAGCTCGAGGAAGGGCTGCGGGCGCGGGTGCGGATCGTCGACAGCGGGTCCGGCGCGAGCCGCGTCTTGCTCGTCGCCCCCGGCGAGAAGATCGAGGCCGCCGAAGGATTGACCTATTCGATCGTCGACCACCGCGCGGACTTCGCCGGCCTCGGCGAGGCGGTCCAGGTGCTGCGCGAGGAGAACGGCAAGCCGGCGGGGAAGTTCTGGTCGTTCGCCAAGGCGCCCGAAGGGTTCGACGCCCGCAATCGCGCCGACCGGTTCGCCGTGTCGTTCGCGGGGACGGCGCAGCTCTACGCGACCGGGCTCCAGATCGCCCGCGACCCCTCGACCCCGATCATCTACGCCGGCTGCTTCTTCCTCTTCGCCGGCTGCGCCATCGCCTTCTACACGGCGCACAAGCGCATCTGGGCCCGCGTCAGCTCCTCCGGAGTTGCGATCGGCGGAGCGGCGCACCGCAACGCCGACGCGTTCCGCGTCGAGTTCGAGGACATCTGCGCCCGCATCGGCCTCGGCGCCGGCAGGCAAGGACCGGCCAGGGCCGCGTGACGCGGCAGGGTGTGGACTTTCGATCACCCCATGGGATACGGGCGGCGCGCGGTTGCGTCCGGCACGCCAGTTCCGGTCCTCCGTGCTCCGCCGTTCCCTGCTCCCCCCCTGCAGGCGGCGGCGGAGCCTTTTCTCCGTCTACCGGACCACCGTCACGGGCTTGGTGCAGATCTGGACCAGGCGGTCCGCCACGCTGCCCGTGAGCAGCCGCGAGATCGCGCCCCGGCCGCGGTGGCCGACGACCACCATGTCCACGTCGCCGATCTTCGCCTGCTCGGCGAGCATCTCGGCCGGCGGTCCGGCGAGCACCATCGTCTCGATGCGGACGCCCGGACGCGCTGCGCCCACCGCTGCCTCCTTCAGCGCGCCGGCGGTGCGCACCTTCTCGTGCGCCTCCCATTGCGCGACCTTCAGCTGCAGCTCCGGGGCCCCGAAGGCCTCCTGGAAATACACCGCGCTGGCGATGATCAGCTGGCACTTCATGGCCTGCGCGAGATCCGCGGCGAAGTTCACCGCCACCCGCGATTCGTTGGAGCCGTCGTAACCGGCCAGGATCCGCTTCATGACACACCTCCACCGGCAATGTGTTCAAGGAGCATGCCGGTCCGCCCCTGCACGGGGACTCGACCGCGCGACGCTCTTTGCGCGCAATTCGCGCGCGCCTCGCCGTCGAGCGCGCAACGGGTGCATTCGCTACAATGGCTCCCGAAAAGGCGCTCAACGGCTCGTGGCTTGCACCCGTCCCGCAGCGGAGGCGCACATGAATCACGAGGAACGTCGGCAAACCCTGCATTCGCAGCACCAGCAGCTTCGCGGGGTGATCGCCGAAGTTCGCGAGGCGGCGCTCGAAGTCCTCGGGACCGAGCCGGCGGAATGCGGTGCGCTCCGCATGCGGATCTCGGGGCTGCGCGACGACCTGGAGCGTCACCTGGTGACGGAGGAAGCGCTGCTCGGGCCGGTGCTCGAGCGTCTCGACGCCTGGGGCCCGGTCCGGCTCGACCTGCTCCGGGCGGAGCACGCGCACCAGCGCGCGGTGCTCAGCCTGCTGCGGTCCGAGCGCGCGGCGGCGCTGCCGCCGCTGGTGCTGGCCCGGCGGGTTCTCGGCCTGCTCGACGATCTCATCGCCGACATGGAGGCCGAGGACCGCGACCTCCTCGATCCGCGCGTGCTGCGGGACGACATCATCCAGCTCGACGCCAGCGACGCCTGAGGAACCAAGGTAGACTGCGCCCCACAGATGGCCAAGGAACGCATCCTCGTCGTCGACGACGAGCACAACGCCCGCTCCGCCCTGCGCCTGATCCTCGGCGAGGAAGGGTACGAGATCGCCGAGGCTGCCGACGGCGAGTCGGCGCTGGCGACGCTCGACGAGTTCGCGCCCGCCGTGGTGCTCGCGGACGTGCGCATGCCGAAGATGGACGGGCTCACCCTGCTGCGCACTGCGAAGGAGCGGGGCAGCGACGCCATCTTCATCATGATGACGGCCTTCGGCACGGTGGAGACCGCGGTGGAGGCGATGCGCGCCGGCGCGGAGAACTACCTCACCAAGCCGCTGGACGTGAACTCCGTGCTCGTCTTCCTCGCCAAGGCGCTGGAGAAGCGCAAGCTCCTGCGCGAGTCGCAGACCCTGCGGGAGCGCGTGCGCGAGCGCTACAAGCTGAGCGGGATGGTCGGCGAGGCGCCGGAGCTGCAGGCCGTCTACCAGGTGGTGAAGCAGGCCGCTCCCACCAAGGCCACCGTCCTCATCCTCGGCGAGTCGGGCACCGGCAAGGAGCTGATCGCCCAGGCGGTGCACGAGGAGAGCGACCGGGCGAACAAGCCGTTCATCAAGGTGAGCTGCGCCGCGCTCTCGGAGACCTTGCTGGAATCCGAGCTGTTCGGCCACGAGAAGGGATCGTTCACCGGCGCCATCGGCCGCAAGGAAGGCCGCTTCGAGCTCGCCGACGGCGGCACCCTCTTCCTCGACGAGATCGGCGAGATCGCCCCTTCCACGCAGGTGAAGCTCCTCCGCGCCCTGCAGACGCGCGAGTTCGAGCGGGTGGGCGGCACCCAGACGGTCAAGGTCGACGTCCGCCTGGTGGCCGCGACCAACCGCGACCTGAACGCCGAGGTGAAGGCCGGCCGGTTCCGCGAGGACCTCTTCTACCGCCTCAACGTGGTGGCCGTGACGCTTCCGCCGCTGCGCCGCCGCAAGGGCGACATCCCGGCCCTGGTCAGCCACTTCGTCGAGAAGTACGCGGCGAACTACGGCAAGGAAGTGAAGGGGCTCGCGCCGGGGACCCTGAACGCGCTGCTCGCCTACGACTGGCCCGGCAACGTGCGCGAGCTGGAGAACGCGGTGGAGCGCGCGGTGGTGCTCTGCAAGGGACGCGAGCTCACCGCCGACGATCTTCCTCCCACGCTGCAGGGTCCGCGCCCCGCGGGTCGCGACGCCTCCAGCCTGATCCCGGGCGCGACCATGGCCGAGATCGAGCGCGAGGCGATCCTCCGCACCATGGAGCTGGTGGGCGGGTCGACGGCGAAGGCGTCCGAGATGCTCGGGATCTCCATCCGGAAGATCCAGTACCGGCTGAAGGAGTACTCGGGCGAGATCCCGCCGCAGGTGGGCGATCAGGAGCCCGAAGCCTGAGCCGCTACGCGCGCGGCAGCCGCACCCAGAAGCGAGCGCCGCCGAAGGCGGACTTCTCGTAGCCGATCGAGCCGCCGTGCTGGGTGATGATCGCGTGCACGATCGGGAGTCCCAACCCGGAGCCGGCGGCCTTGGTGGTGAAGAACGGCTCGAAGATCCGCTCGGCGTTGTCCTGCGGGATGCCCGGCCCGCTGTCCTCGACGGCCAGCACCACGTCCCGGTCGACCGCCCGCGCGGTGACCCGCACGCGGCCGCCCTCCGGCGTCGCCTCGAGGGCGTTGAGCGTCAGGTTCATCATCACCTGCCGCAGGCGCTCCGGGTCTCCGGAGATCGACGGCAGCTCCGGCTGGATCTGCCGCTCGAGGGCGATCCGGCGGCGCTCGGCATCGCCGCCGAGCAGCCCCAGCACCGCTTCGAGCACCGCGTGCGCGTCGACGGGCCGCGCGTCCAGCTCCCGCGGGCGGGCGAACTGGAGGAAATCCTCGAGCAGGTGCTCGAGCCTGCGGATCTCGTCGCGGACCAGTCCCAGCGGCTCCAGCAAGGGGGCGCGGACGGCTTCCCCGAGCTTCTGGATGCGGCGCTCGAGGACCGCGAGCTGCAGCCCGGCGGCATTCAGCGGATTCCGGATCTCGTGCGAAATGCCCGCGGTGAGCGTACCGACCGCCGCCAGCTTCTCGGCCACCTGCGCGCGGCGCGCCAGCTCGCGCTTTTCCGCGTGCAGCCGGACCTGCCGGAGCGCCTGCTCGATGGTGAGCAGCAGATCGGCGGTGCTGCACGGCTTCACCAGGTACGCGAATGCGCCTGCGCGCACCGCGCCGATGGCCGTCTCCAGGGTGGCGAACCCGGTGAGGAGCACGATCTCGCCGCCCGGCGAGACCTCCTTGAGCTGCACCGCGAGGGCAGTGCCGGAGGCGTCGGGCAGGCGCAGATCGACCAACGCCACGTCGAATCCGCTGCCGGCATCTTCCAGCGCCCGCGCGGCGGAGGGCGCGGTCGTCACCCGGTAGCCTTCCTCCTCGAGGATCTGGCGGAGATTGTCGAGCAGCGTCGTGTTGTCGTCGACCACCAGGATCCGCGCGTCCTTGCTCAAGGCGCGCTCCGTCCGTCGTACATGCGCTCGATCGCGCGCAGGAGCGTCGCCGTGTCGAACGGCTTGGGGAACACCGGCGCGGAGGTCTCGGTCATCCCCTCGGCGAAGGCGGTGATCACGATCTGCGGGAGACCGGGGAACCGGCTGGAGAGCAGGCGCATCGCCTGCCCGTCGGGCCCGCCGGGAACGCGCCGGTCGACGAGCGCCACGAACGGCCGGACGTCGCCGAAGCGCTCGGCGTCGGCGATCGAATGCGCCATCACCGCCGAGAAGCCGTGATCGCGCAGGGCCTCGCCGAGGTTGTCGGCGAGCGCGGCATCGTCCTCGACCAGCGCCACCAGCGCGCCGCGCCGGGCCTGGTTCAACAGCTCGACCAGGCGCTCCACCGGGACCGGCTTGGGAAGCACCGCGAGCAAGCCCTCGTTCCGCGCCGAGATCAGGTCGGCCTCCCCGGTGTAGGCCGTGACCACGATCGCCGGCAGCTCCGGATCGCCGCGCCGGATCTCGTGCACCAGCCTGGCGCCGTTCATCACCGGCATGCGCATGTCGGTGACCAGCGCATCGAACTTGCGCTCCCGCGCGGCTTGCAGCGCCATCTCTCCGCCGTTCGCGATCACCACCTCGTGACCGCAGTCGCGGAGGATCTCCGCCAGGTTCTCGGCGAACGCAGCGTTGTCGTCGACCAGGAGGAACGTCTTCATGCCGCCCTCGGCAGCCGGAGCACGAACCGCGCACCCCTGTCGCGGGGAGCATACGCGATGGAGCCGCCATGCCGTTCGACGATGCGCTTGACCAGCGCCAGACCGAGGCCGATGCCCTTGGCCTTCGTCGTCACCAGCGGCTCGAACAGGCGCGCGCGGATCGAAGGATCGATCCCGCTGCCCGTGTCCTCGATCGACACCTCCACCTGCCGCTGATCGGCGGTCGCGCGCACCCAGACGTGGCCCTGCTCGCCCGCGGCGTGCACCGCGTTCTGGATCAGGTTGACGAACACCTGCCGCAGCTGGCCGGCGTCGCCCTCCACCTCGGGGACGTCCATCAGGCCGTCGAGCTGCAGGTCAACCAGCGAGGGCCTCTCCACCGCTGCCGCGGCAGCCTCGATCACCTGCGCCAGTCCCAGCCGCTCCTTCGCCAGCGGCTTCTCGCGGATCATCTCCAGCAGGTCGGTGATGATGGTGTTCGCGATCCCGAGCTGCTCGCCGATGCGGTCCACGTGCTTCTTCGCGCGCTCGTCGTCCTTCGTGCGGTTCCTGAGGATGAACAGCGAGGTCTCCATCACTCCGAGCGGATTGCGCAGCTCGTGCCCGATGGACCCGACCAGCTGGCCGAAGGTGGAGAGCCGCTCGACCCGCGACTGCTGCGCCAGCAGGTCCTCGCGGTAGGTGTGCAGCATGATCGCGAGCTCGATGTCGAGCGCTTTGGCGAGGGCTCCGCGGGCGGTGGCCAGCGCCCCGGGGCGCGGCCCGTAGTGCGCGTCGATGATCAGGTTCAGCTCGCGCCGGACCACGTTCATCGCTCCGAACATGTAGTGCTGCGGAAGCCCGATGCGGACGTGGACCCGCCCGATCCGGCAGCGCAGCTCGAAATACTCCTCGTCCCAGGGGCCCTTGAGCAGCCGGTGCATCCAGGCGACCAGCGTCACCTTCAGCCGGCCTACCGAGGACTCTCCGCCGACCAGCACCTTCCGCGCCTCGTCGTGCTCCAGGATCCGGTCGTAGAAGGTCCGAGCGACGGTCTCGAAGTGGCCCTCGAGGGCGGGGTGAAGCGCGCGCAGCGCCGCTTCGTCTTCGGCGTTCCAGCCGACATACCTCTGCAGTTCCTGCAGCACGCTCTCCGCCATGGGCCGGAACCGTAGCGGCAGCGGAAGGCCGCCTGCAACGTTCCGGGAAGAATTTGCGTTTTCTGCAAGCGACGAGCCCCCTCCCTGGCCACTTTCGACCGCATAAGTTGCGTAAATTGCGCAGGTTTCCGAAATGCGGCGCAAGAGCTGCGCCGGCCCCGGATCCCCTCCGAGGGAACGCCGTGGCCCGGCGCTTGCTGCCAAAAAGGCCAAGCCGCGATGCGCATCGAGCAGTACATGAGCCGCGACCCAGCGACGATCGGCAAGGATGAGCCGCTCGTCGCCGCGCACCGTGTCATGCAGATGCACCGCATCCGCCACCTGCCGGTGGTCCACCAGGGCCGCATCGTCGGGGTGGTCAGCGAGCGCGACCTCTACCTGCTCGAGACGGTGAAGAACGTCGATCCGCGCAAGGAGCCGGTGGAAGAGGCGATGACCGCCTTCCCCTTCACGGTGCCGCCGGACGCCCTGCTGGCGGACGTCGCCCGGCAGATGTGGAAGCACCGCTACGGCTCGGCGCTGGTGGTGAAGGACGGCGCGCTGGTCGGGATTTTCACCCGCGCGGACGCGCTGCGGGCGCTGACGGAGATCGACGTCAAGCCATGAGATGGCCCGGCGTGGGGAGCGTATCGCCTCCCACCACCGGGCCGACGGGGACGAACGGCGGCGCGAAGGTGGGGATGGGCCCCTTGCCGAGGACCAGCATCACCTGTTGCGCCGGCAGCCAGAGGAGAAACGCGAGCGAGAGCACGGTGGCGATCGCGTCGTGCAGCGCGTGGTAGTGCTTCTCGGGATCCTTCTTCTTCAGCTCGCCGTCGAGCGCGTCGTCCATCTCCTTCGTCATCGTGTCCGGCGCGGCGATGTCGGCCATCTTCGCCGACGGGCAGGCGATCAGCGGCATGGGGACGTTGGGCATCGGCGGGGCCATCGGCCCCGGGAACGCCGCGAACGCCGGATACCAGGGCAGCCCCGGGACCATCACCTGGTCCTGCCAGTTCTTGAACGCCTTGGAGACGCCCGTGGCGACCGCGTCGCGGTGCTTCGCCTTGTTGCCGGTGAACGCGGCGCAGGACGGCGCGTTCTTGATCAGGCTCTCCAGCTCGGGTCCCTTCAAGCATCCCGGGCTTCCGATGGCGGACACCGCCATCACCTGAAGCCCCTGGAACTTCGCCTGCAGCTTCCACATCTGGTGCGCGAACTGGACCGCGTCGATCATCGCGTCGTGGAACTCCTTGAACGCCTTTCCCTGCTCGTCGCAGGTCTTCTGGTGCGGCTTGTACCCGGGCTTTTGCGGCATGAACCACGGCGGGACCACCTGCGGCGTAGCGGTCATCTCCCCGGCTTCGCGGTCGCGATCGCGGAAGAACTTCTCGCCCCAGCCCTTCGCGTCCCCGGACGCCTTCTCGGTGGGCAGCTTCAGCCCCGCCGAGAGGAATTTCAGGTTGCCGAGGACCTTGATGGGGCTGAGGCCGGGCATGCTCCCCCCGAAGCGCGCGGACGCGCTTACTCTAGCACGTCGCGCCGCAGCGCCGCGATCGTCTCCGCCAGCTCGGGAACCTCGAGCTTCTCCAGCTCGCCGACGATCTGCTCGACCTGCCGGCGCGTCTCCATCTTCAGCCGCGACGCGGCTGCCTGGTTCGCGGCCATCGCTTCCACTTCGCGCGGCTCGAGGCGCGCGATCTGACGCGACCAGGGGCGATCGGCGGTGTCGCGGAGCGTCACGATCTCGATGCCGACGCCGGTCTGCTCGGCGATCCGCGCCCGCTGCTCCGGCGTGAGCGCGACGCGCGTCTCGGTCCCGGTTGCTCCGGGGGCGAACCGCGCCTCCAGCGCCCGGGCCATCTGCGAAAGCTCGGCGCAGCGCGCCTGCAGCTCTTCCGCCATCTCCTTTTGCCGCTGTGGATCCTTTTCCTCCGCCATCCGGGTCGCGAACCCGGCCGCGTCCGCCTGCTTCTCCAGCAGCTCAGCGAGATCGGCCATGGGCTCCATTCTACAGGAACCGCGCTGCCGTCCGCGCGGAACCGCGGGTCTATCGCGGAGAAACGCGCGTAACGCCCTGGGCATGGCCCTTCCCTGCGCGTCGCCTGGAGCACGGCATTTCCTTCCGAAGCGGCACTGTTTTCGACACTGCGGAATGGCGGGCGAATTGCTCTTCCGCTTTCGCGGCGGAGGTCGGGGAATGGCGCTGCGGCTGCGGTATCAGATCGACAGCCCGCGCCGGCTGCGGGAGCACGTCCATCTCGTCGACGGCGCTGGGTACTTCTTCTTTCCAGAAGCGATCGCGCCGAAGGGCACGCTGGCGTCGCTGGAGATCGACTTCAGTTCCACCGCCCAGGTCGCGCTCCTTCGCGGCTGGGTGTGGGCCCGCGCCACTGGCGGGGGGCTGTGGCTCGAGCTTGCCGCGGCGCAGCGCTGCCTGGAGAAGCTCGAGCGTGTGCCGGAGCGGAGCGAGCTGCGCCTCTCGAGCGACCAGCTCGTCCTCGCCGAACCCGAAGGCCTGCCGGCGCTGCTCTGCCGCCTGCGGGACGTCAGCGCCGGGGGGGCGCGACTGGCGGCGATGCCGTCGGATGCGGGTGCGCCGGGCCAGCGGATCCGTGTCAAGCTGCCGGAGGCGGGAATCTCGGGCGAGCAGCTCCTCGCGCAGGGTTCGGTCAGGTGGATGGGTCAGGGCGAGATCGGCGTCGCCTGGGACCGGGAGGACCTCCCCTCGCGGGTGGCGGTCCGCCGGCTGCTGCAGAACGCGCGGCACGAATGGGAAGAAGCGAAGATGGCCGTCCATCCCGCCACCTGCCGCTGCCTGGGACGGCCCCAGCCGTCCGTCGTCCTGCTCGGCTGAGCTGCGGTCAGCCGACGCGCCGCAGCACCTGGATGCTGCGCGCCTGCACTTCCAGCTTGGTCCCCGCCTCGAGCGTCTGCACCCGCCGCGACCGGCGGAGCTCCGGAGGGTTGTCGGAGGCGGTGTCGAGCACGCGCTGCCACTTCTTCCCCAGCTGCTCGGCCGGGAGCTGGAACTGCAGCGGCTCGTGGTGGGCGTTGAAGATCACGTAGAAGTCGTCGTCCTTCACCCGCTCGCCGTGCTCGCCGGGCCGCTGGATCGAGGCGCCGTTGAGGAACACCCCGAGCGACTTGGCGAACCCCACCTTCCAGTCCTCCTCCGACATCTCCCTGGCCTCGGGCGTGAACCAGGCCATGTCCTTGACCTCGGTCCCGTGCAGCTCGCTGCCCTGGAACCAGCCGCGGCGGTGGAAGATCGGGTGATCCGCGCGGAGCTTGATCAGCCCGCGCGCGAACTCCAGCAGGTCCTCGTCGACGTGCTCCCAGTCGAGCCAGGACAGCTCGTTGTCCTGGCAGTACGCGTTGTTGTTTCCGCGCTGCGTGCGGCCGATCTCGTCGCCGGAGAGGATCATCGGCACCCCCTGCGAGAGCAGCAGGGTGGTGAGCAGGTTCCGCTGCTGGCGCCCGCGCAACTCGAGGACGGCGGGATCCTGCGTCTCGCCCTCGGCGCCGCAGTTCCAGGAGCGGTTGTCGTTGGCGCCGTCCTTGTTGTCTTCCTTGTTCGCCTCGTTGTGCTTCTCGTTGTACGAGACCAGGTCCCGCAGCGAGAACCCGTCATGGGCGGTGATGAAGTTGATCGAGGCGTATGGGCGGCGGCCGGTGCTGGCGTAGAGATCGGACGAACCGGTGAACCGGTAGGCGAACTCCCCCAAAAGCGAGTCCTGGCCGCGCCAGTAGTCGCGGACCGTGTCCCGGTACTTCCCGTTCCACTCCGACCACTGCGGAGGGAAGTTTCCCACCTGGTAGCCGCCCTCGCCCACGTCCCAGGGCTCGGCGATCAGCTTGACCCGCGAGACGGTGGGGTCCTGCTGCATGAGGTCGAAGAACGCGCTCAGCCGGTCGACCTCGTGCAGCTCGCGCGCGAGTGCGGAGGCGAGGTCGAAGCGGAACCCGTCCACGTGCATCTCCTGGATCCAGTACCGCAGCGAATCCATCAGCAGCTGCAGCATGTAGGGCTGCCGCATGTTGAGCGAGTTCCCGGTGCCTGTGTAGTCCATGTAGTAGCGGGGATTGTCGGGCACGGTCCGGTAGTACGCGGTGTTGTCGATGCCCTTGAAGGAGAGCATCGGCCCGAGCTCGTTGCCTTCGCAGGTGTGGTTGTAGACGACGTCGAGCAACACCTCGATCCCCGCGCGGTGCAGCGCCTTCACCATCGCCTTGAACTCGTGCACCTGCTCGCCGCGCTGCCCGCGCCCGGAGTACTCGTTGTGTGGGGCGAAGAAGCCGATGGAGTCATAGCCCCAGTAGTTGCGCAGCCCGCTGTCGAGCAGGCGCTGCGAGTGCACGAACTGGTGGATGGGCAGGAGCTCGACGGCGGTCACTCCCAGGCCCTGCAGGTATTCGATGGCCGCGGGTGAAGCGAGCCCCGCGTACTTGCCGCGCTGCTCTTCGGGCACCTCCGGGTGGCGCTGCGTGAATCCCTTCACGTGGACCTCGTAGACCACCGTCTCGTGCCAGGGCCTGCGCGGCGGGCGATCGTCGCTCCAGTCGAAATAGGGATTCGTCACCACGCAGCGAGGCATGAACGGCGCGCTGTCGGCGCCGCCGAGGACCAAATCGCCTTCGCCGAGCTTGTACGGGTAGACGGCCTCGTCCCACTTCGGATGGCCCTCGATCGCGCGCGCGTACGGGTCGAGGAGCAGCTTGGCGGCGTTGCACCGCAGCCCCTTCTCGGGCTCCCAGGGCCCGTGGACCCGGTATGCGTATCGCTGCCCTGGCTCCAGGCCCGCGATGTACCCGTGCCAGACGAAGCCGGTCTTCTCCGGAAGCGCGAACCGCTGCTCGTTGCCGGTGGCGTCGAACAGGCAGAGCTCCACCTTCGAGGCGATCTCGGAGAAGAGGGCGAAGTTCGTGCCGGCGCCGTCGTACGTCGCGCCGAGGGGATAAGAGCGGCCGGGCCAGATTCGCATCCCCGTACAGTCTGAATGGCGGACCACCCGCGCAAGCCCGCCCGGCGCTCAGGCGTCGGCGGCCCGGCGATGGCGGCGGACCAGCCTCCACTTGAGGATGGGAGGAAGGATCAGGATCGCCGCCAGGAACACCGCGACGGCGATCTCGATCCACCGGATCTCGTGCGCCAGGCTGGCCGATTCGCCGAACTCGTAGCCGAGCCCGACCAGCAACGCCACCTCGAAGAGGCCCACCGCGCCGTTGATCAGCTCGAACCGCAGCATCGGGTACCTCGACCCGCCGATCGCCAGGTAGACCGGACCCCGGAGCGCGACGAGGAAGCGCCCGAGCAGGATGGCGCGGAAGCCGTGGCGCTGGACCAGCCTCTCGCCCCAGTGGCGCAGGTCGGGGGAGACGATCCGCTTTCCGAACCGCGTCCGGAGCAGCCGGGGCAGAAACGATCGGCCGATCACGTACGAGAGCGTGTCGCCGGCCACGATCGCGAGCCAGGCGGACAGCCACGCCGCCCAGAGGGGCAGGGCGCCGGTGTGCGCCCACCATCCGGCGCCGAGGAGCGCCAGCTCTTCGGGCAGCGGCAGGACCAGCGTCGACACGACTGCGGCGAAGATTGCCAGTGCGGCGTACACGTACCGACCAAGGTAGGTCAGGGGGCCACGCGCGGCCAGCGGACGGTGAACGTGGTGCCGCTCGCGGCGTCCGAGCGCACCTCGATCGATCCGCCGTGCGCTTCGACGATCTGCTGGGCGATGTAGAGCCCGAGCCCGAGGCCGGATCGGTCCGCCGCGCCGCGCTCGAATGCCTCGAAGAGCCGGGGCATGATCTCCGCCGGGATGGGCGGGCCCTGGTTGTGGACCGCGAGGTCGACGCTGTCCGCGAGGCCCTCGAGCACGACGCGCACCGGCGTGTCCGCCGGGCTGTAGGTGATGGCGTTGGTCACCAGATTCGAGATCACCTGGGCCGCGCGATCCGGGTCGATGGAGGCGCTGGTGTCGCCGCTCACCGCGAGCTCCAGCGTGCGCCGCGGGTAGAGCACCTGCATGTCGTCGATGATCTGCCGGACCAGAGGGAGGAGGTCGGCCTCGCGATGCGCGATCGGCAGCCCGCGTCCCTGCCGGGTCCGGGTGTAGTCGAGCAGGTCGCGCATCATCCGCTCGATCTGGTTCGCGTTGTCCGCGATCCGCCGCACCGATGTGCGCCGCTTCTCCTCGCCGGGCCCCGAGAGCTGCCGTTCGAGAAGGGCGGCCGAGGTGAGGATCACCGCCAGGGGGTTGCGGACGTCGTGGCTGAGGACGCCGAGCATGCGGTCGCGGAACTGGAGCGCGGCGCGAAGCTCCGCCTCCTCCGCCATCCTCACGCTGATGTCGGTGTTGACCGCCACGGCGCCGACGATCCGTTCGCCGATCCGGATGGGAGCGGCGCTGGACCGCACCACCATGTCCTCGCCCGAGCCGCGGTGGCGCACCAGCACCTCGCGCGCCGACCGCTCCCCGCGCAGGGCCTTGATGTAGACCTGCTCCTCGAGCGGCATCGGGGTGCCGTCGACATAGCGCGTGTCGATCTCCTCGACCAGCATGCCGATGTTCCGGTTCATCTCCTCCGCCGTGCGGTAGCCGAGCATCTCCAGGGCGGCGCGGTTCGCTCGCTTGATCCCGCTGGCATCGCCCACGTAGATCGCCTCCGGAATGCTTTCGAGCACCGCCTCCAGCTCCGCGGCCCGGCGCGCCACCTCTTCGTCGAGCCGCGCCTGCGCGATCAGGACGGCCACCCGGTTCACCATGGTGCGGAAGAGAAGCTGGTCGTCGTGGGAGAACTCGCGGGACGACCGCGACCCCATCACGGCGACTCCGATGCAGCTGGCGCCCATCATCAGCGGTACGCCATAGAGCGCCAGTGTCCCCGGCGCGCAGACGGGCGCCCGGGACAAGGACGGCTGCGAATCGGCATCGCGGACCAGGAGCGGTGAGCGCTGCCGCTCGATGGCGGCGACGAATCCGTTCTCCGGCGTTTCCATCCCGAGCGGGACCGGATCCGGAAAACCGACGGCTGCCCGCACCCGCATCCCGCCTTCTTCCCGCAAGGCCAGCGCCAAGGTATCGACGGAGGCGGTGGTTCCGAGAAAGGCGTCGAGGATGCGCGGCAGCAGCGACTCCACGTCGTGATGCACCAGGGCGGCGCTGGAGATGCGATCGAGCGCCCGCAGCGTCCGCTCGCGCGACTCGGCGTACCGGACGACCGACAAGGCGATCGCCTGATCGATCGCCTCGTGCAGGCGAGGCAGCTCCGCGGATCGCAGGGCGGGCGCGTGCCTTTGCGCCGCCAGCTCGGTGATGCACCGGCGCAGGATCGAGTACTCCTCCACCACTTCGGCGAGGTCGTAGCCGTTCTCGAGGCGCTCCAGCGCGTGGATGTGCGGCCGGTCCGGCGGGACGGGTTCCTGACCCGTCCGGATGTCGCCGACATACTCCGCGAGCTCTTCCATAAACTCGGGCAGGTGGTCGAGGAGGGCGGGGCGATCCAGCGTGCGCGCCGCACGGATCCTCCGGACCTGCCCTTCCCAGAGCGCGAGGATGTCCTCCCGGTGCTCGCGGAGGAAGTCCGCGAGCCGCCGCGGCTCCGCGCTGGCGCCGAGGTCACCCACGCGTAGAACCTATGGCTTGGTGGCGTGCCGCGCCTGCCCCTCGGCCGGTCCGTTCGCCTGTTCCAGAACAGCAAGCGAGCGGGCGTAATACGCGAGCAGATCGCCCGCTCGGGGGTGCGATCCTGGGTGAAATCGACCATTCGTGACCCCGAGCGCCCGCCGCTGCACGAGCCTTTCCAGGCCGAGGCGAACGATCTCCTCCGCCTCCTCGCCGGCGAGGAGATCCCCTTCGAGGGGCAAGAGATCCCGGGTTCGCGCCAGGTCCTCGCGAAGCGCGGCCCGGGCCCGCCGATGCGGCTCGAATTCGTTCCCCATCGCCATCGGCGCTCCGGCCGCTTCGATGATCCGGCGGAGCTCTCCGACTTTGTGGGCGAGGTCCGACTCGGATCCTTCGCAGCGCAGGTCGAGAGCCGCGCGGGCCACGAGCGTCACCGGCGTCGCGGGGATGATCCGGGCGATGCGATCCATCAGGAGCGCGGCCACTTCCTTGGCGCGCGCCCGCCGCTGCTCGTCCGGGAGCGCGGCGACGTCGCGCGATTGCGGAAGGTCGCGGAACCGCACCGGGGCCCCGAACGCCACCGCGACGTAGCCATGCCGCTGCAGTCGCCCGGTGGCCACGCGGATCGCGTTCACCGCCGTCCTCCAGGGAACGATCCAGAGCAGCCGGAGCGCGCCCCGCGCCTTCTCCAGCGCGGTCGGCGGACTGGCCCGCCCGCGCAGCTCGGCGAGCAGGGCCTCGTCCTCGAGCACCCGGTCGTAGTTGATGCCCACGGGGACGAAGTACAGCTCGGAGTCGTCGGCGAGCTGGATCAGGGCATCGAGCAGGCCGACCTTCGGCGCCCGCAGCGCA
>Ga0070741_10009142_pt1 | contig 19445 bp, 17 predicted proteins | sample Coa_R1_4_FD_66440 | JGI IMG/M metagenome (GOLD analysis project Ga0070741, IMG submission 66440) | Surface soil microbial communities from Centralia Pennsylvania, which are recovering from an underground coalmine fire - Coalmine... | ecosystem: Environmental > Terrestrial > Soil > Unclassified ...
CCAACCAGCTCCGGCGTCCGAACGATGCCGGCCCTTCAAACTCCATGATTACGGGATGATTACGGGGGTTTTCGATGCGTCTGAAGACAATGATGACGGCCGTCGCGGCCGTGAGCCTGTTCGCCGGTGTCGCGGCCGCGCAGGAAGGCACGTTGAAAAAGATCAAGGATACCGGCACGATCACAATCGGCCATCGTGAATCCTCGATACCCTTCTCCTATTACGACGACAAGCAGCATGTCGTCGGCTATGCGATGGACCTGTGCAACAAGATCGTCGATGCAGTGAAGGCAAACCTCAAGCTCGCCAAGCTGGACGTCAAGCTGCAGCCGGTAACCTCCGCCACGCGCATTCCGCTGATCGCCAACGGCACCGTCGATCTCGAATGCGGCTCGACCACCAACAATCTCGAGCGGGAGAAGCAGGTTTCCTTCACCATTACCCATTTCGTCACGGCCAACCGCTTCGTGTCGAAGAAGTCCGCCAAGCTTCACAAGCTTGAGGACCTCAAGGGCAAGACCGTCGTGTCAACTTCGGGGACCACCAACATCAAGCAGATTACCGAGCTCAACACGGCGAGGAACCTCGGCCTGACGATTTTGCCGGCCAAGGATCACGCCGAAGCCTTCCTGATGGTCGAGACCGGACGCGCCGCAGCTTTCGTGATGGACGATATTCTGTTGTACAGCCTGGTCGCGACCTCGAAGGCGCCGAAGGACTACGAGATTTCCGCCGACGCACTCTCGGTCGAACCTTACGGCATCATGCTGCGCAAGGACGACCCCGCCTTCAAGAAGGTCGTCGACGATGCGATGACCGCAATTTACAAGAGCGGTGAGATCAGCAGGATCTATGACAAGTGGTTCCTCAAGCCCATCCCGCCCAAGGGCGTCAATCTCAACGTGCCGATGAGCGCCTCATTCATGAAGGTGGTCACCAAGCCGACGGACAGCGGCGATCCCAAGGACTACCAATAGTCCGTCGATCGACTAGACTTTGCGGCGCGGCCCAAAAGGCCGCGCCGCAAGTGCGTTTGAGGGGACGCAGGCTCGCATGAGCTACAAGTGGAACTGGGGCATCTTTTTCCAGCTGTCCCCGGACGGCATCCATACCTACCTGCAGCTTCTGCTGTTCGGAGCGGCCTGGACCCTGGCGACGGCCCTGCTTGCCTGGGCGATTGCGCTCATGGCCGGCGCGATCGTCGGCGTCATCCGCACCTCGCCGAGTCCATGGCTGGTGCGGCTCGGCAACGCGTACGTCGAGCTGTTCCGCAACATCCCGCTGCTGGTGCAGATGTTCCTCTGGTACTTCGTGCTGCCGGAGCTGATGCCGCAGCTGATCGGCGACTGGCTCAAGCAATCGGCCAATGCCTCGTTCTACAACGCGGTGATCTGCCTCGGCCTTTATACTTCGGCGCGCGTCGCCGAGCAGGTGAAGGCCGGCATTCTCAGTCTGCGCAGCGGGCAGCGCATGGCGGGGCTCGCCATGGGCCTGACGCTGCCGCAGACCTATCGCTACGTGCTGCTGCCGATGGCATTCCGCATCATCCTGCCGCCGTTGAGCTCGGAATTTCTCAATATCATCAAGAACTCCTCGGTGGCGCTGACCATAGGCCTCATCGAACTCACCGCGGCCGCGCGCTCGATGTCGGAGTTTTCCTTCCAGGTGTTCGAGGCCTTCACGGGCGCGACCGTCATCTACATCATCATCAATATCATCGTCGTCGCCGGCATGCGCTGGCTCGAACAGCGCGTTGCGGTGCCTGGCTTCATCAGCATGGGTCAGCCTGCGCCAGCGCATTGAGGAGCCGCGATGTTCTCCAACTTCGACTGGGACGTCATCATCCGCTCGCTGCCGTATCTTTTTTTCGACGGCATGCGCTTCACGATCATGCTGACGCTGATGGCGACCGCGGGCGGCATCGTGATCGGCACGCTGCTGGCACTGGCACGGTTGTCGACCATCCCCGGCCTTTCCCATGTGGCCGGCGCCTATGTGAATCTGATCCGGTCGATGCCGCTCGTGCTCGTGATCTTCTGGTTCTATTTTCTCGTGCCCTACATTGGTCAATGGCTCACCGGTGCGGCGCGGCCGATCCAGGTCGGCGCGTTTCTCTCGGCATTGGTGACGTTCACGCTGTTTGAAGCCGCCTATTTCTGCGAGATCATGCGTGCCGGCATCCAGTCGATCCCGCGTGGCCAGGTGCAGGCGGCACAGGCGCTCGGCATGCCCTACTGGACCGCAATGGGCGAAATCATCCTGCCGCAGGCCTTCCGCAACATGGTGCCGGTGCTGCTGACGCAAACCATCATCCTGTTTCAGGACACCTCGTTGGTCTACGTGATCTCGGTCACCGACTTCTTCGGCGCCGCATCGAAAGTGGCCCAGCGCGACGGACGACTGGTTGAAATGTATCTCTTCGCCGCCGCCATGTACTTTGTGATTTCACTCGCCGCATCCCACTGGGTGCGCCGTCTCCAGCAGCGCATCGCCATCATCCGCTGAGTCACAGTGCCATGATCACGATCAGCAACGTCAGCAAGTGGTACGGCACCATGCAGGTGCTTAAAGATTGCAGCACCGGTGTCGCCAAAGGCGAAGTGGTGGTTGTGTGCGGTCCTTCGGGTTCCGGCAAGTCCACGCTGATCAAGTGCGTCAACGGGCTCGAGCCTTTCGAAAAGGGCTCGATCATCGTCGACGGGATTCCGGTCGGCGACCCCAAGACAAATCTGCCGAAGCTGCGTGCGCGCATCGGCATGGTCTTCCAGCACTTCGAACTCTTCCCTCATCTCTCGGTCATGCGCAACCTGTCGTTGGCGCAGGTGAGAGTGCTTGGCCGCGACCCGAAGGCCGCCGAGGAGAAGGGCCGCAAGCTGCTCGAACGCGTCGGCCTGAGCGCGCATGCCGACAAATTCCCCGGCCAGCTGTCAGGCGGCCAGCAACAGCGCGTCGCAATCGCGCGGGCACTGGCGATGGACCCGATCGCAATGCTGTTCGACGAGCCGACCTCAGCGCTCGATCCGGAAATGATTCAGGAAGTCCTCGACGTGATGGTGACGCTCGCCAGGGACGGTATGACCATGATCGTGGTCACCCATGAAATGGGCTTTGCCCGCAAGGTTGCGAACCGCGTCGTTTTCATGGACAAGGGCGAGATCGTCGAGGATGCGTCGACCGTCGACTTTTTCGGCAAGCCGCGCAGCGAGCGCGCACAGATGTTCCTGTCCAAAATTCTGCAGCATTGAGCAACGGCTTGGTGCCGGCGCGGATCTGATTATACTGAATGCCATGAAACACGACGAACACCATCACGGCCACGGCTCGGAGCTGACCGAGATGCAGCTGCGCGTGCGGGCGCTCGAATCGATCCTGACCGAGAAGGGTTATGTCGAGCCTGCCGCGCTCGACGAGCTCATCGAGACTTATGAAAAGAAAATCGGCCCCCGCAACGGCGCGCGCGTCGTTGCAAAAGCCTGGGTCGATCCGGCCTTCCGCAAATGGCTGTTCGAGGATGGCACGGCGGCCATCGGATCGCTGGGTTATGGCGGCCGGTCAGGCAATCATCTTGTTGCGCTGGAGAACACGCCCACCGTTCACAACATGGTCGTCTGTACGCTCTGCTCCTGTTACCCGTGGGCTGTCCTTGGTCTGCCGCCGCTGTGGTACAAGTCTGCACCATACCGCTCACGTGCGGTCTCCGAGCCGCGCACCGTGTTGCGCGAATTCGGAGTCGAGCTTCCCGATACCACCGAAATCCGCGTCTGGGACTCGACTGCGGAGTTGCGCTACCTCGTCATTCCGATGCGGCCTGATGGCACCGACGGCTGGACCGAGGAACAACTGGCTGCGCTGGTGACACGCGACAGCATGGTCGGCACCGGATTGCCGAGACGGGTTGCGGCATGAACGGGGCGGCGGATATGGGGGGCATGCACGGCTTCGGTCCGGTCGAGATCGAGGCAAATGAGCCGGTCTTTCACGCCGACTGGGAAAAGAAGGCGTTCGCGCTGAACATGGCGATCGGCGTCGCAAATATCTGGAATCTCGACGAGTTCCGCTTCGCCCGCGAAAGCCTGCCGCCGCCGCAATACCTGAACATGAGCTATTACGGGCTCTGGGTGGCGACGCTCGAGAACATGATGCTCAGCTACGGGATGACGACCCCGGAAGAGCTCAGGAGCGGACATGCGCTGCAACCGGGGAATAACGCGAAACAGCCGGTCACCGCGGCACAGGTCGCGAACATGGTGCGGTGCGGCTCGCCGTATGACCGGCCGGCGCCGGCGCCGGCGAAATTCAAGGTCGGCGACAAGGTTCGCGCCCGCAACATGCACCCGAAGACGCACACGCGGCTGCCGCGCTACGTGCGCGGGCACGCAGGCGAGGTCGTCCGCATCGTCGGTTGTCACGTTTTCCCCGACAGCAACGCGAGCAAAAAAGCGGAAGAGCCGCATTGGCTCTATACCGTACGCTTCGATGGGCGCGAGCTGTGGGGGCCGGACTCCGACCCCAGGGTGAAGGTCGCGATCGAGGCCTGGGAGCCGTACCTCGAGCCGGCGTGACCGCACGCCCCTGTTGTTACCGCGCTAGCTTGTCGCCGGAAGCGGCCCGAACGCGGGTGGCGGAATTCGCCGCCTCGATGCCGCCTCATATTCCGAAGCGATGCGAAGCAGCACGTCTTCCTTTCCGGGTTCCGCCCGGAACACCAGCGAAAAGGGAAGTCCGGGGGGCGGCACGATCGTAAGCCTGTTCGACTTTTCGTGCAGATAGCGCTTGCGGTCCGGACTGAGCCTGTAGACCGGATCATAAACCTCGGTGACGTAGCCGGCCGGAATCAGGACCTCCGTCAGGCCGGCGTTCGGACCGCTCAGGGATTCCGGCGTGAGATTATTCCGGAACCCCTGTCCGGCTCCGCCGATGAGCCCCGGGGGCCAGGGCGTGTGCACACGCACCAGCGCATCCAGATGATTTTCGTAGATCACCATCATCTCCGCGCGCCGGAGCAGCTCGCGCAGCATGATGCGCTCGTTGACGCCCTGACGCTCGCCGAGCGGATTGCGCATGTCGCGCACTTCGTCCCAGTTGAGAAAACCGGCGCGCTGATCGTCGCCCCAGAATTTCGAGCGGGCATTCAGCGCGGTGAAGTCGGTAAGCGTCTCCCTGAAACCCCTCTCCTCCCAGTCAGCTGCACGCCGCGACAGATACTGATTGATATGGAAGCGGAATGCGGTCTGCTGCGCCTGGTGCTGCACGGTCGCAAGGTCGAGATTGGCGGGCGCCCTGATACGCCCTTCGGCAAGCTCGACCATATAATCCATCGGCTTCATGTTGCCGGAGCCGAAGACCTTGCCTGGCTGAAACTCGGTCGGCTCGATGGCCGCCGCAAATTCCTTGAAAAGCGGTTGGCCCGCCTCGTCGAGACGAAACAGTATGTCGGGCATGATGACCGGTACGAGCCGCGCAAGTGCCACGCGATAATCGACGGTCATCTGCTCGATATCGGGGTCGGGCGTCCACAGCGGGTCGGATGATTCGACCAGCGCCGCACTGAGCTTCCCGCCCAGGACCGTCTTGATTTCTTTCGCTGCCGCCGTCGTGATCGGCACTTCGGTGAGATGACCGGGACGCACGATCATCGATTCGCGAATGACCCCGATGCGCAGCCCCTCAAGCGCTCCGTCCCTGCCGCGGCCCTTGGCGTACGAGGCATAGGACGTCAGGATCGAGGGGCGCGGCACGGTGGTAAACGGATCGCGCGGATCGTAATAGCCTTCGGCCGAATCACGCAGCGCATCGAGCACTTTCGCAGCGTCGCCGATCGTGCGCGCATGCACACCGGTGCGGTCGACGTGGATGTCGGCCCCGATCGCACCGCCTTCGAAACCGAGCATCGACTTGTGCGGCAGGATCAGCGCCACGGCGTTATGGTTCGATGGCCCGCGGCAGGATGCCCTCGTCTCCTCGCCGAGGCTGCACATGACCATGTTAACGCTCACCGATACGGCCGAGCCTGAACTTGATCCGAGCGACGCCGCGCGCGTCGTGTCGTACGGATTCGCTGGATTCCCGCCCCAGGTGCTGCGCTGATAGCCGAGCGTTGAAGGAAGGACTTTCGTCGGCCGGTGCGGTCCTTCGGGCGCGTCGGGACGGCCATTGTATTCGGTGTTTACCGCCTTTGCGAAAATGATCGCGCCTTTCTTCCGCAGCTGGTCGACGAGAACATGGTCGCGCGCCGGGAAATCGATGTCATAACGCGCGTCGCCCCCGCCCGTTGAGCGCATGTCCCTGGTGTCGAAGGAGTCCTTGAACGAAAACACCACGCCGTACATGGGCATGGCGTCGAGATCGGGATTACGGCCGTATTTCTCGTCGAGCGCAGCCGCCTGCTCAAGAGCGTCGGGAAGGTGCCGGAAATATTCGCACACCGGCGGCGCGCCCTTCGGCAGAGGCCCTTTGGACGGATGCAGATCGTAGTCGCCCCGGCAGGTCACCGAACGCTCGCCGCGGATATTGAGCGTCGCCAGTGCGTTCACCCGGCCGGCGTTGGGAATGCCAACCACCATTCCGAACTGCTGCTGCACCGAAGGATCTGATGCCGTTGCCTCCATCCGTCCGAACTCGAGGGGCGGACCGATATATAGGTCGAGGTCGGGCAGAAGATCGGCCGCTTTCACGGTCTTTGTCGGGAATTGCAGCGGCTCGCCGGCGCGGACCGTGCCCGCCGCTTTCGCAACATCCCGGCCGTCTTCCGTGACCAGCATGCTGGCTACCCCGTTGAAGGCCCGGACGCGGGCAAGGTAGTGGCGAACGACGGCAACGCAGGTCGTCTCCCCCGCCCTGATGGCGGCGTGCAACTCGTCGATGGTCGCTTCTTCGAGCTGAAACTTTGTCCGCGGCGAACTCAGACGCTGATCCATGGTCCCTCTTACGAAAAGCAGCAGCTTGATCGATAGCACAGCCCCCAACGGTCGCTGCCCGCATCCTGCCTCGCGCGGGACGGATCGATTGGCACCCCGCGGGACATTGAAGCCCCCCTCCGTTTACGATCGCAAGTTATTTGCACTAGGATTTGTCCCGCCATTGTGGAGGAGTTCTGCATGCAACCACCAAAGGCCTTCGTGCTCGAGGCGCATGGCGCCAGAATGCCGGCGATCGGCTTTGGCACCATGGAACTGCCCCATCGGCCGGTCGAGCTCGTCGTCGCGGCAATCGAGGCCGGGTACCGGCACATTGATACCGCGCGAAAATACGGCACCGAAGAGCATGTCGGCGAGGGTATCCGCGCCAGCGGAATTTCACGCAACGAATTGTTCGTCACGACGAAGGTCACGGAAGAGAATGCGCGCGAAGCGGATTTCCTGCGCTCGGCAGAGACCAGTCTGAAGGCGCTTGGCCTCGACTATGTCGATCTGTTGCTGGTGCATTGGCCGCAGCCGAAAGTGCCATTCAGCGAAACGCTTGGGGCTCTTGCCAAGGCAAAGCGCCGCGGCCTGACGCGGCACATCGGCGTTTCGAATTTCACCCTGGCGATGCTCGAAGAGGCCGTGCGTGTCTGCCCCGAACCGCTCGTGACCAATCAGATCGAATATCACGCGTATTTACCGCAGGATCGCATGATCGCGGCACTCAAGGCGCACGGCATGATTCTCACGGCTTATTGCCCGGTTGCGCGCGGCCAGCTCCTCAACGATCCGTTGGTTGGAGAAATCGCCAGGAAACGCGGAAAATCGCCTGCACAGATTTGTCTGCGCTGGCTGGTGCAGCAGCCGATGGTCGCGGCAGTACCGCGCGCCCTCGAGGAGCCGCATATTGCCGGGAATCTCGATGTGTTCGATTTCTCGCTCACGGACGAAGAGATGCAGAAGATTTCCGCGCTGCGGAAGCGTAATATCCGTATCGCCGATCCGCCCGAGCGAGCGCCGAAGTGGGACATTGAGACGGTTGACTGACGTTCCGTCAGGTCAGCGTCGTGAGGCTTTTTCGTCTTGCGAAACATTCCGCGACTTTCAGGCATGTTGCGGATTGAAATTCATCAACATACGATGTGTTCAAACATGTCCGCGACAGCAACGTGGACATCTCGGGGAGATAAACGCGCTGATTGTACCGGCTCAATTTGACGCGCTAAAGCCGTAGTCCGGCCGCGCGTGCCTGAGCCAAAGTTACGGGAGGTCTTTTGAGTTTCTCCTCTCGCGAACGACTGGTTGAAAGTTTGCGTGTTCCCTGCTTCGCGCAGGCAACAGACGTCTTTCCATTGTCAATGCCCGACACTTCGGGCCGCATGCGGGTGCAGGTCGATGCTCCGATGCGGCGGAACGTGCATTGCCGGGTCGCTCAACGCATCAACGCATAAGACAAACGCAGGCGAGGAGGAAGTCATGTCCAGGTCGGGTTTTTCGCGTCGTACATTCCTGCAAGGCAGTGTCGGCCTCACCGTGGCCAATTTCGTGCCGGGCACCACACCCTTCGCCAGTGCCGCCACGATGGAGGAGCAGACAATCGCGGCCGCGAAAGCGGCCGGAAAAGCGGACGTCAACGGGATGATCTGGTCGCCCTATCTCGTGCCCATGAAGCCCGTTATCGCCGAATTCACCAAGGAAACCGGGATCGGCATCGGCGCGGTGCAGGACATTTCGATCTTCGACGCCCCGCAGCGCGCAATGGCTGAGGCTCTGTCGCGTTCGCCGCAGTTCGATTTCATTCATATCGACTCGAACATGATCCCGTCGCTTGCGTCGGCCGGCTACCTCGAGCCACTCGACGACTACATCAAGAAAGCCGGATTCCACCTCGACGCCGTCGCCGACTACGGCAACTTCATGAAGTACGGAGGCCAGACCTACGGCGTTCCCACCGACGGCAACGTGCATATCCAGTACACGCGCAAGGACCTGATCGACAATCCGGACAACAAGAAGCGCTTCGCCGACAAATTCGGCACCGAATTGAAGATTCCGCAGACGTGGGAAGACAACCTGCGACTGCAGGAATTCCTCATGGACCCGTCGAAAGACCTTTACGGCTCCGGCAATCTGCGCAATCGCGCCAACGGCGTGACGTGGTGGTACATGATCTTCTACAGCGCCGGCGGCTTCCCCTTCGATGACGACATGAAGCCGACGATCGATACACCGGCCGGCCAATACGCCGTGGATCTGTATCTCCAGGACAAGAAGGTGAACCATCCGGAGGCGGCGAACTGGGGCACGCCGCAGATGATTCCGCGCATTGCGCAGGGGCATGTGGTCAGCTGCCAGTATTGGGACGGAACCTGCAAGACAATCGCCAACCCGAAGCAATCGAAAACGGTCGGGCAGTTTTACTTCAGTCTCGTGCCGGGCTCGAAATTCACCGGCAAAATGATCCACCGGTCGATCTCGTCGCCTTTGGCCGCGATCCTGATCAACAAATATTCGCCGCGTAAGGCGCAGGCGGCCTATCTCGCGCTGTGGATCGGATCGGGAAAGAACAGCATCCCGATCGTGTCCGATCCGGTCAACGCGTTCAACGACGCCTGGGCCAAGGAACATATGAAGGCGGAGCCGGTGCTGAAGGCCTACACACCAGAGGGCATCAAGGCCGTCGAAACCAATTTCCAGGTCGTTGCGCCGCCGATCTATCTCACCGGCTATCTCGAATTCCAGGACGCGCTCGGCAAGAACCTTTCCGAGGCCTATGTCGGCCAACTGCCGGCCAAGGACGTCCTGAAGAAAACCGAGAACGAATGGAATGCGATCATCGGGCGCATCGGCCGCAGCAAGCTCAAGAAGGACCTCGCGAGCTACAAGGCGGTCATGCCGACGCGCGCCGTTCCGGCCTGACGGGCCGAAACATCTGCCGGACTGGCACATTTTGGCTGGTCCGGCACCTCACAACTGAAGAGCCAGAGCATGGCCGTCGGCGTCCTTTCAGCCGCAGAAGCACCATCCGAAACATCGGCACGCAGCCGATCGCGCCGCCGCGCGGTCCGGCAGTTCAAGCTTTCGCTCCTGCTGCCGTTGATCGCGCTGTTCGTATTTCTGCTGATGCCGGTGCTTCTGCTGCAGCTTTATTTTTCGTTTCATCAGTGGACGGTATACCTCAGCTCCTGGTGGGACGCGGAGTTCGTCGGTCTCGACCTTTTCCAGGAGGTGCTGACCGATCCACGCTTCGGCTGGGCCATCGTGCGCTCGCTCGCTTTCGCGACCGGTTCGACACTGGGCTGTTTTGTGTTCGGCTTCGTACTCGCCTACCTCATGTACAAGCCGTTTCGCGGCCAGGCGATCTACTACATCATCTTCATCCTGCCGATGCTCACCGTCCCGGTCGTCGTCGCCTACACGGCCGAGATGATGTTGTACCAGAGCGGTCCGATCAACGATCTCATCTCGCGGATCATCGGCGTCGACTTCAAGCCGGCCTGGCTGACCAATCCCGACATCGCGCTTGCCACCGTCGCGCTGCTCGAAATCTGGAACTGGACGCCGTTCTCGTTCATCATTCTGCTTGCCGGGCTGGCCGCCATCCCGAAGGAGCCGATCGAGGCAGCCGAAATACTCGGCGCATCGAAATGGCGGATCTTCTGGGAGGTGCAGCTTCCGCTGCTGCGCCCTGTCATCCTGCTGGCGCTGGTGCTGCGCTTCCTCGAGGCGATGGCCGAGTTTCCGAAGACCTGGGCGCTGTTTCAGGGCGGCCCGGGATCGGCGACGGAAACCCTGCCGGTCTACATCTTCATGACGACCTGGCAGTACTTCCAGATCTCGAAGGGCGCGGCGATGTCCTACATCGTCATGCTGCTGATGATCATCATCGTGCTGGTCGCGATTCACCTGCTGCGGCGCGAGAAGCGCTCGCTCGATCAGATGTATGAGATGCGCACGACGGAAGCGGGGGGCTGAACGATGGTCACCAAGTCGCGCCGCCGTCTGATCTCCGCCACCGTTCGCTACGTCATCCTCACGGTCTGGGCGATCCTTGCTTTCTTTCCGATCTACTGGATGGTGTCGACCTCGTTCAAGCCCGACATCCAGTGGTTCGCCTGGCCGCCGGTCTATTTTCCCAGTCCGCCGACGCTGACCAACTACATGAATGTCTGGCTCGGCGCAGAGCAATATGACCAGACGCAATATGCAATCTCGTCGCAGACGCCGCTGGTTTCGCTCTGGAATTCCACGGTAATCGCTTTCACGTCGACCTTCCTTGCGGTCGCGTTTGGTTCGGTTCTTGCCTACGGCGTCTCCCGCTACCGCATTCTTTCGGAAGCGCGGATGTTCCAGCTTCTGATGCTGCGCATGATCCCGCCGATCGTCGTGGTCGCTCCGCTGTCGCTTTATTACTCCGCGCTCGGCCTGCTCGACACGCGCATCGGCCTCATCATGGTCTATTTCCTGACCACGCTCCCTTATGCGGTCTGGATGACCAAAAGCTTCATCGATGAGGTGCCCCGCGAAGTGGAGCAGGCTGCCGAGATTCTCGGCGCCTCGCGTTGGCGCACGGTCTTCGAGATCGTCTTGCCCCTGATCCGCTCCGGCCTCGTGGCGACCTTCCTTTTCATTCTCATTCTGACCTGGAGCGAATACCTTCTGGCGCTCATCATCACCAAAACGCAGGTGTCGACGCTGCCGATCGAGCTGTCGAAATATCAAGGCTCGACGGAAGGTCGCGTTTATGGCCGGCAAGCGGCCCTTGCCGTCGGAATAACGATCCCGCTGATGATTGTCGGTCTCGTCATCCGGAAGCACCTCGCGCGCGGGTTCAGTTTCGGAATGGTACGGAGATAACCGTGGCGCGGATCGACCTCATCAATCTGAACAAATCGTTCGGTGCCGTTCAGGCAGTGAAGAATCTGAATTTCACCATCGAGGACGGGGAGTTTGTTGTCTTCGTAGGACCGTCCGGCTGCGGCAAGACAACGACGTTGCGCATGATTGCCGGCTTCGAGGATCCGACTTCGGGAGAAATTCGTATTGACGGACAGGTCGTCAACGATCTCGAGCCCAGAGACCGCAATCTCGGGATGGTCTTCCAGAGTCATGCGCTGTTCCCTCACAAGAACGTCGCGCAGAACATCGAGTTCGGCCTGCGCATGAAGAAGGTTCCCTCGGAGGAGCGGGTCCGGCGCGTGCGCGAAGTGGCGGAGATGGTCCGCATCGGGCATTTGCTGGACAAGATGCCGGCCCAGTGCTCGGGCGGCGAATCACAGCGTATCGCGCTGGCGCGCACGCTCGTGACAAATCCATCCACCTTTCTCCTTGACGAACCTTTGTCCAGCCTCGACGCGAAGCTTCGCCGTGAACTGCGTGCCGAATGCGACCGGCTGCATCAGGTGCTCAAGCGTACGTTCATTTTTGTGACGCACGATCAGGAAGAGGCGATGACCCTCGCCGACCGCATTGTCGTCATGCGGGACGGCGAGATCGTGCAGGTCGGCTCGCCGATGGAAATCTATTCAAAACCCGTGAACTACTTCGTCGCCGATTTCTTCGGCTCGCCTTCGATGAATCTCGTTGCCGGCGACGTGGTGCGCGAAAACGGCGTCACGCGTTTTCGCTCGGCGCTGTTCGACATTCCGCTACCGGAGCGATTGAAGTCGGCCGGCCCCGGCAAGGGAACCCTGGGAATCCGGCCCGAGCATGTCCGGGTCAACGCCGGCGGCAAGTCCGAGGTCGCCCTGCCTGTGCGCCTCGTCGAACCGCTCGGCAAGGACACTTTGCTCTATTTCGAGGGGGGCGCCGAGCGCCCGTTCGTTGCGGTGAGCGAGGGCTTGAGCATGGCCGACACGAAAATCGGCGAGCGGCTGATGGTTTCCCTGGACGAGCGGCGCATGCATTTGTTCGACGCCCAGGGACGCAGCGTGAGCGCGCCGTAAAGCGAGCATTCCACACCCCGGGGGAGTTAATGGACTACCGAGAAAAGAGCGAAATCCGCGACGGCATGCGGATCGACTGGGATATGCCGATCAAAATGGACGACGGGATCGTGCTCCGCTGCGACATCTACCGTCCGGTCGCCGAGGGGAAATACCCGGTGATCATGACTCTCGGGCCTTACGGCAAGTGGCTGCACTTCGAGGATCTCTACAAGACGCAATGGGACCGGATGTGCGCCGATCATCCGGACGTGCCCACGGACTCGACCAACAAGTATCAATGCTGGGAGGTGGTCGATCCGGAGAAATGGGTTCCCGACGGTTATGTCTGCATCCGGGTCGACAGCCGCGGCGCCGGCCGTTCGCCCGGCGTGATCGACATCTGGTCCCTGCGGGAGGCGCAGGACCTCGCCTGCTGCATCGAATGGGCCGGGACGCAGCCCTGGTCGAACGGCAAGGTCGGCCTCAACGGCATTTCCTATTACGCGCAGAACCAGTGGCAGACGTCGGCGCTGCAGCCAAAGCACCTGGCCGCGATCTGCACCTGGGAGGGCGCGGCCGATTTCTACCGCGACATGGCGCATCATGGCGGAATTTTCAACCGCGGCTTCGTGCAGGACTGGTCGAAGGCCCAGGTCTATTCCGTCCAGAACGGACGCGGCACGCGCGGCTTCAGGAGCCGCATGAACGGCGACTGGGTCTCCGGGCCGGAGACGCTTTCGGAGGAGCAGCTCGGCCGCAATCGCCGCGATTTCTACGAGGACTGCATCTCGCGCAAGCTCGACACCGACCCCTTCTGGCAATCCCGCATGCCGGACTGGACGAGAGTGAAGACTCCGCTGCTGTCCTCGGCGAACTGGGGCGGACAGGGTCTGCACCCGCGCGGAAATTTCGAGGGCTTCGTGCGCGCGGCCTCCGAACAGAAATGGCTCGAGGTCCACGGTATCGAGCACTGGACGCATTTTTATACGAACTACGGCGTCGGCCTGCAGAAGAAATTCTTCGGTCATTTCCTCAAAGGCGAGAATACGGGCTGGGACAAGCAGCCGAAGGTCCTGCTCCAGGTCCGCCATCCGGGCGAGAAGTTCGTCGAGCGGCATGAGAATGAATGGCCGCTCGCGCGCACGCAGTGGACCAAATTCTATCTCCATCCCGGAGACATGACGCTCTCGGCCAGCCCGCAGTCGTCGGCGGGAACTGTGACCTATGCCGGAATGAGCGAAGGCGTAACCTTCCTGTCGGAACCGCTCGAGCAGGAAACCGAGATCACCGGCCCGATCGCCGCCAGGCTCTGGGTATCGTCGGCGACCGAAGATGCCGACCTGTTCCTGGTGGTGCGCGCATTCACGCCGGACCTCAAGGAGGTCACGTTCCAGGGAGCGCTGGACGCCCACACCCCGATCGCTCAAGGGTGGCTGCGCTGCTCGCACCGCAAGCTCGATCCAAAGCTGACGCTGCCATACCGGCCCTACCATACGCATGACGAGGAGCAGAAGCTCACCCCCGGCGAGGTCTACGAGGTCGATGTCGAGGTCTGGCCGACCTGCATTGTCTTGCCGAAAGGCTATCGCCTCGCGCTGTCCGTCCGTGGCACCGACTACGTCTATCCCGGCGAACCGGGCGCAGGCGTGGAGACGCTCGGCAAGGTCTGGACCGGCGTCGGGCCTTTCACGCATGACGATCCGCGTGACCGGCCGCCTGCCGTGTTCGGAGGCAACGTCACGTTGCACGCCGGCCCCGGCCGTGAGGCGCATGTGCTGCTGCCCATCATCCCGAAGAAATAGCGCCATCCGCATCCGTCAGGAGTGAGAAATCATGAGCTATCGTGAAGTGAGCGAGGTCCGCGACGGCATGCGCATCGACTGGGACATGCCGATCACGATGGACGACGGCATCGTGCTGCGTTGCGATGTGTTCAGGCCCGTGAAAACCGGCCGGTACCCGGTCATCCTGAGCTACGGTCCCTACGGCAAGTGGCTGCATTTCGAGGACGGCTACAAGACCGCGTGGGATCGCATGGCGCTCAAGCATCCCGACGTCATGGCCGGCTCGACAAACAAGTACCAGAGCTGGGAGGTTTGCGACCCCGAGAAATGGGTGCCGGACGGTTATGTCTGCGTGCGCGTCGACTCACGCGGCTGCGGCCGCTCTCCCGGTTATGTCGAGCATTGGTCGCCGCGCGAAACGAAGGACTTCCACGATTGCATCGAGTGGGCCGGGACGCAGCCATGGTCGAACGGCAAGGTGGGCCTGAGCGGCATCTCCTACTACGCCATCAACCAGTGGCAGGTCGCGAGCCTGCAGCCGAAGCATCTCGCGGCCATCTGCGTCTGGGAGGGCTTCGCCGATTTCTACCGCGAGCTCAGCCACAACGGCGGCATCTACAACACGTTCGCGCAGAACTGGTACGACATGCAGGTCAAGACCGTGCAATACGGTCTCGGCACGAAGGGGCACCGCAGCCGCATGAACGGTGACTGGGTATCGGGACCGGAGACGCTCACCGCCGAGCAGATGGGCGCAAACCGTTACGATCTCGGCAAGACGTATTTCGCGCATCCGCTCGACGACGATTTCTACAAGGCCATGCGGCCGGACTGGTCGAAAGTGAAGGTGCCGATGCTGTCTGCCGCGAACTGGGGCGGGCAACCGCTGCATCCGCGCGGCAATTTCGAGGGATTTTACCGTGCAGCTTCGAGGCAAAAATGGCTTGAAGTGCATGGCATCGAGCACTGGACGCATTACTACACCGACTACGGCATCGGTCTGCAGAAGAAATTCTTCGGATATTTTCTCAAGGGAGAGCGCAACGGCTGGGACCGTCAGCCGCGCGTCCAACTCAATATCCGCCACCCGGGCGAAAAATTCGTCATTCGCCACGAAGATGACTGGCCGCTTCCGGGCACCCAATGGACCAAATTCCATCTGGCCACGGACGCACAGAAACTGGTCACGACCGCACCTGAGGGCTCGGCGAAGGTCACCTTCGATGCCATGGGTGACGGCGTCACGTTCCTGACCGGGCCGATGAAAGAGGAAACCGAGATCACCGGGCCGGTGGCCGCCAAGCTGCATGTTTCATCATCGACCAGCGATGCCGATCTCTTCCTGGTGCTGCGCGTATTCTCCCCCGACATGAAGGAAGTGGTGTTCCAGGGGGCTCTCGATCCGCACACGCCGATCGGGCAAGGCTGGCTGCGGGCGTCTCATCGCAAGCTCGACAAGGACCTGACACGGCCGTTCCGGCCCTATCACACGCACGACGAAAAGCAGCCGCTCAGGCCGGGAGAGGTGTACGAGCTCGATATCGAAATCATTCCCACCTGCATCGTGGTGCCGAAGAACTACCGCATCGCGCTGAGCATTCGCGGTCGCGATTACGTCTACCCCGGCGGCTCGGGCGGCAAGCTCTCCAACATGAAGAACGAGTTCACCGGCAACGGGCCGTTCCTGCACGACGACCCGCGTGACCGGCCGCTGGAGATCTACGGCGGCCGGACCACGCTGCACCTCGGCGGCGGCCGGGAGAACTTCGTCCTGCTGCCGGTCATCCCGCCGCGCAAAGGCGCGGCCGCAAAGGCCAAAGCCAAATCATCGAGGCCGGCAAAGCGGGCGGCACGGAAAAAGCGGCGGTAGGCCGGGAGCTATCGCACTAGAGTGCCGACCCCCAGTCGGTGCGCGTGGCGCGCTTGAAGAGTATGCCGTCGCGACGCGAGAACAGCTGGCTGCCTGCCGATCCGTCCGGGCGGCACAACTTCAGCGTCACACGGCCGCTCGCTTTCCGGGGACGGGCTATCACACGCGGGCCGGTGGCCGCTCCGGTCTTCCGCGAGACGGCGATGTAGCTGAATTTCTCGTCTTCCCAGGGCGCGTCCGCCGCCTTGGCCTGCCGGTGGATGCGCGAGCGAGCGACACGGCGCGCAAAATGGTACCAGTCCGGCGGCTCAAGCGGGCACGCCTTTGCATGCGGACACGGCGCAATCACCTTGGCGCCAGCCTCGACCAGCTGGCGCCGTGCCGAGAGGATCCTCTGCCAGCCGGCGGGGGTTCCGGGCTCGACAATGACGAGCGTGTCTCCGGTCAGTGACCACAGTTGCCCGACAAGTCGCCGCCGATCCTGCGGAGCAAGCTCGTTCAGCACATAGGCCACGCTGACCAGGTCGCGTGGTCTGCCCCCGATTTCCTCCACGGCGGCATCGGACGTGCGCCACGTCATCTGCGGCTGCCGCAGTCCCGCCGCGAGTCGCTCGCCGAGCGCGCGGAAAATCGGACTTGCTTCGATCAGCAGCGCGTCGGCGAGATCGGGCCAGCATCCGGCCGCCGCCCAGACGGCTGTGCCGGGCCCGGCGCCGACGTCGAGGATGGTCTTGGGCTCAAAACCAGGTCGGGCTTCGGCGACCGCCGCAAAGCTTGCGCGAACGGCCGCGTAGGTCGCGGGCAGACGGACCGCGAGATAGGCGAGTGCGTCGCGGTCGCTGGCGATGTGGACTTTGCAGTCATCCCGCTCTTCCCGGTAGCGCCTCGACAAAGCCGAAGCAGCCGCGCCGAGCGCGTGGAGTGGCACGCCGGTCAACGCACGCTCGACGGCGCTGCGCAGCAAGAGCGGCAATTCCATGAGTCACCTGAAACCGAACCGCTTCGGATGGCGGTCCCGAGAGGACTTCCGCAATACGGCCGTGTACTTTTTGACCATAGCTTCATCAGGCTTTGCTCAGCGGACGTTCCGTTCGATGCCTTAAGCTTCAGGCGCTTGCCGGACAACGCCGCTATTTCCAGCAATTGCCACGTTTTACTATATGTCACCAATCGGTAACTTCAATATAAGTCACCGGCCAGTGACATATTGACATGTAACTGATCAGTGACATATAGTAGTCAAATAGGACACTGACCCATGCGCCTGAGAACGCCTCTCGATATCGGCCAAGCGATCCGCGACAACCGCCGCCGGCTGGGTCTAGATCAAGACGACTTGGCAAAGCGTGTCGGCGTCAGTCGTAAATGGCTCATCGACGTTGAACGGGGAAAACCGGGTGCTCCTATCGGGCTACTTCTTCGCACCCTCGATGCACTTGGTCTGCGACTGTCTCTGGATACGGCCGGGACCTCCCGCAAACGGCCCGTCAAACCTGTTTCGACCATAGATATCGATCGCGTGCTCGACCGTGCCAAGGGCATTCGCGGCAAATGAACGGGCGACAGCTCATTGCCCTTTTCAACGATCGCACCGTGGGCGTAGTCACCCGCGACCGCAATGGACGCTTCAAATTCGCATACGAAGAAACCTGGCGTAGCGCAGAAGGCGCCTATCCGCTGTCCCTGTCTATGCCATTAACGGCCGCCGAGCATGGCCACCGCTACATCGAAGCCTTCCTTTGGGGCCTCTTGCCAGACAACGCTCAAGTGCTCGACCGCTGGGCGCGGCGGTTCCAGGTTTCCCCACGCAATCCGTTCGCGCTTATAAGCTATGTCGGCGAAGATTGTGCTGGTGCTGTGCAGTTCATTCGTCCAGACCGGCTGAATGAGGTCACGGGGCACGGCCCCCCCGCCATCGAATGGCTAAATGAAGACGATGTCGCGAAACGTCTCCGAACGTTACGTGCTGATCACGCCGCATGGCGCAGTCCGAGCGACACCGGCCAATTTAGCTTGGCTGGCGCTCAGCCAAAAACGGCTTTGTTGTTCGAGAATGGACGCTGGGGCGTCCCCTCCGGCCGAACCCCAACGACGCATATTCTAAAACCGCCAACCGGTGAATTCGACGGCCACGCTGAAAATGAACACGTCTGCTTGCGGCTCGCATCCGAGCTCGGTCTAATCACGGCGAATTCCGCTGTTATGCATTTCAAGGACGAGGTTGCTATCGTCATCGAACGGTACGATCGACAAAGGACAGACGGGCGCATTTTGAGAGTCCATCAAGAGGACCTGTGCCAAGCACTCGCGATCCTCCCAACTTCAAAATACGAAAATGAAGGTGGACCTGGAATTAAAGCGAGCGTCGAACTGATTAGAACCGTTTCCACAAACGCTCCCATGGATGTACAGAGCTTCATGGATGCGATTGCCTTCAACTGGATCATTGGAGGAACGGATGCACATGCGAAAAACTATTCCCTGCTGATCGGTGCCGAAGGTCGCGCGCGGTTGGCGCCTCTTTATGACATTGCCAGCATTCTGCCTTACGATTTTGACTTTCAGCGCATCCGGCTGGCGATGAAAATAGGCGGCAAATATCGATTGCGCGATATTGGACTGCGTCAATGGCACAATTTGGCGGGCGAACTGCGATTGGATCGAGACCAAATCACGCGGCGTATTCACGATCTAGCTGTGAACCTCTTGGACGTTTTGCCAACTGTCACGAATGAGGCAAAAAAAGATGGCCTTGATCATCCTTTAATTGAGAAGCTTTCCTCGAGACTCGAGGAGCGCGCGCGTCACTGCATTAGCCTCTTGCGCGGATAACGCGCGCGATCAAAGTCCTGAGCGCCAGGTGAATGATCCACAGGTCTCGTGCCTGACCGGAACATCCGAGCTCGGGTGCACAAAAAGAAGCTCGACGCGGAAAGGGGTATCGCAAATTACAAATTTCTCG
>Ga0070741_10009143_pt1 | contig 19443 bp, 23 predicted proteins | sample Coa_R1_4_FD_66440 | JGI IMG/M metagenome (GOLD analysis project Ga0070741, IMG submission 66440) | Surface soil microbial communities from Centralia Pennsylvania, which are recovering from an underground coalmine fire - Coalmine... | ecosystem: Environmental > Terrestrial > Soil > Unclassified ...
GGATCAACGGCACCATCGAGCGCGCAACGCTACTACGTCACGCGCAGCTCGAGCCTGAGCGCCTGCAGCGCACGTGACGACGGCTCGCCGGCGGTGAGCGCATACACGATCGATGTGCGTCCCGGTGACTTCGCGCGGTAGACAACCACGATCGACGACTTGAGGGTGCGCTCCTCGACCTCGGTGGCGACATGTGCGTTGAACGGCCGCGCGACCCGCCACACGTTCCCATGCTTCGGGGCCGGCAGCGCGAGCGCGACCAGCGTCCCGCGCCGCACGGTCTGCTGCACGATCTTTGCTGCGGGCAGCTTTCCGACCGGTGGCGCGCTCGCTTCGGCCACGCCTCCGAGCACGATCAACGCCACGAGTGCGACCCCCACGGCAAGAACCCGCATGCTGCTCCTTTCGTCGTTTCCCTCTCCAGCATCGCCGTCCGCGCACTTTGTTCTAGATATCCGAACGGTGTCTTGACAAATGGACGACCGCGGCCGTAGCGTCGGCGCCAGCTTCAGCACCGTCGAACCGAGTCTCGAGGAGGACGTTGATGGCTGATCGGGAGACCGAGCTCACCGGGCGGACGACGCGCCGTGGGTTCGTCAAGCGCGCCGGAGCCGGCGCCGGTGGGCTGCTCCTGTCCGGCGTGGCGGCCCAGCCGGTCTGGGCACGGCCGCGTTCTTACGACGCGGGCAACACGATCAAGATCGGCTTCGTCAGCCCGCTTACCGGCCCGGCGGCGGGCTTCGGCGAGCCTGACCCGTACGTGATCGGGCTCGCACGGAAGGCGTTCGCCAAGGGCTTGACGATCGGCGGGCAGCACTATGCGGTCGAGATCCACGAGAAGGACTCGCAGTCGGCGCCGCAGCGCGCGGCGCAGGTCGCGAGCGATCTGATCCACGGCACGAACGTCGACCTGATGCTCGCGACGTCGACGCCGGAGGTCGTGAACCCCGTCTCCGACGCCTCCGAGGCCGCGGGCACGCCGTGCATCTCGACCGTCGTCCCGTGGGAGTCGTGGTACTTCGGCCGCGGCGCGAAGCCTGGCAAGCCGTCGCCGTTCCGCTACACGTACCACTTCTGCTTCGGCGTCGCGAACTTCGCCGACACCTACGAGCATCTGTGGACGCAGGTGAAGACGAACAAGAAGGTCGGCGTGATGTGGCCGAACGACGCGGACGGCAACGCGATCCGCGCGAACCTCGGCCCGCTGCTCGAGAAGGCGGGCTACACGATCATCGACCCGGGCGCCTACCAGGACGGGACGAACGACTACTCCGCGCAGATCTCGAAGTTCAAGCAGGAAGGCGTGCAGATCTTCAACACGTTCCCGATCCCACCCGACTTCGCGACCTTCTGGCGCCAGGCCGCGCAGCAGGGGCTGACGAAGCAGATCAAGATCGCGCAGATCGCGAAGACCGGGCTCTTCGTCAGCCAGGTCTCCGCGCTCGGCTCGCTCGGCTTCAACCTCGCAAGCGGCGCGTACTGGGGGCCGACGTGGCCGTACCGCTCGTCGCTGACCGGCATCACGAACAAGCAGCTCGGTGCGGGCTACGAGAAGCACTCGGGCAAGTACTGGAACCAGCAGGCGGGCCCCAGCCTCGCGCTCTTCGACGTCGCGGCCGCAGCACTCAAGGCGAGCGGCGATCCGAAGAACAAGGACAAGGTCGCAGCAGCGATGAAGACGCTGAACGTGATGACGCCGGTCGGCCAGCTGCACTGGGGGCAGAAGGGCAAGCGAAACCCCGTGCCGAACGTCGTCGCGACGCCGATCCCCGGCGGCCAGTGGGTCAAGGGAAGCGGCAAGTACAAGTACGAGTGGGTTTTCTGCGAGCACTCGGACGACCCGAAGGTCCCGATCCAGGCCAAGCTGAAGCCCTACACGGCCTGAGCAACGACATGGGGTCGGAGGCCCAGCCGATCCTCGACGCCGTCGAGATCCGCAAGCAGTTCGGCGCGCTTGCGGTTCTCGACGGCGTCGACTTCTCCGTCGGGCCCGGCGACGCGGTCGGCATCGTCGGGCCGAACGGCGCCGGCAAGACGACGCTTCTGAACGTGCTCGCAGGCTCGTTGCGCCCGTCGAGCGGGCGCGTGGCGTTCCGCGGGACCGACGTGACGCGGCTCGCGGCAGCCCGACGCTGCCGGCTCGGCATCGGCCGAGCGCATCAGATCCCGCGCCCGTTCGGCGGCATGAGCGTGTTCGAGAACGTGTTCGTCGGCGCCGCGAGTGGCGCCGCGCTTCGGCGCGCACGCTCGTACGAGCGCGTGATCGACGCGCTCGAGCTGTGCGGCCTGGCGGAGCTCGCAAACCGCCGCGCGGAGAGCCTCGGCCTGCTCCACCGCAAGCGCCTCGAGCTCGCGCGCGCGCTCGCGACCGACCCGGCCGTGCTCCTGCTCGACGAGATCGGCGGCGGCCTGACCGACGCGGAGGCGGCAGAGCTCGTGGTCACCGTGAACCAGCTGCGTTCGCGCGGTATCGCGATCGTCTGGATCGAGCACATCGTCCACGTCCTCGTCCAGGTCGTCGAGCGGCTCGTCTGCATGAACGCGGGTCGCGTGATCGCGGACGGCGCACCCGACTCGGTGATGCGCGATGCAGCCGTGATCGACGCCTACCTCGGGCACGGTGTCGCGTGACTGCATTGCTCTCGGTACGCGACCTCGACGCGAGGCACGGGCTGCTGCCCGCTGTGCGCGACGTCTCGTTCGAGGTCGCCGAAGGCGAAACCGTCGCGCTCGTCGGCGCGAACGGAGCAGGCAAGACGACGCTGCTGCGAACGATCGCGGGTGCGCACCGTCCATCGGGCGGGAGCGTGAGCTTCGACGGCCGCGACGTCACGCGCGTCCGTGCGCATGCGCGCGTCGGGCTCGGCATCGCGCTCGTCCCTGAGGGGCGGAAGCTCTTCCCGCAGCTCACGGTCGAGGAGAACCTGCTCGTCGCCCGCCGGCCGCGCGAGAACGGCTGGAACCTCGAGCGCGTGCTCGAGGCGTTCCCCCTGCTGCAGCCGCTGCGCACCCGCATCGCAGCGACGCTCTCCGGCGGCGAGCAGCAGGCGACCGCGATCGGCCGCGCGCTGATGACCAACCCGCGGCTTCTGCTGCTCGACGAGGTGTCGCTCGGCCTGGCGCCGGTCGCGGTCGACGCGGTCTACCGCTCGCTGCAGACACTGATCGAGAGTGGAGCGACGATGGTGCTCGTCGAACAGGATCTCGCACGCGCGCTCGCAGCCGCCGACCGCGTGATCTGCATGCTCGAGGGCCGCGTTGTCCTCACAGGCACGAGCAGCGAGCTGTCGCGCGAGGAGATCACCGGCGCGTACTTCGGCCTGCACGGAGTCGCGCAGTGACGTGGGTCAACGACGTCGTTCAGGGAATCCTGCTCGGCGGCGTGTATGCGCTGCTGGCGTGCGGGCTGGCCCTGATGTTCGGCGTGATGCGGATCATCAACCTCGCGCACGGCGACCTCGCCGTGGTCGGCGCGTACCTCGTGCTGGTCGTCTTGGACCACGCGAACATCTCGCCGTTCCTCGCGCTCGTACCGGTGCTGCCTGTGATGCTGATCGCCGGCTACGGCCTGCAGCGCATCGTGCTCGACCGCGCGCTCCGCGCCGGGGTCCTCGTGCCGCTGCTCTCGACGTTCGGCCTGTCGATCGTGATCCAGAACATCCTGCTCGAAAAGTTCTCACCGGACGTGCGCTCGCTCGGCGGCCAGGCGGGATCGATCGCCACGGGCAGCTGGAGCGTGACGAACGCCATCTCGATCTCCCAGATCGGCGCCTTGATCGTGGTGGTCGCGATCGCGGTCCTGGGCGGTCTCCAGCTCTTCCTCTCGCGCACGCAGGCGGGACGGAGGATGCGGGCGACCGCCCAGGATCCGGATACGGCCGAACTCGTCGGCGTCGACTCGCGCGCGGTCTATGCGCGCGCGACCGCACTCGCCGTGGCGATCGCAGCGGTCGCAGGACTCTTCCTCGCGATCCGCTCGACGTTCTATCCCTTCGCAGGGCCGACGCAGCTGATCTTCGCCTTCGAGGCGGTGGTGATCGGCGGCATGACGTCGCTGTGGGGCACGCTCGCGGGCGGGATGATCCTCGGCGTCGCCCAGACGGTCGGCGGCCAGATCAACACGCAGTACCCGGTGCTCGCAGGGCACATCGTGTTCCTCGCCGTGCTCGCGCTGCGCGCCGCGCTCGGGAGGCAGATCTCGTGACGCAGCCGGCCGTCGTCGAGGCGCCGCGCTTCTCCGTAGAGCGCTGGGGACGCACCTCCGTGCTCGCGGTCTCGTTCGCCGTCGCGCTCGCCGTCGGCTTCGCCTTCGTGCCGCTGCTCTTCAGCCTCAACACGACCGAGAAGGCGACGTCGCTGCTGATCCTCGTCCTGCTCGCGGTGATGTGGAACGCGCTCGCCGGCTACGGCGGGCTGGTGTCGATCGGCCAGCAGGCGTTCATCGGGCTCGGCGCATACGGCACGGTCTGGCTGTGCAACCACAACTGGAACCCGTACCGCGCGATGATCGTCGCGGCGCTCTTCTGCGGCGCTGTCGCGGTCGGCCTCTCCCCCGTCGTGCTCCGCTTCCGCGGCGCGCAGTTCGCGATCGGCATGTGGGTGATCGCGGAAGCGGCCGCGATCCTCGTCTCGCTCGACCAGTCGCTCGGCGCCGGCACCGGCACGTCGCTGATCGAGCTCAACTACTACACGCCGACGCAGCGCCAGCACTACACGTACTGGCTTACGTTCGGCATCACGGTGTTCTTCCTCGCGCTCCTCTTCGTGCTGCTGCGGAGCCGCGTCGGATCGTCGCTGCAGGCGATCCGCGACGACGAAGAAGCGGCTGCTTCCGTCGGGGTGAGCGTCTTGCGCTGCAAGTGGATCCTGTTCGTCGTGGCGGGTGTCGGTTGCGGCGCGGCGGGCGCGCTGACACTCGCCAACACGCTCTTCATCGAGCCGACGTCGATCTTCGGCGTCGACTGGACCGCGTACATGATCTTCATGGTGCTCGTCGGTGGCCTCGGTACGTTCGAGGGACCGATCGTCGGCGCGATCGTCCTGTTCGTGATCCAGAACGAGTTCGGTAACAACGGGGTCTGGTATCTCGTCGGGCTCGGCGGCGCCGCGATGGCCTTTGCGCTGCTCGCCCCGCGCGGCGTCTGGGGGACGCTCGAAGAGCGCTTCGGCTTGCGCGTGATGCCGGTCGGCTACCGGCTACGGAGGCAGTCATGAGGGCAACCGCCGCCGTCACCGAAGCGACGGGCGCGCCGTTCGAGCTGCGCGAGCTCGAGCTCGGCGACCCGCGGCCCGACGAGGTCGTCGTCCGAGTGGCCGCGTCCGGAATCTGCCACACCGACCTGATCTGCCGCGACCAGTGGTACCCGGTACCGCTGCCGGCCGTGCTCGGCCACGAAGGCGCGGGGATCGTCGAGCGCGTCGGCTCCGCGGTGACGAAGGTGGCGCCGGGTGACCGCGTCGGAATGACGTTTCACTCGTGCGGACGCTGCGAGACCTGCCAGACCGGCAAGCCTGCGTACTGCCACGCGTTCTTCGAGCACAACTTTGCGTCGAGCAGGCCGGCGGACGGCTCGAGTGCGTTCGGCGACGTGCACGCGCACTTCTTCGGGCAGTCGAGCTTCGCGACGCTCTCGCTCGCGAACGAGCGGAACGTAGTGAAGCTCCCTGCGTCGATTCCGCTCGAGGTGGCGGCGCCCTTCGGCTGCGGGATCCAGACGGGAGCCGGCGCTGTGCTGAACAGCGTGGCCGCACCGGCGGGCAGCAGCATCGCGGTCTTCGGCACCGGCACCGTCGGCTGCGCGGCGATCCTTGGCGCCGTGGTCGCCGGGTGCACGACGATCGTCGGCGTCGACGTGCGCCCCGCGCGACTCGAGCTCGCTCGCGCGCTCGGCGCGACGCATGTCGTCGACGGCGGAGAAGGCGACGCGGTCGAGGCGATCCGTGCCCTCACGAACGGCGGGGCCGACTTCGCGCTCGAGACCACCGCGTCCGCGGCGGTGCTGCGCTCCTGCGTCGACTGCCTCGCGCCAACCGGGGTGGCGGGCGTGATCGGTGCGCCCGCGTTCGGCACCGAAGTGTCGCTCGACGTGAACACCATCCTCACCGGCGGCCGCGTCGTCCGTGGCATCGTCGAGGGGGACAGCATCCCCGACGTGTTCCTACCGCGACTCGTCCGGCTCTGGGAGCAAGGACGCTTCCCGGTGGAACGACTGATGACCTTCTACGACTTCGACCAGATCGAGCAGGCCGCGCACGACGCCGAGTCCGGCGCGGCCGTCAAAGCAGTGCTGCGCATGCAGTGACGAAAGGAGCGAGACGTGACGAGTGTTGAATCCGGGGTTCGCGAGTACGGCCACTTCATCGACGGCGAGTGGAGGGCCGCCGAGAGCGGCGCGACGTTCGACGACCGCGACCCGTTCACCGGCGACACCGTCGCGCGCGTCGCGGCGGGCACGCGCGCGGACGCGGCGCGCGCCGTCGCCGCCGCCGCGGCCGCGTTTCCCGCCTGGTCGCAGGCAGTCCCCGCCGAGCGGCAGCGCATCTTCCTGAAAGCTGCCGACATCCTCGAAAGCCGCCGGGACGAGGTCGTCGGCCTGCTCGCACGCGAGACCGGCGCGACCTTCGGCTTCGCCATGTTCCAGCTGGGGTTCGTGCCCGGCCTCCTGCGGCAGGCGGCGGCCGCGGCCTACGCGCCGGTGGGGCAGATCATTCCCTCTGACCATCCCGGTACGCTCGCACTCGGCCTGCGCAGGCCGGTCGGCGTGGTCGGTGCGATCGCGCCGTGGAACGCGGCGCTGATCCTGAGCGCGCGCTCGATCGCGGCGCCGCTCGCGCTCGGCAACACGGTCGTGCTCAAGCCGTCCGAGCTCTCCCCCGTCGTCGGCGGCCTGCTCTGGGGCGAGGTGTTCGCGGAGGCGGGCCTGCCGGCCGGGGTGCTGAACGTCGTCACCCACGGGCCCGGCGAGGCGGCGCCGATCGGCGACGAGCTCGTCGAGAACCCCGCCGTCCGCCGCATCAACTTCACCGGCTCGACGGAAACCGGGCGCAGGCTCGCCGAGGCAGCCGGGCGGCACTTGAAGCGCGTCGTGCTCGAGCTCGGCGGCTACAACCCGCTGATCGTCCTCGACGACGCCGACCTCGACTACGCGGTCAACGCGTCGGCGTTCGGCGCCTTCCTGCACCAGGGGCAGATCTGCATGTCGGCGCGGCGCATCATCGTGCAGCGCGGGATCGCCGACGAGTTCACGGAGCGGCTCGCGGCGAAGGCGGGCGGGCTCAAGGCGGGCAACCCGAACGAGCCCGACACGATCATCGGGCCGCTGATCAACGAGGCCGCGCTGGCAATGGTGAAGGAGCGCGTCGACGATGCCGTCGCAAAGGGCGCGAAGCTCCTCGCCGGTGGCGAGACGGATGGGCCGTGCTACCGCGCGACGGTGCTCGCCGACGTGCCCGCCGAGTCCGACTTCGCGCGCTTCGAGACATTCGGGCCGGTCGTCGCCGTCGAGGTCGCGGACAGCCCGGAGGACGCGGTTGCACGCGCGAACGCGACGAGCTACGGCCTGAGCGCGGGCATCCTCACCGCGGACACCGACCGCGGCTTCGCGCTTGCGCAGCAGATCGAGTCGGGGATCGTGCACGTCAACGACCAGCCGGTCGGCGATGAGCCGCAGATGCCGTTCGGCGGCGTCAAGGACTCGGGCTGGGGCCGCTTCGGCGGGCAGGCAGTGATCGACGAGTTCACCGAGCTGCGCTGGATCACCGTGCAGGGAGGCGCGGGCCACCCGTTCCCGTTCTGAGGCGATGGCCGAGCTGGTCTCACTCACCGACGGCGTGCGCAGCCTCGTCGAGGACGGGGACGTCGTCGCGCTCGAGGGCTTCACGCACCTCATCCCGTTTGCGGCCGGGCACGAGCTGATCCGGCAGGGACAGCGCGAGCTGACGCTCGTCCGCATGACACCCGACCTCGTGTACGACCAGCTGATCGGCGCGGGCTGCGCGAGCAAGCTCGTCTTCTCGTGGGGCGGCAACCCCGGCGTCGGCTCGCTGCACCGGTTCCGCGACGCGGTCGAGCACGGCTGGCCCGGGCCGCTCGAGGTCGAGGAGCACTCGCACGCGGGCATGGCGACCGCGTACGCCGCCGGCGCCGCGAACCTGCCGTTCGGCGTGCTGCGCGGCTACTTCGGCACCGACCTCGCGGCGCACACACGCGTCGCGGAGATCGAGTGCCCGTTCACCGGCGAGCAGCTCGCGGCCGTGCCCGCACTGCGGCCCGACGTGGGAATCGTCCACGCGCAGCAGGCGGACCGCACAGGCAACGTTCAGCTGTGGGGCATCGCGGGCGTGCAGAAAGAAGTCGTGCTCGCGTCGAAACGCTCACTCGTGACCGTCGAGGAGATCGTCGACGAGCTCGAGCCGCGGCCGGGTGCGGTCTTCATCCCCGGCTGGGCCGTCGACGCGGTCGCGTGCGTCCCGGGCGGTGCGCGCCCGTCGTACGCGCACGGCTACTACGAGCGCGACAACGACTTCTACGTCGCGTGGGACGAGATCAGCCGCGACCGGACGCGCTTCACCGACTGGATCCGCGAGCACGTCCTCGAGGCGGTGCCCGCATGACGTACACGGCCGACGAGATGATGGCCGTGGAGGCGGCGCGGCGACTCTCGAACGACACCGTCTGCTTCGTCGGCATCGGGCTGCCGAGCCTCGCCGCGAATCTCGCCCGGCGGACGCACGCACCGGGGTGCGTCCTGGTCTACGAGAGCGGCACGATCGGCGCAAAGCCGACGCGGCTGCCGCTCTCGATCGGCGACGGCGAGCTCGCCGAGACCGCCGACTCCGTCGTCTCCGTGCCGGAGATGTTCTCGTACTGGCTGCAGGGCGGGCGCATCGGGCTCGGCTTCCTCGGCGCCGCGCAGATCGACCGGCATGGCAATCTCAACAGCACCGTGATCGGTGACTACGCAACACCAAAGGTTCGCCTGCCGGGCGGCGGCGGCGCGCCGGAGATCGCCGCGTCGGTACGTGACGTGTTCGTCATGCTGCGCCAGTCGCCGCGCACGTTCGTCGAGCGGCTCGACTTCACGACGAGCCGCGGCGACAACGTGCGTACCGTCGTCACCGATCTCGGCGTGCTCGAGCCGCGCAACGGCGAGCTCACGCTGACGCAGGTGCATCCGGGTGCGAACGCAGACGAGGTACGCGCAGCGACCGGCTGGGAGCTGGCCGTCGCAAACGACCTGCGCACGACGGAGCCGCCGACCGAGGCCGAGCTCACCGCGCTGCGCGCATTGGAGCGCGCATGATCGACGTCGACCTCGTTCTGCCCGACGACCCATCCTTCGGGCCCGACGTGCAGGTCGACTACCCCGGCTACCGCTCGACGAGGTTTCGGGCGCCGGACCGGCCGCTCGTCACGCTCCCCGAGGAGCTGCACTCGCTCGACGGGCCGGTGTTCGGCGAAGAGCTGCTCGGGCCGCTCGACAGCGATCTGACGCGCCAACACGAGGGCGAGCCGCTTGGCGAGCGCATCTTCGTCTCCGGCCGCCTGCTCGACGAAGACGGTCGGCCGCTGCGCGGCGCGCTCATCGAGATCTGGCAGGCGAACTCGGCAGGGCGCTACCGGCACGAGGTCGACCAGCACCCCGCCCCGCTCGACCCGAACTTCTCGGGCGCGGGTCGGTGCCTCACCGACGACGAGGGCAACTACCGGTTCGTCACGATCAAGCCGGGCTCGTATCCGTGGGGCAACCATGACAACGCCTGGCGCCCGGCGCACATCCACTTCTCCGTCCTCGGCCGCGCGTTCTCGCAGCGCCTCGTCACGCAGATGTACTTCCCGGGCGACCCGCTGATCCCGTTCGACCCGATCATCCACGCGGTACGCGACCCGAAGGCGCGTGCGCTCCTGGTTGCGGAGTTCGACCTCGCACAGACCGAGCCGCAGTGGGCGCTCGCCTACCGTTGGGACATCGTGCTCGGCCGCGGCCGCGGCGCGACCCCTTTGGAGCAGGAGTGAGCCTGCCGCGCACACCGTCGCAGACGGTCGGCCCCTTCTTCACGATCGGCCTCTGCCGGCGGCCAGAGAACGAGCTCGACCCGAAGGGCACCATGCTCGCCGGCGTGCTGTACGACGGCAACGGCGACGCGGTGCGCGACGGCGTCATCGAGCTTTGGGACGCCGAGTCGCGCCGCTTCGGCCGCTGCGGCACAGACGCGGCCGGCACGTTCACGTTCCGCATCCGCCCCGACGCGGACGCTCTCGACGGGCACGTCTTCGCGCGCGGCCTGCTCAAGCATCAACGCTTCCGCATCCCGGTCCGCGAGCTCGCGCGCGATGATGACGGCGGCACGGTCTTCGACATCCGGCTGCAAGGCGACGGCGCCACGACGTTCTACGAGACGTGACGCCGTTCACGGAAATCTTCGTGCCGGACGAGCTCGCCGACGCGGTCTCGGACCGGGCATGGCTCGCGGCGCTGCTCGAGTGCGAGCGCGCACTCGTCAACGCCCAGTCGCTCGCGGGCACGGTTCCCGCGCACGCGGCCGCTGCGGTCGCGGAGGCGTGCGATCCGTCCGCGTTCGACGCCGCCGACCTCGCGCGACAGGGCCGCGCGTCGGGCAACCCCGTCGAGCCGCTCGTGCGCGCGCTGCGCGCACGTGTCGGCGAGAATGCCCGGTGGGCGCACCGCGGGGCCACGAGCCAAGACATCCTCGACTCGGCGGCGATGCTCGTGGCACGCGAAGCGCTGCGCCTGATCCGCAGCGATCTGGACGCCGTCGGCGACTCGTGCGCCGAGCTCGCCGCCTCGCATCGCGGAACCGTGATGGCGGCGCGCACGCTTTTGCAGCAGGCGGTGCCGACGACGTTCGGCTACAAGACAGCGGGGTGGCTCGTCGCCGTCGACGAGTGCGGCGCGCGGCTCGATGAAGTCGCCGGGCAGTTGCCGGCACAGCTCGGCGGCGCTGCGGGAACGCAGGCGGCGTTCGGAGAGAACGGGCCGGAGGTCGCGCGGCTCTACGCCGCCGAGCTCGGCCTGCGCGAGCCCGAGCTGCCGTGGCACGCGAACCGCCTGCCGCTCGCGTGGCTGGCGGGTGCGCTCGCCGCGACTGCGGGCGCAGCCGGCAAGATCGCAACGGACGTCGTGCTGCTCGCACAGACCGAGGTCGGCGAGGTGCGCGAGCGCGAGGGCGGCGGCTCGTCGACCATGCCGCACAAGCAGAACCCGGTGGGCGCCGTGCTCGCGATCGCCTGCGAGCGACACGCGCGCGCGAATGCGGGCGTTCTCCTTGAGAGCATGGTCGCGCCGCACGAGCGCGCGGCGGGCGCATGGCATGCCGAATGGCACGCGCTGACGACCGCGCTCGCGGCGACGGGTGGGTGCATCGCCGCCGTGCGGCGCTCGCTGGCCGGGCTCGAGATCGACGCCGAGCGCATGCGCGCGAACCTCGCCGCGGCGACGCTGGCCGAGGCCGAGCGGTTCGACATCGAGGCGACGCGGCCCGACGACTACCTCGGCAGCGCCGTCGCGTTCGTCGATCGCGCACTCGCGCAGCGGCGAAGATGAGCCCCGTCGTCCTCTGCGGCTCGCTGGGATCGACCGCAGCGATGTGGGACGCGCAGCAGCCGGTGCTCGCCGGGAAGGACGTGATCCGTTTCGAGCTGCCCGGGCACGGCGCCGCACCGGTCACGCGGCTCGACGGGATCGACACGTTGGCCGAGCAGGCTATTACCTCCGCCGGCGGCCGCTTCACGCTCGTCGGCCTCTCGCTCGGCGGCGCCGTGGCAATGCGCGTCGCGGCGAAGCACTCCGCGCGCGTCGAGCGGCTCGTGCTCGCGTGCACGTCGCCGAGGTTCGGCGAGCCGTCGCACTGGCACGAGCGTGCGGCGACGGTGCGGCGCAACGGGCTCGGGACGATCGTCGACGCCGTGCTCGCGCGCTGGTTCACGCCGGCATTCGACGACGCCGAGCGCTACCGCGCGATGTTTCTCTCCGTCCACCCGGAGGGCTACGCACGCTGCTGCGACGTCATCGCGGGGTGGGACGGCCGTGCCGACCTCGACCGGATCGAGGCGCCGACGCTCGTGGTCGCGGGCGCGGGCGACCCGACCTCGCCGCCCGCGCACGCACAGGAGATCGCCGACCTGATCCCGAACGCGCGCACCGTCGTGATCGACGACGCGGCCCACCTGGCGAACGTCGAGCGGCCGGATGTGTTCAACGAGCTACTCCGGGAGGTCCTATGAACGACGAAGGCATGCGCGTGCGGCGCGAGGTGCTCGGCGACGAGCACGTCGACCGCGCGATCGCAGCGACGACCGACTTTACGCGCGACTTCCAGGAGCTCATCACCCGCTACGCGTGGGGCGAGGTGTGGGCACGGCCCGGCCTCGACCGCAAGACACGCAGCTGCATCACGCTCACCGCGCTCGTCGCGCTGAACCACCACGAGGAGCTCGCGATGCACGTTCGGGCAGCGTTGCGCAACGGGCTCACGCCGGACGAGATCAAGGAGGTGCTCCTCCAGTCGGCGGTCTACTGCGGAGTTCCGGCGGCGAATCGCGCTTTCGCGATCGCACAGCGCGTGCTCGACGAGGGATGAGGACGGAGGTCGGGATCGTCGGCGCGGGCCCGGCCGGCCTGACGCTCGCCGCGCTCCTGCACGAAGCGGGGATCGAGTCGGTCGTGCTCGAGGGTCGGAGCCGCGACTACGTCGAGGCGCGCATCCGGGCAGGTGTGCTCGAGCAGGGCACCGTCGAGACGCTCGAGCGCGCGGGCGTCGCCGACCGCCTCCACCGCGAAGGAATCGTGCACGGCGGCATCCATCTCCAGTTCGACGGCGAGCGTCACCACGTTCCGCTCAGTGAGCTGAGCGGCGGTCGCACGATCGTCGTCTACGGCCAGACCGAGGTGGTGAAGGACTTGATCGCAGCCCGCCTCGCTGTGAAGCTGCCACTCCTCTTCGAGGTGGAGAACGTCTCCGTCCACGATCACGATTCCGATACGCCGCGCATCCGGTTCGAGCACGAGGGCAGCGAGCAGTGGCTCGAATGCGATGCGATCGCCGGCTGCGACGGGTTCCACGGCGTCTGCAGGCCGGCGATCGCGCGCGTGCTGCAGACCTTCGAGCGCGACTATCCCTACGCGTGGCTCGGCATCCTCGCCGCCGCGCCGCCGTCGAGCGAGGAGCTCGTCTACGCGCACCACCCGAACGGCTTCGCGTTGCTCAGCCTCCGCTCCCCCACGCTCAGCCGGCTCTACCTGCAGTGCAGCCCGGACGAGGAGCTCGACGGCTGGCCGGACGAGCGCATCTGGTCGGAGCTCGAGACGCGCGCCGGCGGCATCCATCGCGGCGAGATTCTCGAGCGCGGCGTCACGCCGATGCGCAGCTTCGTCGCACAGCCGATGCACCACGGCAACCTCTTTCTCGCCGGGGATGCAGCGCACATCGTGCCGCCGACGGGCGCGAAGGGCCTCAACCTCGCCGTACACGACGCCCGCCTCCTCGCGGACGCGTTGATCGCGCGCAAGCGGACCGGTTCGCACGAGCTGCTCGACGCGTACTCGACGACCTGTCTGCGCCGCGTCTGGCGCGCGGAGCACTTCTCGTACTGGATGACCTCGATGCTGCACCGCTCGCCGAGCGGCGATCCGTTCGAGGAACAACTGCAGCTCTCTCAGCTCCGTTACGTGACGACATCGACGGCAGCCGCGACGTCGCTGGCCGAGAACTACGTCGGCATCGAGCGCGTCTAACGCGCGTGCGCCCAGCCGATGCGGCCGGAGATCTCGGCGGCGGTGCGGCGCAGCGGCGGCCCGAGCCGCGCGACGAGCGCGTCGAACGAGACCATCGAGCGATGCGCGGCGAGGTTGATCGCAGCGACCACATCACCCATCTGCGAGCGAATCGGCGCGGCGATCGAGCGCAGGCCGTACGCGAGCTCTTCGTTGTTCGTCGCGAGGTCGTCGCGACGCACGCGCTCGAGCTCACGCAGGAGCGCGTCGCTCGCCGTCAGCGTGTTCGGGCCGCGCTGCGTCAGCTCGACGCGCTGCAGCGTCTCCTGGAGCTGGTCCGGGGGCAGGTTCGCGAGCAGAACCTTGCCGAGCGAGGTGCAGTACGCCGGCAGGCGCGAGCCGACATGCAGGTTGAGGTCGATCTCACGCTGGCCCTGGCGCGCGGTACGGCAGCGCTCGATGTACACGATGTCGGCGCCGTCGAGCACCGCCATGTTGACCGTGTGCCCGGTCTCGTCGCTCAACGCCTGCAGATGCGGCGCCGCCACCTCGCGCAGGTCCATCGAGTTGATCGCAGAGAAGCCCAGGTCGAGCACGCGCGGGCCGAGCCTGTACTTGCGCGAGGCGGGATCCTGCTGGAGATAGCCGAGGGTCGCGAGCGTCGCGATGTAGCGGTGTGCCGTCGAACGGCTGAGCCCAACTCCGCGCGCGAGCTCGCTGACGCCGAGCAGAGGCTGGCCGGATCGAAAGGCGGACAGGATCGCAAGCCCGCGCTCGAGCGACTGCGAGTAGTTGCCGGCCCGCACGTCCTCCACCGGCATGTTCTAACTGGTCGGACACCGTTCCAACAAGTCGCCGACCTTTCAGTGACAGAGGCGGTCGGCGAGCGCGGCCCGGTCGATCGCGCGGCGCAGCACCTTGCCCGTCGCATTCCGCGGCAGGTCGTCGACCAAGTCGACGAGCCGCGGGTAGGCGTACGCGGCGACGCGCTCACGTACGAACGCCTGCAGCTCCTCAGGCGCGACCGGGCCGGCCGGAACGACGAGCGCAACCACCTCTTCCCCGAGGCGCTCGTGCGGCACGCCGACGACGGCCGCCTCTGCGACGGCAGGATGCGCGAGCAGCGCCTCCTCCACCTGGCGCGCGTAGACCGTGTAGCCGCCACGCAGGATCACGTCCTTCTTGCGGTCGAGCAGGAAGAGGTAGCCGTCCTCGTCGAGCCGGCCGAGGTCCCCCGTCTCGATCCACCGTCCGCCGCTGCGGACGAGCACCTCGCCGTCCTCGGCGATCCGCAGCACCTGGCCGGCGGCGGCCGTCCCGACGGAGCCGGGCTTGGCCGCCGCCGCTGCGTGCGTGACCGTGACGACACCGCCCGCCTCGCTCATGCCGTACCCCTCGAGCACGCGCGCGCCGAACCGCTGCTCGAACGCCTCGAGCGTCGCCGTCGCAAGCGGCGAGGCGCCCACGTGCGCGAGGCGAAGCTGCGGCGCCCGCCCCGTGTCCGCCGACGCCGCAAGCAGCGCGCTCAGCATGGCCGGCACGCCCATCAGCACCGTGACGCGCTCGTGCTCGATCAGATCGAGCGCGGTGTGCGCATCGAATCGCCGCATCAGCGCGAGCGTCGCGCCGGCGGCGATGGTGGCGTTCATGCACGCGGTCAGCCCGAAGACGTGCGAGAGCGGCGCGGAGCTGAGGACGACGTCGTCGGCGTGAAGCTCCAGTGCTTCGTGCGCAAGGTACTCCGCGTTCGCGCGCAGGACGTCGCCCGCGAGCTCGATGCGCTTCGGCTCACCGGTCGTGCCGGAGGTGAAGAGGACGACCTCGGTGCCGGGGGCGGGCTCGAAGGGACGCCGGCGCTCGGCGAGCTCGGGCTCGCTCAGCAGCGGATTGAGCGGGACGACGACGGCACCTCTGCGCATCGCGCCGTGAAAGCGCACGATCGACTCCGGTTCGTTCGGCATCGGCAGCGGCAGCAGCTGGGCCGGCGGCGGCGCGGCACCGGCACGCGCGTCGAGCTCGCCGTAGCTGACGTGCTCGCCGTCGAAGGCGATCGCGCAGCGGTCGGGCGCCAACGCTGCGCTCTCTCCGAGCAGCGTCGTGAGGGTCACGGGTCGCGACGGTACGTCTGCAGCCCCGGGCGAATCGACTTCTCGTCCAAAAACTGTGCGAGCCCCTGCTCGCGGCCACGCTCGCGATCCACGAACTGCGACTGCTCGAGCTTCGCGTACAGGTAGTCCTCCGCGGTGTCCCAGCTCATCGTCTGCGCGTGCTTGAAGCCGAGCTTTGCGGCGCGCAGGACGACCGGGTTCTTGTCGAGCAGCTCACGCGCGAGGCGCTCGACCTCCCCACGAAGCTCCGACCGCGGGACGCTCCAGTTGACGAGCCGCATCTCCGCCGCGACGCGGCCGTCGAACGTGCGCCCGGTCATGATGTAGAGGAGCGCGTCGCGGATGCCGATCGTCTCCGCGAGCCCGCGGCTGACGAGGCTTCCCGGCGGGATGCCCCAGTTGATCTCCGAGAGGCCGAACGTCGCCTCATCGGCAGCGATCGCGAGGTCGCAGGCGCAGAGCGGCGTGAAGGCGCCGCCGAAGCACCAGCCGTTCACCATGGCGATCGTCGGCTTCGCGTACGTGCGCAACAGGCGCCATTGCCAGTAGTTCGCATCGCGGCGCACGAGTCGCTGCACGCGCTCGGGCTGCTCGTCGACCTCGCGGAAGTACTCCTTGAGGTCCATGCCGGCGGAGAACGCCTCGCCCGCGCCCGACAGGACGAGCACGTTGCAATCATCGCTCTGGTCGAGCTCGAGCAACACCTCGACCATCTCGCGATTCATGGTCGGGTTCATCGCGTTGCGCTTTTCGGGCCTGCTCAGCTCGACCCACGCAATGCCCTCGTCGAGCTCGACCTTGACCGTCTCCCACTGCTTCATCAACGCTCCTCCGAATATCAGGTTGCCTGATATTACTCGAGACCGCGCAGCGCGTCACGGAGGAGCGACCGCAGCGAGCGGGTCTCGACGCTGCGAAGCATCGCGCGCTCGACCTCGTCGACGTCGCGATCGGCACCGGCGAGGACGCGTTCACCGGCCTTGGTCAACTCGGCCGGCCGGACGCGCCCGTGCTGCAGGTGGGGCCGCCGCCGCACGAGCCTTCGGCTCTCGAGCCGGACGAGCACCTCGTTCATCGCCTGCGGCGTGATCAGAGCACGCCGTGCGAGCTGCGCGTTCGAAAGGCCGTCACGCCCGCGCAGCACGGAGAGCGTCGTGTACTCGGCGAGCGACAGGCCGTGCGGCGCGAGCGCGTCTCCGAGGCGCCGCCGGAGCAGACGGTCGAGGCGCCCGACGAGGTAGCTGACCCGCGGCTGCACGAGCGCGAGCGTATAGCCGACCCTGGACGAAGGTCGATGGCGAGCCGGGCAACGGAACCGCTAGCGTCCGATGGACATGCGCACGCATCTCCCCCTCGTGCTGGCCGCGCTTCTGCTTGCGCTGACGTCGACGGCGGCCGCCACAGCGAGAACGGCTCGGGCACCGCAAGTCGCCCGTGTGCAGCGGCTCGCTCAGGTGATGACGCCGCACGGCGTCCATTCACGGCCGGACGGGCATTCGCCGGTGACCGAGCTCGTGCAGCCGCGGCGGCCGCTCACGAACGAGCGCACGATCCTGCCCGTGCTCGCCCGCCGCCGCGGCAAGCAGGGCGTGTGGTGGCTGAAGGTTCTGCTCCCCGGCCGGCCGAACGGGCACACCGGGTGGATCAAGAAGCCGGGAACGCTGGGAGCGATCACGCGCTACGCCGTCGTCGTACGCCTCGGGGAGCGGCGCGTGGACGTCTACCACTCCGGCCGCCTCGCCGAGAGCTTCCCTGCCGTCGTCGGCAAGCCGTCGACACCGACGCCGCAGGGACGTTTCTTCGTCGAGGAGTGGTTCCAGATCACGCCGGGCTCGCTCGGCGGCCCGTATGCACTCGCGTTGAGCGCGCGCTCGAGCGTCTACCAGGAGTTCGACGGCGGGCCTGGGCAGATCGCGCTGCACGGCGTGTACGGCATCGGCGGCACGCCCGGCACGGCGGAGTCGCACGGCTGCATCCGCCTGGACTGGAACGCGATGAGCTGGCTCGGCACGCATATCCACGGCGGCGTGCCGGTGACGATCGAGGCGTGAACCGGCTCCGCGGGCCCGAGGCCCGCGGAGCCGTGATGCTTGTGCCAACTTGGCACAAGCTCGGACTTACGCCGCGAGCCGGCGCTGTGCCTTCTGGAGCGACGGCAGCGCGGCCTTCGTCTTCGCGAGCACACGCGCGCGGACGTCGACCGACGCCGGCTTCGCCCCGATCGTGATCACCTCGCCCGTCGCCGGGTTACGGCCCTCGCGCGCCTTCGTCGGCGGCTTCACGCGAACGGTCAGCTGCACGAGGTTGCCGATCTTGACCTTCTCGGCATTGCCGATCTCGTCGAGCACGACGGTCTCGAGCGCCTCGATCGCCGTCTTCGCCTGCACCTTGCTGAGGCCGGAGCGCTCCGCGACGGCGGCAGCGAGCTGGGTCTGGGTCAGAGCCATTGACGATCTCCTCTTCCGTGGTGTTGACAGCCCAGCATTCAAGCGGGGGGCGCGGACGGACTCGGTTCCCCGTCCCGGCGCGGCCGGCTCTTTAGCCCACGCGCTGGTAGGCCAGGTAGACGACGCCGTTCGCGTACGCCTCGTGCGCGGCGACCGAGAAACGCGCGGGCGGCGCTCCATCGACGAAGAGGCGCGGCCCGCTTCCGCGCGTCAGCGGGAACACGAACAGATGCAGCTCGTCGACGAGGCCGTCGGCGAGAAGCGCACGGACGAGCGTGCCGCTGCCGCTCACGTAGAGGTCGCCGTCGACCCGGTCGCGCAGCGCACGAATCGTGTCGGCCTCGTATGCGCCGACGACCTCCGTGTTGCGCCACGTCGGCTCGGTCAGCGTTCCGGAGACGACGTACTTCGTCGTGTCGTTGAAGAACGGCGCGCCGGGATCCTCGTCGACGGTGCGTGGCGACCACGCCGGCTCGAACATCTCGTAGGTCGTCCGGCCGAGCAGGATGCCGCGCGCGCCACCGGTGAGCGCGCCGATCGCCTCTCCCATCTTCGGATCGAACCCGTACTCGAACGTCCAGCTCGGCGTGTCGATCACGCCGTCCAGGCTCGTGAACTCGTGCACCTTGATCGCCATCGCGCTCTCCTCGTCGTTGTCACTGAGTCGGACGCTCGACGCGGCCGATTCTCATCGGCCGGACTGGCTACGCAGCTTGCTCGAGCGCGGCCGGCACCTCTTCCGGGCGCGACCGCTTCGGCATCAGCGGCATCAGCACGATCGCGACTGCGATCAGCGCGATGTCGACCCAGATCGTGCGACCGAGCGCCCGGTGAAAGTGGCCCCCGCCGAGCGCGTCGAAGAACACGGTGCCGAGCATCGCGACACCGACCGCGCCTGCAAGCTGCTGCACGGCGTTCAGAACACCGGACGCGGAGCCGAGCTCGCGCTCCTGCACTGCGGCGATGATGATGTCGAAGAGCGGCGCGACGATCAGCCCCATCCCGAAGCCCGCGACGAGGAGGCCTGGCAGCAGATCCCACGTGCTGACGTTCCCCGACGCTGCTTCGAGCGCGACGAGCACCATGCCGACGAGGCTCACGACGCCACCCGCTTCCAAAACGTGCCGGCCGAAGCGCGGCGCGAGCGCGCCGCCG
>Ga0070741_10009144_pt1 | contig 19441 bp, 16 predicted proteins | sample Coa_R1_4_FD_66440 | JGI IMG/M metagenome (GOLD analysis project Ga0070741, IMG submission 66440) | Surface soil microbial communities from Centralia Pennsylvania, which are recovering from an underground coalmine fire - Coalmine... | ecosystem: Environmental > Terrestrial > Soil > Unclassified ...
GGAATCCCTCCTCAAAAGTTGTGGTGCTCACAACTTCGCGCGCCGCGTCCAACGGCGCATCCGGATTCCTACCTAGCCGGCGGTACCTACTCGGCGCTCCCGTCCGCGGCCCATGCCGCGATCTGCGAGCGTGACCGGAAGCCCAGCTTGTTGCGGATGTGCTCGAGGTGAGCTTCGGCGGTGCGCTCCGAGATGCGCAGCCGTGCCGCGATCTCGCCGTTGCTCAAACCCTGGGCGACCAGCAGCGCCACCTCGCCTTCTCGGCTGGTGAGCCGGCCGAGCTCCCGTCGCGGCGGGCGGCGGCGGTCGCCGAGGAAGTCCATGACGGCGCCCAGGACCGCGTCCGAGCCACCGACATAGAAGATGTGGGCCGACCCGTCGAGCGCGACGAATCGCGCGCCGGGGATCTCCGACGCCATCGCGCGGCCAAGCTCGAACCGGATGGCGCGGTCGTCGCGGCGGTGCATCACCAGGGACGGCGCCCGCACCAGCGGCAGCAACTCGCGCACGTCGACCTCGTAGCCGGCCGCGAGCCGCTCCACCGCGACGTCGGCGGAAGCCGCGGCTTTGGTCAACCGGGCGAACGCCTCGTACGCGTCCGGTCCCGCATCCGCCACGAACATCCCGGCGAATGTGCTCGCCGCCAGGCCCCAATGCGCACGCACCAGCTGCAGCAGTGAATCCCGCACTTCCGGCCGGGCCAGCGCCGGCCCGTACGCGTACCCGCCGAACAGAATGAGCCGCCCGACCCGCTCCGGATGCCGCGCGGCGTAGGCGGCCATCGTGGCCGAAGCCTGCGACGCGCCGAAGAGGTCCACCGTCTGCAATCCCAGCGCGTCGACGAGGTCCTCGAGCACGGCCACATCCGCCTCGAGCCCGACGGTGTGTCCCCGCGGATCGCCGAGCCCGATGCCCGGCCGGTCGAACAGCACGACGCGGTGCGTCTGCGAGAGCGTCTCGAAGAACCTGCGGTACGGCGCAAAGGACCAGAACGCCTCGACGTGCGTCACCCAGCCCGTATCGCAAACGAGCGGAGTGCCGCGTCCGAACATCGCGTACGCGGTGGAAAGGCCGGAGCGGTCAGGCGCGAAACGAACCGGCAGGGACAACGACGTTGAGCTTAACCAAGCGCTCGGACGAGTCCCTCAGGGGGCGGTGACGTTCTCGTCCCAGGTCTGCACGTCGGGACCGCCGGGATGATCGTCGACATAGTCGAAGGGCCGCACCATCTCGCGCACTCCGAGCTCGTAGTGAAACGCGCCCGCGGAGAGCGCCACGCCCGCGAAGGAGTACGACCTGGTCTCGCCGGCGGCCAGGTCGCCGCACGAAAACGCGGAAGACTCGGCCGCGACGGTGCAGCCCCCCAGGTCGGTCATGCGGTGGGTCGCGAACCAGACGTCAGGGGTGCGGAAGACAAGGCCGAGCTGGGGGATGGGGGGTCCGGTGTTCGCGATCTTGACCACGAGCTGCTCCGTGGACCCGACGAAGGCGCTCTGCGTCGTCGAGAGCTGGACCCCCGCCGTCAGGGGGATCGGCGAGGAGCACAGGCCGCCCACCAGGCCGAGCGCCACGAGCGCGAAGACTTTCATTGATGATCCTTAACCCGGCGGCAAACGTCCAGGCGGTATTCTGGGCGACTTGCCCCTGGAAAGGACTCCCGTAACGCTGGCGCTCCCGGTCTCGTTGCAATCTCCCGTGAGGAAAGGGGTAGTCCTTGTGTGCGCCCTGGCCGCCGTCGCCGCCTGCACGGCCAACGGGCCGCTCGCCGCACACAGCTCGCCTTCACACGCGGCCAGCCCGTCGCCGAGCCCAAGCCCTTCGCCCAGCCCGAGCCCGTCGCCGAGCCCCCCCGCTACACCGAGCGCACTGCCGAGCCCGATCTCGGTGCCCGCATGGGCTGGGCTGTCCGCCACGTGCTCCGGCACGCCGGCGGCGTCGGAGGCGCTCGTCGTGATGCAGGGCGCGACCAACCCCGTGCTGGCCGACGTGACCAACGCGAAGGCCCCTCACACCCTGTGCACGCTGACCGGCGCGGCCGTCCAGCCGCAGCTCGTGACCCAGACGATGATCTCGTGGTACGCGTCGCAGGGGGGACCCGGCTCTCCCGGCACGAGCGTGATCGCAGTGCTCGACCTGTTCAGCGGCACCTCGACGATCGCGGCGAGCTGGACCGGCGGCGGCTTCCTCGACGGGCTCCACGCCTGGAGTCCCGATCGCGGCTTTCTCGCCTACGTCACCTCTGACGGCAGCGCTGTCAGCCTTCACCTCCTGAGCGGAGGGGGCGACCGCACGGTCGCCACCATGGGCGCGGTCCCCGGACGCGGCACCAACCCCAACGAAGACGACGCGTACCTGGCGTTCTCGCCGGACGGCGCCTACTTCGCCCTCGAGCAGACCTTCGCGGGATCCGGCGACCAGCTGCAGGTCCGCCGCACGATCGACGGCACACTCGCCTTCAGCGAGCCGACGGCCACCATGGCGACCTGGGGCAGCACCGGCAGCAAGCTCTACTTCCGCCAGCCCGGGTCGGGCCTCGTCCAGGATTGGGACTCCGCGACCGGCGCGGGACAGGCTTTCGGCCAGCAGCTTTCCTGGATCCGGCCTCGCGCCGACGCGGGCGACGACAACATCGCCTTCACCGTGCGCGACAGCGCCGGCCAGCCCCACGTGTGGCTTTACGGGCACGGCGGCCGCTCGGGCGGGCAGCTTCCCAACGTCCGGTCGTCGGCGGTGTGGCTCAACACGACGACGGTCTTCTATGTCGAGGAGGCGGCCTGCGGCTCGAACTGCGGCATCGGACCCGCCTGGCAGCCGGACGGCAAGACATTCACCTTCGACGTCGGGGCGCAGGGGGAGACCGCATCCAAGATCGGCCAGGTGTACGGCGAGTGGCCGCGGCCGGGCCAGATTTGACGACACCCGGGCTTGGTGATGGGATGATTGCGTCCACCGAGATGGACCCAATCGCGCCGCCCGCCGAGCCCGCGGCGGTCGAACCGCAAGTCGAACCCTATTCGCCGCCTCCGTCGGCTGGCCCCCTCAGGCGGCCCGGCGCGTGGTCTCCGCTGTTCGAGTCCCGCTCGAGGCGGATGTGGACGGTGGCCCTGACCGTGGCGCTGCTCATCGCGGCCCTGGGAATCGGGGTCCTGTACGCCGACGACACGAACAACCAGGCGACCATCCGCACGCTGCAGACGCAGAACGAGTCTCTGACGGGCCGGACGCAGAACCTTCAGGATCAGCTGAAGTCCACGCAGAGCAACCTCACCGCCACGCTCGGTGAGCTGGCGACGACCAAGGCCCAGCTGGCGCATCCGCAGCTGACGATCTGGAACGTGCCCCAGCACATCGCGAACAGCAGCTATTACCTGGCGGGCGGCATCCCGGACACGTTCACCTACCACCTCGAAGCGACGTCGACCGGGCCGATGTCGGTGAGCATCATGACCCTCGAACAGTGGGTGGCCGCCAACTCGTGCGTCCAGCAGGGCGGCACCACCAACTACTGCATGCACCATTCCGGGTCGGCGGTCGGCTGGCTCAACGTGACCAGCGTGAATTACGACTTCCATCTCGCCGAGGGCTGCGCCGACTACATCGCCGTCTTCACGTCGGCGACCTCGGTCACCGTGACGCCGAACGTCAGCGTGACGTACAACCCGGCGAACCACAGCACCGGAGCCTGCGCCTAACCGCGGCGGGAAAGCCTTCCCCGCCTCCGGCGTGGAAGTACCCGGCGGAGCGGGGGGATGGGGAGGCGGATCACACGCGCCGCCGGCCTCCGAATTCGCTCTCTGAGCGCAAGAAAACGCCCAAGAGTTAGGTTATCCTATCTTTAGTGATAGGCAAGCCCCTCAATTCGATTAGGAAGGCCTAGGCTCGTGGTCGAACAGCTCGACCGCCGCGGCACGTTCACGCGCGCCCAGGAGGACTACCTCAAGGCCCTCTACCTGTTGCACGGCGACGAGGGCCCGGTCCCGACGCGTGAGCTGGCCCAGCGACTCGGCATCTCGTCGCCGAGCGTGAGCGAGATGGTCACGCGCCTTTCCGCGCAAGGCCTCATCCAGCACGACCGATATCGCGGCCAGCAGCTGACGTCCGAGGGTCGCAAGGTCGCACTCGAGCTCGTCCGTCATCACCGGCTGCTCGAGATGTTCCTCGTCCGCGTTCTCGGCTACAGCTGGGACGAGGTTCACGACGAGGCGGAGCGCCTCGAGCACGTCATCTCGGAGCGGATGGAGGAGCGCATCTTCGAGCTTCTCGGCAGGCCCGAGCTCGACCCGCACGGCCACGCCATCCCCACCCTTGCGGGCAAGGTCCGGCCGGTCAGCAAGCGGCCCCTCAGCGACTGCGCCGCGGGCGAGAAGGTGATCGTCGAGGGTGTCTCCGACGACGACCCCAAGCGGCTTCGCGAGCTCGAGCGCCGCGGCCTCTTGCCGGGCACGCGGATCGCGGTGGTCACCGCGAGCGAATACGAGGCGCCGGTCGAGGTCCGGATCAAGGGCAAGTCGCAGAGCGTCCCGCTCGGACTCGCAAGGGCGATCTTCGTGGCAGCGACCGCCTGATGGCCGTCAAGGCGGTCAAGACCGCCGTCACGCAGACCATGGTGCTCGGCGCGGGGGACGCGCTCCCCGGTGAGCTCCGCGTGCTGCGCGCGGCGGAGCGCTCCCTGACCGGAGAGCGCCGTGGCCTCCGGGCCCTGGCCCCCTTCCTCGGCCCCGCGTTCATCGCGGCCGTCGCCTACGTGGATCCCGGCAACTTCGCCACCAACATGTCCGGCGGCGCGCAGTTCGGCTACATGCTGCTCTGGGTCGTGCTCGCCGCGAACCTGATGGCGATGCTCATCCAGTCGATGAGCGCCAAGCTCGGCATCGCGACAGGCCGGAGCCTGCCCGAGGTGTGCCGCGACCGCTTCCCGCGACCCGTCGTCGTGTTCCTCTGGATCCAGGCCGAGCTCATCGCGATGGCCACGGACCTCGCCGAGTTCGTCGGCGCCGCTCTCGGGATCTACCTGGTGTTCGGCATCCCGCTGTTCGTCGCGGGCATCGTGACCGGCGTCGTCGCGTTCGGGATTCTCGCCCTGCAGTCGTCGGGCTTCCGCCGCCTCGAAGCGACAATCGCCGGCCTCGTCGGGGTGATCGTGATCGGTTTCGGCCTCGAGGTCTTCGGCAGCCATGCCTCGTGGGGCCAGGTCGCCACCTCGACGTTTGTTCCGCACCTCGATGGCAAGGAGTCGATCCTCCTGGCCGCCGGCATCCTCGGCGCGACCGTCATGCCTCACGTCATCTACCTCCACTCCGCGCTGACCCAGAAGCGCATCGTGGGGGCGAACCCGGAGGCGAAGCGGAAGATCTACCACTTCGAGCTCATCGACGTCGTGATCGCGATGGGCGTCGCCGGCGTCATCAACCTGGCCATGCTCACGACAGCAGCCGCCGTCTTCGGCTCTCGCGGCCTGGTCGGGATGGGCAACGACCTAACGCAGGTCTACGGCGGACTCGACCGCTACGTCGGCGACCACGCCGGGCTGGTGTTCGGCGTCGCGCTCATGGCCTCCGGCATCTCGTCGTCCTCGGTGGGCACGCTGGCGGGCCAGGTCGTGATGCAGGGATTCATCCGGCGCCAGATCCCGGTCCTCCTCCGGCGGACGATCACGATGGTGCCCGCGCTGATCCTCATCGCCAGCCGTTTCGACCCTTCCCGGGCGCTCGTGCTGAGCCAGGTCCTGCTTTCCTTCGGGATCCCCTTCGCGCTCATCCCGCTCGTCCTGTTCACACGCAACAAGGCGCTCATGGGAAACCTGGTCAACAGCCGCTGGACCAACTACGGCGCCTACGCCGTCGGCGGCACCATCATCGGCCTGAACGTCTTTTTGCTCTACCAGACGTTTTTCGGGGCGGCCTGATCAGCCTGTAGGTGGCGGCTTTCCTTCGAGGAGGTCGCGAGACTTCTGGTACTCCTCGGCGGTGATTTCGCCCGAAGCGAACCTGCGGTCGAGGATGTCCCGTGGGCTCTGCCCGGATCCCTGAGACGACGGCGGAGGAGGTGGCGGAGCCGCCGGGGCGGAAGCCCCCGGCTGCGGAGGCTGGCGTCGCATCAACACGACCGCGCCGATGATCACGGCGATGGGAATCGCGAGGCACACGAGGCCGGCCAGGATGTAGAACCAGTGAAAGGGAGAACCGGTGTAGATCATGTCTTGTCTCCTGATCCGTCAGCATAGCTCCGGGATGGCAACCTGAGGCTCGGCGTCGCCCTCGGCTACTGGGGCTTCGGCCAGACGGCGGCCGACCAGCTGGAGATGGCCCAGGCCGCCGAGGCACTGGGTTACGACTCGGTATGGACCGCCGAGGCGTACGGCTCCGACGCGGCCACGGTCCTGGCATGGCTTGCCGCGAGAACCACGACGATCAAGCTGGGCGCGGGAATCTTCCAGATCCCGGCGCGCAGCGCCGCGATGACCGCGATGACGGCTGCGACGATCGACAACCTGTCCGGCGGCCGCATGCTCCTCGGGCTCGGCACTTCGGGTCCGCAGGTGTCGGAGGGCTTCCACGGTGTGCGGTTCGGCAAGCAGCTGCAGCGGACGCGCGACTACGTGGCCGTGGTGCGCATGGCGCTGGCGCACCAGAAGATCGAGTACGCGGGCGAGACGCTGACACTTCCCCTGCCGGAGGGCCCGGGCAAGGCGTTGAAGCTGACCGTGCGCCCCGTCCAGAAGCAGATCCCGATTCTTCTGGCGGCGCTCGGTCCGAAGAACGTCGCGCTCGCGGGCGAGATCGCCGACGGCTGGCTGCCGGTGTTCTTCTCGCCGGAGCACACGGCCGCGCTGCGCGCGCCGCTCGAAGAGGGCGCCGCTCGTGCGGGCCGCTCCCTCGAAGGGTTTCGCGTGTGCCCGACCGTCAACGTGATGATCGGCGACGACCTGGAGTCGGCCCGTCACGCGATGCGCCCGATGCTCGCGCTGTACGTCGGCGGGATGGGCTCGCGCGAGCAGAACTTCTACAACCGGCTCGTCACGTCATACGGCTTCGAGAAAGAGGCGCGAGAGGTGCAGGAGCTCTACCTCGCCGGGCGCAAGAGCGAGGCGATGCTCGCCCTGCCCGATGACCTCATCGACGCCGTCAGCATCGTCGGGCCGCCGAAGAGGGCACGCAAGAAGATCAACGATTTCCGCAGCGCGGGCGTGGAGACGCTGATCGTGTCGCCGATGGCGATGGACGCGCAGGAGCGCATGAGGCAACTGAAGCTTGTGGCGGAGCTGAGCCGCGCCGATGACTAGGCCGGACACCGCCAACCAGCCGCCGCCGCTGGTCGACTACAACCTGTTCGATTCCGACGCGCCGCTGCGCGAGTCGTTCGAGCGCGAAGGGGCGAGCTGGGCCGAGGACATCGTGGAAGAGCTCGGCGCGCTCGCCGGCACGCAGCATTCGATCGAGCTCGGGTTCCAGGCGAACGCCAACCCGCCGCAGCTGCGCACGCACGATCGGTTCGGCAACCGCATCGACGAGGTCGAGTTCCACCCCGCGTGGCACGAGCTGATGGAGGTCGCGGTCAGCCACGGCCTGCACGCGCTTCCGTGGCGCGAGCCGCGACCGGGAGCCCACGCCGCGCGAGCCGCCGCGTTCTACATCTGGTCGCAGGTCGAAGGCGGCCACGGCTGCCCCATCTCGATGACGTATGCGGCCGTGCCGACGCTGCGCAAGCAGCCCGACCTGGCCCGCGCGTGGGAACCGCTCATCGAGAGCCTCGATTACGACTTCGGGCTGAAGGAGCCACGGTCCAAAAAGGGCGTCCTGTTCGGCATGGCGCTGACCGAACGCCAGGGCGGCTCCGACGTGCGCGCGAACACGACCCGGGCCGTGCCCACCGGCAATGGCGGCGAGTACCTGCTGACCGGACAGAAATGGTTCTGCTCAGCGCCGATGTGCGACGCGTTCCTGGTTCTCGCGCAGGCGCCCGGGGGCCTCTCGTGCTTTCTCCTTCCGCGCGTGCTGCCGGACGGCGGGCGCAACAACTTCCGCATCGAGCGGCTCAAGGACAAGCTCGGCAACCGGTCGAACGCATCAGCGGAGATCGCGCTCGAGGAAGCATGGGCCGTGATGGTCGGCGAGGAGGGGAGAGGCGTGCGGACGATCATCGAGATGGTCAACCACACGCGACTTGACTGCATCATCGGCTCGGCCTCGCTCATGCGGCAGGCTGTGGCGCAGGCCACGCACCACGCCGCGCACCGCAGCGCGTTCGGCAAGCAGCTCGCCCACCAGCCGCTGATGGCCAACGTGCTCGCCGACCTCGCCATCGAGTCGGAGGCGGCGACGATCCTCATGATGCGGCTCGCCGGCTCGTTCGATCGTGCCGCAAGCGATGAGGCCGCGGCTCATTTCAAGCGCATCGGCACCGCGGTCGGCAAGTTCTGGACGTGCAAGCGCGCGGTGTCGGTCGCTGCCGAAGCGCTCGAATGCCTGGGCGGCAACGGGTACGTCGAGGAGTCGATCATGCCGCGGCTTTACCGCGAAGCTCCGCTCAACTCGATCTGGGAAGGGTCCGGCAACGTCAACGCGCTCGACGTCCTCCGCGCGATCGCTCGCGAGCCCGAATCCCTGCCCGCGTTCTTCGCCGAGGTGGAATCCGCAAAGGGAATGGATGCGCGGCTCGATTCCGCGGTTGGGTCGCTCAGGCGTGAGCTGTCGGATCCCGCGGATGCGGAGTCACGCGCTCGCACGATCGTCTCGGCGATGGCCGTGGCGCTCCAGGCATCCTTGATGCTGAGGCATGGCGATCCGATGTCGGCGGAGCTTTTCTGCGGCTCGCGGTTGGGCTCGGAACGAGGCGCCGTTTACGGAACGTTGAAGCCACGCCGCGAGTTCGAATCGGTGATAGAGCGGCACCGGCCGCGTTTATAGAGGAGTGGCAATTCGAACTGAGGATCTCGCGGCCGCCTGGGACAGGTCGGCCGTGGCCGCAGTTCCGGCCAGCGAGGTGATCCTCGTCACGGACTTCGACGGGACGCTGGCGGACGTCGTTCCGGACCCGAACGCGGCTGCCGCGCGACCGGAGGCCCTGGCGGCGCTGCAGCAGCTGGACACGCTTCTCGCGGACGTGATCGTCCTCAGCAGCCGCACGCCCGAAGAGCTCCAGCGTCTGGTTCAGGTTCCCGGCGTTCGCTTGATCGGCGACAGCGGGCTGGCCGCCCCCAGGCATGCGCAAAGAGAAGCCCTCGACCGCTTCAACGCGGAGGTCAAGCGCCTCATCGAGACCGAGATTCCGGGCGCGTGGCTCGAGGTGAAGCCGGCAAGCTCGGCGGTCCACTTCCGCAGGACCGATCTCAGCGGCCAGCAGATGCTCGAGCGGCTGCGGCCGTTCATCGAGGCGGGTCGCCTGGCCGGGGCGGTCGGCCGCAAGGTCGTCGAGGTTCACGCGCCAAGGGCCGGCAAGGGCAGCGCGCTTGCGGCGCTGATTCCGGGCGAGGACCCCGGTGGCGTCGTGTGCTTCGGCGACGACGAGAACGACCGATCGATGTTCGAGTACGTCGCGAGCCTCGACATCCCGCACCTTTGCGTCGGCGTCGGCTCCCCCGAGGCGCCGGCCGGCCTTTTCGACCGCTGCGATGTCGTCGTGGACGGTCCCGCCGAGGCGGCCGCGATGCTCCAGGCGATAGTCGAATGGGCCCGACGCCCGTATCCTCAGGAGCCCGACTACTAGTCCGGTCTCCGGCCGGGCGGCGTCGAAGCAAGGTCGCGAAGGTCCTGGACCTGCGTGCTTATCCACCTGGCGATGTCGTTGGTGCGCACGACATCGCGAGCGCCGTCGTTCATCCTGTGCCGCTCCTCAGCAGGCATGGTCAGCCCGACGTACATTGCCTGCGCCGTCGCCTCGACGTCGAACGGGTTCACCGAGAGCACGTGGGCGTGCAGCTCTTCGTGCGCGCCGGCGTTTTCCGACAGCACGATCACGCCGCCGACCTGGTTGACGAGCGCGCCTTCCTTGGAGACCAGGTTGAGCCCGTCGTAGACGGGGTTGACGAGCAGCACGTCGAAGTTCTTCAGAGCGGCGATGGCCTTGCGCTCGCTCTCACCGATCTCGAGCCGGATCGGCAGCCAGTCCGGCGTCGCGTGCTCGCTGTTGATACGCGAAGCGGTCTGCCGGATCAGCCGGACGTACCGGCTGTACACGGCGACGTCCTGGCGAGAGGGCTGCAGGAACGCCCAGAACTGCACCTCGCCCTTGAGCTCCGGGTGATAGCGGAGCAACTTCTCGTACGCGATGAAGCCGCGCACGATGTTCTTCGACGGGTCCGTGCGATCGATGCGCACGATCAGGCGTCGGGGTCGCCAGGTCGCCAGGTCCTGCTCCTGCCGGCGCACGCCGCGTGACGCGGACAGCCGCACGGTGGAGGGCACGTCGACCGAGATCGGGTAGTGGCGAGCGTAAATCACGCGCCCGTCGGCGAGGACGGCGCGCTCGCGCGGGTCGACCTGGAGGCCCAGGTTCTGCTCGCAGGTCAAAAGGAAGTTCCGCACGTCGAGGCTCGACTGGAATCCGATGACGTCGCATCCGAGCAGTCCTTTGAGGATCGCGTCGCGCATCTCCTTCGGCAGCACCTTCCAGTACTGCGGAGTAGCCCACGGGACATGGACGAAGTGCTGGATGACAGCGGTCGAGATCGCCTCACGCACCATCTGCGGCACGAGGTAGAGCTGATAGTCGTGGACGAGCACGAGCGGCCGGTCCGCCGAAGCCTTGGCGAGGCCGATCACCTTCTCCGCCATCTGGCGGTTGACCTTGACGTAGCCGTCGACCCATGCCTCGTGGATCCGCTCGTCGATGACCGGCTCGTTGCCGAGGTCCCAGAGATAGTGCTGGATGAACCACAGCACGGGGTTGGAGATGACGGAGTAGTACTGGTCGTACTGCTGCCGGGTGGGCGTCGCGTAGTGAACGCGGCCCGCCGCGCGGACGAGCGGGACCGTCAACCCGCCCGGCGATTGCGCCGCCAGTTCGCGCTCCGCGTCGGTTCGCGCGCACGCGACCCAGTCCGCGCCCAGCGCCTCGGCGAGCGTGAGGAGCGCGGTGATCACGCCGCCCGCGCCGCGGCGGAACGTCCCGTCCGGGCGCGGCTCGTGGGGCCCGCGGTTGCTGACCAGGAGCGGGTAGAAGCCGGGAAGCGTGCGCGCTACGTACGCGCGGATCGACGAGCCGGGTCTACCGTCCGTGTGAGGCCGGCCTCACTAGCTTGAAGCGGTCGATGGGCACATCGCGGACCCGTACGCCGCTGGCACGTGACACGGCGTTGGCCAGCGCGGCCGGACCGGGGATCGCGGGCGGCTCGCCGACGCCCTTGGCGCCCAGCGGGCCGACCGGCGAGGGCACTTCGATGAGGCGCACGTCGATGTCGGGAATCTGGTCGGCGCTCGGCAGCTCGTAGTCGAGGAAGCTCGCGGTCCGCAGCTGGCCGCCCTCGTCGTAGACGAGCTCTTCGCCGAGCGCGCGCCCGATCGCCTGCGTCGCGCCGCCGTGGATCTGGCCTTCGATCTCCGGCCGGTTGATCGCGTGCCCCACGTCCTGGATCGCGGCGTAGCCGGTGAGGCTGTAGGCGCCGGTTTCCGGGTCGACCCGGACCCGGGCTATGTGCACCGTGAACATCGGCGAGGCCTCGCCGACCGCGGAGCGGCCGGTCGCGTTGACAGGGCGGTAGCGCCCCATGAAATCGGTGCTGAGCCGCACCAGCTCGGTGATCTCGACCGAGCGGCCGGGCGCGCCCTTGACCGCGACGCGGCCGTCGACGATGTCGAGGTCCTCCGCCGCCGCCTCCAGCTCTTCGGTCGCGATCTCGAGCAGCTGCCGGCGCGCCTCCTTCGCCGCTTCGAACACCGCGCCGCCGACGCTGTACGTGACCTGGCTTCCGCTGGATGACGGACCCTGCGGTGCGGCCATCGTGTCCGCGACCTCGACGCGCACGCGTTCCGGCGGCACGCCGAAGGCCTGGGCGGCGATGATCGCAAGCCCGGTGGCGGTGCCGCTGATGTCCGGCGAGCCGACCATCACCGAGACCGTCCCGTCCGGATCGACGCGGCAACCGGCCGCCGCGGGCGAGCGGGCGCCGCCCCAGGAGCCGAGCGCCACTCCGACGGCCTCGCCCGGGCCGAGCGGCGCCGTGTACACCGGGCTGCGGCGCGCTTCCTCCAGGACCTCGACGCTCGCGATCAGGGGCCACGAGCCCTGTCCCGCCATCGGGTCGCCCTCGCGCGAGACGTTGCGCAGGCGCAGCTCGAGAGGGTCGGCGCCGAGCTTCTCCGCTAGCTCGTCCATGGCGGACTCGAGCGCGAAGTAAGCCTGCGTCGCGCCGGGCGCGCGGTAGGCGTCGACCGGGGTCTTGTTGGTCGAGACCTCGAAGCCGCGGATGTCGTAGGAGGGCAGGCGGTACGTGCCGGCAAGGAAGCTCGCCGTCAGCCCGGCATGCCAGCCCGCGCCGGCGCCGTTGTCGTAGTGAAAGCGCGAGCGGAGAGCCGTGAGCGTGCCGTCGCGCCCGGCCCCGAGCTCGATCTCGAAGCTCGCCGCGGGTGCCGGCCGGCCGACGAGAAACTCATGCGAGCGCGTGAGGGAGAGGCGCACCGGGCGCCTGACGCGGACGGCGAGAAGCGCGAGCAGGGGCTCCAGCAGCTCGACCTTGCCGCCGAAGCCGCCGCCCACCGGCATCGGGACGACGCGCACCTTGTGGGTCGGCAGGCCGAGCAGCTTCGTGATGTCACCGCGGACCAGGAACGGCCCCTGCGTCGGCGACCAGATCGTGACGCCCCCATCTGGCTCGGGCCTGACCACCGATACATGAGGCTCCATGAACGAGTGATGCGCACCCGCGATCCGGTAGGTCGCCTTGACGACGACGTCCGAGGCTTTCAGCGCCGCGGCGGCGTCGCCGTGGACGAGCGTCGCGACGTCGCTGACGTTGCGAGGATGGTCTTCGGGCTCGGCCTCGTTGCCGGTCGCGGCGCCGTGGATCGACGCGTTTCCTTCGTCCGCCTCCTCGTCCTGCTCCAGCACGAGCGGCGCATCGTCGTGCATGGCGCCTTCGGGCTCGAACGCGCCGCGCAGCTCCTCGTAGTCCACCTGCACCACGGCGGCCGCGTCGATGGCCTGCGCCTCGGTCTCGGCGATCACGGCGACGACCGGCTGGCCCGCGTAGAAAACCCGGTCCACGACGAGCGGCCGGTCGGGGCCGGCGGCCCCGGTGTCCGGCAGGTCCGCGCCCGTGACGACGTCGACCACCCCCGGCATCCGGCGCGCGGACGAAATGTCGACCCGGCCCACGCGAGCGCTCGCAAAAGGCGATAGCACGAGCTGGACGTTGAGCAGGCCAACGAGCTCGAGATCGGCCGTGAAACGGGTCGCCCCGGTCACCTTTTCGGCGCCCTCCTGCCGGCGCATCCCCCCGTTCGACGCCCCCATCGGCGGATCATCGCACGATCGGCAGGTGGACAATCGGCCGCCTCCAAGCTCACAATGTGCCTTGGAGTAGTGGCGGCGGTGGCCCGCCACCCCCCGTCGGCGCGCTCTCGCCCCGGTCGAAGCGAAGACGAACCGGGAAGAAGGCGGGGGGAACGAGGCAAACGCCTCAAGCTTTGTCCGAGGGGGACGCTATGACTCCAATCCCGTATCGGTTTCTCAAGGCCCTTGGTGTGGGGGCCGTGGCGAGCCTTGCGCTTGTTGCATGTGCCAGCGGTAGCACGAACAACAGCAGCACCCTCGCCTCCGACCAGACGCTGAAGTTCCCGATCCTGGGCGACTTCGGCACCCTTGACCCGGCGCAAACCAACGCGGAGAGCGACTCCGAGATCTCCCAGAACATGTTCAACGGCCTCGTCAAGTTCGACAACAGCCTGAACATCGTTCCCGACATCGCGTCGGCCGTGCCGACCCCTTCGTCGGACGGCCTCACGTACACGTTCAAGCTGCGCCAGGACGTCACCTTCTCCAACGGTGACAAGGTCACCTCGAAGGACGTCCTCTACTCGTGGAACCGCGCGGCGTGGGAGCAGGGCGCGTACGCCGGCAACCTGGCCGCGATCGACGGCTACGCCACCGTCGCTGCCGCCGGCGCGGCAAGCGGCGCCCCGACTGGCGCCAAGCTCGAGTCTCTGCTCGAGGCCAACGACCCGTCCGTTTCCATGAAGGGCCTCACCGCCCCGGACCAGTACACCGTGGTGGCCAAGCTGAGCGCTCCCGCCGGCTGGTTCCTCTCGGCCCTCGCCCTCGAGGCGACCACCGGGATGATCGTGGACATGAACGCGGTCAAGCAGGACCCCAACGGCAACACCGCCAGCTCGACGTGGTGGACCAACCCGGCCACCGCGATCGGCACCGGCGCTTTCAAGATGACCGCCTACACGCCGAAGCAGTCCATCGACTTCGCAGCCGTCCCGAACTGGTGGGGCTCGCCGAAGCCGACGCTGACCAAGGTGCACATCGACATCCTCGCGAACGCGCAGTCGGCGATCCAGGCCTATGAGCAGGGCTCGTACGACATCTACGGCTACGGCGGCTACAGCAACGCGCCGGTCGACGCCATCCTCCGCATCCAGGGCACGGCCAGCGAAAAGGCACAGCTGCTGCTGCACCCGAAGGTCCGCACGACCTGGCTGCAGTTCAACCTGGTTCACGACGCCGCGCGATCCGCGGCAGGTCCGTTCCAGTGCCCGGTCGTTGGCGGCTACACCGTCTGCTCGGGCACCCCGGCGGCCGACGCGGCGAAGAACCTTCGCCTTGCGTTTGCCCTTTCGATCGACAAGACTCAGCTCGCCAGCGTCGTCTGTCACAACATCGTCTGCCAGCCCGCGACCGGCGGCCTCATCACCAAGGGCCTCATCGGCTACGCGGGGGACAACACCGACCCGCTCGCCAAGTTCGACGCGGCGACGGCCAAGGCGGACCTGAAGGCGGGCGACCCCGACGGGTCCAAGACCGCGAACCTGACCTACGCATACGACTCCAACAACCCGCTGAACGGTTCGGTCGCGCAGTTCCTCCAGGACCAGTGGCAGACCAACCTGGGGGTCCACGTCAACCTGCTGCCCCAGGACCACTCGGCGTTCATCAAGGGCTACCTCTCCGGCAAGTACGTGCTGGCCCGCAACGGCTGGCAGGCCGACTACAACCACCCGCAGGACTGGGTCGACAACCTCTGGGGCAAGATCCCGGGCTGCCCGGACGCCAACTGCGGTAGCGGCTACGACACCCAGGCGTACGACCAGGCCGTCGCGGCGGCCGACCAGCTGCCGCTCGACCAGGCCACGCCGAAGTACCAGGCGATCATGAAGATGCTCGAGGACGACGCCACCTACGTCCCGCTCTACTACTCGCAGGGCGCGTTCCTCTTCAAGCCCTACGTCAAGGGCGCGGGCACGAACAACTTCTTCGACTACTACTGGGACCAGATCCAGATCAATTCGCACTAACCCCGACGCTTAGGGGGGCGCCCGCATCGTGCGGGCGCCCTTCTCTTTAGATAATTAGCCGGGGAGGCCGAGAAGAGCTCTGTTTACGCGCGGAACGCTGGTTTACATTGCGCAGCGCATCGTGCTGATCGGCTTCACCGTGCTTGCCGTCAGCTCGATCGTTTTCCTGCTCATCCACCGGCTACCGGGAGACGCGCTCTTCAGCGAGAAGCTGCGCGGCCACGCGTACGCGGAGCTGCTGCACCATTACGGGCTCGACCAGCCGCTGTACACGCAGTACTGGAACTTCGTGGTCGGCGTGGTCACGCGAGGGGATCTCGGCGAGTCGCTGGTCAACCGTGGCCTCAAGATCACGCCGCTCGTCATCCGCGAGACCGCGATCAGCGCCCAGGTCGGCGGCGTGGCGCTGATCTTCACGGTCGGGCTCGGCATCGTCCTCGGCGTGTTCGCAGCGATCCGCCAGAACACCTGGATCGACTACCTGCTGACCACGACGTCGGTCATCGGCTACAGCATGCCCAACTTCGTGATCGCCGCCCTGCTGATCCTGGTCTTCGGCGTCTGGCTCCAAAACGTCACGCAGGGCACGTTCTTCTATCAGCTCGGCGGATGGAAGGGGGACATCGGCCAGCTCTGGCTGCCCGCTTTTGCACTGGGTTTTCCGTACGCGAGCATCGTCGCCCGGCTCACGCGTGCGAGCATGCTGGAGGTGATCAGGCAGGATTATGTGCGGACCGCGCGCGCCAAGGGTCTGCAGGAATCCGTCATTCTGGTCAGGCACGCTCTGCGCAACGCGCTGATTCCGGTGATCACGATCCTGGGCCCGCTGGTCATCGGAATCATCACCGGCAGCGTCGTGATCGAGAACTTCTTCGGCATCCCGGGCCTGGGCAAGGAGTTCGCGCAGAGCATCCTCAACCGCGACTACGCGATCGTGATCGGCGTCTTCACGATGTACGCGGCGATGGTGGGCGTCGCCAACCTGCTGGTCGACCTCGCCTACGTGTTCATCGATCCGCGCATAAGGTACGGGTGACCGGGATGGGCCGCTGATGGCAACCGCCGCCGCCGTCGTCGTCGCGCAGGAGCTCGAACCCGAGCAGGCGAGCCTGTGGAGCGATGCGTGGCGTCGCCTCAAGCGCAACCGGCTCGCCCTTGTCGCATCCGTCTACCTCGCGCTGCTCGTCGTCGTGGCGCTGGTCGCCCTCGTCTGGACGCCCTACCGCATGTCGGCAATCGGCCTGGCGCCGACCTACTCCGGGCCGAGCGCCGCCCACCTGCTCGGCGTCGACGAGCTCGGGCGCGACATCCTGAGCCGGCTGATGGTCGGCGCGCAGATCTCGCTCGTCGTCGGGGTCGGCACGCAGCTGCTCGTGCTGGCCGTCGGTGTGCCGCTCGGCCTCATCGCGGGCTACTACAAGGGCTATCTGGATACCGTGCTGAGCTTCCTCATCAACGTGTTCTACGGGATACCCGACGTCCTCCTGGCCATGATCCTCGTCTTCATCCTCGGCCCGAGCCTGACCAACATCATCGTCGCCATCGTCGCGACGCGATGGATGGACATGGCGCGCCTCATGCGCGGCCAGGCGCTGAGCCTGCGGGAGCGGGAGTTCGTCGAAGCCGGACGCGCGGCGGGCGCGAAGCCCCTGAAGATGCTCTTCGGCCACATCCTTCCCAATGCGCTGGGACCGATCATCGTCCAGGCGACCTTCGGCATCCCGTCCGCGATTCTCTTCGAGGCATTCCTCAGCTTCCTCGGTGTCGGCGTGCAGCCACCGACGCCGTCGTGGGGATCCATGGCGAACGAGGGTGTACAGGCCATCCAGTACGCCCCGCACATGGTGCTCGCGCCCTCCGTCGCGCTGTCGCTGACCCTGATGGCGTTCAACTTCCTTGGCGATGGGCTGCGCGACGCGCTTGACCCGCGCTCGAGGCGGTAACGCAGAACTTGGCCGCGCCCGTCCTCCAGGTGCGCAATCTGCGCACCCAGTTCAAGACCGACGGCGGGCTCGTGCGCGCCGTCGACGACGTGAGCTTCGACCTCTACCCGGGCGAGAGCCTGGGCATCGTCGGCGAGTCGGGCAGCGGGAAATCCATCACCGCGCTTTCGATCCTGCGTCTCGTGCCCGAGCCGGGCCAGATCGTCTCCGGCGAGATCAAGTTCCGCAACCAGGACCTCATGACCGCGAGCGACGAGGAGATCCGCGAGATCCGTGGCCGCGACATCGCGATGATCTTCCAGGACCCCCAGAGCTCGCTCAACCCGGTGCTGAAGACGGGTTTCCAGATCGGGGAGGCCATGACCGCGCACAAGAAGGCGACGCGGCACGAGGCCGTCCAGCGCACGATCGAGCTCCTCAAAAGGGTCCGCATCCCGGCGCCCGAGCGGCGTGCCAAGGATTTCCCTCACCAGCTGAGTGGCGGCATGCGCCAGCGCGCGATGATCGCGATGGGCCTGGCGAACTCGCCGTCGATCATCATCGCGGACGAGCCGACCACCGCCCTGGACGTGACGGTCCAGGCGCAGATCCTGGAGCTCCTCGGCGACCTGAACCGAGAGCTCGGCACCGCGATCATCATGATCACGCACAACATGGGCGTTGTCGCCGGACTGTGCCAGCGGCTGATCGTGATGTATGCGGGCCAGATCGTCGAGCAGGGCCCGGTCGACGAGATCTTCGCCTCGCCTCAGCACCCGTACACGTGGTCGCTCCTCAAGTCGATGCCGCGCGTCGACGCCGTGCGCCACGACCGCCTGAGGTCGATCGAGGGCATCGCGCCGGACCTTCTCCGGCCTCCGGCCGGCTGCCGGTTCCACCCACGCTGTCCGTTTCGCGTCGAAAAGTGCCTGACGGACCAACCACCGCTGATGCAGGTCAAACCCGACCAGATGTCCGCCTGCTGGGTCACGATGGACCGCGCGCGTGAGGAGATGGGCGCGGAGGGCCTGACCGACATCAGCCCAGGCGCCGCCTCGGGTCTCCAGCCGGGCAAGATCATCCCCTGATGGCGGAAGCTGCGCGCGTGGACGACCCGGCCGCGGCGCCGGCGAGCGGGCCTGCGCTCGTCCGTGTCGAGAACGTCGTCAAGCATTTTCCCGCGGGCTTCGGGCAGAGCGTCAAGGCGGTCGACGGAGTCAGCTTCGAAATCCGTCAAGGCGAGACGCTGGGGCTGGTCGGAGAGTCCGGGTGCGGCAAGTCGACACTTGGACGGCTGGTCATGCAGCTGATCCCGGTCACGTCCGGAAAGGTCTTCCTGAACGACCTGGAGCTGACCAGGCTTCGCGGCGAGAAGCTCCGTCAGCAACGCCGCCAGCTGCAGATCATCTTCCAGGATCCGTTCGCGTCCCTCGACCCGCGGATGACGGTGGGCGACATCATCGCCGAGCCGCTCGTCAACTTTCGGGTCATGCGCGGGCGGCAGCTCAATCAGCGGGTGCAGGAGCTGCTCCGTGTGGTTGGGCTCAACCCCAACTTCAACAATCGTTATCCGCACGAATTCTCAGGCGGCCAGCGGCAGCGCATCGGGATCGCGCGCGCCCTCGCCCTTAACCCGAAGGTCATCGTGTGCGACGAGGCCATCTCCGCGCTCGACGTGTCGATCCAGGCGCAGATCGTCAACCTACTCGAGGACCTGCAGCGCGAGTTCAAGCTGACGTACCTCTTCATCGCGCACGACCTGTCGGTGGTACGTCACATCAGCGACCGCGTGATGGTGATGTACCTCGGCAAGATCGTGGAGGTCGCCGACAGCGTGTCGACCTACAGCAGCCCGAAGCACCCTTACACGAAGGCGCTTCTGTCGGCTATCCCGGTGCCCGATCCGAAGGTCCAGCGTGGAAGGCGCCTCGTCGAGCTTTCGGGCGAGATCCCCTCACCGATCAACCCGCCCACCGGCTGCCGCTTCCACACCCGCTGCTGGATGGCCCGCGAAATCTGCCGCACCGAGGAGCCGGAGTTCCGCGAGTACGAGCCCGACCACTG
>Ga0070741_10009145_pt1 | contig 19439 bp, 15 predicted proteins | sample Coa_R1_4_FD_66440 | JGI IMG/M metagenome (GOLD analysis project Ga0070741, IMG submission 66440) | Surface soil microbial communities from Centralia Pennsylvania, which are recovering from an underground coalmine fire - Coalmine... | ecosystem: Environmental > Terrestrial > Soil > Unclassified ...
GATCGTCGCGATCATGCGACGACGGACTCCTGACGCTGCTGACTCGCCCGATCAGGAGCCGTACCGGGGGAAGCATCGGATGGACTCTCACCGGCCTCCCCCCGATCGGCTTCCCCCTCCTGCAACCACGACGTCGGGAACCTGACCGTGATCGTCGTGCCCTCGGCCGGAGCGCTGTCGAGATCGAACGTCCCTCCGCCGACGAGCGCCCGCTCACGCATCATCGTCAGGCCGTAGTGTCCCTCGGGCCCGGGGGCCTGCGGATCGAACCCATCGCCATCGTCCCGCAGCACCATTTCGACGGCGTCTCCGTCCTGCTTGACGGTCAACCACACATTCGACGGGTGAGCGTGCTTGAGGGCGTTCATCACCCCCTCGCGGGCAATGTGGTAGAGGAGGAGGGCGATCGGCGGAGGAAGCGGGACCTCGTCGATGTCGGTTCGGAAGATCACCTCCGCATCCCGTCCAGTTTCGGCGATGAAGCTCTGAAGCGCTTCCGCGAGTCCCGCCCTTCCGAGCGGGGAGCGATGGAGGTCGCGGATTAGCGCCCGGATTCGATCGGAGGTCTTCCCTTTGGTCTCCTTGATGTCTTCCAAGGCCTTCTCGGTCTCGGCGAGCTTGCCGGCCGCGAGGTGACGCCGGGCGATGTCAACCTGGAGCGAGAGCTTGAACAGGAGCTGCGCCAGGTCATCATGGAGAAAGGCCGCAATCTGCGCACGCTCGTCCTGCCGTTCCTCGGCCATCCGGTTCGAGAGAGCGCGAAGCACCTGCTCGCGGTCCTGGAGCTCCTTATGCGCCTCCTCAAGGGCCTTGCTCCTGAAGAACATCTGCCGTGCAAGGAGAAGCGGCAGGACGAAGACAGGGACAGACCAGAACCCGAGCCGTTCGTAGAACTTGGCCAAGAAGAGGCCAAATGATGCGAGGCCTAGGTAGCTAATCAAGAACTCCGACAGTCTGCCGATCCTGAGTTCCTGGACCACTCGAAGTGGGGCCATACCAAGATCGACGCTGACAACGAGCGTGATCAAGCTACTGTTCACGGAATAGTCAGCGACCGCCGCCAGCATGGCGGCGCCAATGAGAACGAGGGCATTCGATTCGTTCAGACTGGCGAGCGCGTGGAAAATCGCACTCGCGGCCAAGATGGAGAGAGCCACCTGGCACCTGTTGAACAGTGCCCTCAGCACACCAACTTCTCTTCTCAATTCCCGAGGATCCAGTGACCCAACCAACGCCGCGAGTGCTGCGGCTTCTGGGGGGTAAATGAAGGCGACAACCATCAGCAGGGGGAAGGCGACACTGAGTTGAAGGCCATGCCAAGCAGGAACTGGCAGCGCTTCCACCACAGCGACGGTCAGGATCCACAGAACGATTTGAACATTGACGGCGCCCGGATCCACAGCAAGGAGGGCCGCTATCGCAACGATCGTGGGTACCACGACCGCGAGCTGAAGCATCAGCAGGAGCTGTCTCCGCCTGCCCGTCGACGTGCTCGCCGTTCGCGTCCCCGCTCCCTCCTCCGCCCCTCGTGACCTCAACCGTGGACCTATCATGCAGCGTCGCCCCGGCGTTTGGAATCACCTGGAGGGTGCCAGAATCGCAGGCCTACCCCTTGGGCGAGTACTGCAAGATGCGTAGACCGTTTCACCGCTTGTCGCCGCTTGTGGCGTCCCCCGATAGTAGGTAGGGACGTCCCCCAATTGGGGGTTTGTCGGTTGAAGGCGGGCCATGTCCGCAGGTAGCGCCCGCGCAGAGCTTTGAGGGGGTGAAGATGAGGCTCGTCAAGCGGTTCGCAATCGCGCTTAGCTCGCTGCTCGCTCTCGCGATCGCTGGCGGTGCGCACTGGAAGTGGTAACAGGCCTTGAGGCGAGCGACCCTGAGCCCCGGTAGCCAAACCGGGGCTCAGGTCGGATTTGCGGACGTCTGTGCGGGTAGGCGCGCAACGATAAGCGTTCCGCTCCTCCGCTCGGTTAAGGCTTGAAATGTCCCGCCGGCGAGTTCGACTCGTTCTTTCATCAGTTGCAGCCCAAAATGCATTTCCTTGTCCACTGAACTGACGTCAAATCCCTCGCCGTCGTCCTGGACTACCAGCCGCATAGCATCTTCATCCCTCTGGACCCTTAGCCAGATGTTCTTGGCGTTGGCGTGACGAACGGCATTGCGCAGCGCTTCTCGAGCCACTTGATAGGCAAGGAGTTGAACCACAGGCGTACCGCCAACGGGCTCAAGTTCCAGATGGAGTCGCGCAGTCGTTTGTGACTCGAGTTCACGAACCAGGAGCTTCAATGTGTCCAGCAATCCGGTTGGCCCTAGAGCGGAGTGCCGAAGGCCGCGGATGAGCAGTCGCATCGCATCACTAGCATGAGTTGCTGCACGCAGCAAGTCCGGGACATCCTCTTCAAGAGCCAGGAGCTGTCCGGAAGCAAGATCGTGCCGGACGACCTGTCCAAGAAGGTGCACCTTGTACAGGGGCGGCAGCAGTTCGTCATGAAGGCCCGCGGCGACCGCAAGGCGTTCGTCCCTGCGCTCGTCGGCGATCCGCTCCGTGATAACCCGAAGCATCATGGTTTTCTCTGAGACCCTGCCCGTCATGACTTCTGCGTGACGTGCATCCCTGAAGGCTTGGCACGCAAGAACGATCGGGATGAAGAAGGCAAGCAGTCCCCAGACTCCGGCTACCTGATGCACAACGGCAAGAAGAACGGCGACCAGACCGAAGCTGATGTATGAGCACGTGAACGAGAGTCTTCTACCCCAAATGCGCCTAACGATGGCGACAGGGCCACCACTACTGGATAGCCAAGAGGCTAGAGCGACCATGAGCGTGTTGACAAGAATGTCCGCCGTTAGAGCCAACATGGCCACCAAGAGAACAGCTGGCCAATCGGCCAAGTTCCCAGAAAGACGGTGGAACACCATGGAACCGGTCATCGAACTCAAGGCAATTTGGCTACGGTTGTAAAGCCCATGGGCCAAGGTCACGCCGCCGCGAATCTCGCGCAAGTCGGTTGAACCCAGCAGGGCCAATGCGCCTACGATCGGCGCCGGATACAACATTCCTGCAGCCATCAGCACGGGGAGTGATAGCGCCAAGCTCAGGTTCTCCGTCAGGGGGACCGGCAGAATGTCACTCACCACCACGAGCGTGAGCCATGCTGCTAGCTCAGGCAAATCACTCCTAAGTGTTGGACCCAGTCTAACGACCTCAAGGACCGTCAGTGCTCCGATCCCGGCGAAGGCAAGCCACTCCAAGAACCTAACGGGCATCGGCTCCGCCCGTGGCGTCTGATCGCGCCGGAGAAGCCGCCTTCCGCCTGATGTCTGAGTTGTTGTCGCTGCCACCGGACCCCCCTCCCGATCCGTGGGCGAATCTTAGAAAGACCCACCGACGGCCGGTCAAGAACGACAAATCGACCTACCGGCGCGAGCACGGCGCCGGGGCGGGCAGGTGCCGGAGCGGGGCGGGCAGGTGCCGGAGCGGGGCCGGCACCGTGCCGGAGCGGGGTCGCCCGCTCGCCGGGGTACCATCACCTGCGTGAAGCTGCGGATCCTGGTCGTCGAGGATGAGCGAGCGATCGCCGAGCCGCTTGCGGAGAGCCTCGAGAGAGAGGGATTTGCCCCACAGCTCGCGATGACTCTGGAAGAGGCCCGCGCCGCATACCGCCGGGACCCTCCGGATCTCATCCTGCTCGATGTCATGCTCCCCGACGGCGACGGGAGGGAACTGGCTCGCGAGATTCGGAAGGACTCGGACGTTCCCATCATCATGCTCACGGCCCGTGGCGAGGAGATCGATCGGGTCCTCGGGCTCGAGCTTGGGGCGGACGACTACGTCGTGAAGCCGTTCTCGGTCCGGGAGCTCACGGCCCGGATTCGCGCCATCATGCGTCGCGGAAAGCTCGGAGGGCGTCGCGGAGCCATCGAGATCGGGCAGATCCGGCTCGACCCCGCCTCGCGAACCGTCACCAAAGCGGGCCGGCCCGTGGAGCTTGCCGCGCGTGAGTTCGACCTCCTCCATCTCCTCATGTCGAACGCAGGTGAGGTCGTGCGCCGGGAGCGAATCATGGACGAGGTCTGGGACCCCCACTGGTTCGGACCGACGAAGACGCTCGACGTCCACATCTCGTGGCTCCGCAAGAAGCTCGAGGACGACCCCTCGAACCCCAGATACATCACGACGATCCGCGGGGTTGGATTTCGATTCACCGCGAACGAGGACCTCGCGATCAAGGAGTAGGTGTCGGCAACGAAGGTCCGGAGCCGTCTCGTCCTCGCCTTCGCCTACATCCTCGTCACGGTCATCGTGGCGCTCGAGGCCCCGCTGGTCTTCAATCTCCAGCGCCGGGTTCGCGCCGAGGCGACCGGCTCCGCGGAGAACGAGACGCTCCTGATCGCCGCCGACATCGGCGCCGAGCGAACCACGCATCGTGAGGCGCTGCAGAGGTACGTCCAGAGCCACTACCCCGCCTCGAGCGAGGACGGGAGGGTCATCGTCGTCGATCCAGACGGAGTGCTGATCGCCGACTCCCTCGGTCCGGACAACCTCGGAACCGTCTATGCGACGCCGAAGCGTCCGGAGCTCGTTTCCGTCCTGCGGGATCAGCGACCGTACGCACAGATCCGTCACAGCGTCACGCTGGGCGAGGACATCCTGGTTTCCGCAGCACCGATCCTGGACGAGGGCAAGTTCTACGGCGTCGTTCGGCTCACGCAGGCCGTGGGGCGAGTGCAAGAGCGCGTGCGGGCCGTCGTCCTAGGGCTGGTCGTGATCGGCGTGGCGGCCCTGGCCGCCGGCCTGATCATCGCGTTCGCCCTCGCGGGCTCGCTCTCCCGCCCGCTCGCCAAGCTGGCTGCCGCCGCGCAGCGCCTGGGCGCAGGCGATCTCACGGCCCGGGCCGACACGTCGCAGGGAGCCACGGAGATCCGCGTGCTCGCCGAATCCTTCGACGAGATGGCCGATCGATTGGAGGACACGGTCAAGGCACAGCGCGAGTTCGTGGCCAATGCCTCGCACCAGCTCCGGACCCCGCTCACCGGCATGAAGCTCCGTCTGGAGTCGGCGATCGAGCAAGCCGGGGACGAGGACCTCCGTCGCCAGCTCGAGGCGGCCGACACCGAGGTGGATCGCCTCGCCGAGATCGTGCAGCGACTCCTGCTCATGGCTCGACGGATCGAACGCGGCGGGCCCGGCGAGGTAGACCTCTCCGATGTCGTCGCCCGGGCCGTCGAGCGCTGGAGCGAGCGAGCGACCCGTCAGGGCGCCACCCTCGACTCGATCGGCGAGGGCGGTCGAGCGCTCGCCGACGAGGGCGACCTCGACCAGGTGCTCGACAACCTGCTGGACAACGCGATCTCCTACGCCCCCGGACCGGTGCTGATCGAAACGGGACGGACCGACGGCAGGCTCTTCGTCGCCGTCGAGGACCGAGGGCCCGGGATCCCCCCCGAAGAGCGTGGGCGGGTGATGGACCGGTTCTTCCGCGGCCGAAACGCCCCGCCCGGCGGCTCCGGGCTCGGCCTTGCGATCGTTCGGGAGCTGGTCGAGAAGTGGGGCGGTGACGTGGCGGTATCGGCCGGCAGCGAGGGAGGCACGCGCGTCGAGATCTACCTGATGCCCATCGAGGGCGACCCGGCTCCCCCGGTGAAGGCCCAGCCCTCGTAGGCGGGGCGCCAGCGACTGCCCCGGAGCGCCGCCCTTAACCTTTCCTTATCGTGGCCGGCGCTACGCTGGGCCCGTGAAGCGCGCGCTGATCGTGATCGCCTGGGGCGTGGCCGGTCTCCTGATCGCCGGCGCGCTGTCGCTCGGGGCGTTCGCGCTCGCCGGCAACGATCTTGGCAAGACCACCTCGTTCACGATCCACTCGGAGGTCGAGCGCCAGTCGGGGCGGGAATCTCCGGAACCGACCGAGAGCCCCGGCAAGCAGGGTGGCAAGGACGATCACCCTTCGGAGAGCCCATCCACCGACGATCACGGCGGCTCCGCCGGAGACACATCGTCCGGGAGCGGCTCCACCGTCTCCAGCCAGACCGGCGGTGGGACTTCCGGCTCGGGCGGTCAAAGCGGCTCCGACTCCTCATCGGACTCCCGCGACGACTCGCACAGCAGCTCGCACGACGAGTCCGGCGGAGACCACGGCGGCGACGACTGAGTCGGCCCGATTCGAGCCCAAGACGGCGTCCGAGCGTCGGATGGGGAAAGAGCGCGCGCCCGGCCGTCGACCCCTCGGCCCCGGGGGCGACGCCCCTGGGGAGTAGGCTCGAGGCGTGGGACGCATCCTCGTCGGAACCTCGAGCTGGACCGATCCGACCCTGGTGAAGGAGGGCACGTTCTACCCGCCGACCGCGAGGAGCGCCGAGGACCGGTTGAGGTACTACGCGAGCCAGTTCCCGATCGTGGAGGTCGACTCCACCTACTACTTCCCACCGTCCGAGCGGAACGCCGTGCTGTGGATCGAGCGCACGCCCGGGGACTTCACCTTTAACATCAAGGCCTACTCGCTCCTCACGAACCACCCGACCAGGCGCGATTCCCTCTACGCCGACCTTCGGGAGCACCTCCCAAAGGGGCTGCAGGACAAACGCAACCTCTACCGGGAGCAGCTTCCCGACGCCGTGGTGGAGGAGGTCTGGCAGCGGTTCCACGACGCGCTGATGCCGCTGCATTCGGCGGGCAAGCTCGGAGCGGTGCTGTTCCAGTTCCCGCAGTGGTTCGTCATCGGCCGCAAGAGCAAGGACTACCTGCTCGAATGCGCCGAGCGCCTGAAGGACTTCCGCGTCGCGATCGAGTTCCGCCACAGGAGCTGGATGGAGGAGCGGAATCGGGAGGAGACGCTCTCGTTCCTCGAGGAGCACGACCTGCCCTTCGTGTGCGTCGACATGCCCCAGGGGTTCGACTCCAGCATCCCCCCCGTGGCGGCCGCAACGGCGAAGGACCTGTCGATGGTGCGCTTTCACGGGCGCAACACGGAGACGTGGGCGAAGAAGTCCGAGACCGCGACCGAGCGCTTCCGGTACGAGTACGCGCAACAGGAGCTCGCCGGCTGGGTTCCGATGATCCGCGATCTGGCCCGGCGGACGCGCGAGACGCACGTCCTGATGAACAACTGCTACCGGGACTTCGCGGTGAACAACGCCCGTCAGCTCCGCGCCCTGCTCGAGGAGTAGGCCGCTCGGCCGGACCGAGGATGGGCGAGGACGGGAAGGAGTCTGGCCCGGACCCGCGGGCGCACCCGCGTGGAAGGGAGGGTAGTCCGGGCCAGACGAGCTCCGGGGAGCCGCCCTCGTCGGCTCCAACCGCTGGCAACAAGACTAGCAGCGAACCGGCGCGGATCGAGCCAAGGAGGGCCCGAGCTCACCGGGTCGGAAGTCCGTTGTCCCGAGGGCCGCGCCGCCGGGCAATCCGGCTCCTCGCTCAGGGGACTCTCAGGGGCGTGGGGTAGGCTCGAGGCGTGTTCGGGCGGTCGTGGCGCATCGCAACGCTTCGGGGGATCCCGGTCAACGTGGACTCCTCGTGGGTCTGGATCGCCGTGCTCGTCACCTACAGCTTGTGGGCGCAGATCCACCTGCGATACCCGGAGGTCGCGTCCGGCTCGGCCGTCGCGTACGCCCTGCTGGCGGCCATCCTGTTCTTTGGATCGGTCTTCCTGCACGAGCTCGCGCACGCCGTCGCGGCGCGCGTGAACGGGATCCCCGTCCTCGGCATCACCCTGGTGGTCTTCGGCGGCTACACCAGCGCGAGGTCGGACGAGAAGGGCCCGGGGCCCGCGTTCGTCATCTCGGCGGTGGGGCCGGGGACCAGCCTGCTTCTCGGAGCGCTGTTCTGGGCGCTCTCGAGGGCGACCTCGCCCGGCCCGCTCTCGGGCGCGTTCGGATACGTGGGGTGGGTCAACCTGTTCATGGCGGGGTTCAACGTGGCCCCGGGCCTCCCGCTCGACGGGGGGCGGATGCTCGAGGCCGTGGTGTGGCGCCTCTCCGGCGACCACCGGGCCGGAACGCGGATCGCGGCGTGGACCGGCATGGCCGTCGGCGGACTGCTGGTCGCCGGCGGGTTCGTCCAGTTTTCGCGCGAGAGCGACTTTCTGTGGCTGTGGCTCGCGATCGTGGGCATCTTCATCTTCCAGGGCGCCCGGGGCTCCGAGCGACAGATCGGCCTTCGCGAGCGCCTGGCGCACGCGCGCGTGGCCGACGCGATGGAGCCACCGCCGCCGGCCATCCCCTCGACGATGACGCTATCGGAGGCGCTCGACCGGTACCTGCGCGGCCACGAGACCGAGGCGTTCCCGGTCGTCGAGGACGGCAGGGTGATCGGCATGCTCTCGTTCTCCTCGGCGCGGGAGGTCGGGATGCATGACCCCCTGCGACCGGTGCGGGATGCGCTGATCCCGCTGTCCGAGGTGCTCACGGCCGAGGCGGAGGAGCCCCTCGAGCCCGTGGCGGCTCGCCTCGGCTCGGGTCGGGCGGCGCTGGTGCTCCGCGACGGCGAGCTGGTCGGTGCGATCACCGGCGGCGGCGTTCTCCGCTGGGCCTCGACCAGCCGCTGAACGCCAGGGCGCATCCCTCCTTCCCGGCGGAGCTGTCGCCGGGCGGGGGTAGCATCGCCGGGTGGCCGTCCCGAGCTTCGTTCCCGATCCAGCGCAGTCGCGAGTGCTGGCGCACGAGCGGGGGCCGCTGCTCGTCAGCGGCGCGGCCGGCACCGGAAAGACGGCGCTCCTTCGGGAGCGGTTCGCCCGGCTGATCGAGGCCGGCACCGACCCCGAGCGGGTGGTGCTCGTCGTGCGATCCAGGCGGGCTCGCGACGAAGCTCGCGGCGCGCTGCTGGCCCGGCTCGGCAGGTCGCTTTCGGACCTGCCGGTGATCACCGTCCACGGGCTCGCCTTCCGGCTCGTAACCAGGCGGTTCGGGCTCCTCGGCTACGCCGAGCCCCCCAGGGTCCTCGATGCCGACGATCAGTTCGTCCAGGTCCAGGAGCTGCTCCGAGGGGAGGCCACCGAACGGGCGAGCGACTGGCCGACGTTCGGCTCGATGCTCCGGCTGCGGGGGTTCGCCGACGAGGTCCGCCAGCTCCTGCTTCGGGCTCAGGAGGCGCTCGTCGGCCCCGACGAGATGGCGGCCCTGGCCCACGGAGCCGGCTCGCGGGGATGGAGCGAGCTCGCCGGGTTCTACCGCAGGTACCTGGAGGTGCTCGACGCGCAGGGCGCGGTGGACTTCGCCGGGCTGATCGAGCAGGCTGCCGTCGCCGTGGCCGCCGGCGATCCGGAGTTCGACCACGTCCTGGTCGACGACTTCCAGGAGGCGACGCTCGGCACGGAGCGCCTGCTCGCCGAGCTCCGCCCCACGACGCTGGTCGTCGCCGGCGATCCCGAGGCCCACGTGTTCTCCTTCCAGGGCACGACGGACGTGCCGATCAGGCGGTTCGTCGAGCGCTTCGCGGCCGAGGAGGTCGTGCTCGAGACCAGGCACCGCGGTCCCCGGCCGTCGATCGAAGCCTGGCGCGCCGCGCACAGCTCGGAGGAGCACGCCGCGGTCGCCCGCGAGCTCCGGCGGGTCCACGTTCAAGACGGCGTCCCATGGGGCGAGCTCACCGTGATCGTCCGCCGCTGGGGTCCGCACGTGGCTGGCCTGCTGCGCGCGCTCGACGACGCCGGCATCCCGCGAACCTCAGTCGACCCGGGGCTCACCGCCGCCACCGCCGCGGCGGCCCGGCCGTACGTCCTCGCCCTTCGATGGATCGCCGCCGACGCGGACCGCCGGGACGACCTCGTCGAGGCGGTCCTGGCCTCCGACCTCGGCGGGCTGTCGCCAGCCTCGGCCCGGTCGCTGCTCAGGGCCACGCGCGCGTCGGGCATGCGCCCGGGCGACGCGCTCACGCGGCGCGACGGAATCGGCGAGGAGGAGGCGCGCGGGCTCGATGCGCTCGAGACCGTCCTTCGCGAGGCCGAGCGGGCACGCGCCTCGGTGCTCGATGCGTTCCGCGCGCTCTGGCGAGGGCTTCCCTGCTCCCGGCGCCTCGTCGAGGAGGCTGCGAGCTCGGCTCGCGCTCGGGCGGACCTCGACGCCGTCGTCGAGTTCTCCCGGTTGGTGACCGAGGTCGGTACGTCGGCCGATCCCTCGGTCGAGTCGTTCCTCGAGCTCGTCGACCTGCGCGAGGGCTCGCCGTCGCTCGCCCCGGAGACCAAGCGTGGTCGAGAGGCGGTCGAGGTTCTCACCGCGCACGGAGCCGCCGGACTCGAGTTCGACACGGTGATCGTCGTCGGCGCCGTCGAGGGCAACTTCCCGAGCCTGTCCCGTCCCGAGCCGATGTTCGATCTGGATGCGCTCGCCGGCCGGCGGTCCCGTTCCGAGATCAACCGGCTCCGGCTCGCCGACGAGCGCAGGCTGTTTCGAGCCACGCTCGCGCGCGCCCGCAGGCGGGTCGTGCTCACGGCGAGCGATCCGCACGGCCTCGAGTCCGACGAGGCGATCGCCTCCAGGTTCGTCGAGGAGCTCGGCATCACGTGGTCGCAGGCCCCCCCGCAACCGCCCGGAGATCCGGTGTCCGTGCCCGAGGCCGTCGCCCTGTGGAGGCGAACGCTCGCCGACCAGCTCCTGCCCTTCCCCGATAGGCTCGCGACCCTGCCCGCGCTCCTCGCGCTCGGCGCGGACCCGAGCAGGTGGTGGTACCAGCGCGAGTGGACCGACACCGGCGAGCCGCTGCACGAGCGACTGTTCCTCTCGTACTCGCGCCTGGATCACCTGGAGAACTGCGAGCTCCAGTACCTGCTCGCGGACGAGCTGGGACTCGATCCGAGCGGCGGGTACCAGGCGTGGGTCGGCCGCCTCGTCCACCAGCTCATCGAGCGCTGCGAGAAGGGCGAGATCGAGCGCACGCCCGAGGCCCTGGTCGCCGCGCTCGAGGAGCGATGGCAGGCCACCCGATTTCCGTCGTACGCCGTCTCGGAGGCGGAGCGCCGGCACGCGATCGAGGTGCTGATCCCGAACTGGTTCGAGCGCTACGGCGCGCTCCACGCCGACGCCTTCGAGCGCCGGTTCCGCTTCGAGTTCGAGGGCGCCGTCATCAACGGCGTGATCGACCGGATCGGTCCGGTCCCGGAGGGCGGCCGGCGGATCACCGACTTCAAGACGGGATCCTCCGACAACGCCGGGCGGGCCGCCGACAACCTGCAGCTCGGCATCTACTACCTTGCCGTCGGCGAGTGCGACGACCTCGCGCCCTTCCGGCCGGTCGACGCCGTGGAGCTCGCCTTCCTCCCCGGCAAGAAGCGCGTCGGCGAGCTGGTGACGCAGGTCTGGGACGTGACGACCGGGGAGGAGGAGTACAAGGCGCGGATGCGCGCCCGCCTGTCCGGCCTCATCCAGCGGGTTCGGGAACTCGATCGGGCCGGCCGGTACGTCCCCAACTCCCGTGCGGACTGCTTCTTCTGCCGGTTCCAGACGCTTTGCCCCCGGTACCCCGAGGGAGGGGAGGTCTTCCCGATCCGGGAGTGGGCCCCGGAGGACGAGACGGCGTCCCGCGGGCTGCAGGAGGCCGAGCCGTGAGCGCCTACCCGCGTCCGATCGTGGAGTTCCTCGGCGCCGAGCCCACGCCCGAGCAGTGGGCGGCGATCTCCATGCCGCTCGTGCCGTACGTGCTGGTCGCGGGCGCCGGGTCAGGTAAGACCTCCGTGATGGCCTGCCGCGTGATCTACCTCGCGATGGCGGCCCGGGGCATGCTCGGTCCGGAGCGAGAGGGCGTCATGCCCGGCGACGTCCTGTGCCTGACGTTCACGAACAAGGCGACCGACCTGCTGCTTGCCAAGGTCCGCAGGGCGCTTCGAACGCTCGACCTCGGCGAGGGCGAGGAGCCGGAGGTGGCGAACTACCACGCGTTCGCCGCCTCTGTCCTCGAGCGCCACGGCATGCTCATCGGCATCGAACCGGGCCAGCGCGTCGTCACGCCCGCCCAGCGGGCAGAGCTTGCCGCGCGGGTGCTCGACCGGATGCGCTTCGAGCACCTCACGACCCGCTGGCAGCCGTCGATCGTCTCGAGCATCCTCGCGCTCGACGAGCAGCTCCAGAACCACGTCGTCGATCCATCCGAGGTCGTGACGTTCAACGAGCAGAACCTCGATCGCCTGAAGAGCGCCCGCTCGGACGACCCGTATCGGGCGGCCCTCGAGCGGATCGAGCTCGCCCGCGCCGTCGAGGAGTTCCGCCGGATCAAGCGCGAGCTCGGGGTGATCGACTTCGGCGACCAGATCGCGCTCGCGGTGCGGATCGTGCGGGAGCATCCGGAGGTGGCCGAGGGGTACCGGGAGCGCTTTCGGGCCGTGCTCCTGGACGAGTACCAGGACACCAACCACGCGCAGGCCCTTCTGATGGAGGGGATCTTCGGACGCGGGCACCCGGTCACGGCGGTCGGCGATCCGGACCAGAACATCTACGGCTGGCGCGGCGCGAGCCTCCACAACCTGTTGCAGTTCCCCACGCAGTTCCCCCTGCCGGACGGCTCCCCCTCGCCGAAGCTCCCCCTCTACACCAACTTCCGCTCCGGCGCGCGGATCCTCGCGGCCGCCGACGAGATCATCCGGCCCCTTCCGGCCGGGCAGCGCCCCGACCCCGAGAAGCAGCTCCGCCCCCATCCACCAAACGGCGAGGGGTACGTCCGCATCGCCCAGTACGAGCACGAGATCGCCGAGATGGAGGCACTCGCCGACACGATCGTCGGGCTCCACCGGGACGAGGGCGTCGCCTGGCGCGACTGCGCGGTGCTCTGCCGGACCCATCGCCTGTTCGAACCGCTGCAGGTCGCGCTGGCAGACCGCGGGGTGCCGGCCGAGTTCATCGGCCTCGCGGGGCTGATCAAGCTGCCCGAGGTGGTCGAGGTCCTCGCCTACGCGCGCGCCGCGGCCGACCCGGCGGCCGGCGTCGCCCTCGCCAGGATCCTGACCGGCCCCAGGTACCGGGTCGGCCACCGCGACCTCGCGCGCGTCGCCGCCTGGACGACGCGGAGTCGCAGCCTGCTCCTCGAGCGCCTGCGCGAGCGGGCGCCCGAGGACCTCGACCTCGTCGAGGACCAGCCGTTCCTGATCGCAGAGGCGCTCGAGCACCTGAGTGAGGTCGAGGGGCTTTCGGAGGAGGGACGCGACCGGATCGAGGAGTTCACGCGCGAGCTTGCGGAGCTGCGCACCGCGGTTCGCAGGCCGGTCGGGGAGTTCCTGGCCGAGATCATTCGCCGGACCGGGCTCCTGGAGGAGCTCCAGGCGCACCCGAACGCGGCCGTCGCGGCCGCCCGCAGACGGAACCTCGCGGCCTTCCTCGACCAGGTACACGCCTTCCAGCCGGTCGAGGGGGAGCTCACCCTCGGGTCCTTCCTGCAGTACCTCGACGGCATCGAGGACGACCGCGAGTGGACGCCGGTGCAGCCGAGCGAGGACGACACGGTGAAGGTCATGACCGTGCACGCGGCCAAGGGGCTCGAGTTCGACACGGTGTTCGTCCCCGGCCTCGCCAAGAACCTGTTTCCCGACGAGCGGATCCAGCAGAACCCCATGCGGCGGGGGAGCTCGCTCGACATCGAGCTCCGCCGCGACCGGGACCTGCTGCCGCGGTTCGACGGCGTCATGACCCGGTTCGTCGACGCGCTTCGCGACCAGGAGACGTTCGAGGAGCGGAGGACGGCCTACGTGGCGCTCACCCGGGCCAAGCGACGCCTGTACTGCTCCTCGGCGGTCTGGTACGGCGAGAACCTCCGGGCCAAGAAGGTCGGGCGGTTCTTCCTGGAGCTCGTCGCCTGGGGGCGGAAGACGGGTCGGGCCGACGTCCTGTTCGAGGGAGACGAGCGCGGGCGCGACGAGCCTGCGGAGGAGATCAACCCGCTGGCCGGCGTGCGACAGCGCCAGATGCGGGGGTGGCCGGGGCCGGCTCGCCCAGACGATCCCGACCCGTGGTTCGAGGCGGGCTGGCGCCGTGCGGCGCTCGAGACCGCACGCCTGGGGTCGGTGCCCGCGGAGCTGCTCGACCGGCTCTCGCCGCAGGAGCGCACCGTGTACGAGGATCTGGTATCGGGGCGGCTGACGCTGGCCGCCCATCTCGTGGAGCGTGAACGGGTGAGCGAGAAGGGGCCCGAGCCGCCGGCGAGGCTCGGCGTGGTCGGCGTGATCGACTACGCGCGCTGCCCCAAGCGCTTCTTCTGGTCGTTCGTGCGCCCCCTCCCCCGCTTCTCCGGTCCCGCCGCGAGGATCGGCACCGAGATCCACAGCTGGATCGAGCGCAGGTCCGCCGGCCAGGCGACGCTCCTCGAGCTCGAGGAGGAGCCAGACCTTACCGCCGAGGAGCTCGCGCGGCAGCCGGGGCTGATCCGTCGGCTCCGCGAAGCCTTCCTCGCCAGCCGGTTCGCGAACGCCGTGCCGCTGTACGCGGAGCGACCGTTCCTGCTGTCGTTCGACGACGTCACGGTGAGCGGGCGGATCGACGCGATCTTCGGTCTGGCCGACGGTCCGTGGGAGGTCGTGGACTACAAGACGGGGCGGCGTCCGGCCGACGACGAGCTCGCCTCCGCCCAGCTCGATCTGTACGCGCTCGCCTGCATCGACGTGTGGGGCAAGCGTCCGGAGGACCTCACCCTCACCTACTTCTACCTGGCGAGCGGCGAGGAGGTCTCGCGCCCCGCGCCCGAACCCGACCGCGTCCGCGAGCGGGTGGCGGCGTGGCTGAGCGGCATCCGCGCCGAGCGCTTCGACCCCACGCCCGGCGAGCACTGCCGCTGGTGCGACTACCTGACGTTTTGCGACGCGGGGCGGGCCTTCGTCGAAGCCTCTCCGTCCGCTTGATCCGAGTCGCCGCGGCGGGGTGGCGGCCGGTCGGGGGATCAGCCCTCGGCGGTTCGCCCGCCGTTCGACCCCACCAGGCGCTCGACCTGCTGCCGGAACGGGCGGTACTCCCCCGCGGGGTCCCACCCACCCTGGGCGGCCTCCGGCACGAAGCGCACCGCGAGCCCGAGCTCACCCGCCCGCGAGAGCAGCGCGGCTCGGAACCACTCCAGGTCGCCGGGGTGCAGGAGCGTGGGCCCGTGGGTCCCCTGTCGTCGGAGCGCCGGGTCGTCGGCGAGCACCGGCGTCTGCCTCAGCAGGCGCTCGAGACCGCTCGCCCCCGCGTCGCGGACCTCGAGCCGCGCCTCGCCTTCGCTCCAGATGGCGACCGCGACGACGTGCTCGGGCTCGTCAGCCCGGTAGAGCTCGGCACGCATCGGCCTACCCGTGCACCGGGCGCTCGAGCCGGCGGAGCATCGCCGCCGCGTATTCCAGCAGCTTGACCGCCACCCCCGGCTCCTCGGCAAGAACCCTGCGGAAGGCGCTCCGCGTGAGCTCGAGCATCGTCATGGGGGTCTCGCTCACCACCGTGGCCGTTCTTGCCCCGCCGTCGAGGAGCGAGATCTCGCCAAAGAAGTCGCCGGGCAGCAGGCGGTTGACCACCTTGCCGGCGCGGTTCAGGACCTTGGCCTGTCCCTCGACGATGACGTAGAACCGGTCGCCGGGCTCGCCCTGCTTCACGATTGAGGCCCCCGGCATGTAGCGGACCTCGTTTGCGGAGTCGGCGAGCCTGCGCAGGTGCCGGGCGGACAGGTGCGAGAACAGCGGAACCTGGCCCAGCGCTTCCTGCCCTCGCTTGCCCACAGCGGGTCCTCCTTGAGACGGCTCGTTTGGACTCGCGCAGCCTACCCCTCGCGGCGCCCGGGTGTCGAAGTCCCGCGCCCCTCGATGTCGGTGGGGGGCGCTAGGGTCGCCCTCGTGGAGACGCGGTTCCTGGAGCTCGCGCTCTCCCCCTCCAGGCGGTACGAGCACGGCCGCCGGATCCTGCACCAGGGCCAGGAGGTCACGTCGCTCCGATTCGTGTGCTCGGGCATCGTGAGCCTGTCCACGCTGCTGGCCTCGGGGAGGTCCATCGTCCTGGGGTTCGTCGAGCGGGGCGGGGTGTTCGGTGAGCACGCCTTGCTCGGCGGGGGCCCCTCGCCGGTCGAAGCGCGAGCCCTGGGCGAGGCCCACATCGCGCTCGTTCCCGTCTCCTCCCTGGAGGCGCTCGCCCGCCGCGACCCGGCACTGGCGACGGAGCTGTTCCGTTCGATGGCCGACCGGATCCGCAGGACGGCCGCGGCGCTGGAGGAGGTGCTCGCGCACGACGTCCAGACCCGCCTCAGCCGGCGGCTCTGCGAGCTCGCGCGGATCCACGGCGTTCGCGAGCGGGGTCGCGTGCGCCTCGCGGTCCCCCTCACGCAGGAGGAGCTCGGGCGCATGGTCGGCGCCTCCCGCGAGACCGTGAACAAGACGCTGTCCGCGCTCGCGGCCCGCGGCCTCGTTCGTCTCGAGGACCGCCGCTACGTCATCTCGGACCTCGGCGCGCTCGAGCGCGTGTCGCGAGGAGGCGCCGTCGCTAGCCGGACTCCTGCAGCGCAGCCAGGCTGCACGGCCCGCACAGGCGGGCGCGACCCCTGACGGGACGACCGCACCGGGCGCAGGTACGGGGCTCCGAGATCGACCAGCGGGTCTCGCCGTCCTTCGTGCGCTTCTCCACCCGCCCCTCGGCCTCGAGCTTCAGCAGGTGGGCCAGGATGGAGCGGGCCGCGAGATCCCGAAGCTCCTGCGGATACTCGCCGTAGATCGCGGGGACCATCTCCTGCGGAGTGACCCGTCCGTCGGCGAGCGCGGCGAGCACCTGCTCCTCGCGCATCGCCCGGTGCTCCAGGTACTCGTCCAGCTTTCCAACCGCGTCGAGCACGAGCGGACCGTGGCCCGGATGGATCGTCCGGGGCTCGAGCTCTCGCATGCGCCGGAGCGAGCGAAGGTACGCGACCAGATCCCCCTCGGGGGGGTCGATCACGCTCGTTCCCCTCCCGAGAACGGCGTCGCCCGTGAACAGCGACCCGGTCGAGCGATGGAAGAAGGCCATGTGGTCGGGCGAGTGCCCGGGCGTCGCCACGCACTCGATCGTCCCGCCCCGAACCTCGATCTCCTGCCCGTCGCGCAGTCGCTCCCCCTCTTCAGGGGGTCGGGCCGCGAGCACGGGGGCGCCCGTCATCGCCGCGAGCGTCCGCGCTCCCGGCGCGTGGTCGGGATGGTCGTGCGTGAGCAGAATCGCGCGCACCCGTCCGGCTTCGCGAGCCACCTCGCGAAGGTGCCCCTCGTCGTCGGGCCCCGGATCGACGACGGCCGCCGGTCGATCGCCGACGATCCACGTGTTGGTCCCCTCGAGCTCGCGGAGACCGGGATTGGGGGCGAGGATCCGCAGGATCCGCGTCATGCCGGCTCCTGCCAGAACGTGGAGCGCGGATACAGGGACTCCTCGTCGGCATACGGCTCTCTCGTGCGGATCTGGACCGCGAGGAGCTCGCTCACGTTCGAGCACTCGGCGAGCGATCGCACCGTGAACAACGTCGGCCAGTAGAGCTTGCGAGCTCCGTCCCGCCACTCCGCGAGGAGCCGCTCGGGCGAGGTCCACCAGGCGCGCGCCACCTCGCCGCCGTCCGGTCGCGGTTCGAGCTCGGGCGGAGCCGCGACCGCGAAGTAGTCGGCGTCGAACCGCACGGGCACTCGCTTCGGAGCGACCCAGTGGGCGATCGGGGCGAGCAGGCTCGGGTCCGGCGGCGAGCGATCGATGGGGGCGCGCGAGCGGCCGTCGGAGGGGACGAGGCCCCCGGCGGTGAGGGCGACGCCGAGCTCTTCGAGGAGCTCGCGCACGGCGCAGGCGCGCGCCGCCTCCTCGGGCGTGCCGAACCACCGCTCTGCGAGCGCGGCGTCCTCGGCGTCGATGGATCCGCCCGGGAACGCCACGTAACCGGGGAGGAATCGGTTCCCCGCTCCGCGTTCGACCACCAGGATCTCGAGTCCCGGCCGTCCGTCTCTGCCCGCGATCACCGACGCCGCCCGTCGAAGCCCCGTTCCCACGCGTGGGATTCTCCCAGGGATGGGGCGGCACCGGGCATGGCGGTACGCTCGGTCCGTGGACGGCGGGCGGCAACCGTGAGCGACCTTGTCCTCCGGCGCATCGTGGACGCGATTCGGGAGCGCGGCCCGATCTCGTTTGCCGAGTTCATGGAGCTCGCCCTCTACGGGCCCGGCGGGTTCTACGAGCGCTCGCCGATCGGGGACGACGGCCACTTCGTTACCAGCCCGCACGTCCATCCCGTCTTCGCCGAGCTGGTGCTCCGGGCCGTGGCTGAGCTCGGCGACCATCTCGGGCGTCCGAACCCGCTGCCCGTCGTGGAGGTCGGAGCGGGCGACGGCACCCTCGCGGGCGGGCTCCTCCGCCTTGCGGCCGAACGCCACCTTCCGATCTCCTACACGGCCGTCGAACGAAGCCCAGGGGCCAGGGAACGCCTGCTCGCCCTGGGCGAGCCGTCGCCGGACCTGCGAGGTCGACTCGCCGACGTGGAGTCGCTGGAGGGGGCGGTCGTGATCGCCAACGAGCTGCTCGACAACCTTCCGTTCCGTCGCGTCCGGGCCGCGAGCGATGGCCTGGTCGAGGTCCGTGTCGGCGTGCGGGGCGATCGTCTGGTCGAGGTCGAGCGCCCGTTCGACGACCAGCTCGAGTCGCTCGCACCCGCGCTGAGGCCTGGCGAGGAGGCGGTGGTGCCGGTTGGGGCGCTCGCCTTCGTCGACGAGCTCGCCTCGGTGTTGCGGCGCGGGTACGCCCTGCTGATCGACTACGGCTCGATGAAGGGCGAGGGCTCGGCGGGCGAGGTTCACGGCTACCGGCGGCACGCCGTGCTCGAGAACGTCCTGGCCGAACCCGGATCGAGCGACGTCACCGCCGGCGTGGAGCTCGCGGCCGTGGCGGCCCGCGCGGCAGCGGCGGGGCTCGTGGTCCACGGCTCGGTCCGGCAGCGGGCGGCGCTCACGGCCCTCGGGTTCGGCGCGTGGAGCGAGCTCCAGCGAGGGCGCCAGGTCCGGCTGATGGCGGAGGGATCCGGGTCGCTCGCGGCGCGGATCTTCCAGGGACGAAGCCGGGCGAGCCTCCTGGTCGACCCGGCCGCCCTCGGCTCGCACTGGTGGCTGCTGCTGTCGACTCCGTCGCTCCCGGCGCCCGAGTGGTTCCGCGCCGCAGCGTCCGAACCGGCGTCTTGACCGCCCCTCGTGACGGGCTTCAAGATGCCGCAACCGCCCGCGGGTGCGGGCCCGACCCCTCCGGGAGGTTCGATGCGTCGAGGCCGTCTCGTCACCGCCATCATCGTCGCGTGCCTGGTCGCCGCGGTCGCCGGAGCGGTCCGCTGGACGGCGACGGATTCGAATCGTGCACCCGGACGTTCGGCACAGGCCGGCCGGGGGGAGTCGCAACCGGAGGAGGCAGAAGGACGAGGCGGCGACCCCGACGCCGGCGATAGTCTCCTTCAGGAGCGGCTCCAGGCCCTGCGGGAGGCGCGCGCCGCGGGGACGCTCGGTATCACCGGCCCGATCCGCCGGGACGTCGCC
>Ga0070741_10009146_pt1 | contig 19436 bp, 15 predicted proteins | sample Coa_R1_4_FD_66440 | JGI IMG/M metagenome (GOLD analysis project Ga0070741, IMG submission 66440) | Surface soil microbial communities from Centralia Pennsylvania, which are recovering from an underground coalmine fire - Coalmine... | ecosystem: Environmental > Terrestrial > Soil > Unclassified ...
ATCTGATGCGGCTCATGGGCTGGAAAGACCGCTCGATGCTGGACCGCTACGCCGCGGACCTGCAAGTGCAACGGGCCATCGAGGCAAAGCGGCGCCGAGGCGACCTGTACTGACGCGGACCAGCCGAAGGACCATTGTGCTGGCGGTCTGCCAGCACAACGGTCCACGCCCGGGAGGTGAGCCATGGAATCTGTGAACAATGAAGTCAACACACCTGGCGGCTGGTCCGCGCACGTTTTCAACGGCGGACCAGAAGCCAGCGCGGGTGTCGCGCCATCAGTGCGGCCGGTCCGTTCCTGGCCGCTGCTGGTCCTCGCGCTGCCCGCGGCGGTGGCCATCTGGTCCGGCTGGATAGGCATCGGGCAGCTGACCGGGTTCGGCATCGTCCAGCCCTTGCCTGTGTCGCACACGTACCAGATGGCGCTAATCGGGCTTTCCGGGCGCTGAGATGACTATGCCGGCGAGTGCAGCCAATACGATGACTGTCAGCAGGAGATAGGTGATCGTGCCTATCATCGCCAGGAGCATCGCGAGCATGGTGACCGGTCCTGCGTCGCTGGCGCCGCCCGCGATGTTCACCGTGCAGTAGAACGCGTCATACAGTCGGCGTCCGTCGATCAACTCAGCCCCGAGCGGGTCGTTGAGGGCTGTGAAGCCGCCGAGTTGCATGCTTATGAAGTAGGTAGTGCTCGCCATGATCACGAAGGCGCTGAGGAAGGTGCCCGCGTAGGCGAACATCTCGATGATGGCCACGCTCCGGGTCTCTGGCTGGGGGAGCAGGATACCCGGCTTGGCCGCCTCGTCCAGGAGGCGCCGTCGGCGAGCGTCCAGGCGATGGAATGCGGCCCCGTACGATCCGAGGACGACATATGACATGAATGACTCGCATGCCAGGAGGATGATGCCGATCATCAGCAGGATCCCGAGTGCCGCGCCTGTACCGCCGTACACATTCCGCGGTGCCCACGTGAGTTCATTCGGTGCATGGGCGCCGAGCGCGAGGAATACCGCGCTCGCGAGCGCTAGGCCCTGGAATTGGAACAGGACCTTCTGGAACATGGCCAGGATCCACCATGCCGCCGTCCCGCGAACGGACTTACGCGGTAGTTTCCGCATATATCGTGCGAGGCGGTAGTCCTTCAGGCCAAACGGGAAGAAGTCCGCATTGCGCACTTGCAGGATTACTTCCAGGGCGAACATAGTCTGCGGTCTGTTCTTGGCAACATCTCCTCGGAACTGCGCAGCATCGCTCCCCAGCCAGCGGATGGCATTCGAAATCGATATCAGTTTGAGCAGCGTCACCATACACAGCAGGCCTGCAATTACTTCCATCGCGGAGAAACCATCACCGGCTGATCGTCTCGGGCAAGGGATGAGCGGCGGCGCGCGAGGTCCTCCCCCCGCCTCCTGCAGACGGGAATCGGGCAGAGAAAGCACACGACGGCCTGACTCGTCCGGAATGGTACCGGACGGCCATGCCGGAAGACCGTGTTCCGAGGAGGAATGGGTACCTCGACGACGATGTCCGCGTTCCCGCTGGCCTCATCGGTCCCAGAACCGCCATCGGACTCTGCTGACAGCTATCGCCACACTGTAGGCAGCCATTTCCTGGAGGCTAAAGTGCCAGATTGATCGTTCGGGCCTACGCATAACAGCACCCAGGATTTGTGAGCCAGGATGCAGATCGGCGGTTATCGGTCGGCATCCGTTCGTGACCGGCTTGCCGTTGTGCGCTGCCTTACGCGAGCCGTTCCCGTGCTCTTCCAGGACTACGGCGGTTCATGCGACGATCGCCTGCGTGGCTGAGATGACCCCATGGCTGCCCGCGCACGCCGAGTGGACCGACGCCTCGGGCACCGTGTGGACACGGGCCAGGCCGCACCCTGATCGCCGAATATTCGCGGCTAGCGCTGGGACCCCGGATCGCGACACGTGCACGCAGATGTTCCTGTTCCGTGCGACCCTCCGCATCAGAGCAGCTGGGTTCTCAACACCGGCACGTGAGGATGGTCGCTTTCAGTCAGGAGTTCTGGTGGCTGGTCGCTTGCCGCGCCAAGAGATGTTCCGTCAAACGACCAGTTCCGCATCGCACGAGATCGAGTCCGGAGTGGTTGTCGATTTCGTCCTGCAGGCATTGGCTCGAGTCGGTTCAGGCTGTAGCGCTGAGCAGTTCGGCCAGAAGCGGGCCGATGAAGCAGTCGTACTTACCGGGTGGAAATCAGGCGGTTCGTCGTAGGCGCCGATCTGAACCAGGATTGAGCGCACAGCGCAATTTTTGTTGCAGGCGGCTCGTTCACGCAGCTGTAGTCGCGGCGGACCTAGCCGAGATCAGGTGCCGGATGGCATGTAGGCGGCCAGAATATTGCTGATAGAGCCCGTCCGGAGTGTTCCGTGTACCCGCAGATCCGCAATTGACATCCTATCCCGGCAGCGAGCCTGTAAGAATGGGCCCGGCTAGTCGGTTGCTGACCGCAGCAAGAGCGGGTCAGAGCAGTTCGTCGGGGAGGAAGGGCCCGTTAGGTGAGCCAATGAGCTGGGCGGATGGCCGCTTGTGCGGCTTTGACATCGAGACGACCGGGGAAGGCCGGGAGATTGCGAGGATTGTTACGATGACCGTCGTCTTCGTGGGCGGCGGCCAGCCGCCTGAAACCGTCTGCTTGCTCGCTGATCCAGGTGTCGAGATACCTGCCGCAGCAACAGCAGTACATGGAATCACAACAGAACATGCCCGTGCTGAAGGACTCAAGCCAGCTGAGGTCGTGGAAACAGCGGCGAACAGGCTCGCGGAAGCCTGGCGCTGCGGGCCGGTGATCGGTTTCAACATTGTCTATGACCTGACCGTGCTTGACCGCGAGCTGCGCCGGCATACAGGATCTTCGCTCGATGTGTCCGGGCCGGTCATTGACCCGCATGTCATAGACAGGGCCCTTGATCGCCGCAAAGGCAAACGGACTTTGGCGGAGACCTGCCGGTACTACGACATCCGGCACGACGCAGCCCATGACGCCACCCAGGACGCGCTTGCCGCGGCCCGGTTGGCCTGGCGGCTGGCAAAACGTCACCCGGCCGAGGTCGGCAGCTTGTCCCTGGCCGAATTGCATGCGCGGCAGGTCGGCTGGGCGAAGCAGTGGGCCGACGGGCTCAATGCCTACTGGCGTTCCCAGGGCCAGGACAAGTCCATCGACGGCTCGTGGCCGCTGCAACCCCTTGCCCTGTAACCGACCGGCCTGCGATCCATTCTGTAACGGGAATGAAGGCAGCCGGAGGATCGGCGCTAGTTGGAGTGAATTGAGATATCATGAGTGATGAGCGAGCGGATATCCTCCGCTTCTGGCGTGCCGTCGAATTGTTCTCCCCGCAGAACGTCCCCGACGTCAACCCCGCGGAGCACGTGGAAGACGTCCAGGGAACCGGGTTGCTGCCCTGGGAGGCCGGTCACCGGCTCCGCAATATCAGGCTTCGCGACAACCTGGTATGGCGGCACACCGTCTACGGCGGCCTCTTTGATCTGAGGAGGGTACGCGACCTGCTTGAGGATGCCTTCGGCAAGGACCCGGAAAGCTTTGACGCGCGCCCGCCTGGGATCACCGCCTTGTTCGCTATTTCTTTTACCGACGAGGGCCGTCCCCTGCTCGGCACAGAGGAGTTCGCAAGTTGCGCGTGGGCGGCCGGCCGCCTCATCGACCCGGGCCCGGTGATGACGAAGTGGCTGGATGGCTTCGAGGAAGCCGAAGCATCCTGCGAAGCGGGATTCCTGTCCGCAGTCCAGCCATATGAGGATGACGCCAGAGCCGCTGAGCTGAGAAGGCGCGGCTACGAGGTCGGGCGGCCGGTCGGTATCCGCATCCTGTGCGCATTGATCGATTCGGTCGCTGATCGCTTCAATATCAAGTCTGTCCTTGAACCCAGGGGCATCCGGGTCAAGAGCGTCACGGTCGGGCGCAAGCGCGAATTTGCTGCGGATGGCTCGGAGTTTCTTAACAGCTTTTTCACCACCGATCTAGCCAAGGTGGCGGACGCGGATAGCCACGGCGCCGCGCTCATCGCATATCTGAACGGACCTTCGGACCAAGCTAACCGCGTCAATGTTCGCGAGCACCCGTACGTCGTAGATGACCATGTCGCCCCGGACCGCACCCCGGCCGGGCGCTGGCCAGCGAACCCCGGCCAGCCACTGGCGCTGAGCCAGCAGTTCGCGGTCAATACCATCCTCCGCAGGCTGGAACAAAGGCCTGGCCTCTTCGCGGTGAACGGTCCGCCCGGCACCGGGAAGACGACGATGCTGCGGGAACTGATCGCGGCGCTGGTGGTGCGCCGGGCCATTCGGCTAGCCGAGATGCGCAGCCCCGAAGACGCGTTCCGAGACCCCTATCACTGGGTATCCGGGGGTATCCGGCGAACCATCTCTAGCTGGGCTCCGTCGCTCACTGGGTTCGAGATGGCAGTCGCCTCTTCTAATAATGGCGCGGTCGAGAATATCTCCAGAGAGATTCCCGGCCGCGACGCGATCGACTGCGACGGCGCCAGCTATTACCCTGAACTGGCGGCAACGGTGCTGAACAGCGATAACGAACCGACCCAGAAGATTGACGCATGGGGGTTGGTCGCGGCGCGCCTTGGCAAGAAGTCCAACCGGACTAAATTCGCCAACGCGTTCTGGTTCGGTGACAAAGGTGCGGGAGTCACGGGTTTCCAGGATATTCTCAAGTCTCTTGAGTGGGCCCCGCGCGGCGACTGGGCCGCCGCAGTAGCGGATTTCCGCGCCGCACTCCGCGATGAACAGAACCTGAGGAAAGAACGGTCAGCGGTACATCGGACCATGACCCGGCTCCGCGCGCTGGGGAAGAAAATCGAGTCGCTCCGCGCCGAGCAGAGCGCCATGGAAGCCAAGCGCATCGGGACCAGCGCCACACTCGACGCGGCTCGCGACCAGCTCGAGCAGGAGGAGCACTGGGTGAGTCAAGCCGAAGGAGCGGTGGAGGTCCATCGGCTGCGACGCCCCGGCTTCCTCGCGTCCCTGCTGGGCTTGGGCCGAGCCGTCCGCACCTGGCGTGCTACTGGACGGGAGCTGGCGGCCGATCTTATCGAGGCACGGCTGCGGGCCGCTGATGCCGCCAGGCCAGTGCGTCGCCTCGAGGCCCAGATCGAGGCGGAAGAAGAAGCCGCGAAGCGGCTGACCAGCACATTGACCGAACTGACCGGGCGGCTTGCCGCCGCCGAACGCGAGGTCGCCGAGGCCGCCGGCCGGTGGGGCGATGCCGTCCCCGCACCTGACCTGAGCGAGGATCAGCGCGAGCTGTCCGGGCCGTGGACGGACCCGGACTGGAATGCCACGCGCACCCGGCTGTTCCTGGCTGCCTTGCGGCTGCATCAGCAATTCGTGGCCGCCGAGCCGAAACGAATGCGGCAGAGCCTGCACGCCGCCTGCGACGTCCTGACCGGGAACGTGCCGGCCGAAGCTCCCGCGGATGCCGTCCTAGCCGCGTGGCAGAGCCTGTTTTTCGTGGTCCCGGTGATCTCGACGACGTTCGCCTCGTTTCCTCGTGTCTTCTCCCAGCTCGGCCGGGAATCGCTCGGCTGGCTGTTCATCGACGAAGCGGGTCAAGCCGCTCCACAGGCAGCGGCGGGGGCGATCTGGCGGTCCAGGCGCGTGGTGGTCGTCGGTGACCCGAAGCAGCTTGAACCGGTCGTGACCCTCCCGTTCACCGCCCAGCAAGCCCTCCGGAGCAACGCCGGTGTCGCCGAGTGGTGGCTGCCGGGCAGCACGTCCGCCCAGCGTCTCGCAGACGAGGCCAACAGATATGGCACGTACCTGCCGGGCGATGACGCGGCGGACGTATGGGTCGGCGCGCCGCTCCGGGTCCACCGGCGTTGCGAGCGTCCGATGTTCGACGTTTCCAACACGATCGGCTACGGCGGCCTGATGGTCTACGGCACGTCGTCGACGCGGGAACCCATGGCCGCGCCGCCGAGCAAGTGGATAGACATACCCGCGGCCGTCGAAGCGCAAGGACACTGGATTCCCGCCGAAGGCGAACGGGCCAGGGAGATCCTCTACGCGCTGCGCTCGAAGTACGGCGTTGATGCCAGCCAGATCTTCGTGATCTCCCCCTTCCGCGATGTCGCCAACGGAATCCGGACGCTGCTGCGGGATTTCCCCGGCGTAAGGGGTGGCACGGTGCACGTCGCTCAGGGCCTGGAGTCCGATGTCGTCCTGTTCATCCTTGGCGGGAACCCGGCCCGGCCCGCCGCAAAACAATGGGCCGCGCAGCGCCCCAACCTCGTCAACGTCGCCGTCAGCCGCGCCCGCCGCCGCATCTACGTCATCGGCGACCACGCGTCGTGGTCCACGTGCCGACACTTCGACACCCTAGCCGCAATGTTGCGGGATGCCTCAGGCAACCCATAACGGCGCGTGGATGACCCCTGGGGAACCAGCCTGCTCACCCACACCCAGTCACCGGCACGATCGGAGTTCACCAGCGCCTTCGGATCGTCACAGATCGTCGGATCTGCACCCCATACCATCCAGCGTCAGAAGCCGCTCAAGCCACGCCGATCGGCGGGTGCGCGCGCGGCCCATCGTTGGTGGCGGTCACCGTGTGTGGGAGTGCTAGACCTGCGCCTGGGCTTTGCTGGAGTGGCCGGGCCTCATGGTGCACTGTGCTGACCCTAGTTCCTAGCCGTAATCGAATCAGAGTACGCATGATTGCTTCGTGCCTGATGAGGTACCGAACGCGCGCTATACGCGGCCCGGGGCGGACTGGCGGTAGCGCGAGTACCGGCCGGAGCACGCTGCCGTGTGGATCCGGATGGGCGGCGCCTGGCCTGAAAGGGGTCATCGTGCGGCGGAAGTTCGAGCCAGAGCCGGCACCGCCTGGCCTCCTTCATGACAGACAAGGCGCACGTGCTGCGTTGCCCCGCCTAATTACATTGAGTTTGCCGCGATCCGGCGTTGCCGGCGCGTCATGATCTAGATCGGGCTGCCTGGAGCCTGCGGGGAGCCGAGTGCCATCCAGGCGGCGCGGAACCACTTATGCGGTGACAATCGTCAGCCACAGGTTGTACAGGCCCGGATCCGGGTTACCGGACGAGCAGTTGTACGCTGGCGCGTCATAGGGCCCATTCGCTACCAGGTAGGCTCCCTCGGCCTGGCAGGCGGCAAGTCCAGCGGGGGTTAGCGGATAGGTGTCGCCGGTGAACCACTTGCGCGTTCCTCCCATGCGGTGCACTGCCGTCGAGGCGTGTGAATAGCCGTGCGCCGGGACGGCACTGGCGACGGCCGGGAAGGCGGCAAGCGCGGCGGCGCCGAGCACCGCGCCGAGGACCAGCTTGCCTGAGGTAACGCGAGGCATAATGAGCGCCCTTTCTTAGGAGATCAGCCACCAGCGGCAGTCCCGGAACCGGCAGCCGGTGTGGCATGCCCAGGCGGCTGGCCGACAACGGAAATAGCGATACGGGCGGAAAAGGTGAGCAGAGGACAGTGCGCCGTCACAGCGGCACCGTGCGGGAAGGTTGTGCTGCCCGCGGCATCGACTAAGCCCACAATCGGAGCGTCGCACGAGCCCGGTTCACCGTCAACCGGTCACGACCGGAGACCTCGGTGCCTGCGCTGCTACGCCCCCGGCAGTAATTCCGTGATGCTGCTAGAGCGGGCGACGAGTAGGTCTGTCAGGCCGCGGCCGGCGGACGACTTCACCGAGGGCACAATGTGCGGCCTGATCGAGGCAGCCCGGGAGGGCTCTCCAGCCAGGTCGCTAACCGCGATACGGCCGGCCCAGTCCGGCCGCGGATGCGCGACCTGCCGACGCAGCACCGCGACCTGTTGAGATCATCGGCAAGATCAGCCGGCGGAGACGGCAGTGGCGACGACATGGCCGGCATTACCTTCGGCGAGGTCGACCTGGCCTTCCAGCGGGTCGAGGACTACGCCCCGCGCGCTGGCCCGACGGTGAGCACCCCAAGCAGTACCACCTCGACTTCGAAGTGGATGAAATCGAGTCCGAACACCGCCGCGTCGTCAAGCTCGGCGCGACACTGCAGAAGGACTTCACCGGACCCGAGGGCTACTGCTGGCGGGTCTACACCGACCCGGCCGGGCATTCCTTCTGCCTGTGCCGCCGCGAAGGGGTCACCTGGACCAGCAAAGGGTGGCGTGGCCCTGACCCTGACCGACTGGGGATTCCATCTTGAAGTTGCTGGTCAGGGGTCTGCGTGTTAACCGCCTTGATCACCTGCGTGCCCTCAGGCGCGGCGGCGGCGATCCGCTCGGACACCGAGTCGCCCGCAGCGGTCACGAGTCCGGCCAGCGCATCGCCGTAGCTCGCGACCACGACCACGGCGTTCTGGTACAGGACGGCTCTGAAGATCCTCGATGTCGTTGTCGGCGTCCCTACGCGGCTGAGCACGCACCCGTGCATTCCACCTGTCGTCCGCAGGGCTATACATTTCCCAGCATGCCGTCTCGTAGCTGTCGGTGATGAACCACGCGCCAGCGGAGCCACCTCCGACGGGCTGTTTCCCGATGGGCAACAGGATGACCCTGGTGAACGCAGCGCTGTTACCAGTTCGAAGCACTACTTTCGTTCTGCCGAAAAGACTGGATTGACACCCGGAATCGCCGGTTCTAGCGTCCGCATTGACGTTGCTGTAGGAAGGAATGCCATGCACCGACGCACCGGCGGCCTCGCGCTCGCATTGGCGGCCGCGCTCACCATCGCGGGATTCTGCTTTTCCCAGGCTGGCGCCGAGGCGGCCCCGCCTGTGATCACGATCTCGAGCTCGGTCACCGGAACGTCGCTGACGAACGGCTCCCTCGGCCTTTCCTTCGAGGCATCCGACCTTGCCTTGCCCGGCTTTACCGGCGGAAACCTGGCCGCATACCTCAAGACGCTCGGGCAATCGGTCATCCGGATCGGCGGGAACACCGTCGACGAGACATTCTGGACCTCCACCGGCGCGCCGCCGCCCTCGTGGTCGATCGCCACTATCACGCCAGCTGACCTCACCGCCCTGGCAGGACTGGCCCGAGCGAGTGGCTGGAAGATCATACTCGGCGTCAATCTCAAGCACTACGACCCGGCGAGCGCGGCCGACGAGGCGAAGTCCGCGCATTCCGCGCTGGGCTCCTCGTTGCAGGCCATCGAGATCGGCAACGAGCCCGATCTTTATTCGCAGTACAAGAGCAACACGGCCCAGTTCTTCACCGATTTTCAGGCGTACGTGTCGGCGATCGAGCAGGCCGTGCCCGGGCTGCCGATCGAAGGTGACGACGCCACTTCCCCGAGCAACTCATTCCAGAACGCTTTCGTTTCCGCCGAATCCGCCCTGGCCAAGCCAGACATCGTGGAGCTGACCAGCCACAATTACCCGCTCGTGTCGACCACCTGCGGAGGCAGTCCGACGATCGCCGCGCTGCTCGGCACCTCGGCGCGCGATCAGGAGAACAACAACGCCCAGGCCGCGGCCGCGGCGGCGGCCAAGCTCCGGGTACCCGCGGTGATCGACGAAGGAAACTCCGTTGTCTGCGAAGGCCAGCAGGGCGTCAGCGACGTGTACGCGGCAGCGCTGTGGGAGGTGGACGACCAGCTTGTCGTCGCGCGCGAAGGCGTGCAGGGCGACTACATGCACGGCACGATCGTGCAGTGCGACACGGCCAAGCCGCTGTTCATGTTCTACACGCCGCTGTGCGCGCCCACCGCCACGGACGCCGCTGACGGCATCCTCGCCGCGCAGCCGGAGTACTACGGTCTCGCCGCCGTGCATGCGGTCGGTACCGGCGCGTACCTGAACCTCAGCAACCCCGACTGGGCTAACGTCCGCGCGTACGCGATCCGGCATCAGGACGGCACGGTCACCGTCGTGCTCGACGACGTCCAGGATCCAGCCAGCAACAGCAGCAGCACACTGCAACTCAGCTTCGGCCAGTCATTCACGCATGGGAGCCGCTTCAACCTGACCGCCACGTCGCTGACCGCGAAGAGCGGCATCACCCTTGGCGGCCAGACTGTGCAAGGTAACGGAACGCTGGCGCCGCCGACCACGACGCCCATCACGGTCAGCGGCAGCAGCCTGACCGTGACAGTCGCAGCCGGCAGCACAGCGATCATCACGCTCGGATGACACAGACTGCGGGAATGACCTTGCTGCTGGAGTTCCTGGCTTCTGTCCGTTCGGTCCGGCACTTCACCGGCCGGCCGGTGCCGCGCGAGCGGATCGACCAGATTCTCGACGTTGCCCGCTGGACCGGATCGGCCCGCAACCGCCAGCCTTGGCGTTTCCGGGTCGTCATGGACAAGGCGGTCCAGCAGCGCCTGAGCCGCCTGGGCCAGTATGCCGGGCACCTCGCCGGAGCCCCGGTGACCGTGGTCTTGCTGTCGGCTGACGACGGCCGCGCCGACACCTCGTTCGACCTCGGCCGGGTCGCACAGACTATCTCTCTCGCAGCGCACGCCGCCGGCCTCGGGAGCTGCCTGGCGACCTTCTACCCCGACGGCAACGTGGCAGAAGCAAGCCGCGTCCTCGGCCTCGAACCGGGATGGCTGCCGCACCATGCCATGTCCCTCGGGTACCCGGCGACCCCACAACAGCCGCCACCCACAGCGATCCCCGCCGGGAGGCTGCCCCTCACCGCGCTCGTCACACACCAGGAGCCCGCCGGATAGGCGACGGTCACCGCGGCTGCGGCGCCGTGCGCCCTGTCATCCGAAGGACCGTGGCGACCACCTCGCACAGCGGCATCGTGGTCGTTATCTCGTGATCAGCCACCCGGCGAAGCCGCGGCTCGACAAGACGGATATCGTCCAGGACGCGGCCGAGCTCGTCCGGCGCCTTCCCGTAGCGGTTCGCGGTCCTGGCGCGGAGCCGCTCCCGGATGACCTCCACCGGCGCGCTGAACAAGATGATCAGATCAAACCGCGGATGAAACTGTACCTGGTTCTCCTCGCAGCCCGCGATGAACAGCACCTCGGCATCTTCGGTATCCAGCAGCCGCGCGATGGCGTCCGCCCGCCACCGCTGCCGCCCATCCGGCAACGGCTCGCACCAGCCGTCGTCAGCGTCCACCGCCTTGTACCCCAGACCGGCCAGCTCCCGGACCACGCTCGACTTCCCGGTTCCCGACATGCCAGTCAGCAGCACACGCTTCACGGCCGCGAGCCTACGACCCGACCGACGCCATCGTCAGCTGACGCGGCGATAGCGGATGTGGGTGGCGAGCGGTGAGTGAAGCACCTCGACGGGCTCGAAGCCGAAGGATTCAGCCCCGTCGAAGAGGCGCTCACCCGATCCGAGCAGGACGGGTGCGATGTCGAGGGTGAGCTCGTCGATCACACCGGCGGCCAGTGCCTGCCGCACGGTCGAGGCACCGCCGGCGATGTCCACGCCGTTGTCCCCGGCAGCCTCACACGCCGCGGAGTAGGCCGCGTCGAAGCCCTCGGTGACGAAGTAGAACGTCGTCCCGCCGTCCATCTGAATCGGATAGTGGCGGTGATGGGTCAGCACGAAAACCGGCGCGTGATACGGCGGTTCGGGACCCCACCAGCCCGACCAGTCCTCATCCCAGTCCCCGCGGACCGGCCCGAACATGTTCCGTCCCATCACATACGCACCCCGAGGGCGCATGAGCCATTCGGTCGCGACCTTGTCAGCGTCGTTGGCCCTCGGGTCGCCGATGTGCCAGCCGTGCAGTTCCAGCCCCCGTTTCCCGAGGGGGTTCTCCCGGCTCTGCTCCGGCCCGGCGACGAAGCCGTCCAGTGAGATCGACATGTGGCAGGTGGTGTCCGGCACCGCGAACCTCCTCAGCGAATGCGGCTTGCAGGCGTCCGTGCGGAAGACAGCAGGATAGGCCCCTGGCCGGCCGTGCGGCCGGGCAGGGGCCATCCTAGGTTGGCGCGGCTACATCACTGGGAATCCGACGACGGAAGGGGCGCTCCGGGCACCTGGTCCGGGGCGTAGATCTTGGTGTCGCCGGGGTAGGGCACCGTCCAGTCGTGGGCCTGGTACCACGTGTAGCGGTTCATCTGCTCCGGGTTGGCGTAGTCGGGGACCGCGCCGTCGCCGGTGGTGTGCTGGGCCGCCAGCCAGGACGCCCAGGCAGCGGCGGTGGCCTGCTCGTTCGCGGGCACCGTGGTCTTCACGGCCTCCGCCTTGTTCAGTGCCGCCGCCGCGGCGCCGGTGAGGCCCAGGGTGTCGAGGCCGCAGGACGGCGCGACGGTGATGGCCTCGGTGAGCGGGATCTGGTTCGGCACCGCGTTGAACGGGGCGAAGTTGGGATGGTTGGTGAAGGCGTCGTACATCGGCGTGGCGGCGGCGACCTTCTCGTTCAGCGGCTGGGCACCGAGGATCTGCTCGATCGTCCGGACCGCCGAGATTTGCGAGTAATAGGTGTCGATGACCTTGCCGTGCTGGGACCAGGGGCTGATGACCTGGACCGGGGCGCGGTGACCGTCTACGTGGTCGGCGCCGTCCTGGCTGTCGTCCTCGAGGACGAAGATGGCGGAGTCCTTCCAGTACGGGCTGTGCGAGATCGTGTCGACGATGTCACCGGTGGCGAGGTCATTGTCGGCGACTCCGGCCTCGGAGTCCGTCGGGCCGCCGGTGTGGTCGCTGGAGAGCCAGATCATGTTGAAGTTGGCGGGACCGTTCTTCTGGAAGTCCTGCTTCCAGATCTCATACCGGTAGATGTCCGGGATCGAGAGGTCGAACGGCGGGGAAAGCGGGTCAGCGATCGCGTTCAGTGACGGGATCGCCGAACCGTAGCTGCCCTTCAGGCCGGTGGCGGTCAGCTGGGCCGGGTCATCACCGGCCATGACGTTCTTGGCAGCGCAGTAGTACTGCTGCCAGATACCGGACGGCTTGCCCTCCATGTACTCGAACTCGCCGTAGTTCCTGGCCGTCGCGCCGGCCGACTCGACGGCGGTCCACAGGAAGCCCGAGCGCTGGTGGCCCAGCACGTCCTCCTCGGTGTCATAAGTGCGCTGGTACTCGCCCGCGTCCGACTCGGAGTACTCGGGGTTGTCCCCTTGCATCAGCCAGTTGTGGCCCTCAGAAGAGTTGGTGCCGACGTCGTACACGTTGTCGTAGTCACCGAACTGCTTGGCCAGCGCGTGCTGGTTCGGCGTGGCCTTCTCGCCGAACTGGGTGAGCGTCGCGTCGCCATTGCCCTCGCCCAGGTCGCCGAACAGCTGGTCGTAGGTGCGGTTCTCCTTCACGATCAAGAAGACGTGCTTGATCACCGACGGGTCACCGATGCGCGCCGGGACCGGAACCGCCGCGGCCTTGAAGCCCCCGGCCTCCCGGACGTCGTTCCTGCCCCAGCCGTTCTGCTGGAAGACCGTCACCGTGTCACGCGCGATGTCCCGGTCGCTCGGCAGGGTGAAGCGCGTCAGCGACGCCGTGGTGCTGTGCGTGTCGTGGCCGGTCACGCACACGGTTCCCTGTCCCTTGCAGGTCGTGAGGCCGGGGCCGCGCGCGTCGATGCCGCGGGTGTTGGTGACGACGATCTGGTCGCCGGTGGTCGCCACGGTCGCCGGGTAGTAGTCCGTCGGCAGCAGGCCGATGTAGCTCACCGGCTCCTTCGGCGAGCCTGCGTACTGGTAGACCGCGACGGCGTTCGCCCTGCCCAAGGTGACCAGCAGGTGGCCGTTCTTGGTTAGCGCGATGCCGTCGGGCTGGTACCCCACCGAGGACTCCGGCCACGGCTTGGTCTCGATGGTCTGCACGACCCGGTCGATCGACGTGTCGATGACCGAGACGGTGTCACTGTTGGTGTTGGCGACAAACAACGCCTTGCCGCTGACATACATCGCGGTCGGGTGCAGGCCGACGGTGATCGAGCCGACCGCCGCGGACGGGTGCGCGGGGTCGATGACGCTGACCGTCCCGGTCGCCGACGTGCCCAGGTACCCGTTGGCGGGCACCGGGGTGCCGTACGAGTCCATGGTCGTGTCGCCGGCCCGGGCCTGGCGGCCGCCCTCGTCGCTCACGTAGAGCTTGCCGCCCGCGAAGGCGAGCTCACGAGGGGCGATGCCGACATTCCAGGTCTGCCCGACCACACCGGTGCTGGGGTCGAGCGCCACAACGGTGTTCTGCCCGTTGAGCGCGGCGTACAGCGTCGACCCGTCGGGCGAGTAGGTCATCTGGCCCACCAGCGCGGAGTTGGGCGTCGGAGTCCGGCTGTTACCCGCAAGGTGGCTGCCCACCTTCGGGAGCGAGAAGCGGACCGGCGTACCTAGCGTGCCGTCGGGGTTGACCGGGAACCGGCTCACGGCGTCTTGCTCGGGAAGCCAGAGGAACTTGCCGTCCGGCGAATACGTCGGGCCCTCTTGCCCGACAGTGCCGTCGGACAGGGGCTGGTTGACCCCGGACGCGGTGCCGACGGTCCAGATGAGCTTGTAGCTCGACAGGTCGAAGATCTGCAGGACCACCGACTTGTCGGCGCTGGTCGCTGCCAGGAAGCGCCCGTCCGGGCTGACCGTCGAGCCCATGAACTTGCCGAGCTGGGTGAGCAGGCGGTCACCGATCGGGTTGATGATCTGGTCGTCGGAGACCTGGATCCCGTTGGGGTACTGGGTGCCGACCTGGTTGTCACCGAACCCCACCGTCGACCCGAAGGCGGCCATGCCCCCGCCGACGACGAGAATCGCTGCTGTACCGGCTACGACGATGCGGAGCCGGCGGCCGGCCCAATCCGGGAGCCCGAGCCGGGCTCCCGGGACTTCCCGGCGTTTTCGCGTGACTTGCATGCTTATCCCTTCGAGGTGGGGGTGAGCAGATCGACCAGGCCGTCGAACTGCCATAGCGGGTTTGGTGTGTCACCGGCGGAGGTGTGCAACATGAAGTAGCCGTTGACCTCCTGCGGCCCGTCTCCGTCGGCGACGTACCGGCCGTTCGGGTTGACGTCGAGTTGGTAGATGGCCTGTCCGGTCGCGTCGTTGACGCCAGGGAGATGCCAGGAGACGGCGCAGCGCCAGTCGTTTCCCGGCCCGCCGGCGGCAGACGCGACGCCGCCTTTGGTGCAGCTCGCAGCCACCCGCAGCTGGGCTTCTGTGACGTTAAGGTGGTACAGCTCGCTGGACTGCAGGCGATAAAGATGGCCGAACGCCGTGGCGAGAGACACCTGCACTTTGTCTTGTTCGAGCCCGGCGCCGGTCGACCCGGTGACGCCGGCCAGCACCCCGGCCGAGACGGCGAGCACCCCGGCCAGCGGCGCGATGCCGAAGGTGATCACGCGCCGAACCGAGCCATCGTTGGCAGTGCTGGTGAAGTCGCGCCGCACGAAGAGCAGGTACGCCATCGCCGTCGCGGTGACGGCCCAGGCCAGGCTCACGGCGCTGCCGGTCAGCAGCGGGCCGAGTTGCCGCGGGCTGGTGAACAGGCCGTTCCAGGAGAGGAAGGCATAGCTGGGCAGCGCCAGGCGCACGGCGGCCGGCATCGGCACCGCCTGGGCCAGCTGCAGCACGATCCCCGCGAAGGCGGGCAGCAGCAGCCCGATCGGTGAGCGGCCGAGTACGACGGACCCGAGCAGCCCGATCGCGGCGAGTGCGAGCGTCGGGGCGAGCACGCAGGCCCACGCGAGCAGGATGTTCCCGAAGGCGTCACCCGGCGACAGCAGGTGCCCGTCGAGACCGACCAGCGGCCGGCTGCCGATTGCCGCGATCCCGCCGGCTATGCCGGAGACGGCCATCCCGGCCACGAGCACGAACAGGACACTGAGGCTCGCCGACGCCTTTGCGATGAAGATGCGCCGGGGCGAACGCACGGCCACGAGCAGATGGCGCCAGGTGCCGAGCCGGTCTTCGGACGAGAACACGTCGCCGGCGACCACCGAGGTGATCAGCGGGAGCACCCAGTTCCCAGCGAAGCCGAGCACGACCAGCGCTCCGGCCCAGCCCGTCGCGTGCATCCAGCGGCCGAAGAGCGTGTCCGCGGGAAGCGACGTCTGCTGGCTGACCACCGCGACCGCGATCCCCGGCCCGATCCAGCATGCGAGGATCAGCAGCCGAACCCGCCACTGCGCCAGCAGCTTGACCAGCTCGAAGCGGTAGACGCGCGCCACCGGGACACGGGCCGCGGCCGCGGTCTGGCTGGGGATTAGCGTCGCGGTCATCGGCTGGACCCCTCCTCCTGCTGCTCGGTGAGGGCCAGAAACGCCGCCTCGAGCGGCGAGACGAGGGGCGTGAGCCCGCGTACCGCGATGCCCGCCTGAACGAGCCGCGGTACCAGTTCGTCGAGTGCGGGCAGCAGCGCGCGCACCGCGAAGCCTTCCCCGTGCGGCGCGTTCCCGGCGTCGTCGATCACCCCGATGCCAGGCGTGGCGGCGGCTATCTGGCGCGCCGCCTGCTGGTCAGAGGTCACCAGCCGGTAGTCGATTTCACGGCCCTCGTCGGCCAGCTTGCCCAGCGGGCCGGAGAAGACGACCCGCCCGGTCGAGACGATGGTGACCTCGGAGCACAGCGCCTCGAGGTCGTCCATCCGGTGACTCGACAGCACCACGGTTGCCCCGTCCGCCGCGAGCCGGGCGAGGACGCCGTGCACGTGCTTCTTGCCCGCGGGGTCGAGGCCGTTGTAAGGCTCGTCGAGCACGAGCAGCCGAGGCTTGGTGAGCAGGGCGGCGGCGAGCCCAAGCCGCTGCCGCATGCCGAGCGAGAAGCCGCGCACCCGGTCGCCGGCCACATCGCTGAGCCCGACCTGCGCCAGCACCTCGTCGATGTCCGCGATCTGTCCGCCCGGGCCGCGCAGCGCCGACAGCGCCGCGAGGTTCCCTCGGGCGGTGAGTGCGGGATACAGTCCGGGGCCGTCGACGAAGCCCGTGACACCATCCGGGGCCGCCAGCGCGCGTCCGGCCGGCATGCCCAGGATCTCGAGGCTGCCGCGATCGGGGACGGCCAGACCGAGCAGAAGGCCGAGCAAGGTGGTCTTCCCCGCGCCGTTCGGCCCGACAAGACCGTGAATCTGCCCGGCTACCACATCTAGGTCGACGGCGTCGAGCGCGACGACATCATCGAAGCACTTCGTGATCCCGCGAGCTCGCACCGCCAAGTGGTTGCCCGCGATGTCTTCCATCCGCATACGGGAAACCTTGGGCGATGCGAATATCCTGCACTTTGATCAGACTTGAACGTTTAGCAAACTAACGATGTCCGATTTTGTGCAGGAGCCGACGCTCCTCACCGACGTGTCTGGAAATCGGCGCTTACCTGCTCATTTCGGGCGCATCGCCAGGCCCCTCAGATCATTGCGGACACTTACCCCCCCAATCCGGGGGGGTAAGTGTCCGCAATAATTTCGAGTGCCGAGCCGCGGCCGCGCAGATCGCCGAACGGCAGGGCCGGAACGGGACAAACAGGGTAGTGCCGGGCGGCGAGCACGGGCCGACGCCGTTTCCTGGCGCTAGCAGGCGGTGTTGATCACGCTGACCGGGTTGACCAGCTCCGAGTAAGGCAGGAAACCGGTGGTGTCCGCCCAGTGATCACCGGCCTCGCCGCTGGTGTCCAGCACCCAGATCCACGGCATGCCGCCAACCGTGACGGCGCACAGGTCAAACAGGACGTCACGTCCCGGTACGACGGCGACCGCATAGGTACCGAAATGCGGTGCCGAATACATCGTGCTGCTCCCCTGACCAGTGCTATCGCGAGTGTTGAAGCTCGGCGGGCAGGCCACGCCCTCAACCGGGTCGGAAGTGAGCACCGCCTGCGGGAGAAACCCGGCCGTAGCGGGATAGTGATCGCCCGCCTCGCCGTTGCGGTCAAGGACGAGCTGCCATTTCTGGCCGCCGGACATGACATAGCACGCGTCGGCCAGGTCGTCGCCAGGCTGCGCGGTCCCGACATAAGGCGCGCTGGCCACGGGCGCGGCGACCACTGCATGCGGGCTTGAGACGCCGTTGCCGAACCCTATCCCGGCTGGCCCGGCGGTAACCCGGTGGCCGCCTGCCGGCGGCATTGCCGAACTCGCCCAGGCGGCCGGGCTGGCGGTCGCGAACGCGGCGAGAAACGTGATGCCCACGGTGGCCTGCGCGAGCTTGTTCGAGAGTCGTCCTTGCATGAAGCCACCCTGCCAAGACGCACTTTCATATCCCTTTCTTCACCGGGTGAGAGAGGGCTTGTCGGCGTCAAATGTTCGCTTTAGCGTACTTCCGTGGCTTGCAGGCCACTCTTCTCATGGAGGCCGTTACATGGTCGCTAGACCCCTGCTCGCGGCTGGCATCGCCAGCCTGCTGCTCGCCAGCCCCGCGCTCGCGAGCCCCGTCCTGGCCAGCGCCGCCGCACCGTCCGGCCAGACCCAGGCCGCATCGTCCGGCCAGACCCAGGATGTCCCGCCGCCGCAAGACCGGATCGCGGCTACCAACGCTACGTTCGACGCGATCGAAGCGAAGATCGCCGCCGGGCAGTCACTGCGGCTGCGCTTCCCCGATCCGACCGCGGCCGAAGACATCATCGACTACGGCCTCCACGACCTGTGGAAGAACGCCATCGACGGGGCAGGGGTAACCGTGGCCTACGTGGTGACCAATCCCGACCCGGGCCTCGCCGCGTCGATAGCCACGTACGACACGGCGATGGACCTGCCGGCGGCGGACATTACCGACATGGCGCTCCCGGCGCCGACTGACCCGTCCGCGGTCTGCCAGATCGAGTGCAGCACCGGCGAGGACCGGCTCGACGCCGAGGCGATCCACTCGATGGCGCCGTTCGCGAAAATCCTGTTCGTCCACCCGCCCGTGCCGGAGACCATCGGTATGCAAGGCTGGCCGGAGGTGGCGCAGGCCATCAAGATGATCGCGGACCAGCACCTGGCCGACGTCATCACGGTGAGCCTGGGCGACGGCGAGAACGACTTCATCAGCGACCCGACGAACCCGACGGCTTCGCAGCAGGCGGCCATCCACTCGCTCGATCCCGCGTTCCTCGACGCCGCCGCGCAGAATGTCCCGGTGTTGTTCTCGTCCGGTGACTGCGGTCCGACCGATCCGACCGTTCTCAACGACACCGGCCAGTGCACCCCGACGATCGGCGTCACCTCGGGACATCCGGTCGACAGCCCGTGGATCACCGCCGTCGGCGGCACCATCCCCAACGCCGGCCTGGCCACGACCGCCGGGCGTACCGCGCCCGACGCGTTGTGGATCGCGCGGAACGACCACTCCGACGCCGAAGGCGCCGGTGTCTCCACCGTCTACGCGAAGCCTTCCTGGCAGCAGGCCATCCCGGCGCTGCGCGATGTCACCGGCCGCGCCTTCCCCGACATCTCGATGGATGCCGACAACGGCACCTCGCAGGCATCACCCACCTTCGCCGGCATCCTCGCCCTGGCCACGCAGGTACGCGGCGCCGATCTGGGCACGGTGAACCCGGCGCTGGCGGTGCTCGGGCCGCGCGGCACCGCGGCGGGCATCGTCGACGTCCCGGCCGGCTACACCAACACCGCGTATG
>Ga0070741_10009147_pt1 | contig 19435 bp, 23 predicted proteins | sample Coa_R1_4_FD_66440 | JGI IMG/M metagenome (GOLD analysis project Ga0070741, IMG submission 66440) | Surface soil microbial communities from Centralia Pennsylvania, which are recovering from an underground coalmine fire - Coalmine... | ecosystem: Environmental > Terrestrial > Soil > Unclassified ...
ATGGTAAGGAGGGGGTCGACGGTTCGAGTCCGTCAGAGGGCTTCTGCAAAGTCGCCGCACGTTGGCTGGTTCGGCGCTCAGAGCGACTTGCAGGTTCAGCCGGGTGCAGTGGGTATGGAGCCGTTTATGGAGCTTTCGCGTCGAGAACGCCGGGGGAGTTCCATCTTCACCCTTCGGGGCTGCTCTCTCGCTCGACGGATGTGGCGAGCCTCCACAGAGGTGAGGTGCGCGGAGCTGAGGGTGTGGAGGCGACCCGCCGAACTTGGATCGACGCCCATTGGGATCTGCGTCGAATCGCCATGTTCGTTACGAACGAGCAGCTAGCCCGCTGGGTACTTCTCCTTGTATGCCTGAAGCCGGGCTGGATTCTGGCACTCGATGCGACACGTTGGCGAGAACGCGGGCTCGCTGACGAGGTCAGGGTTTAGGCCGTAGATGAAGATGTGGTCGAAGGATCCGCGCAGCGCAAGATCGGGCACGAGCGCTTCTTTGATCAGCTCGGCGGCGGCCAGCGTGCCCGCGAGTCCTGAGACGAATGAGAGCGAGGGCGCTCGATTGTCCGGTGGGTCGTCACACTCGGCGTCGGGATTGACCGGTGCGGCCATCTGCCGCGTGCAGCCAAGGCATCCCCACTCGCCGATCAGGCTTCGTTCGACTGTCAGGTCAGCATCCCGGCCGGTCGCACCGTCGATCAGCACGCGCGGCAGGTCGCGTTGTACTTCGTGCCGAGCTTCGTCGTTGTCGAGTCCGGTGACGACAACGTCGAAGCGGCGATCCTGCCGCCGCGGCGCGAGCTGGCGCTTGAAGCTCTCAAAGGTCTCCTGGTGCTCTAAGACGTCGACGTCCGGCAGCCGGGCACCGAGGTAGAGCTTTGCTTCGTCGACCTTCGGATCTTCATCGACCGCGGCCTTCACGCGGGCGTACAGCACGCGGTTCAGGTTGTGGGGGCTCAGCTTGTCGGCGTCGATCAGGCGGAGCCGGCCGCTGACGTTTGATCCAAGTGCGCCGAGGGCGCGAACGACGGCGGCGCCGACGCCGCCGAGGCCGACGAGAGAGGCGTCGACGGTGAACGGTTCGAGTGGCGGGTTGGCTCCGTCGAAGGAGTAGTCGAAGCACGAGAACATCCCGGCAGCGCCAACGAAGCGGCGGGTCAGCCGTGCGTCCGGATAGTTGAGGGTAAAGAGCGCCTTGAAGACCTCCCCGGCAGCCAGTGCGGCTGCCACAAGTGGGCCGACCGGGTTGACGATCGCCTCTTCGGGCTGATCGAGGACGTCTCCGATTGCAGCAAGCCAGCCGTGCGCGTCGACACCGAGATCGGCGCCGGCCGACGGGTCACCGATCGCGACGGTGTAAACAGGCGTGTCGTCCTCGACCGTGATCTCGAGAGGCACCCGCTCGGCCAGGTCCGCGAGTTCGGCGTCCTCGAACCCGACGGCCCGCACGTTGCTGACGAGCGGGTCGAGCCGCAGCAGGTAGTCGAGCGTCGCGGTCGCCAGCAGGCGCCGCGCAGCGCTCGCGTCGGGCGAGACCTCGATCGAGACAACGGATCCTTTCGGCGCGATAGCGATGTCGACCCCGAGAGCTTCGAGCTGGCGGAGCGTCCGGCTCTCTTCGTCAGACACGAGCTCGTGGAGGCGTGGCCGGAGGCTGACGGCGGTCATTCGATCCTCAGCAGCGACGGGTCGATGATCAGCCGGCGTCGCCGTTCGCTTTCGTCGAGGTCGGCCCAGTTGTCGCGGCCGTGGAACTCGTAGACGCGCCACGTGCCAACGTCGGCGAGGTCGATGAAGCCGAAGGACGGCACGACGACGGAGAGGAAGCCCTTGACGGCGACGATGGGCCGCTCAGCGTCGATCGGCGACAGGAACGCCTCGCGCGGGTGGCTGTGGATCTCGACGATGGGCACGAGGTCGAGGTAGTCGAGCTCGTCGAGAACGGCGGCGGTCGTCTCGTCGCTGATGACGCCGTGGAAGCGGCCCACCGTGTCGACGTCGGGAATCACCAGCGTCGATACGAAGGCGTCGCCGCCGGCCAGCGTGCCGGCCCAGAGGCCGAAGCCTTCCTCGCCTCCCGTGCCGTGCTGGCGCAGCATCAGTTCGGTGTGGTCGATGACGAGAGACGGAATGAAGACGCGGTCGTAGACGAGCGCAACGCTGCGCCGGCGAAGCGCGCGCTGAAGACGCGGGCTGCCGACGCGCACGGTCGTCAGCGGGCTGCCGACGTTGGCGGACGGGGCCGCCGCGGCCGGCGGCGTGTTCGCGCTGCGCCTTCTACGACCAGATCTCGAGAAGCGCATTTCTGACGTTGACGACGTGTTGGCAGAGGCTGTGGTCGTGGGCTGGCGGATTCGTCCAGCCGTCGTGCCAGCCGCCGTAGTAGTCGCGGTGGCCTTTGATGCACATCACCGGGAACGGCCCGCGATCGAGAACCATGTACTGCCCCGTCGGGTAGTAGGCGCCGTCGGGTTTCGTCGTCTCGTCGGCGCTCTCGAATAGGTCGGGGTCGATGAAGGTCGCGCGCGGCGCCTGCTGCGGGTAGTCGTCGCACTCGAGCATCTCGACGAACACGCGCTCGGCGCTCTTCTCGACGCGCACGAAGATCACGTAGTAGTCGCCGGCGTCGTGGAGGCGTAGCTGCCAGCCGAAGAAGTCGCTCTGCGCGTCGAGCTTGTGGTACTCGGCGCGCACGAGCGACTTCGACTGTTCCTCGGGCGAAAGGGCGCTGACGTCGATGTCGGCCACGCTCAGCGGCCGCCGAACGGCTTGCCGGCCGCGAGCGTCACCTTCTGCTTGTTGTGCAGCTTGTAGAAGCCGATGGTCTTCGCCTCGTCGAGCTGCTCGTCCTTGGCGCCCTCGATCTTCGCCTTCAGGATGAAGTTGTCGATCTCGGACTCCGGAATGTCGTACAACCCCAACGCCCCCTTCTTGACCTCGAGGATCGTCTCGTCCTCGGTGACGTCGAGGGGCTTGTTGACCCCGTAGACGATCTCGAGCTCCTCGGGCTTGGTCTTCTCTTCCGTCGACATGCCACTCCTTCCGGTTCGATTCCTTGAGTCGTCAGGCTTGCATTCGTATTCATACTGTAGCACGTTCAGATAATCAGAAATCTTACCACGCACGGTCTGATCGTGCTATATTCCGAATCACTCACAAGACGAATGGAGGTGACGAGCTTGAAAGAGGAGGCCCCCGAGAAGCGCCTTAGCGGAACGGTCCGCGAGCGCGGGCAGCTCACGATCCCCAAGGAAGTTCGTGAGCAGGCACAGCTCGAAGAGGGCGCGGAGGTGGACTTCGAGGTTCGTGAGCCAGGCGAGGTGGTGATCCGGCGCAAGATCTCCTTTGACACCCTTGACCTCGACGACGAGTTCGTCCGTTCCGTGATCGCGTCGACGACCGACGGCTTTGAGGCGCTGCGCGGTGAGGCCGCTGCATGGGCGTCGGAGATCGAGGAGCGTGCTGTGCTCGACGGCTCCCTCGGCGATGGGTTGGCCGAGGACTGATGAGCGCACCGCGCTGGGCAGAGGTCTGGGACGTCGACTTTGGCAACCCGGTCGGCCATGAACAGGGCAAGCAGCGGCCGGCGGTCGTTGTGAGCGCCGACTGGTTCAACGAGACGCGAGCCGAGCTGCACTTCGTCGTGCCGATCAGCAGCACGATTCGCGGCAACATCGGCACGCACTACCGGATTGACGCACCGGCGGGAGGGCTCGACGTCGACAGCGAGGCAATGTGCGAGCACCTCCGGTCTGTCTCAACGGAGCGGTTCATCAACAAGCGAGGCGAACTTGAGCGGTCTCAGATGGACGAGATCACCAAGCGCGTCAAGCTCCTGATCCTGCAGGTGCCGCCGCCGAGACGGCGCGAAAGGGATGGCTAGGCATGAGCGCGCACATCTTCATCAACAGGAGAAAGATCGACGTAGCGGGCGGAAGCATGACCGGCGAGCAGATCCTTAGCGCCGGCGAGTACGGGCCGGACTACAACCTCTTCCTACTGCAAGGCGAGGGCGATCCGAGCGGCGGAGTACCCGTCGGCCGCGACCAGTCGCTCGACGTGGAGAACGGAATGCACTTCAGAGCGATCCCAGGGAACGCCAACTTTGGCCACAGCTGTCACTGATAACACTGTCCTCGCCGAGGACCTCGATCGACTGTTGGAGTCTGGCTTCGAAACCGAGCTGCTGCGCGAAGGCGATCAGGTCGGCGTCGTCGTCCGCGCTGTGCCTCTTCCGGAGGGACGGTGGTCGCAAGAGTCGACCGACGTCATGCTGATGACCACCGTCCTTTATCCGCAGTCCGCCATGGACATGTTCTGGACGCCGCCCGAGTTGTACCTCGCCTCGGGTGGAGAGCCGACTGCTTCGAACCTGGAGATGCATTTCGCGCGGGCGTGGCGTCGATTCAGCTGGCATCGGAATACGGACTGGCGGCCCGGGCGCGACGATCTTCTCTCGCACTTCGAGTTCGCGCGGGCCCGTCTCAACGACGGCCGGTGACCTACCTGGCAATCAGCGAACGCTCGGCCGAAGCCATCGCGTCGAGCCTGCTCGCTGCCGCACCGGCGGAGTCGGGAATGTTCGCTCTCGCCCATCTCGTTACCCGGGGCGGGGGCGCACGGATCGTTGTCGGCTCACCGATCTGGGATGTCGAGCTTGCCCAGCAGAAGGCCGGGCGCGTCGAGCCGAGCGGCCGCATGATCTCGGCCGCGGTGTCGGCCGCCAATCGCGAACGCTGCGGGCTCGCCTTCATTCACACACATCCCGGCGATCCGCGTCCTCCCCATCTCTCCGCCCTCGATCACGAAACGACGACCCGTCTCGGCGCGGCGTTCGACGATCTTCTTGACGGGCCGTTCGCGAGTCTTGTGGTCAGCCCGGGCGGCTGGGGCGGCGCCCTTTACCGCGACCATGACCTGGCGCCTCTCGGCACCGTTGCCGTCGTTGGCCGGCATCTTCGACTGTTCCGGGAAAAGGCGCTTCGCGGCAGCAGCGAAGAGAGCGACAGCCGCCAGCGACTGCTCCTTGGCGAAGATGGAAATCTCATCCTTCGTTCGCTGAAGGTTGCAGTCGTCGGGGTCGGCGGAACCGGTTCACCGATCGCCGAAATTCTCGCGAGGATCGGAGTCGCCGAGCTGCTGCTGATTGACCCGGACACCCTCGACCCCTCGAACGCTCGTCGCGTCTTCGCCGTGACGAGCGATGATGCGCGAAGAGGCGAGCCGAAGGCTCGTGCCGTCGCGCGCGGGCTGAAGCAGCTCCACCTCGGTGCGCGTGCCACCTCTGTGGAAGCCGACGTGCGCCAACCCGACGCGCATGGGCAGCTGCTCGATTGCGACGTCGTGTTCGGCGCTACCGACAACCATGCGAGCAGATCGGTATTGACCGAGCTCTCCGCCCGCGGACATCTTCCGCTAATCGATGTCGGGGTCCGTGCCGGCCTGCGTCGAAGCGGCGAGCTTGACGCGCTCTACGTCGAACGGCGCCTGCAGATCCCCGATGGCCCCTGTCTTTGGTGCTGGGGCGTGCTCGACGCAGAGCGGGTGCGGCTTGAGCTCATGCCCGCCTTCGAACGGGACGCGCTGGCCGCCGAGGGCTATATCGCCGGTCTCGACGCGGGGCCGGAGCCAACGATCGCTCCCCTAACTGTGACGGCCGCGGGCCTGGCGACAACGACCCTGCTTGGCCTTCTGGGCGGCGGTCTCGACGCCACCCCACTCCGGGCGGGGCTCGAAGTGCTGCGAGTCGAGTCGATTGGCTACGGCGATGAGCCCGACCCTGATTGCATCTGCCGTCGCTGGCGGCCCGTCTAGCCGTGCTCTCTCAGGCCTACTGCCGGCTCCGCCACGGACCAGGAGAACGGTGGTGTCCGCCGAACCCGTGGTTTAGGCTTGCCCCGACTCTGCCGAAAACGGAAGGGACGATGAGCAAGGGCGACGCAAAGCGGAAGGCGCTCGAAGAAGCAGCCGCTGCACGTAAGCATGTCGTGCAGCGCGGGCAGATCGGATTCACCTACAAGCCGACTCCGCCAAGCGGTCCGCCGCCGCGGCCCGACGATGAGTCGAGTCGGCAGACGCCTCGTCGCCGCAGCTAGCGGAGATCGTTTCGGCTCGTCAGCGGCATGGCCGCGAGTCCCGAGCTCCGCACGCAGATGCGCGTATGCGCATAGGTGACTCGGTCGATGTCGACGCGCACGATCATGTCGAGATCACCATGTACGGGCGCCGACAACTTGAAGGTGTCGACCGACGTCGTCATTGAGTTGAAGTCGTCGGCGTAGTCCGGAATTTCGTGGATGAACGGCTCGCAGATCGGGTGCTCCTGGTCTTCGTCCACGAGAGCGCCGATCACCTCGATCTCGTGGACGCCGCAGTCGTCCTCGTCGTAACGTACTTCGACGATCCCGCCCGCCTCGATTAGCGCGGGGTACCCGTCGACGACGAAGATCCCGTCGTGGTGCCAGCCGATGTCGATCTCCTTGGTCTGGACGTCGACACCCGGCTCATCTCCGGTCAGGAGGATGCTGGCATTCATCAGCAGAACCTCATACCTCTATGTTCAGACGGCCGCGGGGCCGCTCTCGGTTGGGGTTTATCGCCGGTCGGTGGGCGCCGACAGACGTGGTGCTTGTCGCTTCGGTGGATCGTAAGAGGCGAGGCAGACGGAGCCGTCCGGCGCCCACCGGACGGCTCCCGATTCCAAACGCGACAGCACCCCGACACCGGAGCCTGCTCCATTCAAACTGCCGACCCGGACGGCAAGGGTCCCAGGATCTTCGGCGAGGCCGCTGCCGCGCGCCCAGAGCGCCGACGGTCAGTACGGCCACACGCGGGTTGCGAATGCGTGGGTGAGCAATTCTTTGAGGGGCTTCAAGTACTGGTTGTCCAGAGCCGAGTGAGGCAGGAGGTACTCGTGAGCCTCGAGGGCGATCTTGTCGACTATGAGGCCGAGCTCGTCGTCAGGCACAAGAAGAAACAGCCTCAAGCGGGCAACCGGAACCCGAAGGTCGTCTGTTGGCCGGGCGGTCAGCGCACCACCAAAGGTCTGCCAACGTTCCCTAGATGCCCTTTGGACTTGTTGCAGCTCGATGAGCCATTGCCGAGGCATGCGCAGTAAGAGAGAGCCGACCGACGCGGAGAATCGCGAACGCTTGTCGTGGACGTTCGCAAGGCTTCCGCAGATTTCGATAGCCAAGATGTCGGCGGTCAAGGCCGCCGTAGCCAACTCGACGTACATGCCGTCCGGAGCGGTGATGGCGTTCAGCGAACCTGGCTGTGCCGACCGGATCAAATGGGGCATCGTCGTGTTCGTCACCGACGGCCGCGCGCGCACCCAATGGCCGCCCCAACCGGTCGGCCGGTAGCGCCACTGGTCGCGGATTATGACCTTGGCCTGTGTGTCTCGATATCGCGCGCCAGGGCGAAGCATGCGGGGAGTCTCCCATTCCAACGGTGCACGCACTCCTTCGCCCATTCGCTCGGGAGCGGCGTCGCCGCGACCGCGAAGCGGCTGTCCGCCTTCGCACACGATGGGGAGACCCAATCGCATCGGGAGGAAGGGTCAACCGGGGCGTGAGGCGAGCCAGGTCGCCTCGGACCGCTTGCGTCTGCACGCGACTTGGCCATCAGTTGCCCCTGTAGAGATCGCTGCTGATACACTCTTTCCTCTCTCATATCTCTCTGGAGGTCCCCTCCGACGCGGCGAGAAGCGCTGCATGAAGTAGGCGGACGCGAAGAACTGCCCCTTCCGGGTTGGCCTCCACAACAGTCAGGAGGCCGTGATGAACGGAAGGTTGAGCGTTCCCGAGAAGTGCCGATCGGAGGCAGGCCTGGTTCGTGCGGCGCAGTCGGGTGACTGCCGCGCGAAGGAGTACCTCCTTACCCAACACCCGCCGGTTCTTGCTCTGCTCGCATCGCTTCGGCGGAGTATCGATCCCCTCAATGTGGCGGCCACCGATCTCGAGGCGGCCGGACGTCTGGCGCTGCTCGAGGCGCTGCAGCGCTTCGACGCGACCCGTACGGTGAAGTTCACGACGTACGCGTACAACTTCGTGCGCGGGGCGATGTTGGCGGAGATGTACCCCCACGTTGAGCGTCGCCGCGAGCGCACGAACGGTGCTGAGCGGGTTAGGTTCGTGGCCTTGGTGGCCGTGGGCGCCGGGGGGAACAATGGCTATGAGAGCGACCTGCTCGCCCACGACCCCGACTACGGGACCGAGCCGGGGTTTGCTCACGTGGAGGATGTGCGGCCGGCTGCAGTCCGTGCTTTCGTCGCGAGTCTGCCGGCAAGCCAGCGCGAGATCGTTGAGGCGGTCTACTGGGACGAGCGCACGCACGAGGACATCGCCGACGAGCGTGGCGTCAGTCGTCCCGCAATCTCGCGCGCGCTCGCGCGTGTCCACGCGCGCGGCGCGAAGGAGCTCGTACAGCATCGCCTGGAGATCGCGGCGTGACCGTTACCTCCGAGGCGTGCGACACCAATACCTACACGACAACTACTGACCAGGCGGCCGCAAGGGCTGCTGGAAGGGGACAGAGATGACAGTTATCAGCACCGATATCAGCAGGGACCTCGCTGCGCAGCGCGAGTACGCTCGCAAGCAGGTCGAGGCTGGGTTCGACTTCGGGCTCACCGTCGCTGATGCATTCGTCCGCGGTATCCGCGACATCGGCTACCGGGACACCGGGCGGGCGCTCGACGAATTGATCGACAACGCGCTCCAGGCAGAGGCGACGAAGATCCTCGTGACCTTCGGGTTCGGCCCTGAGTCGGACGCGAAGCCGACGGCGATCGCGGTCGTCGACAACGGCCACGGCATGGACCCGGAGATGATCCGCCTCTCGGCGATCTGGGGCGGGACGCATCGCGAGAATGACAGGACCGGCTTCGGCCGCTATGGCTATGGGCTTCCGAGCGCCTGTGTGAGCCAGGGCCAGCGGTTCACGGTCTATTCGATCGTCGAAGGTGGGAGCGTCCACGCCGTCACCTTGGACCTGCAGGACATCACCGAGGGCAGGCTCACAAACAACGAGACCGGACGGATCGTCGTGCCCGAGGCCGAGCCGGCGGAGCTGCCGGCGTGGCTGGCAGCCGAGATCGTGAAGCGGTTCGGCGGTGCGCTCGAGCACGGAACTGCCGTGGTGATCGAGAAGATCGACCCGAACCGGCTCTCCTGGAAGACGAAGACGCCGCTGGAGCGGAATTTGCTCCAGGGCATCGGGACGACGTACCGGAACTTCCTCCGGCAGACGACGATCTGGGTCGGGGAGAGGCGCGTCGAGCCGATTGATCCGCTGTTCATCACGCCGGGGTTCCGGTTCTACGACCTCGACGAGGACCGCGCCGAGGCACTCGAACCCCATTCCTTCGAAGTGAAGGACGCGGACAGCCGGCAGTCGCTGGGCACGATCAAGGTGCGCTACTCGTCCATGCCTCCGACCTTCGCAAGGATCGACAAGACGGTCGAGCGCGGCAAGAACAACGCCCGCCTCGCCGTCTTGGCAGATCACACCGGGATCATCGTGCTCCGCGAGGGACGCCAGATCGACGTGGTCGCTCAGCGGCCCTGGCTCACCGTCAACAACGACGACCGTTACTGGGGCGTCGAGATCGATGTGCCGGCGACGCTCGACGAGGAGATGTCGATCACAACCTCCAAGCAGCGCGTGATCCTCTCGGAGCGGATCTGGACCTTGCTGAAGGAACAGGGTGTTCTGGCAAACATCGCCGCACTGCGAAAGCGGTACGACGAGGAGAAGGCGAAAGCGCGCACCGTTCGCGAGCAGCAGGAGAACGAGCAGCGGGCGTCCGAGCAGGCGATGGCCGCGTCGGACAAGTTCGAGACGGAGAAGACGCCAGACACGCCCGAGCGGAGGCGCAAGAGCAGGGAGGCATTCGATCGCGAGGTCGAGCGCCGGACGCGCTTGTCCGGGATGCCGAAGGAGGAGGTCGAACGCCAGCTCGAGGTCGAGACGACGGAGCGGCCGTATCGGCTCGAGACGGAGTCGATGGTGGGCGCGCCATTTTTCCGCGTCGAGCAGGTCGGGCCTCAGAAGGTGCTCTATCTGAACACGGCGCATCGCTTTTACAAGGACGTCTATGCAGGCCCGGACTCGAGCCCCCGTCTGCGCGCCGGCCTCGAGGTGGTGCTGTTTGCAATCGGAGCTTGCGAAATCGGCGCCGAGGGTGACCGCCAGACCTTCTACGAGACGGAGCGTGGCGCGTGGTCGGCCCGACTGAACATCGCTCTCGCCCAGCTCGACAAGATCGACCCGGCGGCCGAGGAGCGTGCCGCAGACGGCGGGCCGGAGGCGGAGGACGACGGTTCTGAGACCGTCGAGGAGGCGGAGGCCGCTGAGGCGTAGAGCGGAGCAGCCGCGGTGAGGCCGCATTCGACCTCACCGCGGCGGTCCCGCCTCCGTCAGCGCTCGCCAAAAGCCCAACGGCGAGGACGCAGACAACCCAAATGACGATGATGCTCATCATCGCGCTCGGGCTTGCCATCATCGTCATCGCGGTCCTGCTCGCGCGGCAGGCGGTCTACCGGTCGAGTTATCGATACACGGACAGCGACCTCGAGAGCGCTCGTCGAGACGCGCTCGCCCGCAGCCGCAACGTCGTCAGCGGCAAGGTGCAAGAGCACCTCGTCCCTTTCTTCCCTGAGTTCCTGGAGCTGTTCAATCCACGAGACGCTCGTTTCCTTGGCTCGCCGATCGACTTCGTTGTCTTTGCCGGCTTGGACGAAGGCGAGGAGTGCCGCGATGTCGTACTCGTTGAGGTGAAGACCGGCAAGTCTTCGCTGAGCAAGCGCGAGCGGCAGGTGCGGGACGCGGTGGAAGCTGGCCGGGTTTCCTACAAGCTGATCCGCATCGCTTCCCGGCCCGAAGACTCGCTCGCGGCCGTCGTCGACGGTCATCCCCTGGCCAGCTAGGGCACGACGTCCAACCCGGGCGGCGACTTTGCATCGGGCCCGTTACCGCCGACCCACGGATCCCCATAACCCTCCGACAGCACATCGGAGGTCCCCTTCAACGCGGCGGCAAACGCTGCAGAACAGGCGGATCCGGAACCGGTCGACCTGCCCTCCCAGGGGCGGACCTCCAATCAACCGACAGGAGGTTCACCCATGCAGATCGACACCAACAGTCCTCTCCGCGGCCCCGCCACCCTCGCGAAGGCGATCTCCGCGGCGAAGACCGTCGAGGACATCGAGCACCTGCTCGCCGCCGCCGAGGCTGATCTCGGCGGACTGCGCTGGCGCGATCTCGGCGATCGGCCCAACAACGCCGGCACCGTGCAGATCGCCTCGAGCGCTGCCTCGGCCCTGATCGAACGCGCCACCAACGCGATCGACGGGATGCTCGAGCTGAAGGCAGAAGAGCATGCCGGCGCGCTGCCGACGAGTCCGCGCGACGCCGCCCGCGAATGGTTCGCGGTTCCCCGGCACGGCATCGGTGAGCTGTCCGACAGTGAACGGCGCAGCCTCGCCTCGAACATCCGCGTCATCCTCGAAGACAGCGGCGATCCGTGCCGGCCGACGGTGCGCGTGATCGACCACGGCATCGGGCAGCATCCCGCCGACGCACCCTCAACCTTGCTCTCGCTCAACGAGAACAACAAGGTCGGTAAGCCCTACCTGCAGGGCGCGTACGGCCAGGGAGCCTCGGCGACCTACCGCTTCGGCAAGTACACGCTCATCGTCACGCGGCGCAAGCCGTCCCTCAACGGCGAACGCGCCGACCTGGTCGGCTGGACGGTCGTCTGGGAGGACCCGGGCGATCCCTACGTCGACAAGCTGCCGATCTACCGCTACCTGGTCGACGAGGAAGGGCAGATCCCGGTTTTCGACCCGGGGCTGCTCTCCGACCCCGACTGGCACGGCGTCAGCGTCACGCACGTCGCCTACGACTTGCGCGGCTACACCGCCGCCTACACCCAGCCCAAGAACGGGATCTGGGCGCTGTTCCACAGCTCGCTCTTCGACCCGGTGCTGCCGTTCCTGGTCGGCGGAAACCGCGAGGTCGACATCAAGACCGCCGGCGAGGATTCCACCCGCGTCGTGATCGGCAACGCCGCCCGGCTCAACAACCCGAGTGGCCCCCGCGGCGACCTCGCCGTCTCCTACCGCAACTCCGAGACCTACGAACTCGGCAAGGCGACGGGACGTGATCTCGGCAGATTCGCCATCAACTACTGGGTCCTGCAGCGCCCGCCGGACAGCACGAGCACCAGCGACCCTACCGCCTCCTACGTCGGCCAGGACAACGCGATCACGATGACGCTCTCCGGGCAGCGACAGGACGCCGAGAGCCGCACCTGGCTGCGGACCCGCACCGAACTGCCGTTCTTGGTGAAGAACCTGATCGTTCAGATCGACGTCGACGCGCTCTCGCCGATCGCCAAGCGCGAGCTCTTCTCGAGCACACGCGAGCGGGCGGTCGACGGCGACCTGCGCGAACGGATCTACGCGGAAGTGGCGACCGTGCTCAAGCAGGACAGCGAGCTACGCCGCCTCGAGCGCGAGGAGCGCGACCGTCTGCTTGCACAGAGCACCGAGCAGGTCGACGACAAGGTCCGGGAGCGGCTGCGCAAGCACATCGAGACGCTCCTGAAGAACAAGACGCGCAAGGTGACGCGGACCGAGCCCGTGCCCGAGCCGACTCGGCCCGGTGGTCGCGGCGGAGCCCGCAACACCGACGACTCCAACCTCCTCTCCGTGCCGACCCAGATGCACCTCTTGCGTGAGCCGATCACGATCAAGCGCGGTGGCGCGACCACCGTGTGGGTCGAAATCAACGCCAAAAACGGCTACCTGCCCGAACAAGAGGACGACCTCTCCGTGAGCTTCGATGCAGGCCTCGGCGGGAAGGTGCACGACGTCGCCAAGTCGCGGCTGCTCGGCGGCAAGTCGCTGTGGCGCTTCCAGGCCGCACCCGATACCCCGCTCGGCGACTACTTGGTCGAGGCGGTCCTCGTCACCGCGAACGGCGTGATCAGCGCGTCTTCAACGATCCGGGTGATCGAAGCAGTCAAGACGAAGACGAAGACCGTCACCGCGGAAGAGCCCGAGAAGGGCCCCGTGATCAAGTGGATGCGCCGCGAGAGCTGGGACGGCCTCGGCTGGGATGCGCAGACGGTCGGCGAGGTGCAAGTCCGCAGCGACGAGACGCTGATCCTGCTCAACCGCGACCAGCGGCTCCTAGAACGCGCGCTCGACCAGAACAAGAAGCTCACGAAGGAGCAGATTCAGACCCGGGAGGGCCGGTATCTGTTCCCGGTCGCATGCGGTCTCTACGAGCAGTACGACGCCACCAAGGAAATGAAAGAGCCGCCTTCTTCTGAGTACGTCAGCGGTGAACTCGAACGGCTGGCGGAGGCTGTGCTTCTCGTTATCGATCAGGATGCGTTCGTCTACCGCAACGACGAATAGTCAACTCCGGCAACACCTGCGGTGGCGAGAGTGACACTCGCTGCCGCAGCGTGGGCCGGACTCGCTCATTGCGTCGTGAAGAGCTCCAGCACACGATCGTAGAGTTCCTCCCCGCCTCGACCGGCACCCGAGAGATAGGCGAACTCGAGCGCGATGACCAGCTCGAGAGCCGCCTCGCGGATCTCGCCGCCAAACACGCCATGGGCGAGATTGAAGACGAGCTCCCGAGGGCGGTTCTTCACGATGAGAGGCGCATCGGTGGGCCGCCCCTCGACAAGCCGAAGACCATAGGTCTTTCCTGCGAGGGCGATCCTGGGATTGACCAACGAGTCGTCGACTTCGACCAGCACCCGACGGCCGTCACCCGCAACGCGCAGGCGGTAGGGCTGCTTCCGCGCTGGGTCGGTCGGCTCGATCGCAACGACGGCGCCCAGTTCGTGAAGGTCATCGACGACGCCGCGTGCCCGGACGACGCGGATCGAGCCGTTGTTCGAGCTCGGGAAGGAACCGTCCTCGGTCTCACCTGTTGCAGCCGAGACTGACGTGCTGAGCTTGCGAGCGGCCTCGATGAATGCGACCTGCTGGTCGAGCCGGCGCTTGATCGCGACCTTCGCCCGCTGTGGTGCCTGCACGGCCTCTGCCTTGAACTTCACCAGCTCGGCTTGCATCGCGCGTGCGACCGCTCGGTAGTCGATCGACTCGCGGTTGAAAGAGGCACGGTCGATATTGATCAGCCGCGCCCGGTCGACCTCGCCGAGAAGCCAGACCTCGCCTGTGATGTATTTGCGGAAGCCGGGGTCGCTCTCGAGATCGAAGAAGCTTCGTTCCTCGACTGCCACGTTCTGCACGCGCACAGTCAGTCCGCTCCAATCGGCCGACGGCCGCACCTGACTCAGCAGGTAGCCCGCAACCCGGATCACCCGACTTCCCGTGGCGTCTTCGACGACAACGTCTTTGATGATCGGGCGAGGCGTCCCGTTCCACTCTTCCTCTTGGGAACCGCCGTCGCCGAAGATCCGCTTGTTCAGCGGTTCATCGCCTGACCATCGCGAACGAACGAGCACTTCTGCGCAGAACTCTGCCGTGTGCTCCCGGATAAGAGTCAGAAGATCTGGCGCGGCCTGCTCGATCTGTAGAGACAGGGCGCTGTTCTGCCACGCGAGCGGAAGGATGCGGCGGAGCCGGTCGATGAGCTTGTAGTGCGCGCTGACGTTGGCGCACTCGCCGAGCAAGACCTCGTCAACTCCGCGCAGCCTGATCGTCGTGAAGTGCTCCGACGCTGTCACCGCTTTCGATTCCTCCCACGCCTCGCCGGCGCGAAAGTCACCGAGGTCCTGCGCTCGCTCGATTTGATCGAGCGCCCACGGATGCGAGATAACCGCCTTTGTCAGCGATCTCGATCCTGCCCGCGTCGTTTCGATCTCGACGCGCTGTGCGTAGTGCATCAGCGCGAGCGAGCCGATGCCGATCCGACCAAACTTGTCGGACCTGCCGAACTTCTGCGACCCGCCAAGGCTCATGAACGATTGCTGCAGATCAACCAGCGTCATGCCCACGCCATCGTCGGTGATCTCCAACGAGCCGTCGGTCTCGACACGGGACAGGTCGACGACCACGCGACTCGCGCCAGCATCGACGCTGTTGAGGATGACCTCGCGGAGCGCCTTGTACAGGGAGTCGTACGTCTGCCGCGTTAGCTCTGGAAGGAGTCCTGCGCGCGCGACGTATCGAAGCGGGACTACGTTCGACATGTCAGCTCCGAATTCCACGGCGCGCGAGGTGCTCATCGGACAGGACTACGCTGTTTTTCTGCGGCGTGACTTGTCCGCAAGTTCGTACTGCAGGTCGTCGAAGCGAACCGCGGAGCCTTCGAGGTAGTCGCGTTCGATCTCGACGGCGAGCCAGCGACGGTCGAGCGACTCAGCTACCTGTCCGGTGACGTTGCTTCCCGCGAACGGGTCGACGACGAGGTCGCCGGGATCGGTGAGCATTTCAATGAAGAACCGCGGGACGTCCGGCGCGAAGCGAGCAGGGTGCGCCTTCCGCCCCGCGGCCTTGCATGCATCGAGATATTCCTTGTCGTTCCCGGTGTTCGAAATGCTGAGCAGGTTCGGCGGAATCGCGCCGCCGCGGTCACGTGTAAAGCCTTCGCGCACGACGTGCCCTGAAGGGCGACGCCCCCGGTTGTATGTTCCGGTTTCGATCAGCCGCTTCATTCCCTGTGTGTACTCGCGCGTGACGCGCGAGTTATCAGCCTTGGGCTCTGGTGTCTTCGAGAGCCACCACAGGTAGTTGATCGAGTCCTTGGCGCGCAGCCGACGAATCGTCACCCACGCCGCTGGCGTCGGGAGACGGGCGGGGTTGTACCAGTAGAAGTCCTGAGCAAGGTGGAACTTCCTGTTGGGACGTCGGCAGAGCGAGATCAACAGCTCGAAGGCGTAGAGCGACTTCACAGGTCGACCCGGCTCCCAACTTCCGCCGAGATCGATCACTAGGCTGCCGGTCGGCTTGAGCACCCGCCAAAACTCATCCGCAAACGGCTGGAACCACCGGACGTAGTCGTCCTGGCTCTGGTTGCCGTACTCCTTCTGATTGAGGAGCGCGAAAGGCGGCGAGGTCACGATCAGGTCGACCGAGTCTGTTTCGCAGACATCACGAACAGTGGTCCCGGCGTCTCCCAACCAGGCCTCGCCGACGCTGGTCTTGTAAAGGAGCTCGGCCATGCCCGCGCGCACGACACTACCCTCCGACGCGGACGGAGCCGGACCGGCTTCTCCCCGCGCCGTAGCTTCGGCACGGCCAACCTGGAATGGCGGCTCAGCGCGGCCAGGGGCGGCGATACGCTGCTCTCGCATCGGAAGCATCCTTTCCGTTGCCAGGGGCCAGGGCGTCTCCGCGCCGCTGGCCCAATTACGTGCGGACGGTTGACGATAGCTCGATACCGCGCGACACGCTCGGCGGGCCGTCCCTGCCTCGGCTGTAGGTTCTGACCGTCTACGCCGCGCCTGCTCCCGATGAGGCCGTGACGTCATCCTGGCTCAGCAAGCGACGGTAGAGAGCTTTCAGTTCGCGACTTGGCTCTAGTCCGAACTGCTCGTCCAGCTCGCGACAGAGCCGCTCGTAACGGTCAACGACAGCTTCGCGGCGACCAAGCGCCGCTTCAGCCTTCATCGCGACCTCGACCGGCCGTTCGTTTGAGGGATCGAGCACGTGCGCGACTTCGGCGGCCTCTAGGGCAGCGATCTTCTCCCCTGCCTCGAGTCGAACTCGGCTAACGCGCTCGAGCAGCTCGACCTGCATCGCGCAGAGGCGGCGCACTTCACTGTCCGTCCAAAGCGCTTCGATGCCGGCGAGCGGCTGGCCGCGGAATAGAGCGAGCGCCCTTTCGAGCAGCGCCCGTTGGTGCTCTCCCTTCGCCGCGTCTGCTTCGACACGGAGACGGTCAAGCTCCTGCAAGTCGACCCAGACCTGTTCACGGTCGAGCGCGTAGGTGTCGCGCTCGCGCACGAACGCCTCGCCGAGGAGTTTCCGCGCTTCGCTTGCTGCTTGGTAGAAGCGGCTGGCGCTGCGGTGTGGGTCGTCGCCTGGCCAGAGAGCCTCAAGTAATTCATCTCGGGTGACGGGTCGCTGCTGGATCGCCAGGTAGGCGAGGAGTTCCGCTGTCGCTTGCCGTCGCGGTTGCTTCTTCTTGCACCCGGCGAGCTCGAACGGCCCCAGCATCCTGATGCCCGCACGCTTGTCCGTGCGGTCGACTTCGGCAGTCGCGTGAGCGGGCGCGACTTCCAGCAGAACTTCGCGCTCTGCTTGCACCTGCTCAGACCGTGGCTCGACGTCGTGCGGCTCGACGTCGTGCCTTGTCGGGATGAGTAGGACTGGTGGCGCGAGAGGCGCGGAGTGCTTGCGCCAGTCGGCGTCCTTGACCGGCGATTTCTCACGCGCCGCGAACGCGCGACGGAGTCTGAGCACGCCCCGTTTCGGCGTTCGTCGGATGGCCAGCTTGATCGCGTTTGTGAAGAGGACGAGGTCGAGTAGGACGAAGACAGCCCAGGCGGCGAGGTCGAGCGTGTCGTTGATCGTGCTCGACGGGAGCGGCTCGGAGAACGAGCGCGGCAGCGGTGGAAGCGAGGGCCGCAGGTCCCAAGCGAGCGCAAGGGCAGCGACAAGCGCGGTCGCACTCAGGAGCGCGGCGAGGCGGAGGGCGATGCCTGCGCGGCCGTTCATGCGATCACCGCAAAGAGCGCGCCGGCGGCGAGGAAGGGCGCGAGCGGCAGCGAGGCTCGCCAGGCAGCTCCGCCGTCCTGAATCACGCGCACGAGTCCGGCGAGCGCGGCGAAGGCGAGGCCAAGCGCAAGCGCCCGCAGCGCACTGCCGTCGAGTCCGACAACGAGTAGGAGCGCAAGCTTGACGTCGCCCATTCCGAGTGCCGTCGGCCAGCGCAGGCTCACGACCAGCAACAGCAAGACCGTCGCGAGGCCCGCGACGAGGATGAGCGGAAGTCCCGCTGCAAGCGTAAGGGCAGTGCATGCCGCGGTTGCGGGAATGACGATTCGGTTGGGGATCCGCCGCTGCACTAGGTCGTAACTCGCGCAGGCGGCGAGCGCGCCGCCGACGATCGCGAGCCGCGCCAGGACGAGCACGCCCGCGCTCGCGACGACGCCAGCGCTCGCGAATGTTGCGATGCCGACTGCGCAGGCGACGAGGGCACGTCTGTTCATGGTGCGCGCGGGGCTGCGTTCGCCTGGGCGGAAACGGTCAGATCGCTGAGTCCGACGAGGCGGAGCAGGATGGTCGGGAACCGCCGCGTGACCTTGACGTAGACCTGTCCAGTACTCGCTTCGGCTTGTGCCTGGATGCCGGGCTCGCCACTTAGCGCGGAGAGTGCAGCTGCTTGTGCTTGCGACGGGTCGAGCGCGAGCTGTCCCGCGTGGACCGCTTGTTGGTCGAGTTGTTGAGCGCCGGCGAGAGCGGCATTGTCAGCGAGCGACGTGAGGTCGCGGCGAACGATGAAGGCGTGGCCGATGTCGACGGCGGCGCCGAGCACCATCAGCAACGCGAGCGTGAGCAACAGCCCGTTGATCAGGACCGAGCCGCGTTCATCGCCGAGACGCTTCCGGGTCACGAGGGTCATGGCGAGTTGTCCCCGATGAGGCTGCGGTAGGTGTCGACGGGCGCGGCCGCGTTTCCGTAGACGGTGATCGTTCCGAGCCGACCAATGAACGGAACTGATGCGAGTGCGATCTGAGCCGTGGTCTCGGCGTGCAAGATGGCTCCACGAGCGAACGTTCCGGCGAGTTGCAACTGCAGCGGAACGCCCGTCTGCAACTGTGCGCGAGCGACAGCGTCGTCGGCTGCTTGCTGCGCGCCGGTCGCGGTTGGCGCTTCGACAGCGGCCCGGACGGCATCGCGGGCTGCTTGCGTGGCCGCGAGCCGCCCGTTCTCGATGCGGGCGAAGGCGACGACGATGAACATGATCGGAAGCAGAACCCCGGCGAGTAGCAGCAGTGCCGAGACGAGCCCGAGTTCGCCTTCTTCCCGTCGCAGCTTTCGCAGCAGCATCATGGTGTCGCCGCCTGTTCGTCGGCCGGGTACTGCTCGAGCGGCAAGCTTGCGCTCGCTGCGACCGCTGGCAGAACCAGTGGCACGTTGAACAGATGGGGCGCTTGGCCGTTGACGGTGATCGTGACTTCGTTGCCGCTGATGCTCGCGTTCGCATGCATGGCTGAGCCGGCGCCGCCGGCGGCTGCTAGGACGGCGTCGGCGCGGGCGATGCCCGCTTGCGTCCCGCCCGCCGCTGCTGCGCGGGCTCCGTCTTGTGCGGCTGCTTGTGCGACGTTGCGTGCGTGCGCGTAGGCGATCGCCTCGACCGCGAAGGCGACCACGAGCAGGACGAGCCCGAGCGCGAGCAGACCCTCGATCAGGGCCTGCCCGCGCTCCTCTCCGAGTCGGCGCGCAAGCCTCCGCATCGGGGCTATCCGCCGCTGATGAAGTTGGCGATGCTCTGAGCGGCGTTCT